>Ga0134125_10007868_pt1 | contig 12012 bp, 13 predicted proteins | sample KB31751_FD_96464 | JGI IMG/M metagenome (GOLD analysis project Ga0134125, IMG submission 96464) | Terrestrial soil microbial communities with excess Nitrogen fertilizer from Kellogg Biological Station, Michigan, USA - KB3-175-1 | ecosystem: Environmental > Terrestrial > Soil > Unclassified ... | reverse complement strand
GCCGGGCAAGCGGCCGCTCGGGCGCACGGGCGAGACGCACCGTGCCACGAAATGCGCGTCCCGGAAAACGCAACGACGTTTGGCTATCTTCCATTTCCGCGAGGGATCGACTCCCCCGGCGTTCGCATTTCCGCCTCCAGCTTTTCGATTGTCTTCTCCTTCGCCTCGATCTCTTTTTTTTCGCTGTGAATCTCCAGCCTGAGCCGGCTGTACATGTTGAGGTAAAAATTGGCGACGAACACCAGGGCGAAGAAGCCGACCAGGTAGCCGCGGAAATCGGTGAACATCAGCTTGTAGCCGGTCACCGCCATGAAAAGGAGGGTCACCCAGTGGCTGAAGCAATACTCGCACGTCAGCATGTAAAAGAACTTGCGGGCGAGCATGCTGCGACAGACCTTGCTGTTGCGAACACACCATTCCCGCGGCTCGCGGAAGACCTCTTCAAACACGATCGTCCGTGCCACGCACGCGATCGGCAGGGCCAGGATGAACAATCCGACGATGTGCTGCCAGTCGAAATAGATCACGACGGTTTTGAGGCAACCGGCGTGCCGTGCGGAAGGCGGCCCGGCGTGTTAATCTCCGGGCCAAATGCAACCCGACACGGCCGCTTCGCGTTCCAAAATACCGTACCTGCTGACGGCTTATGGCATGCCGCACGTCATGGGTTACCTGGCCGCGCGGGACGGGACGGCCCATCCGAGCCCGCTTACGTCGGATCGGCTGATGGACGCGGCCGTGGAAATGGGCCTCGCCGGGGTCGAGTTTCCGATCGCGGACCTGACGTCGCCGCAACTGAATGCGCTTCGTGATGCACTTCAATCCCGCGAATTGAGATTTGTGGCGGATTACCTGGTGCTGGTGGACTGCGATTGCGAGAGCTTTCGCCAGTATCTGCGGTCGGCCGCCCGGATGGGGGCAAAAGTCGCGCGGGCGCTGATGAGCCGGATTCTGTGCGGCGACCGCCGGAACTTCGCGGGCGGCTGGGAGGCCCGGCTCCAGGCCGTCGCGGCTCGGCTCCGCGAAGTGCTTCCGCTGGCTCAGGAACTCGGGCTCAGCATCGGAATCGAGAACCATCAGGATGCGACGACCGATGACTTCCTCCGCCTCTACGACATGACCGGCCAACACCCCGCGTTCGGGATCACCCTTGATACAGGGAATCCCCTGTCTGTCGGCGAAGAGCCCGTCGAAGCCGCGCGAAGGCTCGCGCCGCTGATCCGCCACGTTCACCTCAAGGATTACACCATCCACTTCTGTCCAGAAGGCTATCGGCTGGTTCGCTGCGCCGCCGGGGACGGGTGCATCGATTTTCCAGAGATTCTTAAGATCGTCCGCGGAAACGGGCATGACATCATTCCGGGAATCGAAATCGCCGCGCAACCCACGCGGACCATCCCGCTACTGGAGCCGGAGTGGTGGTCGCATTATCCGCCTCGACACGCACACGAATTCGCGGCGGCGCTGCGCGTCTTGTGGGCCAGGGGCCGATCGGCTGAGCAACCTTACTCCAGCGCGTGGGAACGCGGCGAAGATTCCCAGGAGGTGGCCGCCGAAGAGTGGGACGTGGTCCGGCGGAGCGTCGCCTATTTCCGCTCACTCTCGAAGTGATTCGCGATTCCCGTGCGACCGGATCAGCAGGAGCACCAGTGACAATGCCATTCCCAATCCGCCAATAACGGCGATCGTCAGCGGCCAGGAGAGATATTCCCGGAAATGCCGATCGGTGGCCCGAATGAAAAAGAGCGCCAGCCCCAGAAGCGCCGGCAAAACCAGCGAGTTGTAACGCAGGCGCGTGCCCAGCACGATCAGCGTGACCGAAAGCACCCCCGCCGCCAGTTCGTAGGTCGTGAACATCGCCGGCCCGACGCGAAACAGGTCGTGGCCCGGCGCGCTGAACATCACGTGCGCGGGCCCCAGCAGGTGCAACGCGACCAGCGATACAAGGAATGCGCCCCAGAACCGGATATAGCTCAATCGCGAGCGCCCCGCCCACAGCCCCAACGCGAGGAACACCAGCCCGTCGAGCATCCACCAGAGATTGATGAGCTGGTCATTCCATCGTGGCTCGGCGTGCAACCATTCGACCGCGCCGTAGTGCGCCAGGACGTTCATGCAGAGAACAAATGGAATGGGGAAAAAGCAGAACAGCACGGGGGCCCAGGTCCGGCTAAATGGACGAATCTCCAACGCCAGCGCCGCCGGCCAGAACAAGAGCGAAAGCCCGGTGCAGAGGACCACCGCCCTGGCGACCTGATGCTGAAACACCCATTCCTTCAGCCCTGCCATCAGGAGCAGACAGAGAAACAGCAGGTAGATGCCGAATCCCAGCCACAGGCCCAGAATGTTTGCGCTGGTGACGGCCAATAGAATGGCACAGTAGACGACAAAGACGCCAATCGTGATCGCCAGTTGCTGGTTGGTCGGCGCGTAGCCGTGCGCGGTTGGGCGTTGCGAGTCCGTCGTCGATGCCAGCAGTTCGCGCGAAGGTGATTGCCGATCGGGCCAGAGGCGATACTCCGTGAGAACCACGCTACAGAACAGCGGCAGCAGCAGGGCGCCGGTCGAGAGATAGATCAGCGCGTTGGTCCGGCTGCCGCGCCAGCGCAGCACCCAGCCGACCAGATTGATCAAGAGTGCCGGCAATCCGATCGCCCACACGCGCTCCGATCGTGTGAGCCGGCCCCAGTAGAACGCCGGCCAGAGGATGCTGCCGATGATGACCAGCCACCCGCTGGTGCGCAGCGCCACGCTTTCCCACGGGAATCGCCTGGAAAGCTGCTGCCAGGGCGAACTGCCTTCGAGCATCGCGTGGTACGGGCGCGCCAGACGATCCATGTCGCGCAGATCGATCAGCGTTTGCTCGTTCCACAGGCGAATGTCGGCCAGGTGATTTCGCAACCGGCCGCGCAGTTCGGTCTGATAACGTGCGGGCCGGGCCCAGACCGGGCGGCCGTCACAAAATCGCCGCAGGTCGTCGGCCATGGCCTCGGCCGATTCGTACCGGGCCGACGGCTCCCGCTCCATGGCCTTGAGGCAGGTCCGTTGCAACGGCTCGGGGACCGACGGGTCGAGTTCCTGGGGCAAAGGAGGATCGCGGTGCAGGACCGCCTGCCGAAGGTCCTCGAGCGTGCGCCCGACAAACGGCAGCCGCCCCGCCAGGATCGCGTATAACGTCACGCCGAGTGCGTAGATGTCGACGGCCGGCCCGATATCGCCCGTGCCCGCATACACTTCGGGCGCGATGAACGGCGGCGTTCCGACCAGTGCCGCGGGACCCATTGACGTCGTGGGATCCTCGATCCGCCCCGCCACTCCGAAATCGGCGACATACGGTTCATCATCCGCTCCGACCAGCAGATTGTCCGGCTTGATGTCGCGATGGATGATGCCCCGGGAATGGGCATAGGCCAGCGCGCGGGCGACCGTCTCGAACCACGCCGCGATGCGCTTCGGATCCCGACGGGCGCCGGCGCACGCCTGATCAAGGCTCCGCGCCCCTTCCAAATATTGCATCACATACAACGGCGGCGAGGCCCCCGGCTCGAAACGGAATATCCGAAGGATGTTCGGATGCTCCAACCGGGCCGCGGCACGGGCTTCACGCTGGAAGTACTCCAGTCCCTGTGATGATGGCAGCGGAGATTTGAGCGTCTTGACCGCAACGACGCGATCCAGGCTCACCTCGCGCGCCTTGTAGACCACCCCCATCCCGCCGACGCCCGGAGCGATCTCCTGAAAAATTTCCAATCCCGGGAATTCCGGCAGCGGCGAGCTTGGGCGGACCCGGCCCTCGCCAACATCGATGTGGAGCAGGTGTTCCAGTCCCACCGTCGAAAAACCGGAATTCATGGGCTGATCCGCCACAATTGGAAAGTATGGCCGTGCGTTGGAGTTTGCAATGTCATTGGACCCGCAGTGGGTATGACGCTTGTTGTTGGCGGGCTGCACGGTGGCATGGGCGTCTCGCCCATGCTGGCGGTGTTCGGCGACGAGCGCCGCTAGCATGGGCGAGACGCCCATGCCACAGTCGCGAAAAACAAGCGTCACACCCCGCGCAGCAGGTATAATACAGGCGATGGGGAATTCCGAAGCGATTGGGGCTTTTCCGGCAACGTCGTGGTCGCTGATCGGGCGCGTGGCGTCGGGCGATGCGGCCGATTCGCGCCGGGCGCTGGGGGTGTTGCTCGAGATGTATCTTCCGGCGCTGCGGGCACGGCTCATCGTCGACCGTCGCGTCAATCCCAATCTGGCCCAGGACGTGCTCCAGGGATTCGTCGCCGACAAGATCCTCGCACAGGAATTGATCTCCCGCGCCAGCCGCGAGAGAGGAAAATTCCGCAGCTTCGTGCTTACCGCGCTGGATCGATACCTGATCGATCGGTTGCGCGGCAAAGCGAGCGCATCGCGAAACGCATCGTCGATGGCGTCAGAAGTGGAACAATTGCCCGCGCCCGGCCAGGGGCCCTGCGACGCGTTTGTACGTGAGTGGGCGCGGCAGTTGGTCGCCCAGGCCGTCAAGCGAATGGAGGCCGAGTGCGCCGCCCGCAATCGGCCGGACCTTTGGGCGCTGTTCCGCGGGCGGTTGCTGGAATGTGGACCAGACGGCGCTCAACCCGCCCCCTACGGACAATTCATGGCCGAATTTGGCTTCACCTCCGTGGCCCAGGCGTCCAACGCGCTGGTCACCGCCAAGCGGATGTTTCTGCGCTGTTTGCGATCCGTGGTGGCCGAGTACATCGAGGATCCGGCCCAGATCGACGCGGAAATCGCCGACATCCGCGCGGCACTGGAAGGAACGTGACAGAATTCTTTCGCACCGGCGCAGGATCAGACCGACTGCCCCGTAACTAACGCGGCTCATACCAAAGGAGAGCTGTTATGCAATCAACGACACGTTACGCGGCCTGCGGAATCGTCCTGGCGCTTTGTCTGGCCGGCTGTCTGGAATTCCCCCTGGGAAATCCGCAATCCAGCCAAGTCGATCCGGCACTGTCGGGCTACTGGCTGGCCGAGGACGACAGCACCGCCAGCCTGTCGGTTCTCTATCCGTATGACGAGCACACGTACGTGATGGAAACCTTTGATTTCAACAAGGACAATGGCGAGCGGAAGTTCCAGTCCCACGCCGTCTACAAGGCCTGGCTCACTGATGTGAAGGGCCACACGTTCCTGACGCTCGACCCGCTCTCGCAACACCTGGCCCCCGCGGCGGCGGACCGAGCCTACCCCGTGCTCCGCATCGACGGTACCGGCGACACCCGGCAGGTCCGATCCATCGACTCCGATTTCGCCCCCTTTGCCAATGCCAAGAGTTCCGCCCAGATCCTGGCTATCGTCACCAAAGAAGTGGAAAATCCGAAGCTTTACACCGACAAGGTCATGCAGTATCGGCACCTTGAGCCGCACGGGGATGAGGCGATCATCAAGTCGATGACGCTGAGCCCGGCGCAGTAAGAGCAGGTCGCTCAGGCGACGAAGGAATCGACATGGGCAGACGTCGAAATACCGCTTTTTCACTTTTGGAATTGCTGGTGGTGATCGGCGTGATCGCCGTCCTGGTCGGGCTTCTCTTGCCGGCATTGTTCAAGGCGCGAAAGGCGTCCGACCGTACCCAATGCCTTTCGAACCTGCACCAGATCGGCGTGGCCTATCAGGGGTACCTTCAGGAGCACCAGCAGCGTGCGATGCGGGTTAACCCCCTTCCGACGGAGACGGGGCTGGTTCCCGACAAGACGCCGTCGCTGGTCGAAATCTTGAACCCTTATCTGGGCAGGACGCCAACCCGGCGGACGCCGACCGGCGTGCCTGCGGGAAACGACGTGTTCCGCTGCCCCACCGACACACTGGCCGCCAAGGACAGCGCCGCTGGTGCGCTCATGCTCCCGCCGAACGTCGTCGTCAGCACCTATTTCGATGCCGAAGGGACAAGCTACGAGTACAACTTTTACTTCAATGCCTCGTCCGTGGACCCTGTTACGGGAGTCAATCTGGTGTGGAGTCAGGCACTGGCGAACGCCCGGTCGCCTCGGCAATTCCTGCCGCTGGCGCCGGAGAATCTGCCGCTATTGCTGGACTTCGGTCCCTTTCACGGGCCGCCCAACCAGATGCACTCGAGAAACGCGCTGTTCGCGGACTTCCACGCGGAAGTGTTGAATATCACGCTCCCGCAGCCGGCAAGGGAGTCTCAATGAAACCCGGCAAAAAGCGCAAAATGTGGGTGCGCGTCGGCATTGTGATCGTGCTGGTGCTTGGGACCATCGAGGGGATCTACTGGTCGCGGCGAATCGCCGAGCAGCGCCACCAGGCAGAGGAGGACAGCCGGGCCGCGAGAATCATGGCGCAGGCCGCGGATACCAGGGACTACAACAAGGCGCGCGAACAGGTGGTCGCAGGGCACTTCAATCTCGACACAATCAGGCGCGCCGTCACCGAGGAAATTCATCGCCAGACGATCAAGCGGGTTGACGGCTATTTCGTCCAGCCGCCCGGCCCGCAGCGCATGGCCTATCTCGACCGTGTGATTGATGAAGCGGTGGCGTACGAAAGATTCAGGGCGAAATCCCGTCCGGCGCCCACGACGAGGCCCGCGCCACCGGCAACAGATGCCTTTGTTGCATGGGTATCCCAGCAGCCCGCGGCCACGCGTGCGAGGCTGGCCGAGTTCGGCGCTGCGTTCAATGCCCGGCTTCAGCAGCGCGGCTTACCCCCAATCCAAGCCCCATTGCGATGATCCTTCCGTCACGGCCTCCGGTATTTTGGGGAGAGAATGAAGTTGAGCCTCAAAAAACACCTGGTCGCATTACTGGCATTGACTGGCTTACTGGCGGGAACCGCGGGTGCGTTCCAGGTCCCAGCCGCGAAGCTGGTCCGTCGCGGGGCGGATCCGGGCGGAAGCCCGCGGCCGGCGCCGGACGCCCGCAACGTGCCGTTGCGGACGAGCCTCTACTTCGAGCTGGAACCGTCCACCACGCAGGGGCCTAAACCCGACCCGCAGTCCGTGGCGGTTAATCTTCAGCCGGATGGCGGCGACGCCGAACTGCTGCGGCCCGGGGAGCGATTCGCGCATGGGGTTTCGGGCTGGCTCCGCAAACAGGGCGAAAAGTCGCTGGCCGTCTACATTGATCCCGGAGCCGCGCTCAAGCGGCAAACGCGGTACGTGGTCCGCGTGTCAACCCTCACTGGCGGCAGGCAACTGGAAGCCGGCTCCTGGAGTTTCACCACCGCCGCGGCTCCATCCGTTCACAAGCTGAACGTTCAACTGGACCTTGCGACGAAGCCCGTCCAGTGGCATGGGCATTTTTTCTCCGGAATCTGCAATGTGATCTTCTGCTCTCAGGCGGCGAATTACGGGCCGACGTACAAGCTGATGGCCGAAGCCCGCAAGCAACACCCGCTGGCGTGGAGTCTCCAGCGCGACTTCTGGCTGACGGGCTTCGATTTCCGCCCGCCGGGCCCGTTCTTCCCGAGCAATCTCCCCAACATCGTGCACGAGCGGGAAACACGCAGGATCACTGCAATTGAACCGCATCCGGATCAGGCGGTTTTGCGCGTCGAAGATTTCTTCGGCCACCAACAGTACGGCATCGCGTCCAATCGTCCCGTCAGCGCGGACTACCACCCCGGTGACGAAGTGCTGGTCGCCGACGGGATCAACAATGCCCGCACGAAGGTGATTGGCGCCGACGATGCGGCCCACACGGTGACGGTGGCGCCGTTCGCCGCGCCGTCCGGCGGGTGGAAGATCGCTTACGACGGGCCGCTCCCCACCCACGAAGATCTCGACGCGCCGGGCTTGTTCCCACCCGGCGGATGCTATCTGCGGAAGTTCAACCCGTCCGGAACCGCCTGCTACTACTGGGGCCGGCTCGATAAGGAATGGGATCTGGCAGTTCGTCGCTACGGCCGACGCGTACTCCCGAATTTCGCCGACGCCCCGGGCGCACTGCCGCTGAACGCGGCCTTTGCGGATCACCGCCTGGACGGCAAGCGATCCCGTCGCGTCGAAACTCTCTGCCGCGCCCACGGCGGCAAGGGCTCGCCGTGCGATTTCGTCTCGATCCACTCGTACAACTACTCCAACATGATGGCCGCCAAGCTCGCCAAGGCCAAGGAGATGGCCCTGGAGATCGATCCCGATTATTACAAGGCGCTTTGGATTGACTCCCACGAATGCTGTCCCAACTGGATGCCCCCGCCGGATGCAGCGGCGACCGACATGTACCTCGGGGACGGGTACTTTCCGGCGTGGTGCATGGACGTCGTCCATCGCCAGCTCCTGCGGGCCCAGCGAGACCCGCGATACGCCTACGGCGAGACGATCCTGACCGTCTGGCCGCCCCCAACGAACTTCGCGGCCCTGAATGCCGTCAGCCGGAACGTCCGGGTAGAGGCCGACGCGGAACACCCCGCCAAGACGGTGACGATCCCCATGCCGATCTTTCACGCCTTGAACTTGATGTCGGACCTCGGGCTTGGCGGGGATAAGTACTGGGTCTTGCCGACACAGACAATTGGCGACCACATGCTGGGAGGCTTCGCTTCCCAGGACCCACGCGGAACAATTCGAGTTCTGCTGTACGCGCATGACCCGCAGGACCTCCAATCGCGATCCGAAGATACGTTCGAAGTGGCACTCGACCTGAGCGTCCCCGGATGGCACGGCCCTGCGAACGTGACCGAGTATCGCATTGACCGGTCTAACAATTCCCCTTTTTCAAAGATCAAGTCGCTGCTGGCGGAACAATCGGCCACCCATCCGACGACCAACCCTCTTGCGGTCGCAGATTACCCCGCTGCGGCCATCCAGCGCATTCAGGGGGCGTGCGAATGTCGCCCCACGAGCAATTCAAAATGCCCGCCATCGTCCGACGGACACCTTCACCTGGAGGCCAGCGTGTGCGGCAACGGGTGCAATTTCCTGGTCATCTCGAAGCCTGCTCAATGACGATCAGTTCGCCGCGGAAACGCTCGCGGAACGGGCACCCGCCCGATTCTTCCCCGTCCAGTCGAGGGCCGCTTTGATCACCCTGGCCAATTGCCGCGCGTCGCCCTCGGCCTGGAATCGAACCGACATCAACCGCGGCTTTTCGTAGAGCAGATAAGGCCCCATGGAACTGATCAGGATGTTCTCCTTCTGAAGCGCGTAGGCCACATCGTTGGCCTCGTAGTCCGCCAGCACAAACTCACCGACCACGGCGGTCTTGCCGCAGGAGCAGCGGTAGAAATGAAACACCGAGGCAATCCCGGCGCCGGTCGGGACCTCCATCCCTTCGATGCTCACGCTCAAATCATCGCGCGGGACGGTGACGGTATAAACGTTCCCCGCCTGCTGCCCGCTTCGCTGTAGAATCCGGCTCACCTGCGACCACGTCTCTTGTGCGTCGCCCTCCTGGTCAGCGGTCTTGCTGGAGGCCTGAGTTGCCGCCGGTCGCGTGGTCAGCGCGGGGCCGACGCCCGCCGACGGCGTGCACCCGCCGATGAAGGCCAGCAGAACGCCCGCCGATAAACCATTGAAGGAGTGTCGAGTCATTTGCTTCCCTCCGGCAAAAGCCGCCCCGTGTCGCGCAGCCGCTGAAACGTGCGACGGCGGAGCCGAAAATAGGGCCACAGGATGAAACGATGGATTCGCAGCAGCAGGCTGCGGCGTCGGGACTGCTCGCGCTCGGCGGGCGTCAGCTCGTCGGGTCGCATGCGCCGCTTGTGCTTCAAAATGTGGTAAAGATCTTCCTTCTGCAGATGAGCCAGCACCAGCCGGTTCAGCCACCAGTCGCCTGGTTCGTGCAGGTCCCAACTGATTTGGAAGTCGACCAGGTGTGGGTGGCCGTCCTCACCGACCAGGATGTTCTGCGTCTTGTTCGTATCGACATAAGCGATGCCCCGCCGATGCAACTCGAACATCAGCTCCTGCAACTCGCGGAAAAACCCGTCGGGAACCGGCGCGTGCCTCGAAAGCGGATGGCCGCGAACGTATTCCAGCACGAATCCGGTCTGCCCGACCAGTCCGAGCACCTTTGGCACGGCAGGCAGATCGGCGAGCCTGCCGTAAAAGCGAAGCTCCCGCCGGCAGATCCATTGCCCCAGCCACAGCAGCGGCACGCCGGCAAACTCCTGCGTGCGGCTGATTTTCAGCACGACGCGCGTTCCGCTCGGGTTCTCATAAAAACCGGTTGCGGCAAAGAAGTCGTGCTTCACGGACTGGACTAGGCGGTAGGGTTTGCCGGCCACGTGAATCGGGTCGGGCAGGCCGGCCTTGCCCATCGCACGCATCGAGTACGCAGCCCTTTGCGGCCTGGGCATGTGGTCCAGTAAACGAGCTTCGTCAACGACTGCCATCCCGCGGATAATTATACAGCCCTCCGCCCATCGTTCACCGTCACAGGTGCCACAAGTTACCCCGCGTGCCGCCCCCTGGTACTCAACGATTCTTTTGGGCTGAATCGCCTCGTCGTCTCTCCTCGTCTCAGGGCCAAATTCCCGCCGTCGCGGGCTCATTAGGTTTTTTTAGAGGCTCTAAAAACTGGTTCAGTTCGCATGGACGCTGAACGATGCATGAAAGGGCATCGCACGAAGGGAGGTTCCCATGCAGAGCGTTCGGATCTTGCTGGCGAAACTGGTTCGGGACGAACGGGGCGGCGAAGTCATCGAGTACGCGCTGATCGCGGGCTTGGTCGTCATTGCCGCGATCGCGGCCATCACCGCCGTCGGCAACAGCGTGATGGCGCGCTGGATGTCGGTGCAGAGCTCCATGTAGTTCGCGGCCCGCAGAATCGGGGGAGCGCAATCACTTCTTACCCAGGGCGCGTTGCGCGCGGAAGAAGTCCTGGAGCAATCGCGCGCACTGGTCGGCCAGGACGCCGCCGGTGACGTCCACCCGATGATTGAGCCTTGGGTCGCCACAAATCTGAAACAAGGTTTGAACCGCCCCCGCCTTCGGATCATCGCAGCCGAACACCAGCCGCGGCACGCGGGCATTCACAATCGCCCCGGCACACATCGGACACGGCTCCAGCGTGACGTAAAGCGTGCAATCAAGCAGCCGCCAATGCCCCAGCGCCTGCCCCGCCTCGCGCAGGGCCAGAATCTCCGCATGCGCCGTCGGGTCGTTGTCGATCTGCCGGCGATTGAACCCCCGACCAATCACGCGGTTGGTGGGATCGTGAACCAGCACACAGCCGATTGGCACCTCTCCAAGCGCCTGGGCCTGGCGGGCCAGATCGATTGCCTGAAGCATGAAGGAATCGGGGGGCATGAGCATTTGCGAATTGCGATTTGCAATTTGCGAATGAGCGGATTGATATCCAATCGCAAATTGCAAATCGCAAATCGGCATTGCTATTGAACCGGCACCACGCGGGTGACCTCCGGGATTCGATCGCGGAGGTTGCGTTCGATGCCCATCTGAAGCGTCAGATTGCTGCTGGGGCACCCGTGGCAGGCGCCGTGGAAGCGGATCTGAACGACGCCATCGTCCGCCACGTTGACCAACTCGATATCGCCCCCGTCGGCCTGCACCGCCGGCCGGATCAGGTTGATCACGCCCTGCACGCGGTCCCGGAACGAGAGATTGCTGTCGGTGGTGCTCATCAGAAAGATTCGTCAGTCATAATTATACAGCCGTAAATCGAATTTAGTAGGACAAGCCTTTGCGCCCGCCGAACGGTTCAGCAGGCCCGAATTCACTGGACCATGGGTATGATGACGGCGGGCCGATTTGCGGACGCCCGGCTCGCGAGGAGATTCATGTCGATGCCCAAACGCCACCTCTCGCCTCATGGCCTCGCTTACGTCCGGGTGGCGGCGTTCCTGGTTGCCTTCGTGGTGCTGCTGGTGTTCGTGTGCTATTACTATTTGTTTCCCGCGTTGGACGCCGCACGGGATGCCCCGCCGCCGGCACGAAGGCTGCTCGCGGCTCACGCCAGGCTCCTGCTGGCGGTGATGCTATTCATCCTCGGCGTCGGGCTGGTCCTGACCTTCCGAACCGGACGGTTCTTCCTGCCACGCAAGCGCACG
>Ga0134125_10007867_pt1 | contig 12012 bp, 7 predicted proteins | sample KB31751_FD_96464 | JGI IMG/M metagenome (GOLD analysis project Ga0134125, IMG submission 96464) | Terrestrial soil microbial communities with excess Nitrogen fertilizer from Kellogg Biological Station, Michigan, USA - KB3-175-1 | ecosystem: Environmental > Terrestrial > Soil > Unclassified ... | reverse complement strand
CGCTCGTTGTAGCGATGGATGCGGCCAAACGGGTGCCGTTTGGACAGATCATCATCGGTGATCTTGATCCCGTAAATGTTCAAGCCTGCCAGGCCCGACTTGCCACCGTTCGCGGAACACGGGTCAGAGCGTATGTCGGATCGGCGGAAGATGTGGCCGCGCAAATTGCGCCGACGCTACCCTCCAAAGGACTGCATTTGGCGTTCCTCGATCCGTTCAATATCGAAACCCTGCCGTTCGTTGTGATCCAGACACTCGCTCAAATCCAACGCATGGATTTGCTGATCCACGTCAGCATCATGGATCTACAACGCAATGTCCGCAGCATGATGGAGTCCGGCAAACTCGACCGTTTTGCTCCCGGATGGAAGGACCACATCAACTCAGCCCTCCCCAACCCCACTTTGGTCATGAAGGTCTTTGAATACTGGCGCTCGTTGCTCGAAAACCTCGGCTACATCGTGAGTGCCAACATCGAGCGAGTTACTGGCACTCGCAACCAACCCCTGTATTGGCTGGTTCTTGTCTCCCGACACGAGTTGGGCGACAAGTTCTGGACTGAGGTCAGCCAAGTGGAACCACAAGCCCGGATGCTGTTTTGACCCCGTGTCCGGGCTTATGCGCTCCATGCTATAAATGCGCCTATTTGGTCCGTGGGCTGGCTGTCACAGCCTTTGAGATGGCTCGTGATCAATGTTGGTCCGGGAGGGGATGAGCCATGGCAACGACATCACGTATTGAATGGACCGAGCAGACTTGGAACCCCGTTGTGGGATGCACCAAGGTGTCGGCGGGTTGCAAAAATTGTTATGCCGAAGTGATGGCTCGCCGCCTGCAAGCCATGGGAACCCCTGGCTACGAGAACGGCTTCGCCCTGCGGATCATTCCCGAGCGCCTCAACGATCCGTTACGCCGCAAGAAGCCGACGATCTATTTCGTCAACTCGATGTCCGACCTATTCCACGAGCGCGTGCCGGTGGCCTACATCGATCAGGTCTTCGCGGTCATCGCGCAGACACCGCATCACAGCTACCAAATCCTGACCAAGCGCGCCGCGCGCATGGCCCGCTACTTCAACTCCCGCACAGTTCCGGACAACGTGTGGTTGGGCGTGTCCGTCGAAAACAAACGCCATGGCGTTCCCAGGATCGACCATCTGCGCAGCGTGGCCGCCAAGATTCGCTTTCTCTCGGTGGAACCGCTGCTGGAAGATGTTGGTGAATTGAATCTGGATCAGATCCACTGGGTCATCGTTGGTGGCGAATCTGGTTCCAAGGCCCGTCCCATGAAGCCAGAGTGGGCCGACGCCGTCCGCGTCCAATGCGAGGAACAGGACGTTGCCTTCTTCTTCAAGCAATGGGGTGGCTGGGGTGCCGATGGCAAACGACGCGCAAAGTCCAAGAATGGCCGACTGTTGAATGGACGGACCTGGGACGAAATGCCGGCCGCGCCTCCGACCTGACAACAGGAATGTCAAGCGCTCACTATAAGTGGCCGGCGGACGGATCCGGAGCGATCTTGAAGCAGCACAGTGTCGCCAAACTTGAGGTGCTTCGCGAATACTTGGTTGCTTACTTTCAGACGCTCGTCACGCGCCCAGGACAAGAAGAAGTTCGATTAACCTTGGTGGATGGGTTCGCAGGCGGTGGCGTTTATCTGCACGAAGATACGCGCAAGCGCATCCTTGGCTCGCCATTCGTGTTCCTTGAAGCATCCAAGCAAGCCCAAGGCATCATCAATGCCACACGGCAAAAGCCCGTGCGCTTCTTGATCTCCTATATTTTCGTGGAGAAGAACAAGAACGCCATCGCTTCGCTTCGGGCCACCCTGAACGCTGAAGGATACGGGGCACGACTCGGTGAGGACATTCATGTCGTTTGCGACACGTTTGAAGCCCGATGCAGCACCGTTATCGCTGCGATCAAAGATCGCAGCCCCAATGCAGGACGGTCGGTAATCTCCCTTGACCAATATGGCTACAAGGACGTCCCAACTTGGCTCATCAAAAAGTTGCTGACGCAACTCAACCGCACCGAAATCCTGCTCACGTTCGCCGTCGACTCGTTCATCAACTTCGTGGGCGATAACGAAGCCACACAGAAGATCCTCAACGGCATTGGAATGCCTGACGTCTTCAGGGATCGCTCGGTGGAAGACATCAAGGGAAACGAGAGCAACTTTCGACTCTTCATTCAAAGCGCCCTATATCAAAACCTTGTCCGAGAATGCGGCGCTCGCTACCACACGGTGTTCTTCATCAGAACACGCGGCCATGGCGACTACTGGCTGGTGCATCTCTCACAACACCCCCGCGCCCGCGACGTCATGACCCAAGTGCATTGGGACAAAAATAACCACTTTGTTCACTACGGCGGCGCCGGCTTGAATATGTTCCATGCGCTCGGATACTCTACCAAGAAAGATGATGATTTCCTGGGCCAAGGCGCGCTTTTTGAGTTCGACGACCGCGCGAACCACGCCAGCGTTACGATGCTGACGGAGCAACTGGTTCGTTTAGTGCACGAGCAAGAAGTCGTTCCTTTTGGTGAACTCTACGCCACGACCTGCAACACCACACCTGCCGATAGCCGACACTATCGACGAGCGCTGGAACAACTCGTGCAACACGGGGAGGTCGTCGTCACTGCGCCAACGGGTGCCCAACGCCACAAGGCAAGCACCATTAAGAATGACGACACCATCCGGATGGCAAACCAACGAACATTCAAGTTCTAGCAAGCGTCATGCTGCCTTCTGCGCAACCTTCATCAATCACGCGAACATGCTGGACATACATCGTGTGTTCGATCTCGATGCGGCATATGACCAGGCCCACTTGTGTTTGGCGCGTTTCGACGAACCGCAGGGTGGCCGCCAGGAGCGGAAGAGGACCGTGATCGTGCCGATAGGGGTCTGTCGCGCCGAATGTTCCTGGCGCTCAGCACTTGGTGTCGTCAGCCTGGCAGAGGACGGCGCGCTTTTGTTCCTTGATCGTGTCGTTTTTCAATTTCAACGCGTTGTATTGAGCCGTGTCGATGGCTTGCTGTTCACCGACCACGGCGCCCGCGGCATTCAGGGCCGAAGCGGTGCCGCTGGTGTTCGTGTATTGGATGGAAGTGAGTGCACCTGATTCCGCCACACTCATGCTCAGCAGTTCCTTGCCGAAGGCAACAGGCTTGGCGAAAAAGGCCGAGTAAGAGGCACCAAACTGCGACACGGGAACCTTGTCGGTCCACAATCGCAGCCGGGTTCTGTCTGAGCAGACCGACACCGTGATCCACTTGGGATTCCTCATCTCCACGATGAGCCCACCACTGGGTGGGTTGGCGGTGTCAAAGTCCACTACCGGCTTGGCCGGACCATCTTTTGCGTCAGGCGAGGTGCTGCTCGTTTTTGGACAGGTGGCGAAACCCACCAGAGTGGTAATGGTGCCAAGCTGCGCCTTGATGTCGTCGTTGAGAAATTCGCTTTCGTCAGAATAGTGAAGGGTCGTCTTCGGGTTGGCCAGGTCGAAAGTGATGTCCCCGGCGTAGGTCACCGTCAGCGTTTTGCCATCGGCGGCGGCGCTCTGGATTGCCTTGCAAATGTCTGAGGTGTCTTGAGCGGGGAAAGACTTGGATGCCGTGGCCAACATGGCGCCCACCATCACGGCGGCAGATTTCAGAATGGTCTCGCCCTCACCAGTGGTCGAGCCATTGACAGACTTCAAGCGTCCATCATCGTAAAACTCGACCCTGATGTCGGAATCGTTGAAGGGTCCGTGCAATTTGCCGATGTCCAGAAACTTGTCACCGTCCTCACTCTGGTCGGCATGCTGGATCACGGTGGGGTTTACCTTGAATGCCTCGATCACGTCATTGCCTTTGGTGCAACCCAAGGTTCGAATGACTTCCACCGACATCGTGGTGGTGGGCAGGCGATAGTGGATCTTCTCTGGGGGCAGCGAAGCACACGCGCACAACGAAACCACGACGCACCCCAGCGCGACGTTCGGCAAGGTCTTCATAAGGGCTCCCCTCCCTGATGGTGCGTTCGATCATACGCCGAGGCGCCGCGCAAGTGACTAGTGGTAAGGCATTCGGATCGAGTCGTGAGCCTGGAAATCCCGGGCACGGTAGACTGCCTCGAACTAGGGAGAGGACCCAGGCCGAGAGGGCCACAAATACAGTTAAGGATCGGCGACAAAGATCAGTGCTTCCTCACCTCAACGTCTCGCCGCAGGTTAAGCTTTTCGCACCCCACAACACTGGCAGGAACGCCCGAATGTCTGATCGCACCCGAGTCTTACAAACGTTCGTGGACTGGTGCGCCAAGCACATCAACGGCGACGAGAAAGGCGAAGCCCAGATCTTCTTAGACCACCTATTTCAGGCTTTCGGCCAAGTGGGCGTCAAGGAAGCTGGCGCTGTCCTCGAAGAACGCATCAAGAAGGCGACGAAGGGGACCAGTTTTGCGGATCTGGTCTGGAAGCCTACCGTCCTGATAGAGATGAAAAAGCGGGGCGAGAACCTCAGCAAGCACTACCGCCAGGCCTTCGACTATTGGACGCGCTTGGTCCCGGGGCGCCCGCGCTGGGTTGTCCTTTGCAATTTCGACGAGTTTTGGGTTTACGACTTCGAAACCCAGATGGACAGCCCCGTCGATATGGTGAAGCTGACAGAGCTTCCCACGAAATTCGGGCCGTTGAAGTTTTTGTTCCCGACGGACAACGAACCCGTATTCGGCAACCATCAAGAAACTGTCACTCGCGACGCAGCTGATCTGCTCGTCTTGCTTTTCCGATCGTTGATCCACCGGAAGGAGGACCGTTCGCTCGCCCAGCGGTTCACGTTGCAGACCTTGATGGCTCTGTTCTCTGAGGACATAGGCCTCTTAGATCGCTATTTTTTCACCCACTTACTCGATGACTGCACCACCCCGGCTCGGGCCTTTGACCTGATTGGACAGCTTTTTTCCGAAATGAATTCCCCGGGCACTACCAGCGGCGGACGTTTCAAAGGAGTTCCCTACTTTAACGGCGGCCTATTCGCGCTCCCCGCTCGCATCGAGCTGACCATGGAGGAGATTGGGATGTTGCGCGAAGCGGCCAAGTTCGACTGGTCGAAAGTGCGGCCAGAAATATTTGGCGCGATCTTCGAACACAGCATGGACACGGACGAACGTCGCGCTCAGGGCGCTCACTACACCAGCCCTGTGGATATCATGAAAGTCGTGACTCCCACCATTGTCTTTCCCTGGCGTGAGCAGATTGAAAAAGCCACGACATTGAAGGCCTTGAAAGGACTGTTGGCGCGGATTGAAACCTTTCGCGTGCTTGATCCCGCATGTGGCTCGGGCAACTTCCTTTATGTCGCTTACCGCGAACTCAAACGTCTGGAAGCATCGATCTACGAGAAAATGGGCGAGTTCGAGAGCGTCGATGCATCTCAGCGACCGTTTGGGTTTGTGACGGCGAAGAACTTTTTTGGCATAGATGTGAACCCGTTTGCGGTTGAGTTGGCCAAGGTCACGATGATGCTGGCTCACAAGCTCGCAATAGATGAGCTGCACATCAGCGAAAACGCCCTGCCCCTCGACAACCTGGATCGAAACTTCCACACCGGTGATGCACTGATGCAGGACGATGGCAAGCGGACTCCGTGGCCCAAGGCCGACGTCATCGTCGGAAATCCCCCGTTCCTCGGCGCCAAACTGCTGAAACCAAACCTTGGGGCAACCTACGTCAACCGTTTACGCGCCGCATACCCGGAAGTGCCGGGCATGGCCGACTTCTGCGTTTATTGGTTCAACCGGGCCGCCAAGACTTTGCCCAATTGCACTGCAAAAGATCCTCTTGCTGGTCGCGCAGGTCTCGTGGGCACGCAAAACATCCGGAACAACGCCAGCCGTGAGGGTGGCTTAGACGTGATTTGTAAAACCGGAACAATCGTGGACGCAGTGGACAACCAGCCATGGTCCGGCGAAGCGGTCGTCCACGTATCAATTGCGAACTGGGTGCACACGCAGGACGCCAAGCTCCTACCGAAAACACGTCAGCTATGGTTCAAGGCGACCGAAGCCCCCGGTGGCAAGAAAAAGGTCAAGCCTGGCCGCGCAGACAAGCAGTTCGAGTTAGGCACCCGCGAGGTAGCTCACATCAACGCATCGCTGTCCGATCAGACCGACGTGGGGACTGCCGCTGTTCTCGAATATGAAGAGCCGACCGTAGTTAGTCAGGGCATCACGCCAGGCCATTCGGGTTTCGTCATCGACAAGGCGTTTCGGAAGTCGTTGACTGCCTCCGGCGAAAAAGCAGTCACTCAGCCCTACTTGGTCGGGGATGATTTACTCGGCGACCGGCTCAAACATCGCTATCTGATCAACTTTGGTGAGATGAGCATCCTGGAAGCAAAAAAATACCCAGATGCCTTCTCACACATCAAAACAACCGTCTTACCAGACATCGTGGCCAAGGCCGCCAAGATTGGCGATGAAGCAACCGAGCGCGCGACGTCCATGGACTATTGGTGGCGGCACTGGCGGCCACGCACCAAATTGGTGGACGCGATCAAGGAGCTTCCACGTTACCTTGCATGCTCGCGCGTAACCAAACGGCCCATCTTTGCGTTTGTTGACCGCTCAGTGCTGCCCGGTGACGCATTGCAGGTGTTTGCCCTGGCTGACGATTATAGCTTTGGGATCCTCCAATCTTCTGTGCATTACCAGTGGTTTCACGCGAAGTGCTCGAACATGAAGTCCGACCCTCGCTACACGTCTGCTTCTGTTTTTGACACGTTTCCTTGGCCCCAATCCGCAACGTCAGCCCAGGTGTTGGCGGTGGCGACCGCCGCTCGTGCGCTACAAAAACTACGTGACGACACCCTGAGCACATCGGAGGGGGGCTTGCGCAGCCTGTATCGGACGCTTGACCTGCCAGGTAAGAGCCCGTTGAAAGGAGCGCACGCGGCACTTGATGCAGCGGTGCTGGCTGCCTACGGACTTACCAGCCGGTCGAATGTTCTCGAAAGTATCCTAGCTCTCAACCAAGTGGTCGCCCAGCGGATTGAAGACGGTCAAACCGTTTGCAGCCCTGGTGTGCCACCTGCCTTTTCAAAGCCGGAGACCCTTGTGACCGCGGCAGCCATCAAGTTCGCCTGACCATTACCTACCTCATCAAGCCGCTCTGACAGCTTCACCGTCATTGGGTAGTGGTCCGCCCATGCGCAACGTGAAATGGTCTGGGAAACCCGCCTGTTCGAACACCGCCTGGAACTTTTCAAGGTAGTAAGGCACGTCGTATTGCGCATAGTCCATGACGGTCATATTGATGCCGTCCTTGTGGGACCCGCGATTGAGAAACCGGCTGAGTGCGACAAACTTTGTGTCTGTTTCCAACGTAGCCAAGGCACCCGCAAACTCGTCCTCTTTTTGGGTAAAGGAGAAGAAGAGTTCGAGAATGCATCGCATGGTGTTGGGCACCATGATTGAAGGAACATTCCCATCCCTCGCATCGCGAAGCACCTGCCAGAGCGAGTCGTAATCGTTCATCAGATCCTTGGCCAGCATCGGCAGCACCTTCGTGTGCTGCTGCTTGGTCACCCGTAGAAGTTGGCACCTCTTCTCCGCCGTCGCCAACTTGCCGCTCGACAGCTTGAGCAGCTCGTGCAAAAAGAAAAGATTGTGCGTCAGGACGAACACTTGCCTGACCCTGGCCCTTCCTTGCTCGTCCTGCTTAATCAGCTCGTGGTGGATCGTGCTGGCGATGTCAAAGACGTAGTTGACCGACAGACTCGAAATCGGATCGTCGATCACCACCACGGTTTTTCCCAAGGATGGAACATTGTCCTCATCGTTCGAGCCTTTGAGCATTTCCATGTAGTAGAGGAATGAAATCAGGGTCTTCTCCCCTTCGCTCAACGAATTCATCCCCACGTCCACCTGCCCTGGCCGTGCCAGACAGTAGAGGCTGCCTTCTCCGGGCTTGCGGATGATCGAAAACGAGTCGATGCCCATGTTCAAGAGTCGCGCATTGATCGCTACAACCGAAGCGTCCACACCGGTCTGGTTGCGTCTCAGGTCTGCCAATCGTGCGGAGATGGCAGCCACCTGCACCACCGTGCCCCCTTCCTCTTGCTGCAAGCGCTCCAAAGCCTCGTTGAGCGGCGCCATGGCCGAGTCATAGGCGAGATAGACCGCCATGCGATCTCGACAGAGCAAACGCCAGAACGCCGTGCGCACCGACTTCTTTTCAGTCTCTCGATCGGCAACACGCTTGTTGAAGGCTTCGATGTCGGCATTGATCGCCGCCAAGGTTTGCTGCATGTTCGTTGTATTGACTCGCTCCACTTCGACCGAATCACCAGGCTTTTCCATCTTGTTCCGCATGGCTGAAAGATTGAGCCGGATGCGAGCCTTCGCCAATTCCCAAGTTTCATGCAGCATTTTGCTTCCACTGGCGAGCAGCTCTTGGAACGCGCGTTCCATGGCCTGGTCGATCTCCAACGCTCGCTGTTCATAGGCTTGAGCCAGCATCCGGACATGTTCAAGCTTGACCTGCCGGTCTCCGTCTAGGAGCTTGACCAGTTCGTCCGTGAAGTCGGAGGGAAGATCTTGCTGGCAGAACGGACACTCATCGCCTTGGATGTAGCGGCGCCCAGCGCCGACCCAATCTGAATTGCGCAGCCGTTCGATCAAAGGAGCCAGTCGGCTAGAACCAGATATCTCAATTGGTTCTGCCCAAATCGGGTCGAGCTCGATGTTGTCGAGCCCTGTGAAATCGACGCGCAGTATGTCTTTCGCCGCGGCGTCTCCACTGACATCCGCCCACCGCTGCGTCAACTCTTCGAGACCCGGCAAGACCAGGTCATCGGGGACAGCAAAGGTGCGAAGATCATTGAAAAACTTTCTTCGGTCCCTTCCATAGCCCCTCAACAGTTCACCCAGCGGGCCGTCTGCGTGGTCAGTGTGCGCTTTCCATACACCCGTGACGGCCGCTTCGGTCGTGCTGTCCACCGAGTCTTTGGTGGTTTGAATAGGATCCTGTAATGCCGCCCGCGTGATTTCGAGCTGCGCCGCCTCGTCAATCAAGGCTTCTATCGTCCTTTGCGTTTCGGTGTCGATCTCACCCAACGTAAAAATGCCAGGCATCCCTGCCGCCTGCCCAATGGCGCGCTCCACGAACTCATGGTTGTAAACGAGGTAACGGAACGGTCCATCGCCCGTCGTCGTGATCCTGCAATGATTCACCGATTCGTCTCGCATCCCAATCCGGTGGATTACTTCGCCGATCGCGGACTTACCCGCGCCGTTGAGGCCATACATGAAAACCGGCTTGGCTGGGTTCACGGTAAACGTGACGTTCGTCGGATCTGTCGGGTGGAAACTTTTGTATTTGCTAATCGAAATGCTGCTGATCATCCCTGTCCCCTCTCGCCGGCCATGACCTATCGTCTCACCGAACGACAGGAACTTCTAACGCCGTCAATCGTCCGGTTGGACTTCGTCAGCTATGCACTCCCTTCGGTGGCGCTGCCTTTGGCACTCCCCCTCTGGGCTGATGGCGGTGGTGTTAGCGCTTTCTTGGGTGGGGAAAGCCTAGTGACGAAGTGGTGAAGGATGGCGGCCAACTGCAACCACTCCGCATCGTCCAGGGTAATCGGCGCGGTGCTGGGGGTCCTGGCCTCGATGAGTTTCGCCAATGCCTTTGCGAATGGCACCTCATCAGTAGCGAAGTCGTGCAAGTTCGAGATGCCAAGACGCTTACGAAAAAACTGCACCATTCGATCGGTGCCGGCGCGCCCTGCCGCGCGAAGGCGAGTGTAAATATCCGTAGCTTTGGCATCCGCGAAGGGCGTTCTAAACGCCTCGATCGCCGGGCCATCTTCGCCCTCGATGATGACCTTCTGGGCGGCATCATTTTCGGCCTTCGTCTTCACCACCCGGATCCTTTGTTCGAGCGCTTTCAACGCCTCAAAAACGGCCTCATGATTGCCGTCACGCTTCTCTGGCCAGACCTCGAAGGAAGGTGGGGTGTCACTGGTCGCCTTAAAGTTCTTCGCGAGTTGAATAAATTTGTCCCGCCACACCTCGGGAGATGTGGTGATCAACTTTTGCTGCGATAGGTGATCCATGATTTCGTATGCCTCCCACATGTGTTGCAGATGTTCGAAGTCACCCGCGGCCACCTTCTGCTCCAACTCCGTCACGCAGGCTCGAAATTCTGTTTCATCCATCGTGCGGTAAGACCTAAACCGCTCCAACAATGACGCACCCACCTGTTTGACGTATCCAAAAACCTGGAAGTCTTGGGCGATTTGATCTGGCTGGAATTCCTCTGCGGACACGTAGTCGGCATAGGCCTTAGAGCCATGCCACTCGTAAATGTCACTTTCAAAGCCTAGATCGTCGACCAACTTGCTGAGCGGCGCGTCGCTTTCTCGCTCGCTCTCACTGCCCACCTTTTTTTTCTGATTGACCCGGCTCAGCATGAAGGTGGTGCCAAGATCGCCGTGTAGAAAGACCTCCCGCACCAAAGCTTCGTTCGTGACATCTTTGGTTACGGCCATCACGTGAAACGTCACCGCTGAGAGCAACGCACCCAAGGACGCAACTTGCCCCTCGGGCCACTTCATGTCTTCCATGATGAGTTTCATTTCTTCCAGTATGCTGCGAAGTGTCCGGAGATTTTTAAGCCTCTTCTCCTTGAAGAACGCAACGGCGTGGTCTTGGATACCCAAAAGAGCTTCGCGCGTGAGTTTGTGATCAAACCCATTGACTGTATCGCTATAGAACGCCTCGATGTCGGGACGCACCTCTGCCGTCACGGAGATGATCTTCTCCTTGTAGTCCTGGTAACCCGCCAAATCTTTGACAGCCCGTTCCTCGTCGGAGATCAACACGACGTGGAGCTTGGCGGCATCCAGCAGCGAGACGATGAAGCCGAACAGCACCTTGAAGTCACCGCCGAACCGTTCCAGGTCGTCGATGCAAATAACGGTCTTGCCTGATCGCACGGCTGCTTTGAGCTTGATTTCATCGGGATCAACTTTGACCAACCGGAGAAGCGCCCTGCCAACGATGGTGCCCGTCTCGCGAAGCGTGTCTGTTCCCAGGTCTTTCACCGATGCTAGGAACATGGCTTGTTCCAGTTCTTCAAGCGTGGCGAGGCCAGCCACTGAGAAGGTGATGTCATTCTTACGAAGTTTGTGGAGTTGCCTTTCCTTGAAGCCTCCCCAGAAAAATGATTTACCTGAGCCCCATGCTCCCCGGAGCAGGATGGCATAACTGGGTGCCGCAGCTCTCAGGTATTGCGTGAGCTTTTGTTTCGTGCCTTTGTTAATCAAATTGTTTACTCCCCTCTGTTCTTACTCCCATCGTCCCACGACCTCACTTGCTATTGGTCCGATCGAGCGCACCCATCAGTTTCTACCAGCACCGATCCTGAGCCGACCGCTACGCGTTGAACAGAGCGCTTTGACGCTGGCCCCTCGGTCGCAAGTCATCAAGCATCACCTTGACTGGAAGCCGCCACGGAACATGGTCCGCAAGACGGCCACTGCCCAGGTATTCAACACCGCCTTGGCCAAAACGGTGATGGCTGATTTCATCGTTTTTGCGGTCCCCCAGCGGCCCCCTTCCCGCTGCATTTCCCAAGTTCCGGGATGACAGCCCGCACTCGACAAATGGCGCAGCTTAGCCATCCGGGGCGGCACTATGCTTGCCACGAAGTTCCCGAGGTGCGTTCAAGGCAATCTTGTTCGCCAAGCAGGGGATTGTCGTCCCCCTTCGCGGCTAACTTTTTCCAGTAGGCCAAATAGTTACACGCACCCGATCAGGGGGCCGGCGCAACATGGTTGTTTTTCTTGACAACTCTGCTGAGCGCCGCTTTAATGAGCGGCTCACCGAAACACCCTGGCCGGGTAGCTCAGTTGGTAGAGCAGGGGATTGAAAATCCCCGTGTCGGCGGTTCGATTCCGTCCCCGGCCACCATCGGAACAAACGAACAGGCCCGCTTTCGAGTGGGCCTGTTCGTTT
>Ga0134125_10007866_pt1 | contig 12013 bp, 15 predicted proteins | sample KB31751_FD_96464 | JGI IMG/M metagenome (GOLD analysis project Ga0134125, IMG submission 96464) | Terrestrial soil microbial communities with excess Nitrogen fertilizer from Kellogg Biological Station, Michigan, USA - KB3-175-1 | ecosystem: Environmental > Terrestrial > Soil > Unclassified ... | reverse complement strand
GAGGGAGGAAGGCATGGCACGCGTAGCGGTTGTGACGGGCGGAACGCGCGGTATCGGCCGGGCGGTCTCCGTGGCGCTCAAGGATGCCGCCTGCAAGGTGGCGGCGATCTACGCCGGCAATGACGAGGCGGCGCGGCGCTTCACTCAGGAGACCGGCATCGCCACGTACAAATTCGACGTCGCCGATTACAGATCCTGCGAGGCCGGCATCCGTCGCATCGAGCAGGAGCTCGGTCCCGTCGAGATCCTGATCAACAACGCCGGCATCACCCGCGACGCGGTGCTGCACAAGATGTCGCCTGAGCAATGGGGGCAGGTGATCGCCACCAACCTCACCTCCTGCTTCAACATGTGTCGGCTGGTCATCGAGGGCATGCGCGAGCGCGGCTTCGGCCGCATCGTCAATATCGGCTCGATCAACGGCCAAGCCGGTCAGTACGGGCAGGTGAACTACGCCGCGGCCAAATCCGGCATCCACGGCTTCACCAAGGCCCTGGCACAGGAAGGCGCCGGCCGCGGCATTACCGTCAATGCCATCGCGCCCGGCTATGTCGACACCGACATGGTGCGCGCCGTGCCGCAGAACGTCCTCGACAAGATCGTCGCGCGCATTCCGGTGGGCCGCCTCGGCCATGCCGAGGAGATCGCTCGCGGCGTGCTGTTCCTGGTCTCCGATCAAGGCGGCTTCGTCACGGGGTCGACCATGTCGATCAACGGCGGTCAGCACATGTACTGAGCCGCGCCGGACTTCTTCCCTCGGCGGGGCCCGAGCCGTGCAGAGCAGCACATTCACGCTTCCCGCTGCGGATGGCGCGGCGCTTTGGACCTATCGCTGGCTGCCTGACTCCGCTCCGAGGGCGGTGGTGCAGATCGCGCATGGGTTGGCGGAGCATGCCGGGCGCTATGCGCGGCTGGCCGGGGCGCTGACCGCGGCGCGTTACGCGGTCTACGCCAATGATCACCGCGGCCATGGCCGCAGCGCCGCCAATGCCGAGGCGCTCGGCTTCTTTGCCGAGCGCGACGGCTGGCAGCGCGTCGTCGACGATCTCTGGCTGCTCAATCGCCGCATCGCCGCCGATCATCCGGGACTGCCGATTATCTTGCTCGGCCATTCCATGGGCTCTTTCCTGGCGCAGCATTTCATCATCGAGCACGGCGACGCGCTGGCCGGTGCCGTGCTCTCGGCGTCGAGCGGCAAGCCGGCCCCGCTCGCCGCCATCGGCCGTCTCATCGCGCGGATCGAGCGACTGCGGCTCGGTCCACGCGGCCGCAGCGCGCTGCTGACGGCGTTCAGCTTCGGCGCGTTCAACAAGGCCTTCGCGCCGGCGCGCACGAAATTCGACTGGCTGTCGCGCGATGCGGCCGAGGTCGACAAATACATCGCCGACCCGCTTTGCGGCTTTCCCGCCACGGCGCAACTCTGGATCGACATGCTCGACGCGCTGGGCGAGATCGCGCGTCCTGCGCGCCAGGCGCGAATCGCGAAATCCCTGCCGATCTACGTCATCTCGGGGACGCGCGATCCCGTCGGCGCCGGGACCAAAGGGCCGGAGCAGCTTCTCGCCGCCTACCGCGCCGCCGGTCTCGCGCGCGTCGGCCACCGCTTCTACCCCGACGCGCGGCATGAGCTCTTCAACGAGATCAACCGCGACGAGGTGACACGCGACCTTATCGCCTGGCTCGACGGCGTCATCGCCTAGACGACCGCCCGAACTTATGGTGGCCCGTCTTTGTTCACCTCGACAGAGAGGTGCCGATGACACGCATCGCCCTGGCGCTCGCCGTAGCGCTCCTCGCCGGCTCGGCTCAAGCGCGTCCGCCGGAGAATGCCGATCCGGCCCTCGCCCCCTGGTTTGAAAGTCTGCACACCGCAAATGGCGGGTCGTGCTGCTCGCTGGCGGACTGCCGGCCGGTGGCCTACCGCACCGTCGGCGACCATTACGAGGCCCTGATCAAGCCGCCCGAATTCGAGGTCGATCATCCGGAATGGGTGCCGGTTCCGCAGAACCACATTCTGAAGCGGACGCAGAACCCGGTCGGCCGCGCCGTCGCGTGCTGGGAGCCCTTCAGCGGCATTCTCTGCTTCGTTCTGCCGGCGCAGGTCTAGCGCCGGCGCAAGCGCGGAGCGCTTGTCGCCGGCGGCGTCAGCGCTTGCACGGCAAGCGCGAGAGCCGCACCGTTCGGACTAGCCCCGCACCGCGCCATCCGGCTCCCAGCCGGGCGGCGCCAGCTCGAATTTGCGGAATTCGAAGCCGGGAGCCACGGTGCAGCCGGCGAGGCTCCATGCGCCGAGACTGACGGCGCTCTGCCAGATCAGCGCAGGCACCACCGCTTGCGGCCGCTCGCCGGCGAGAATGTCGTTGCCGAGCTCGATCTCTTCGACCGGCCGCTCCTCCGGCGCCAGCCGTAACCGCAGCGGCGCGCCGGCATACCAGTGCCAGATCTCCGTTGCGTCGATCCGGTGCCAGCGCGACACCTCGCCCCAGCGCAGCAGGTAGTAGATCGAGGTCGAAGCGGCGCGGCCGGGCAGCGCGCTGCCGTCGCGGAAGGTCTCGCGGTAGAAGCCTCCTTCAGGGTGCGGCGCGAGGCCGAGCGCGGCGATGATGCGCTCGGCCTCGGCCGCGCTCACGCCGCGTCTTTCGGCTTGGTCAGCTCGATCGACTTGCGTTTGGAGAAATCGTCGAACCAGGCGGCGAGGCGGCGATGCTTGCTGCGCCATTCTTCGGCGGCGTAGCGGAAGTCAAGATAGCCCAGTGCACACGCAATTGTGATCTGGCCGATGCCGAGCTGGCCGCCGAGCTCGCCGGCCTCGGTCTCGATCTCGAGCGCGGCGAGAGCGCCCCGGACCTTGCGCAGCTGCGCATCGATCCAGTCCTGCCACTGATATTCCTTCGGGCGCAGGATTTCATAGCGGCCGAGGATCGCCGCATCGAGAATGCCGTCGCCCAGCGCCTGCTGGCGCAGCGCCAGCCAGCGCGCCTTGCCACTGCCTGGGAACAGCTTCGGCCCTTGATGCAGCGTGTCGAGATATTCGCAGATGACCGGCGAATCATAGAGCACCATGCCGTCATCGGTGGTCAGCGCCGGTACCTTCACCAGCGGATTCTCGCGCGCCACTTCCTCGTTCGGCTTGGTCGGCGCGACCATGGTCGGGATTCGCTCGATGCGCTCGGCGACGCCGGTCTCCAGCGCCACCACCATGACCTTGCGCACATAAGGCGAGGTGGGCGAGTAGCGAAGCTTCATTGATGGACTCCCGATCGGTTTGTCGTTGAACAGGCACGCAGCTTGTGCCGGGCCGGTCAGGCCCCGGCCGGCCCGGGCATGCACCCTTGGCTAAGCTCCTAATACGCTAGTCTAATTCGCCCGCCGCGACCATGCTACACTCTCCCTCATGTATGTCGATGTCGTCGATCTCCGCGATTTCTACGAGACGCGGCTGGGCCAGGTGGCGCGCCGCATGATCCGCCGGCGCGTCCGGCTGATCTGGCCCGATCTGCGCGGCATGCGTTTGCTCGGCTTGGGATATGCCGCGCCCTATCTGCGTCTTTTTCGCGAGGAGGCGGAGCGGGTGGTCGCCGTCATGCCCTCGTCGCAAGGAGTGCTCCCCTGGCCGCAGGAGGGACCCAACGCGGTGGCGCTCGCCGACGAGGGCGAGCTGCCGCTGCAGGACTACTCGATCGACCGCGTGCTGCTGGTGCATGGCCTCGAGTTCAGTGAGCAGGCGCGGCCGCTGCTCAAGGAGATTTGGCGCGTGATGGCCGGCGGGGGGCGGCTCCTCGTGGTGGTGCCGAACCGGCGCGGCATCTGGGCGCGCATCGACAAGACGCCCTTCGGCCAAGGGCATCCCTATACGCTCTCGCAGCTCTCGCGGGCGCTTCGCGAAGAGGGGTTCACGCCGGAGCGCGTCTCGGCCGCGCTCTTTGCGCCGCCGACCGCCTCGCGCATGCTGCTCCGCTCGGCCGCGGCCATCGAGCGCATCGGTGAGCGGTGGTTCACCACCTTCGCCGGCGTTTGCGTGGTCGAGGCGTCGAAGCAGATCTATGCGAAGCCGGCGCTGCGCCGCAAGGAGAGCCGCCGCCCCGCCTATCTCCCGGTGCCGCACGGCGCGCCGCGTTGGAGCCGCGGCTGAGCCGTTGCGTCGAGCTGGTGCGTTCTTCGACGGCTCGCTCCGCTCGCGCTCAGGATGAGGACGCTTCTCAGCGTCTGGCGCGGCGCAGCAGGAAAAGCGCCTGCTCGGCCATCAGATTGGCGAGGCCGCCGCGCGGGTTGAGCCGGTAGGGCAGGCCGTTGCGGTCGAGCGCGATGCTGCGCTCGATGACGACGCCGAGCTCCTCGCAGAGCGCGATGAAGTCGAGGATGGTACAGAGATGGATGTTCGGCGTCTCGTACCAGGGATGCGCCAGCGCCGGCGTCATCGGCATGCGGCCATGCGTCAGCAGGCTCAGCCGGATCCGCCAATGGCCGAAATTCGGGAAGGAGACGACGGCGCGGCGGCCGATGCGGACGAGATGCTCGATGACCCGTCGCGGCTGGCGCGTTGCCTGCAGCGTCTGGCTCAGCACCACGTAATCGAAGGCATCCGAGGGATAGTCCTGGAGGTCGTGATCGGCGTCGCCCTGGATGACCGAGAGGCCGTGGCGCACGCCGGCATTGACCCCCGACTGCGACAGCTCCATGCCGCGCCCGTCGACGCGCTTCTCGCCCGCGAGATAGGCCAGGAGCTCGCCGTCGCCGCAGCCGACATCGAGCACGCGCGAGCCCGCCTCCACCATATCGGCGACGAGGCGGAGATCGCCGCGCAGGCTCGCTGCCGAAGCGCCGAGGCTGCCATCGGCGCTCACGGTACGTCGAGCCCGCGATGGCGCGCGCAGCCGTCGAGAAAGCCGCGCAAGGTCGCGAAAAACTCCGGCTCCTCCAGCAGGAAGGCGTCGTGTCCCTTGTCGGTCTCGATCTCGACGAAGCTGACATTGGCCGCGACCGCGTTCAGCGCATGCACGATGGCGCGGTTCTCCGAGGTCGGATAGAGCCAGTCGCTGGTAAACGAGATGCAGCAGAAACGCGTCTTGACGCCGCGGAAGGCGTTGGCCAGCGCGCCGCCATGCTCGGCGGCGAGATCGAAATAGTCGCAGGCGCGCGTGATGTAGAGATAGGAGTTGGCATCGAAGCGCTCGACGAAGGTGATGCCCTGGTGGCGCAGGTAGTTCTCCACCTGGAAGTCGGCGTCGAAGCCGTAGGTGAGGCCCGAGCGGTCCTGCAGGTTGCGGCCGAACTTGCGGTGGAGCGCCTGCTCCGAGAGATAGGTGACGTGCGCCGCCATCCGCGCGACGGCGAGCCCGCGCGCCGGCCGCTCGCCGAGCTCGAGATAGTTGCCCTGGCGCCATTGCGGGTCGGCCATGATCGCCTGCCGTCCGACCTCGTGGAAGGCGATGTTCTGCGCCGAATGTCGCGCCGCGGTGGCGATCGGCACGGCGGCGAAGACGCGCTCGGACTGCGAGGCGGCCCATTGCAGCACCTGCATGCCGCCCATCGAGCCGCCGAGGACGCAGAAGAGGCTCTCGATGCCGAGATGATCGATGAGCCGGTGCTGCGCGCGCACCATGTCGGCGACGGTGATCACCGGGAAAGACAGACCCCAGGGCCGGCCGGTGTCGGGGTTCACCTCCATCGGCCCGCTCGACCCCATGCAGCCGCCCAGCACATTGGCGCAGATGAGGTAATAGCGCTCGGTATCGAGCACTTTGCCCGGTCCGATGAGCGTCTCCCACCAGCCGGGCTTGCCGGTCACCGGATGCGTTCCGGCCGCGTACTGATCGCCGGTGAGCGCGTGGCAGATCAGGATGGCGTTGGAGCGCGCGGCGTTGAGCTGGCCATAGGTCTGGTAGGCGATCGTATAGGGCCCGAACGACACGCCGCAGTCGAGCGCCAGCTTCTCCTGGACGACCAGCCGGAATCCCGGGCGGTCGGGAGCAAGGGCGGTTTCGCGGGCAGGCGACGGAACGGGCACGGCGATCTCTGGGCAAAAAAGGGCCGGAAAGGGCGAGAAAAGGCCGCTTCCCGGCCGCGCATAGCTAGGAAGTAAGGCACCGGCCTGTCAACGTTTTCTTTGCTTTCGGCGGGCCGGCGAACTATCAGTATCGCCTTCCGGTTCCTGCGACAGCCATGGCCAGCACCACGCCCTCCCTCGACGATCTGCGCCGCCGCATCGACGAGATTGACGACCGCCTCCACGACCTCATCATGGAGCGCGCGTCGATCGTCGAGTCCGTTGGCGCGGCGAAACGGCGCGGCAGCGTCGCGGCGGTGCGCCCGGGCCGCGAGGCGCTCATCCTGCGCCGGCTCGTCGAGCGCCATCGCGGCCGCTTCCCGCGTCCCGTCCTGGTGCGGCTTTGGCGCGAGATCTTCAGCGGCGCCGTGATGATGCAGGGCGAGTTCGCCGTCGCCGTCTCTGCCTTCGAGGAAATGCCCGATTACTGGGACATCGCCCGCGACCATTTCGGCAGCCACACGCCGATGATCGCCTTCCATTCGGTAGGCGAGGCGATGCGTTCGCTGGCCGAAGGCAGGGTGTCGGCGGCGGTGCTGCCGCTGCCGGCGGAAGGCGAGCGCGAGCCGTGGTGGCCGCTGCTGGCCCATTCCGGCGCAGCCGCGCCGCGCATCATCGCGCGGCTGCCGTTTGCCGGGCGCGGCAGCGCGCGCGGCGATGGCGGTCTCGACGCGCTCGCGGTCGGCCATGGCGACGCCGAGTCCACCGGCAGCGATCGCAGCTTCATCGCGCTCGAGCTCAGCGGCGAGCTGAGCCGTGCGCGTCTCATCGCCGCGCTGAAGGGAACCGGTCTCGCGGTGACGCTCTTCGCCCAGCATCGCGACGCGGGCGGCGGTGTCACGTGGAACCTCATCGAGCTCGACGACATGGTGAGCGAGGGCGATGCGCGGCTCGCCCAGGCGCTGTCGCCGCTCGAGATGGTGGTGCGCGCGATTCCGCTCGGCTCCTACGCCAAGCCTTTCGCCCCGGCCGCCTTGGGGTTGCGCGCCAATGGACGGTCGATATGAGCGAGCACCCGACACCGCGGCCCGGCATCCTCGACATCGCTCCCTATATCGGCGGCGAGTCCAAGGTCGAGGGCGTGGCGCGCGTCATCCGCCTCGCCTCGAACGAGAGCGCGCTCGGTCCGAGCCCGCGCGCCGTCGAGGCCTATCGCGCCCAGGCGCAGGAGATCTACCGCTATCCCGATGGCGGGTCGGTGGCGCTGCGCCAGGCGATCGCCCGGCGCCACGGGCTCGATGCGGCGCGCATCATCTGCGGCACCGGCTCCGACGAGCTCATCAACCTCCTGGCGCGCGCCTATGCCGGGTCCGGCGACGAGGTCGTCTACAGCCGGCACGGCTTCCTCATGTACCCGATCGCCGCGCAATCGGCGGGCGCGAAGCCCGTCGCCGTGCCGGAGACGCGGCTCACCGCCGATGTCGACGCGCTGCTGTCGCGCGTCGGCCCGCGCACCAGGCTCGTCTATCTCGCCAATCCCAACAATCCCACCGGCACCTTCCTGCCGCGCGACGAGGTGAGGCGCCTCCATGCGGGATTGCCGCGCTCGACCATCCTGGTGATCGATGCGGCCTATGCCGAGTTCGTCACCCGCAACGACTACGAGCCCGGCGTCGAGCTGGTCGAGAGCGCCGAGAACGTCATCATGCTGCGCACCTTCTCGAAGATCTACGCGCTGGCGGGCCTGCGCCTCGGCTGGGGATACGGCAGTACCGCGATCATCGACGTGCTGAATCGCGTGCGCGGCGTATTCAACGTCAACCTGCCGGCGCAGGCCGCCGCTGTGGCGGCGCTCGAGGATGTCGCCGCGGTCGATCGCGCGCGCGAGCACAACGACATCTGGCGTCCCTGGCTCGAGCGCGAGCTCGCTGCGCTCGGCCTCGAGGTGACGCCGGCGGTCGCCAATTTCGTGCTGGTGCGTTTTCGCGCCGCGCCCAAGGACAGCAACGGCGCCTGGAGCTTCCTGCAGCAGCGCGGCATCCTGACGCGCAAGATGGGCGCCTACGGCCTGCCCGAGCATATCCGCATCACCATCGGCCTGGAGGAGGAGATGCGCGCCGTCGTCGCGGCCGTCGCCGATTTCCTCAGGGCGCCGTGAGCGCGCCTCTCTTCGGCCGCGTCGCGCTGATCGGCATCGGCCTCATCGGCTCGTCGCTCGCGCGCGTGCTGCGCCGCGACGGGCTCGCCGGCGAGATCGTCGCCTGCGCACGCAGCGATGCCACGCGGGACGCGGTGAAGCGCCTCGGCCTTGCCGACAAGATCGCCGCCGATCCGCTCGAGGCGGTGCGCGACGCCGATCTCGTGGTATTCTGCACGCCGCTCTCCGCCTATGCCGAGATCGCCCGCCGCATCGCGCCCGGGCTCAAGCAGGGCGCCATCGTCAGCGATGTCGGCTCGGTCAAAGCCGCGGCGGTGCGCGATCTCGGCGCGGTGCTGCCGCCGGGCGTGCATCTCGTTCCGGGCCATCCCGTCGCCGGGACCGAACATTCCGGTCCCGAGGCCGGCTTCGCCGAGCTCTTCGCCGATCGCTGGTGCATTCTGACGCCGCTACCCGAGGGCGACGCCGGCGCGCTCGACCGCGTCAGCCGGATGTGGCAGGCGGCGGGCATGCGGGTGGTGACGATGGATGCCGAGCATCACGACAAGGTGCTGGCCATCACCTCGCATCTGCCGCACCTCATCGCCTACACCATCGTCGGCACCGCGACCGACCTCGAAGACATGCTCAAATCCGAGGTGATCAAGTTCTCCGCCGGCGGCTTCCGCGACTTCACCCGCATCGCCGCCTCCGACCCGGTGATGTGGCGCGACGTCTTCCTCGCCAATCGCGAGGCGGTGCTGGAGATGCTGCAGCGCTTCACCGAGGATCTGACGGCGCTGCAGCGCGCCATCCGCTGGGGCGAGGGCGACAAGCTGCAGGAGCTCTTCACCCGCACACGCGCCATCCGCCGCTCGATCATCGAGGCGAAGCAGGCCTAGGAGCGAGAAGCTTTCAGGGCCAGCTCAGCCTGGGCAGGGCCGCGATCTGCGCCGGACCGAGATAGACCCGGTCGTTCTGCAGGCTCACCGGCAGGGTGAGCTGCTTGCGCCCGTCGGCGCCGGGCTTCGCCATGAGGCCGAGCACGATCTTGAGGAGCCCCGCATCGCGCGGCCGCAGCGCGCCGCTCGCCACCGCCGCGTCGACGATGGCGTCGTGGTTCTCGATGGTCGCGGTGAGCGCGCCGATCGGCTGAAGCTGGTCGTCGAGCGCCAGGGTGCCGTTGGCGTTCACCGTCAGCGCGCCCCAATGCAGCACGCCGTCGGTGAGCTCGACGGTGCCGCCGTTCCGCCGCCATGCCTCGAGCGCGTCACGCAGCTTGCCCGGCGGCAGCGCGCCTTTGATCGTCGCGGCAAGGCTCAGCGTCTCGACCTCCTTGCCAAAGGGTTCCACAGCCTCGGGCAGCGTTACCTGCGTGAGGCGCACCGAGGCGGCGAGCCCGGCATCGACATGGTTTTCCGGAGCGCGGCCGGGAAGCGCGAGCTGCGCCGTGGCGGCGTCGATGTGCAAGCCCGCCGCGAGCCCTTCGCCGGCGAGGTTGCTGCCGGTGAGGCCGATTGCCGTATTGCCGTTTCCCGCCAGCTTGACCTGACCCCGGAGCGCAGCGGCGCTGACGCCGGTCGCTTCGTCCGGCAGCGTCATCGTCGCGCCATTGGGCGCGCTCACCCGCCAGTGCTGGAGATCCCAGACCCGCGCCTCGGCGAGCACCAGCGGCGCTGCGGCCGTGAAATGCGTCGGCTTTTCGCCTTGCGCGCTCGCCACTCTGAACCGCAGACGGAAGGCGGTGGGGAAACCCGCGAGGGCGACACTCTCCCACTCGACGGCAAGGCCCTGGGCGCGCTGCGCTTCCTGCCACGGGCCGAGGCCGGCCTCGATGCGGTGAGCGAGCACGACCCAATAGACGGTATATCCACCGCCGAGCAGGGCGAGCAGCAGGAACAGCACGAGAACCTTGCGGCGCATGCACGAGTTATAAGCGGCTGGGCTTGTGCCGTCGATGCGAAAGCGCAGGGCGGCAATGCGCGCGACGCGCTTGCCGGGGCGCGCGCCCTCCCCAGATACTCGGCGGCCTCTCACGCGTGACCCGTCGCATGCTCCCGATCCCGCCGTTCGCCGGCGCCGCTTTCCCTTACTCGGCATTTTCCCGTACGGGGCCGGCGGCAGCCGTTCATCTTTTCTTTGCGCTTGCAGGGCAGCGTGTCGCGCGGTCCAACCGCACGCAAAGAGACTGACGCATGGAACGCGACAGCAGCGCCGCGCTCGAGCCTCTCCGGCCATCCTTGCCGGCGCCCGAGATCGCCCGCTGTCTCGCCCGCGCCGCAGATCTCTGGATCTTCGCCTATGGCTCGTTGATGTGGGATCCGGGCTTCGCCCATGTCGAGGCGCAGCCGGCACTGCTCCGGGGCTATCACCGCCGGTTCTGCGTCTATTCCCACCGCTATCGCGGCACGCCCGAGCGGCCGGGCCTCGTCCTCGGCCTCGACCGCGGCGGCGCCTGCAAGGGCATCGCCTATCGTGTGCCGCAGGCCGATGTGGCGCCGGCGCTGCACTATCTCTGGGAACGCGAGATGGCGAACCGCACCTATCATCTGCGCGATGTACAGCTTGCGCTGCCGACGGGCACGGCGACGGGACACGCCTTCGTCGTCGACCGCGCGCACCGGAGCTACACGGGCGGGCTCTCGCTCGACGAAACCGCCCGGCTCATCCTGCAGGGCATCGGCGCGCGCGGTCCTTGCCGGCAATATCTCGACAACACCATCGCCGAGCTGCGGAAGCTCGGCTGCATCGACGGACCGCTGCACCGTTTGGCCGAGCGCGTGCGCGAGCTGGCGGCGATCGAGCGACCCTGTGCCGGGCTTCCGTGACCCTCGCTCCCGGTGTTGAAGACGGGTGGGTCCGCGCCATACCATGGCGGCGGTAGAGGCGGAACGCATGAGACGCAAGATTATCGGTGGCGTGCTTCTGGTGATCCTCGCGGCGGCGATTGTCGCCGTGATCTGGATCGTCCATGCCGCCTCGGTTGCGCCGGTGACGCGGGTCGCCGGTATCGTCGCGGTAGCGCCGCCGCGCACGGACGCGCCGAACATCCCCAACCCCGCCAATGAGCGGATCGCCAATCTCACCTCGACCGAGCAGGCGGCCGTGCTCGGCAAGGCGATCGGCCGCGGCTGCACCGGCGTGGCCGCCTTTCCCATGGGGATCGGCTCGCATGATGCCGATCGCGGCGATGCCTATTGGAGCGTCAAATGCGCCGATGGCAAGAGCTACGCCGTGACGCTCCACCCCGACAAGGCGGGCACGGTCGGCGTGCTCGATTGCGACGCGGTGCACGCCGCCGGCATCACCTGTTTCAAGCATCTGCCGCCGGGATAGAGTCCCTGGCGGAGCTACTTGCGCGTCCGCAGCGGTGGTGGCGATTCCGGCCGCGGCGGCGGCATCGGGCGCGGCGGCTCCTCGACCGGCGGCGGCTCGTCCGCCTCGGGCTCTTCGGCCGGCGGATTGCCGGGCGGCTTGGGCTTGCCCGGCTGCTGGGCCTCGATCTCGCCGGCGATCTCGGTGCAATCTTCGGCGAGGTTCGTCAGCGTCTCGCGCAGGACGCTATCCGTCTGCCGCGCCGCTGCTGCGCGCAGGCTCGCCGCCCGCTCGTGCCAGGGTGCCGGATCGCGGGTTCTGCCCTGTGGCGTTCCCCTCATGCCAACCTAACACGGGCGTCATGAAAGCGACCGGTATTTTAGCCCATCATTGAATTGAGCGCCGCCGGGCAGCTTCGCGCGTCAGGCGCTCGCGCGGTGCGCGAATTTCACCCGCACTTCGAGTAATCGCAGCTCGTACACTGGTCGCAGCCCTCGACGCGGATCAGCGCCGCTTCGCCGCATTTCGGGCATTGCGCGAGGCGTGGGCGCTGCCCGCCTTCCTGCGGCGCCAGG
>Ga0134125_10007864_pt1 | contig 12016 bp, 11 predicted proteins | sample KB31751_FD_96464 | JGI IMG/M metagenome (GOLD analysis project Ga0134125, IMG submission 96464) | Terrestrial soil microbial communities with excess Nitrogen fertilizer from Kellogg Biological Station, Michigan, USA - KB3-175-1 | ecosystem: Environmental > Terrestrial > Soil > Unclassified ... | reverse complement strand
CGGCCTGTTCGCGTTCGTGCTGATGTTCCAGTGGGCGCCGATCCAGGTGCTGACGCCGAAGCTCGTGCGCGAGCATTTCGGCCTCGGCGTGCGCGCCTACGGCCTCGTCTTCACGGCGATCGGTGCCGGGATGGTGATCGGCTCGGTGCTGGTGGCGCAGCTGAACCTGCAGCGCCGTCGCGGGCTGATCTCGTACCTGATCTGGATCCTGAACAGCATGCTCGTGATCGTCTTCGCGCTCTCGCCCTGGTTCGCGGTGTCGATCGCGGCGGCGTTCGTCCGTGGCATCTGCATCGGCTTCGGCGTCACGATCTGGGAGACGATGCTGATGCAGCTCGTGCCACAGAAGATGCTCTCGCGCGTCGTCAGCCTCGACTGGTTCGGTTCGCTCGGCCTGACGCCCTTCGGCCTGCTGCTCACCGGCGCGGTGTCGGGGCTCGCGGCCCCGGGGACGCTCATTGCGCTCGGCGCGACGATCTCGATCTGCATCATTTCGGCCGGGTTGCTCTCGAGGCAGATCAGGACGATCGACTAGTTGGAGGTCGCGACGAAGCAGCGACTGTGCCACCGGAACGCGCTGATCGCCCCGATGCGGCGTCCTCAGTCGCGCCCGTACCTTTCAGGTACGAACGCTCCCTGCGTCCTTGCCTCAGAACAACCAGCGCGCCCCGGCGACGAGCACTGCATCGCCGCGACCTCCTGATGCCTGTCTACTGGAAGCCGAAATACGGCACGCGCTCGTCGCGGCACAAGGCCTGGGCGCGCCAGGAGGCGAAGCGCGAGGAACGCCTGGCGCGGGAGCCGCGGCGCCACTGGCTCCGCCGGCTGTTCAGGCGCTAGCCGGCCGCGAAGTCGACGTTCTTCGCTTCGACCGTTCCGGCCGTGCGGCCCGGAGCCTCGTGGTTGCCCCAGTAGAGATTCGTGTGCGAGATGACGAGATCGGGCGGCGGCGCGCCCCAGGCCGAGAGATCCTCGGTCGTGTGCGCGTCGCTGACGAGCGTCGCGTCATAGCCGCGAACCAGTGCGCCGTGCAGCGTCGAACGGACGCATTCGTCCGTCTGCGCGCCGACGACGACCAGCCGGCCGACCGCGAGGCCGGCGAGGACCGACTCGAGCGTCGTCTCCTCGAACGAGTCCGGATATCGCTTCTCGACACGCGGCTCGCTCTCGTCCGGGCTCAATTCCGGGACGATCTTCCATTGCTCGCTTCCCTGCGTCAGGTTGTCGCTCTCGTGCTGCACCCAGACCACCGGAACCTCGGCCGCGCGAGCCTTCTCGACGACCTCGCCGACGTTCGCGACCACGGTGTCCCGCTCGTACGCGTCACCCACGACGCCGTTCTGCACGTCGACCACGAGCAGTGCGGTGTTCGGGCGGTTCTCGAGTGTCGTCATGGCGGCCAGCCTACCCGGCGCTAGTAGAGCCCGTCGCCGCGGGCGTAGCGCGCGGCGCGTTCGCGGTCGTACCCCTCGGCGTCGAACTCGTCCTCACGGACAGAGCGCAGGATCTCCCCCGAGCTCGGCAGCTCCGAGCGGTCGACGTGGTGCTCTGGATTCCAGAGGTCCGAGCGGATCAGGGCCTTCGAGCACTGCGTGTACGCCTCCTCGATCGAGACGAGGAGCCCGAGGCGCGGGACCTTGCCGTCGACCGCGCTCGGCGCCAGCAGCTCCGCGTCGTCGACGATCCTCGCGCGGCCGTTCACGCGAAACGTGTCGCCGATGCCAGGGATCAGGAAGAGCAGCGCGATGCGCGGGTCCTCGAGCAGGTTCGTCAGCGTGTCGGCGATCCGGTTTCCCGGCCGGTCGGGCAGCAGCAGTGTCCGCTCGTCGAGGATCCGCACGAAGCCGGGCGGGTCGCCGCGCGGCGAGACGTCGAGCCCGCCGTCTGGGCGTGCGGTGGCGACGCAGACGAACGGCGAGCGCTCGACGAACTGCCGGGTCAGGGCGTTCAGCCGGTCGGCGATCTTCGTCAGCACGAGCTCCGTCGGAGTGCCGATCACCTCCCGGAGCACAGCCTCATCCCGAATGTCGGTCACGCTTCCGAGAAGCTAACCTTTGACGGCTCGGGGTGTGGCGCAGCCTGGTAGCGCGCTCCGTTCGGGTCGGAGAGGTCCCCAGTTCAAATCTGGGCACCCCGATCGAGTCGCGGGGGAACCGCCGGTTCCCCCGCGAGAAACGTCTCGATGGCGTCGGCGCACGCGTCCGGCCGCTCGCCGATCAACAGGTGGCCGCAGTCCGCGATCACCCGCAAAGGCGCCTGCAGGCGGCGTGCGTAGTCGAACGCGTCCTCGATCGGGAGCTGATTGTCGCGGGCGCCCCAGAGCACGAGGCTCGGGCAGCGGACGTGCTCCAGATCGGGCCGCGGATCGTCGCGCACGAGCGCTTTCGCGGCGCTGACCGTGTCCGTGTGCCGCGCCGGGCCGGCGAGGAAGGCCTCGACGAGGTCGGGCGGCAGCGCCGGCGGATCGGCGGCGCCCCAGCGGCCGAACACCAGCCACTTCAGCAGCGCCGACTGTGCCACACGCTCCCGGTGAGGCGCGATCTTCCGGCCCGGCTTGAGGATCCCGGTGATCGTGAGCCCGTAGCGCGCGCGGCGCAGGCTCGACGAGATCCCGGCGGAGCCCGCAAGCACCAGTGCGCTCACCGCGTCCGGCCGCCGGATCGCGAGGCGCAGCGAGATCGCGCCGCCGAGCGAGTGCCCGACGACAGGCGCGGGCGTAAAACCCTCGTCCTCCATCAGCAGCCCGATGCGGTCGGCGAAGGCGTTCAGCGACGGCGCGGCGGGCAGCGGCTCCGAGCCACCGTGACCGGCGAGCTCCGGGACGAGCAGCCGCCAGCGAGGCAGCAGGAGCGGCGCCAGTGCGAGCCAGTTGGCGGCCGCGCCGCCGAGCCCGTGCACGAGGACCAGCGGGTCGCCTTCGCCTCCGGCGAGGTAGCGCAGCCGCGCCCCACGCACCTCGGCGAAGCGCTCCTCGAGGCCTTCGATCTCACACTTTGCGTCCGTCACCGAGGGTGATTATTCTTCGACGTGATGGATCGTTCGGGGAGGCAGGACCTCTGATTCCTGTCGCGACACCAAAAGGTTTGGTCGGCTAGCCCGTCGGCGCCATAGAGCGCGGCGGGTTTTTTAATGCTCGGGGAAGGAGCGAGGATGGCAAACCACCTGACGCCGGAAGAGCTGTCGAAGGAGCTGGGGATCGAGCGCACGGAAGTGATCCGTGTCTGCATGCAGGAAGGCGTGCCGATCTACCAGGGCAAGATCGACAAAACGCTCTTCCAGGCGCAGCTGCAGGCGCTCGGCGCGATCCCGCAGTCCCACTAGTAGCACCGGGAACCCCCTGGTTCCGCCGTGACCCCTCCTTGCGAGCGGAGGCGTCGATTGACCTTCCAGGAGCCGGCGACCCGTCCGCAGAGTCGCGCTCGGGAATGAACCGGCGACTACTTGCGGGCCGCGGCGCGCTTCTTCGGCGCGGCCTTCTTGCTCGCGGCACCATCGTCTGCGGCTGAGCGCCCCTTCGAGGCCGCCACGCTCTTCTTCAGCGCTTCCATCAGGTCGACGACCGGCGCCTCGGCGACCGGCTCCGGCTGTGCGATCTCCTCGCCGGCCAGCTTCGCCTCGAGCATCTCGCGCAGGCTTGCGCGGTACTCGCTCTTGAGCGCCTCGGGCTCCCATTCGCCGACGAGCGAGTCGATCAGCTGCCGCGCGAGCTCGAGCTCGGGCTCCTTGACGTCGATCGCCTCGGTTGCCTCGTCGATCTCCGCCTGCGAGCGCACGTCCTCGGCCAGGAAGAGCGTCTCGAGGGCAAGCGCGTCGCCCCGGGGGCGGATCAGGACGAGGTTCTCGTTGCCGCGGATCACCATCCGGCCGATGGCGGCCATGCCCGTCTCCTTCATCGCGTCCAGCAGCAGCACGTACGGCCGGCGCTGGGCCTCGGCGCTCGAGGGCGCGAGGTAGTACGTGCGGTCGAAGTAGAGCGGGTCGACGTCCGCGAGCGGCACGAAGCGCGAGATCTCGATCGCGCGCGAGGTGTCGCGCTGCTCGATCGCCTCGAGGTCGGCGTCCTCGACGAGCACGAACTGGCCCTTCGAGACTTCCCAGCCCTTGACGAGCTCGTCGCTCGGCACCTCGCGGTCGTGGACCGGGCACCAGCGCTTCTGCTTGATCGGCGTCATGCACTCGCGGTGCAGCGTCCGGAAGGTGACGTCGGAGGCGCGCGCCTTCGGCGTCGTCGCGGGTGCCAGGCCGACCGGAATGGTGACCAGGCCGAAGCTGAGTGATCCGTTCCAGGTAGTTCGCATCGGGGCCGCTTTCGCTGTGGATAAGTGTAGTAGGACCGGGCAGATTCGCCGCTGTGCCGCCCTTCCCTTCCCCGCGTAAGCTGGAAACGTGAGGACGATCGGGCAGCTCTGGCGAGACGCGGTCTCGGCCGGCAGGACGACCCCGGCCTACCTCGCCGAGACCGACGACGGCTGGCGCGATGTTTCGTGGGAGGAAGCCGGGCAGACGGTCGAGGAGCTTGCGAACGGCCTGCTCGCGCTCGGCGTGCGCAAGGGCGAGGCGTTCGGAATCCTGGCCCAGACGAGCCTCGAATGGGCGCTGTTCGACTACGCGCTCGCGCGGATCGGCGCCGTCGGCGCGGCCGTCTACGCCAACAGCTCGGCAAAGGACGCCTGCTACGTGCTCGAGCACTCGGACTCGATCGGCGTGCTCGTCCAGGACGAGCCACAGCGCGAGAAGGTCGCCGGGCTGCCGCTACGGCACGTGATCACGTTCGCCGAGCTGGACGACCTGCGTGCGCGCGGCCGCGAGTTCGCCGCGGAGCACCCGGACGCGCTCGCCGAGGCCGAGGCGCAGGTCGGTGAGGACGACCTCTTCACCTTCATCTACACGTCCGGCACGACCGGGCCGCCGAAGGGCTGCATGATCCTGCACCGCAACTACTACGAGATGGCCGGGTGCATCGACCATGTGCCCGAGTTCGCGATCGCGGACGACGTGATGCTGCTGTACCTGCCGATGGCGCACAACTTCGGGCGCCTGATGCACCTGCTCGGCGCGCACACCGGCTACACGACCGCCTTCCTCGGCGACCCGCTGCGCATCGCGGAGGCCATGCCGGTTGTCCGGCCCACGCTACTGCCGAGCGTGCCGCGCCTCTACGAGAAGGTGCACACCGCCGTGCTCTCGCAGTTCGAGCAGCTTCACGGCCCGCGCAAGCGCCTGGCCGACTGGGCGCTCCGCGTCGGGCGGGAGGTCAGCGAGCTGCGGCAGCGCGGCAAGCCAGTGCCGGCAGGCCTCGCGCGCAAGCATCGCCTCGCCGACCGCCTCGTTTACTCGAAGATCAAGGAGCGGATGGGCGGACGCCTGCGCCTCGGCGTCTCGGGCGGCGCGCCGCTCGCAAAGGAGATCGCCGAGTTCTTCCACTCGATCGACATCCTGATCGTCGAGGGCTGGGGCCTGACGGAGTGCACCACCGCCGCGTCGGTCAACCGGCCCGGGCGCTTCCGGTTCGGCACGGTCGGGCCGGCGCTGCCCGGCTTCGAGGTGGAGGCCGACGAGGAGGGCGAGTTGCTGATCCGCAGCCCCACGGTCTTCGCCGGCTACTACAAGGATCCCGACGCGACCGCGGAGGTGCTCGGCGCCGATGGCTGGCTGCGCTCCGGCGACGTCGGCTCGATCGACGAGGACGGCTTCGTCCACATCACCGACCGCAAGAAGGACATCCTGATCACGGCCGGCGGCAAGAACGTCGCCCCTGCGAACCTCGAGAACGCGCTCAAGACGGCGCCGCTCGTCTCGCAGGCGCTGGTGATCGGCGACCGGCGTCCCTACGTCGCGGCGCTGATCACGCTCGACCCGGCCGTCGCCGACGGGATCGGGTCGGACGAGGCGGACCGGCGGGTGCAGGCAATCGTCGACGGCGTGAACTCCGAGCTGTCGCGCTTCGAGCAGATCAAGCGCTTCCGGGTTCTGCCGAGGGACTTCACCGCCGAGGACGGCGAGGTGACGCCGACGTTGAAGCTGAAGCGCCGCGTCGTCGAGCAGCACTTCGCTGCCGAGATCGAGGGGCTCTACTCGAGCTAGAGGCGGCGGGCGCCGACGTAGGTCGACGCGTACCAGCCCGAGAGCGAGGAGATCTTGACCACGTCGCCGGTGTGCGGCGCGTGGATGAAGCTGCCGCCGCCGACGTAGATGCCGACGTGGCCGAGCCCGTCGAAGAAGACGAGGTCGCCCGGCTGGAGGTCGCTCCGCGAGACCGGCGAGCCGTAGCCGTACTGCGCGTACGAGCTGTGCGGGAGCGAGACCCCGACCTGCGCGTAGACGTACATCACGAAGCCGGAGCAGTCGAAGCCGCCGGGGGACGAGCCGCCCCAGACGTACGGCGTGCCGAGGTATTGCATCGCGATCCCGACCACCCCGCCGTGCGTGGCCGGCGGCGCGACCGGCGGCGGCGCGGTCGAGGTCGGCGGCGCGACCGGAACCGTCGGGGCGAGCGCGGCCTGGCGCGAGGCCACCTGCTGCGTCGCGAGCCGTTGCTCGAGCTCGCGCTTCAGCTCGGCCTGGCGCGCGGCCTCCTGGGCCTGAAGGTGCGCGATCTCGCCCTGGATCGACCCGAGGAGCTGCTTCCGCTGGCCGAGCTGCGACTCGACCGACGCCCGCGCGGCGTTGCGCTGCGCGACGACCTGCACCTGTTCCGCGTGCGCATGCTGAAGGAAGCGCTGCCGGTGCTGCACCTCGCGGCGGAACTTCGTCACCTGGTCGAGAACGAGCGTGTCCTGGTCGGAGAGGCGCGACTCGGCGTCCATCCGCCCGAGCGCGTCGTCGAGGCTCGAGGCGCCGAGCAGGACGGCGAGGCCGGCCTGCGTGTCGCCCGAGGTGTAGATGTCGACGAGCCGGGCGGAGAGCTGGCCCTGCGCCTGCTTCAGGCTCTTCTTGGCAGTCACCAGCGCCGAAGTGTTCTCCGAGAGGTCGTGCCTGATGTGCGCGAGCCTGACGTTGGCGAGGTTGTAGGCCTCGACCGCGCGCTCCAGACTCCCGTCGAGCTCCGTGATCTGCGCCATCACGCTCTGCGCCTCGGCCTGCTTCGACGCAACCGTCGGGTCTGCGGTAGCAGAGGATGCAGCAGCCAACGCGATGGCTAAGGCCAATGCGATGACTAGTGCCGGCGCCTTACGTCTTGTCGAGCCGAAGGGGGGCTGGCCGCTCGACAGGCGCCCTCGAGAGAGGGGCCGGGTCGTCACAAGCACGGCACCCTAACAGGGCGGTCGGACGACCGCAAACGGTTCCCTTGGCCCAAAAGGACTAAACGCGCGCCGGCGTGCCGGACCGCACAAGGTCGTGTGGTACGGTGCCGCGTCGTGCCGGGGGAGAGACGCACTCTGCGGTATTGGCCGGCGGTCCTCGGAGCCCTTCTCGTGCTGCTCGGGCTCGTCCCGGCGACCGTCTCCGCCGACTCCTCGTCCACCCTCCGCGACCACGCGTCGCAGCTCACACAGCAGAACGCGAACCTCGCCCAGCGCTCACGGGGCGTCGTGCTCCAGCTCTACGCGCTCGACTCGAGCCTCGCGCGCCAACAGGCGCGCCTCGTCGAGCTCCGCATCCGGAGCGCGCAAGTGAAGGCCGAGCTCGCGGCGGCGCGGCAGCGGCTGCACGTCGCCAAGCACACCCTCCGGACCGAGCAGCGTTCGCTCGCGGCCCGGCTCCAGCTGATGTACGAGCAGGGCGACAGCGATCCACTCGCCGTCGTGCTCGGCGCCTCCTCGGTCGCCGACGCGCTCGGGAACCTCGACTCGCTCGACCGGATCGCGTCGCAGGACCGCGAGATCATCGTGCAGACGCGCGCGGCGAAGCACACCGCCGACTCGCTCAGCCGTACGCTCGAGACGAAGCAGCGCGAGCTGCAGACGCTCGCCGACCAGGCCTCGCAGTCGGTGGTCTCCCTCCAACAGGCCCACACGGAACGGACGTCGTACCTGGCGAGCCTCGCGAGCCAGCAGCGCCTCAACGCCGCCTCGATCTCGTCGTACCAGCAACAGGCCCTGGCCGTCGAGGCGAAGGCACGTGAGCTCGCGATCGTGTCAACGAGCCCGGTGTCCGACACCACCGGCATCGCCCCCGGCGCACACACGCTCACGGTCACGGCGACCGGCTACTCGATCAACGGCCGCACCGCGACCGGCGCGCCGACGGGCTGGGGCGTCGTTGCCGTCGATCCGAGCGTGATCCCGCTGGGGACGCGCCTCTCGATTCCCGGCTACGGCTCCGGCGTCGCGGCCGACACGGGCGGGGCGATCCAGGGCGCGACCATCGATCTCTGGTTCCCCACGGTCGCGCAGGCGAACGCGTGGGGCCGCCGCACCGTCACGATCTCCCTCGGCTGACTAGAATTGCCCCGCTAAGGGGGTGGCGTTGGGCGAATCGGTACAGATCGAGGACGGGCGGGACACCGCCAACGTCCGCGTACTCCTGGTCGACGACCACGATCTCTTCCGGACAGGCCTGCGCAACCTGCTCGAGGAGCGCGGCATCCAGATTGCGGGCGAGGCCGGTGAAGGAGCCGACGCGGTGCGGCTCGTGCGCGAGCTCGCGCCGGAAGTGGTCGTGATGGACCTGCACATGCCCGGCATGACCGGCATCGAGGCGATCCGCCAGATCCACGGCTTCGCGCCGCTGACGCGCGTGCTCGTGCTGACGATCTCGGACCAGGACGACGACGTGCTCGACGCGATCCTCGCCGGCGCCTGCGGCTACCTGCTCAAGGACGCGTCCGTCGACGAGTTGATCCGTGGGATCGGCGCCGCCGCTGTCGGCGAGTCGCTCGTCTCCCCCGCCATCGCTGGCAAGGTGCTGCAGCAGGTGCGCGCGACCGCCGTCTCCCCGGAGGCCGCCGACACGATCCGGGCCGAGCTCTCCGAGCGCGAGCTCGACGTGCTCAAGCTGATCGCCGCCGGCAACGACAACGCGATGATCGCCGCGCAGCTTCACATCAGCCCGAAGACGGTCAAGAACCACATCTCGAACATCCTGATGAAGCTGCAGATCGAGAACCGCATCCAGGCCGCGGTGTACGCGGTTCGCAGCGGCTTGGTCTAGGTAGCGGAGCGGACCGCTGCGGCTCGGGCCCGAAGCTCGGTCAGCGTGTTGCGCAGCCGGGCCAGCAGCCGCTCGTTGCTGCTCAGCCGGTCGGACAGGAGCGCGAGCTCCTTCGCCTTCAGCTCCTGGTCCCCATCGTGCAGCTCGCCGGCGAGCTCGGACATGCGACGCTCGAGCCGCCAGCGCTCCGACTCGAGCTCGAGCGCGTACGCGTAGCCGTCGGTGAGCGTCCGCTCGAGGTACGCGAGGCTCGCCGGCTCCTCCGTCGGGGCCGGCTCGGCGAGCAGTTCGTCGATCTGCTCGAGCAGTTCGGGGATGGCATTGGGTGCCACAGGACGCCTCGTGACGATTATCTGCGCATTGCGAGGCCCCCTACAAGGGCCGCTCGGCCTATATCTCCGGGGCGGCGAGGCCCACCCTTGACGGGGGTGGCGACACTCCGAAGAATGGTGCGGATGGCCCGCCGCCGTCTGCCGGTCGTCGCCGCTGTGGTCGCCCTGCTCGTCGTTTCCCCAGCGGGAGCGGGGGGTTCGCCGCTGGCCAAGCGCCTCGCGCGCGCGCTGACCGTGCCCCACGTCTCGCAGGCGCGGACCGGCGCCCTGGCGTTCGACCTTCAGACCGGCGAGACGCTGTTCACCGAGCACGACGGCCTGCCGCTTGTGCCAGCCTCGAACGAGAAGCTCGCGATCGCCTACGCCGCGCTCGTCACGCTCGGCGAGAACTTCCAGATCGAGACCGACGTGCTCGGCCGCGGCGTACAGGACGGGACCACCTGGCGCGGCAGCCTCCTGCTCGTCGGGCACGGCGACCCGACGCTCTCGGCCGCGGGCCTGCTCGCACTGGCCCGCCAGGTGCGGGCGCTCGGAATCCGCCACGTGACGGGCGGCGTCTTCGGCGACGAGTCGTACTTCGACGCGCGACGGACGGGCTCGGGCTGGAAGTCGTGGTTCTACGTCAACGAGTGCCCGCCGCTGTCGGCGTTGACCGTCGACCGCGGCCGCTACCACGGGCGCACGTCGCGCGACCCTGCACTGGCCGGCGCGCTGCTCTTCCGCAACGCGCTGCGCCAGGTCGGGGTCTCGGTCGGCGGCGCCGGCCTCGGGACGGGGCGTGACAGCGATTCGGTGCTCGCGTCCGTCCAGTCGCCGCCGCTCTCGCAGATCGTGGCCTGGATGGGGCGCGTCAGCGACAACTTCACGGCCGAGATGCTCCTCAAGCAGATCGGCGCGGAGAGCGGGCAGCCTGGTACGGCCGCGGGCGGCGCGGCGATCGTGCGGTCGACGCTCGTCGACGCGGGCGTGCCGATCGCAGGCGTGCGGCTCGTCGACGGCTCCGGTCTTTCGTCGCTCAACCGGCTGACCACCCGGGCGCTCGCCGGCATCCTGCGCGCCGCCTGGGCCGACCCGGACGTGCGGCCGTACTTCACTGCTGCTCTGCCGATTGCCGGCATCAGCGGCACGCTCCACGACCGCATGCGCACGCCCCCGGCGCGCGGGAACGTCCAGGCCAAAACGGGAACCACGTCGCTCGCCTCGGCGCTCTCCGGCTACGTTCGGAAGCGCTACGTCTTCTCGGTGCTCCAGAACGGGAGCCCCGTCTCGTCCTACTGGGCGCGCAAGGCGCAGGACCGCTTCGCGACGCTTCTAGCTGCGCAATAGCTTCGCGAGCGCCTGTTCGTCGAGCACGGGCACCCCGAGCTGCTCGGCCTTGGCGAGCTTCGAGCCCGGGCTCTCGCCGGCGACGACGCCGGTGGTCTTCTTCGAGACCGAGTCCGCGACCTTCGCGCCCAGTGCCTCGAGCGCCTTGCGAGCCTCGTCGCGGCTCATGCCCTCGAGCGTCCCCGTGATCACGTAGGTGGAGCCGGTGAGCGGCCCTTCCACCGGGCGTTCTTCCGGCCCCGCCTCGAAGCGCAGGCCGAGCTGCTCGAGCTCGCCGACCAGGCGCATGTTCTCCGTGTCGGCGAACCACTCGGCGATCGCCTCCGCGCGCTCGGGGCCGATGCCCTCGACCTCCTGGATCTCCTCCTGCGTCGCCGCTGCGAGCTGCTCGACCGAGCCGAAGTGCCGAGCGAGGCTTTGCGCCGTCACCCAGCCGACGTCGGGGATGTTGAGCCCGAGCAGCACGCGCGAGAACCGCGTCCGCTTCGAGCCCTGGATCGCGTCGATCGCCTTCGTCGCGCTGATCTCCGCGAAGCCGTCGAGCTCGAGCAGCTGCTCCTTCGTCAGCCGGTAGAGGTCCGGCAGCGAGCGCACGAGGCCGAGCTCCCAGAGCCGGCGCATCAGCTGCTCGCCGACACCTTCGATGTCGGCCGGGCCTTGCACCCAGTTGATCAGCGTCTCGAGCCCGCGCGACGGGCACGAGCGGTTCGGGCACCGGTGCATCGCCTCGCCTTCGGGCCTCACGATGTTTGCCCCGCAAAGTGGACACTTTTTCGGCATCTTGAAGGGCTTGGTGCCCTTCGCGTGCGGCCCGGCCGGGCCGACGATCTGCGGGATCACGTCGCCTGCGCGCTGAACGATCACACGGTCGCCCTCGCGGATGTCCTTGCGGTTGATGTCCTCCTCGTTGTGCAGCGTCGCCCGCGAGACCGTGACGCCGCCGACCTGCACCGGCTCGAGCATCGCCCACGGGTTCAGTGCGCCGGTCCGCCCCACGCGGATCGCGATCTTGTTCAGCGTCGTCTCGGCGCTCATCGGCGCCCACTTGAACGCCCGCGCCCAGCGCGGCCGCGAGTGCAGCGCGCCGAGGTCGCGCTGCTGCTCGAGCGAGTCGACCTTGATCACGATCCCGTCGATCTCGTAGTCGAGCTCGGCCCGCCTCAGCTCCCACTCCCGGCAGCGCTTCGCGACCTCCTCGATCGAGTCGAACCGCTCGGCGAACGGGTTCGTGCGGAAGCCGTGCTCGCGCAGCCACTCGAGCTCCT
>Ga0134125_10007863_pt1 | contig 12016 bp, 11 predicted proteins | sample KB31751_FD_96464 | JGI IMG/M metagenome (GOLD analysis project Ga0134125, IMG submission 96464) | Terrestrial soil microbial communities with excess Nitrogen fertilizer from Kellogg Biological Station, Michigan, USA - KB3-175-1 | ecosystem: Environmental > Terrestrial > Soil > Unclassified ... | reverse complement strand
GTCGACGAAGCCAAATCCGAATTTCGCGAACAGCGCGCGGGCGCGGCCGTTGGGCTCGGCGACGGAGAGGCGCAGCTCGACGACGGGCATGCGGCGGCGCGCGAGCGCGGCCTGGCCGATGGCGTGGTCGAGGAGCTGCTTGCCGACGCCGCGTCCCTGCGCGCGCGGCGCGACGGCGATGGCCAACAAATCGGCGACGTACTCGTGCTGGCGGCTCGGCCCTGCGGTGTAGAAGCCGAGCATGGTGTACCCGACGGGGACGCCGGCCTCCTCGGCGACGTGCGTGAGCACGCCGTCGTGCACCAGCCACGTCGGCAGGATGCGGCCGTAGTCGCCGAGCTCGGCGAACACCTGCTCGGCCACCTCGCGCACGAACGGCGCGTCCGCCGCGCTGCCGCGACGGATCTGGATCATCGCCATCGGTTCGCGCCAGCGTTCCTTCACGGTTTTTCCTTTTCCTTCTTTTTCTTCTCGGGGTGCGCGTGGCCGTTCTTGGCGGCGTCGTTGGCGACGTGGATGAGCACGACGGTGATGTTGTCGTCACCACCGCGGTCGTTGGCCAGCTCGACGAGCAGGCGCGGCACGTCGCGATAGAAGCGCGAGGTCAGGATGCGCGCCAGCTCCTCGGCCTCGACGTAGTTCGACAGCCCGTCGGAGCAGATGACGTAGCAGTCGCCGGCCTGCACCGGGATGGCCGCGCCGTCGACGAGCACGTCGCGCTCGAAGCCGACCGAGCGCGTGATGATGTGGCGGAACTTCGACTCGCGCGCCTCTTCTTCGGTCATCATGCCGGCGCGCACCTGCTCGGAGACCCACGAGTGGTCGTCGCTGAGCTGCTGCACGCGCCCGTCGCGGAACAGGTAGGCGCGCGAGTCGCCGACGTGCGCGAGATAGGCGCGGCCGCGATGGAACCACAGCGACGTGAGCGTCGTGCCCATGCCCTGCAGGCCGGGATCGGCCTGCGCAGCGTCGAAGATGGCGGCGCCGGCCGCCTGCGTCGCGTCGCGCAGGCAGGCGAGCACGTCTTTACGGTCGGCGGTGTCGTCGGGCGGCTTGAGCTCGCCGGCGAGCGTGTCGAGGGCCATGCGCGACGCGCGCTCGCCCGCCTGATGGCCACCCATGCCATCGGCGACTGCGAAGAGCCCGACGTCATCGCGAACGAGGTACGAGTCCTCGTTGTGATCGCGCTTCTTGCCTACGTCGGACAGCGCGTACGGGATGATCTTCATCGCTGGACCCGTGTACCCGTTCTAGTTTACAACCTTTGGGTCGTACGATCGAACTCCGAGGGGGGAGCTTCCGGCGATGCGGCACGAGTTCGTGGAAAAGCTGGTCGCTACGTTCGCCGGCAAGGTGGGGGCGCCGGCCGCCACGCTAGCCGCGAAAGTGCTCGGGAAAGACGCCTATGTCAGCCCGACGGGGCGCGTCGATCCGGTCTTGAAGGACGAGGCCAAGGTCAAGGACGCCTGGAACAAGATCGTCAACGAGTACTCGCGGGCGCTTGGCACCAACCTCGTCTACGCGCTGCTCACCAAGCTAAAGCTCGAGCTCGGCATCAAGTAGCCGGGCGCCCGCGCTAGCGGCGGCCGGCGGCCTTGTTGACGGTCAGCGCGGCGTCGAGCCGGTTCGAGGGGTGGGCGAGGTAGATGGTCTTGCGCCACGGGCGCGCGCCGGCGAGGGCGACGCGGACGTCGTAGCTCTCGAAGCCGGGGAGGCGGACGTCGACGGGGGTCTTGCCGCGGCGCTCGCCGGCGATGACCACCTCGGCCGCGGGCGGCGTCGAGGTCACGTGCAGCGTGGCCGACGGGCGGCGCAGGTCGAGGGTGACCTTGCCGGGCGCGTCGGTCGTCGTGGTGGCGGCGACGTAGCGCTCCTTGCTGACGGCGATCTCGTGCTTGCCGGCGGCGACGTGCGTCGACAGCGGCGTGGCGCCGGCGGCGGCGCCGTCGATGGTGACGCTGGCGCCGGCGGGGCGGGTGGTGACCACGAGCTCGGCGTCGCCGGTCGCGTCCTCGGCGGGCGCCGGCTTCGTCGACGGCGTGGCGGTGGCGCCGCTGGCGGACGCGGCGACGGCGGACGGTCCGGCGGCGGCGAGCGGCTTCGACGAGTGGCGCATCGACAGCCCGACGACGACGCCGCCGACGAGCGCGCCGGCGGCGAAGAGCGCGCCGAACTGCGCGAGCTGGCGGCGGCGCGCGCGAGGGTCGTAGGCGTCGTGCGAGCCGGTCTGGCCGGGCAGCCGCATCTTGACGTCGGAGAAGGCGGCTTGCGGCACGGCGCGCGGGCCGATCGACTGCTCGATCGACCACTCCACGAAGTATTCGATGGCGCCGTCGCTGACGTCGCTGAAGGGGTTGGCCGGCGCGTCGCCGCCCCAGCTCTCGGCAAAGACGGGCGTCGCGTTGACGCTGGGATCGGCCGTCGGTGGAATGATGGTTGCCAGCTCCTGCGGCTTCGGCGGCGGCGGCTCCGCCGAGGGCGGCGCCTCCATCGACGGCGGCGCAACGCTGGCAGAGGCATTCGCGACGGTGGCGGCGTTGGCGTTGGCGGCGGCGACGATCGCGCTCAGCGGCGACGAGTCGGCGAAGGCCACCGGCGCCGTCGGTGCGACGCCGTTCATCGCGGCGGCGGGCTGCGCGTCGACGGCCGTGGGCTCGACGACGGTGGGCGGATCGGACGACGTCGGCAGCTCGGCGCCGGCGTCGCTCGCTTCGGTCTTCCACACCGACTCCAGCGACAGCGACGGCGGACGCGCCACCGGCGTCGCCTTCGGCGGCGCGGGCTTCGGCTCGGGCTTCCCCGCCGGCGGCGGCGTCGGCAGCGACGACAACGACGCCAGCGTGAACGGCGGCGGCGTCGGCGCCTCCGGCTTCGGCCCCTTCGGCGGCGGCGGCAGCGCGATCGGCGACGACGGCGTCGGCTGCTTGCCGAGCTTCGGCAGCGGCGCCAGCGGCGTCGGCCGCGGAAGCGACGGCGGCTTCACCGGCACGATCGCGCGCGCCACCGGCGCCGCCTTGGCGACGATGCTCTCGGTGAGCCCGGCGCGCGTCGCCATCATGAAGTCGACGAGCGTCGCCGAGCGCTCGTCGAGCGGCTTGAACTGCACTTCCATGCCCGGCGGATGGCGTGCGTCTCCGGTATCGGCCTGTACGCGCTTGACGGTGCCGCGCCCTTGCAGGAGCACCTCGCCGCTGGTGAGCTGCAGGTTGAAGCGCACATGGGTGCCGACCGGCTGCGGCGCTTTCGAGAAAATGAAGATGCGATCGCCGGCGATATGCCGCGAATACCGCGTGATGAACGCGTCGAGGTCGGGCGCGCGTACGGTCACGCGGAGGACCACGACCGGTGCTGACAGCTCCCCCACCGCACCTCATTGTAGATCGGAATGCCCCCTTCTTGCGTTGTAGGTGTCGAACGCCGAGGAGGTCACCATGTTCGAGCGCTTCGTCTCTGGTAAGCGGCGCAACTGGCGGAGGCGCGCGCTGATCATCGGATCGCTCGTGGTGCACGGCGGCGCCGTCGCTGCGCTGGTCCTGGCCAGCTGGTTCCAGGTGACCGAGATCCAGGCGCCGATGCTGGCGATCGCCTTCTTCTCGTCGCCGCCGCCGCAGGGCGCGACGCCGCCGCGGACGGCGCCGAAACGGCAGACCCACCCGGCGGTGCGGCGCGCGCAGCCAAGCGTTACGGCGCCCACGCCGCCCACGGCGCCAGAGCCGCCCGAGGCGCCGGGCACGCCCGATCCGGGGGATCAGCCGCCGGGGCCTCCCGGCCCGCCGGCCGTGGGTCCGCCGGGCATCGGCTCGCGCAACATCCCGTGCGAGGGCGCCAATTGCGTGACCGCGCCGCCGCCGAGGCCGCGCAACGTCGCGCCGCACGCGCTCGACGCGCAGCGCATCTCGGGCCTGATGCCGCACCTGCCGGCGTCGGTGGCCGGGACGCGCAAAGGGCTCGGCGACACGCCGTTCACGGCGCGGCTGTGCGTCGATACGTCGGGCGCGATCTCGTCGGTGACGGTGCTCGCCGGCATCCCCGGCGCCGACGCCGACATCGTGGAGGCGCTGCGCGGCTGGCGCTACCGGCCGCAGCCGATCCCGGTCTGCTTCATCACCCAGCTCATCTACGACGTAGAATGATCGCGGAGCCGACTAGCGCTCGACGGCCTGGAGGAGGCGATCGGTTTCGCGGGTGGTTTGGCGGACGGCTTCGACGCCGTCGAGCAGGTCGTCGAGCTGCCCCGACAGCTCGGTCGGCGAGCGCATCGTGACGATCTGATCCGCGAGCAGGCGGAAGGTGTTCTCGATGAGCTCGAGCTGTCCGCGCGCCGACGACAGGTAGCTGCGGATCTCGGCGTACTTCTCTTTGCGCTTCTCGAGCACCGCGATGTTCTTCTGCGCCAGCGTGCGCTTATCCGCCTCGCCCTTGTCCAAGATCTGGTGATAGCGCCGCAGATCGCGCTCGATCTCGTCGACGTCGACCGAGCCGAGATACTCCTGATAGCGCGCGCAGGTCACCGACAGCTCGAGGAACGCGAGCACCAGATCGTCGAGCTTCTTGAGCTCGCCCGAGAGCAGATCGACCGTGAACGCCGGATTCTCCGTCGCCAGCTTGTTGATCTGCTCTTGCTTCTCGCGCAACGCCAGGCAGCGCATCGCGTCCGGCTCGGGCAAGAGCTTGAACTTCGCGTCGAGCTCCGCCTGCCGCGCGGCGCTCAGGTCCTCGGCGTGGCGCTTGTCGAACCACAGCTTGCGCAGGAGGCGCGAGTCGGGCGCGAACAACATCCACAGCGCTTCCATCCCGGCGCCGGCGAGCCCGAGCCACCAGTTGCCGGTCAGCAACGCCGCCGACGCGAACCCGCCCATGAGCGCATAGTTGTACGGGTTCTTGAACGCGTACCTCGCGTAGGGCGGGCGCGGCTTCTCGTCGCTGCTCATTGCTTTTTGTATAGTAGATCGAGCAGCTGCTTCTCCACATCGCGAAATTCCGGCTTCGACTTGAGCGACAAGTCGCGCTCGGCGAAGTGCGGGATCTCGATGCGATTGAGGATCTGCGCCGGGCGCTTCGACAGCACGAACACGGTGTCGGCGAGATAGACCGCCTCCGCCACGTCGTGGGTGACGAACAGGATGGTGTTGTCCTCGGTGCGCGAGATGTCGATGAGCAGGCCCTGCATGCCCCAGCGCGTCGACGGATCGAGCGCGCCGAACGGCTCGTCCATGAGCAGGAGCTTCGGCTTGTTGATGAGCGTGCGCGCGATCGCCACGCGCTGCTTCATGCCGCCCGACAGCTCGCGCGGATACTTGGTCGCCGAGTCGTCGAGCCCGACCGCCTTCAGGTACTTCTGGGCCTGCGCCGCGCGCTCGTCTTTGGCCACGCCGCGCAGGCGCAAGCCGTACTCGACGTTCTCCTGCACCGTCAGCCAGCCGAACGACGTGTACTGCTGAAACACCATGCCGCGATCGCGCCCGACGCCGTCGACGCGCTCGCCGTCGACGAGCACCTCGCCTTGGGTCGGCGGCAACAGACCGGCCACGGCCTTCAGGATCGTCGATTTGCCGCATCCTGACGGACCGAGGAAGACGACGATCTCGCCGACGCCCGGCTTGTCGGCGATGTCGAAGTCGACGCCGCGCACCGCCTCGACGTCATCGCCCGACTGCGAGCGATAGGTGACGTGCAGATCCTTGACCCACAGCTTCGGCGTCTGCCCCTCGGTCATCGCGCCTTTGATCGCGCTCATGACGGCTCCGTCTCACGCCAACGGAACAACACGCCGTTGAGCCCGCGAATGAACGCGTCGGTGACCAGGCCGATCACGCCGATCACCAGGATCCCCGAGAACACCTGCGCCGTCTTCAGGTGCGAGCCGGCGAGCTGGATCATGAAGCCGAGGCCGGTGCGCGCGTTCACGAACTCGGCGAGGATCACGTACGTCCACGAGATCGCGTTCATCACGCGGAACGAGTCGAAGATGTCGGGCAGCGCCGCCGGCACCAGCACCGTACGAATGACCTCCATGCGCGTGGCGCCGAGCGTGAGCGCGGTCTGCACCAGCTCCTCGGGCACGGCGCGAATCGCCGTCACCACGACGGGGAGCAGATAGACGAACACGCCGAGAAAGAGGAACGCGACCTTCTGCGACTCGCCGATGCCGAGCCACAAGATCAGAAGCGGGATGAACGCCGAGATCGGCATGTAGCGCAGCGGCGCCATCACCGGCTCCATCAGCCGGTTGAACGGCTCGTACGCGCCCATCAGGATCCCGAGCGGCAGCGCCACCACCGCCGCCGCCACGAACGAGATCAGGATGCGCAGCGTCGAGGCCCAGATCGCCGGGAACAGCGTGTGCTCGAAGATCATCTGCAGCGTCGCCTGCAGCACCAGGATCGGCGACGGCAAGAACAGCGGGCTCACGATCGGATGCGCGCCGAGCGTCAGCGCGCACCACGTGATCATCACGACCGCGGGCATGGCGATGGCGAACGGCACGCGATAACGGCGCGGCAGCGCCTTGCGCAACATCCACAGCGACTCGCGGCTGTGCGCATCCGCCCGCTCCGGCGGCAGCTTGATCTGCTGCGCCTCGGCGGGCGGCGGCTTCGACGACGGCCCGGGGGGTGGAACTGCGGGATCGACGGGCGCCACTATTGCGCGTTCAAGACGACCTTGATGTCGGTGCGCCGATTGAGCTGGCGTCCCGCCTCGGTCGCGTTGTCGGCGACGGGATTCTCGGCGCCGTGCCCAATGGTCTGAAAGCGCGCGTCGGGAATGCTGAAGTGATCCTCGAGGTACTTCTTCACGCTGTCGGCGCGCTTCTGCGACAACGTCTTGTTCAGCTTCTGTGAGCCCTTGGTGTCGGTGTTGCCCTCGATCTTGAGGAACGTGTTGCCGAACGCCGTCATCGTGTCGCCGAGGGAATCGAGCGTGAAATACGAGCCGTTCATGATCTCGTCCGAGCCGGGCGTGAAGTAGATCGCCAGCGACTTGTTGACGATGGCGCGCGCGTTCGGGTTCTTCGCTTCCTTCGGATCGAAGCGGAACGGCTCGACCACCTTCTGCCCCTGGTACTGATCGGCGAGCGCGGCGACGAAGCGCGTGTCGACGTAGTCCTTCGAGTCGACCACCTTCGAGATCACGCCCTCTTTGCGCCACACCACGAACGCGGTGTCGAACAGCGTGCGGAACTGCGCGTGCTCGCCCGAGCCGGTGAGCCCGAAGAAGAGCGCGTTGTCGGCGAACGGCGTGAGCTTGAGGCCCGAGAGCATGCCCGAGATGTCGTCGGGGCCGAGCTTGAGCGCCTTGGCCGTGACCGCGTAGGAGCCGGCCGGATCTTTGGCGATCTGATCGATGCCGTCGAACCAGCCGTGCACGAAGTCGCGCAGCGTCGTCGGCCCCCTGTCGATCACGTCCTGCCGCGCCACCAGGCAGTCGGCGATGACGTTGGTCGCCGCCGCCGTCGAGACGAGCACGTGCGCCTCGTCTTCACGCGCCTTGACCGCGCCCGACAGATCCGGCTCCCACGTCACCGCGGCGTCGACCTTCTTGGCCTTGAACGCGGCGGCGGCGAGCGGCGCCTCGGTGGTGAACACCAGGTTCTTCTCGATCGCCTTCTTGTCGTCGACGGTGAGGCCCGACTGCGAGAGCAGGTAGAGCAGCAGCCAGTGCGACGGCGTGTACTTCGTCGTCGCGATCGTCTTGCCCTTCAGATCCTCGACGCTGTTGATGGACTTGAGCGACACGATGCCGTCGCCGCCGCGCGACCAGTCCTGCTGGATGATCGCCTTGGCCGGGATGTTGTTCTCGGCCAGCGACGACGCTTCGCGCGCCCACGAATCGACGGTGTCCCACATGACGTCGATGTCGCCCTTGATGAAGGCCGTGAGCTTCGCCGCCGGGTCCTCGATCAGCACGAACTTCACGTCGAGGCCGTACTTGGTCTTGTAGACGCTCGAGGCGTTGGGATCGAGGCCGCCGTTCGACACGATGCCCGGCGTGTGGCCGGCCCAGGTGTTGATGCCGACGACGAGCGTGCGGCCGAGCTTGCCGGCGCCGACGTTGGCCGACTGCACGCCGCTCACGCCCTTTTGGCGATCGGGATCGACCGCCTTGCCGAGCCCGTTGAAGTCGTCCTTCGAGACCGCCCCGCCGCCGCCCTTGTTGTCGGCGGTCTTCCCCTTCTCGCCGCCCTTCGACCAATCCTTAATCTGGTCTCCGTAATAGTGGTACCCGGTATATCCGAGCACCGCGAGAATCACGATCGCAACAAAGGCCTTCGCCAGCGGTGTCAGTTTCACGCACGTCCCCCTTCGGGATGAAGCGAGTTACGTCGAAACGAGCTACATCGTCTTTTGCGAGGCCTTCTTGGCGGCGGCTGCCGCCTTCATCTCGGCGAGCTGCTGCTTCGCCGTGACGTCGCCCGACTGGGCGCGCAGCGCGCCGAGACGCTGATCGAGATCGGTCGACTTCAGCTCGGCGCCGAGGTTGGCCTGCGCGATGGTGTTCTTGATGTGCTCGCGCACGTTGTCGAGCGCCTTCACTTCCGCGTCGACGCTCAGCCCCTCCAGCTGATCGTTGATGCGGATGCGCGCCTGCGCCGACGCCATCTTCGCCAGCATGTTGTCCTTCTCGGCCTTGAGCTTCTTGATCTCGCCCTGCACGGTCATGAGCGAGCTCTTGGCCGCGTCGGCGTCCTTCTGCGCGGTGTCGAGGTCGGTCTTGAGATCGGCGACCTCCTTCTCGAGCGCGTTCTTCTTCTGGATCAGGACCACCGCGAGGTCATCCTGATTGGTCTCGACGGCGACCGAGAGGTCGGCGTTGACCTGCGCCAGCTCCTTCGACTGCATCGTCAGCCGCTCGCTGACTTCCTCGCGCCGGCGGATGATCGCCGCCGTCGCTTTCTTGAGCTTCGAGTATTTCTCGATCATCGAGTTGATCGCGTTCTCGTACGCGATCTCGGGATGCTCCTTCTCGATATCCGAGATCCACAGGCTCACGAATCCCTTCCACAGATTCGACAGACGAGCGAAGAACCCCGCGCCCTCGGCCATATTCCGCTCCTTTTATTCCCGATCCCGTTTATTCCCGAAATCGTTACGCGCCCGTTTTGGGCTCGTGCAGCTTCGGTGACTGTGAAACAACGCGCGCGACCGCTTCCTGCCCGAAGAACTCGAGCACCTCCTGCACCTTCAGCTTCTGCGCGTTACACGCCTGCGTCAGCGCGTACTGCGCAGCGACCTGGTCCTCCATCACCTTCTTGATGTTCGCGATCTCCGCCTCGAGATCGGCGGTGCGCTTCTGCGACTCGGCGAGCAGCGCCTGCGTGTCGCGCTGTCCGGCCTGGATGTAGACCTCGAGCGCCTGGATCTCCTGCGCGCCCGCTTCGATGATCTGCTCGACGGGATAGCCGAACGCCTTGAGCGACGCCTCGACGATCTGCTTCTTCACGTCCTTCGGCGTCTCGGCGGGCAGCGTCTTCAGGAGCTCCGTCGCCTTGATGATGCGCCCCTGCTCGCCGTCGTCGATGCCGGCGGCGCGATAGACCGCCGGGAAGTCGACGTTGCCGCCGGTGGCCTTGGGCAGCTCGCCCGAGAGCTTGACCTCGGGTGGCGGCGGCGGCGGCGCGTCCTTGGCGTACTTGGCGATGAGGTCGTCGGCCGATTCTTCCTTCTTCTCGTCCTCGCCCTCGCGGACGACGAACCAGCCGAGCACCGTCGACCCGAACCCCTTTTTATCGGCCATCGGCCGCAAAAGATAACACGGCCGCCGACGCCGTTGAAGCGCCGACGGCCGCAGACAGCCGAGTTGCTTCCGAGGCTACTTGCGGAACTTGTCCTTGATGTCCTGCTTCACCTCTTCGAACTTGCCCTTCACCTTGCCCTTCGTCTCGTCCATGCGCCCCTCGGCGTGACGCTCGCGATCGCCGGTGATGTCGCCCTCGACCTGCTTGGCCTTGCCCTTCAGCTTGTCGATGATCTCGCCCATTTCGTCGTCCTCCTTTGCGCCAAGAAAATGCACGGCGCGTACCGGACGCGATCGCACGGGCGTGCGCCCGCGTGGAGAGCGAGCGAGCGGCCGGCGGCTTACGTAGTAAGCTGCCGCCATGTTCGGCAAGAGCCCCTCGCCGTTGCCGTCGATCCCCGTGCTCGCCGTCGCGCACGAGCTGGCGTCCGATCTCGCCGCCGGCACGCGCCGCGAGTGGCTCGAGGGCAACGGCCTCGGCAGCTTCGCCATGGGAACGGTCGCCGGCCCGTCGACGCGCCGCTACCACGCGATCCTCTGCGCGGCGACGCGCCCGCCGGTCGGCCGCATGGTGCTCGTCAATCGGCTCGAAGAGACCGTGGTCGTCGACGGCAGCCCGTACGATCTGTCGACGAGCTTCTACCCCGGCGCCGTGCATCCCGAGGGCTACCGCGCCATCACCAGCTTCCGGCTCGATCCGTGGCCGACCTGGACGCTGCGCGCCGGCGGGGCGCTGATCGAGCGCTCGCTGTTCATGCCGCACGGGCGGCAGATGACGATCGTGACCTGGCGGCTCGTCGAGTCGGCGGGCGGCGCCTCGCGCGCGCGGCTGTTCGTGAAGCCGATGATCTCTGGGCGCGACTATCACGCGCTGCACGTGGAGAACGACGTGCTCGCGCGCGACGTCGCCATCGCCGAGGGGCTCGTGACGATGCGCCCCTACGAGGGCGTGCCGGCTACCTACCTGCACCACAATGGCTTGTTTCGCGCGCGGCCCGATTGGTATCGCCGCTTCGAGTATCCGGTCGATCGCGAGCTCGGGCTCGAGCACCTCGAAGATCTCTTCACGCCCGGCGAGCTGCAGCTCGATCTCGTGCCCGGCGTCGACGCCGTCGCCATCTTCAGCGTCGAGCCGCCCGGCGAGGAGCTGCGCCCGCACGAGCTGCGCTACGAAGAGCGCGTGCGCCGTGGCGCGCTGCTCGGCATGTGCGAGACCGATTTCGAGCGCCACCTGCGCCTGGCCGCCGACAAGTTCGTCGTGCGGCGCGACGAGCACCGCACCATCGTCGCCGGCTATCCCTGGTTCACCGACTGGGGGCGCGACACCTTCATCTCGCTGCCGGGCCTGGCGCTGTCGACCGGCTGGACGCAGCTCGGGCGCGAGCTTCTCCTGGCGTGGGCCAAGACGGTGCGCGACGGGCTCATCCCCAATCGCTTCCCCGACGCGGGCGCGCCCGAGTACACGTCCGTCGACGCGCCGCTGTGGTTCGTGCTCGCCACGCGCCGCTTCGCCGAGCGCGCCGACGACGGCGAGGCCATGCTGCGGCTATTGCCGGCGGTGCGCGCCATCATCGACGGTTACCTCGACGGCACGCGGCTCGGCATCGGCGTCGACGACGACGGCCTGGTGCACGCGATGGCGCCGACGCTGGCGCTGACGTGGATGGACGCGCGCTTCGGCGACTGGTGCGTGACGCCGCGCGCCGGCAAGCCGGTCGAGGTGCAGGCGCTGTGGATCGCCGCGCTCGAAGCGGTGGCGCACCTGTTCGCGCGCGACGACGCGGACTACGCGCGCGAGCTCACCGATCGCGCGGCCTGGGCGCGCAGCTCCTTCGCGGCGACGTTCTGGTGCGAGGAGCAGGGCTGGCTCTACGACGTCGTCGACGGGCAGCGCCGCGACGCCACGCTGCGCCCGAACCAGCTCTATGCGCTCGGGCTGACCACGCCGCTCGTCGACGCCGAGCGCGCCGAGCGCGTGCTGTCGGTGTGCGAGCGCGAGCTGGTCACGCCGATCGGCCTGCGCACGCGGGCGCGCGGCGAGGGCTATCACGGGCGTCACGCCGGCGATCAGCGCGCACGCGACGCCGCCTATCACGAGGGCACCGCGTGGCCGTACCTGCTCGGCATCTACGCCGACGCCTGTGCACGCGTGCGCAATCGCGTGCCGCCCGGGCTGCTCGACGGGCTGCGCGCGCACCTCACCGGCGACGGGCTCGGTCAGCTGGCCGAGATCTTCGACGGCGATCCGCCGCACCACCCGCGCGGCTGTCCGGCGCAGGCG
>Ga0134125_10007862_pt1 | contig 12017 bp, 11 predicted proteins | sample KB31751_FD_96464 | JGI IMG/M metagenome (GOLD analysis project Ga0134125, IMG submission 96464) | Terrestrial soil microbial communities with excess Nitrogen fertilizer from Kellogg Biological Station, Michigan, USA - KB3-175-1 | ecosystem: Environmental > Terrestrial > Soil > Unclassified ... | reverse complement strand
GCAGCACGGCGGCGGTTTCTACGGCTGGGTCGGACCGCTCTTCTGGCCGTTCGCCTATTATGACATTTATGACTATGCGATCTGGGGCGACGGCATCGGCTTCTGGGACTACGGCTATCCCGACATCTATGCCGGGATTTTTGCGCCTTACGGCTATGATGATCTCGCCGCTTATTACACGGCGTCTCCGCGGCACGGCCGGCGCCACGGCGGACCACCTCCAATCGCGCAATTGTGCGGGGATGACGGCCGCGACATCGCCGACCTCCCGATCGATCAGATCCAGGACGCGATCCAACCGAGCGATGCGCAGAGCGCCGCGCTCGATGATCTTGCCAACGCGTCGATCAAGGCCGCCCAGACCATCCGCGCCTCATGCCCCACTCAGGTGGTGCTGACTGCACCAAACCGGCTCGCGGTCATGCAGCAGCGGATCGAGGCGATGATTGCCGCCGTTGGCATCGTGCGACCGCCGCTCGAGAAATTCTATGACCTGTTGAGCGATGAGCAAAAAGAGCGCTTCAATGCGCTCGCCGCAGACCAGCACAAAGCGCGCCCGTCTCAGGCCTCGCTCGCGCAGAATTGCGGCGGCACGCAACCCACGGCATTCCAGTGGCCGAGCGGCGAGATCGAGGCGAGGCTGCACCCGAACGACATTCAGCGCCGCGCCTTGGGAGCGCTCGATGACGCTAGTACCAAGGCAGCCGACATGTTGAAGACGGCCTGCCAGCCGGATGACGCGGTGACGCCGCCGGCGCGGTTTGCGGCTGCCGCCGAACGACTCGACACCTTGCTGCAGGCTGTGAAGCTGGTGCGACCGGCGCTGGAGGATTTTTATACGACGTTGAACGATGAGCAAAAGGCGCAGTTCGAATCGATCGGGCCGCGGCGAACTACGTGATCGGATCGACAGTAACTCACGAAATATTCTCGGTGGCAGATCGGCCCAGCGCTTTCACAGCCTCATCCACACTGTGGAATATGTGATCCCTCGGCAGCACCTCGTGAAGGCCGAAACGCTCGAATGCGTCTTGCGCGCGCAAGGACTCGAGCCGTGCGATCGCAACCGTGACGTCGAGCTCACGGCATTGCGTGAACAGATCGAGCAAAAGCTGCGCGGCTGTGAAGTCGATTTCGGGCATGCTGGCGGCTTCCAGCACCAAAAGATGCGGCTTCGTCGCATACAGCATGTGGAGGAGGTCGGCGCGGAAGGTCGAGGCGTTGAGGAACGAAAGCGGCGCCTGCAGGCCGACAACGAGCACGCCCGGGATTCGCTCCCCGGCAAGGCTGGAACTGCTCGGCCACCAGATCGTGGTTTGCGGCACGCGTTCGAACACGACGAGCCGCGCGCGTGTGGTGCTCCAGATGCCGTGCAACAGCGATAGTCCGATGCCGATCGCCACGCCTTGTTCGATCGGCAGCACGATGATGGCCGCCGCGGTGGCGACGACGAGAAGAAACTCCGGCATCGACTCGCGGAAGATCAACGCCATCTGGCGGAAGCGAATGATGCGCAGGCCAACGAACAGCAGCACGCCGCCGAGCGCGGCATTCGGAACGTGCTTGAGCAGCGTACCTCCGAACACGGAAAGCGCGAGCACGATGGAAGCAGCGAAAAGGCCGGACGCTTGCGTCTTGCCGCCGGTTTCGGCAACGATACCGGTCCGCGGCGGGCTGGCGTCGACGGGAAATGCGCCGAACAGCCCGGCCAGCACGCTGCCTGCGCCGACGCCGAGAAAGTCGCGGTCGACGTCGGCCGGCTTGCCCGCCTCGGAAGGAAAGGCGCGAGTGACGGCTGCGGTCTGCACCATCACCACGATGGCGATCAGGAGACTGACCGGAACCAGCTTCGCCCATTGCTCGGCGCCAATGTCGGGCAAGGACAGCATGGGCAGGGTCGCCGGCACGTTGCCGACCACGTTCACGCCCTTGCCCTCGAGGCTTCCTGCGATCACCGCGATCGTCGCCGCGATCAGGGCGATCAGTGCGCCCGGAATTTTTGCATTCACGCGCTCGGAGATTGCGACGACGGCGAGCACGCCCAATCCGATGAGAAGCGTGTACGGATTGGCCTCGTGCGCGCGCTGCGCCAGCACGGCAATCCGTTGCAGCATCGGCCCACTGGGCGAAGCCACTCCGAGCACGCCGGGCATTTGCGACACCAGAATGTGGACCGCAATGCCGGCGAGGAAGCCGACCGTCACCGGCGTCGACAACAGGTTGGCGATGCCGCCCAGTCGAAACAGGCCGCTCAGGATGAGGAGCAAACCCACCAGCAGCGCGAGCGCCATCGCCAGCGGCAAGTATTGAGGCGAGCCGGAGGCGGCGAGCAGCGCAAGCCCGCTGGCGAAGATCGGGGTAATTGTGGAGTCCGCGCCCGAAGACAGGAAGCGGTTGCCGCCCAGGAGCGCGAAGCCGAACGACCCCGCGACGAAGGCTAGAAAGCCGATCTGCGGCGGGAAGCCTCCGAGCCGCGAGGTCGCCATCTGTTCGGGTATGGCAATGGCCGCAAGCGTCAGGCCCGCGATCAGATCTCCCGACAAATAGTTTGGGCGGTAGGCGCGCAAGGAGCGAAACACCGGCCAGGATTTTTCGGGCGTGTGCGCAGTGTTCGGGTTTTCCAATCCTCAACTCTCCTCTTAATGTTCAGGAACAAAACCGATCAGTTCGCGCGGTGCAAGACCTGCGCCTCGCACATGCGAATGATCGCCGCCGATAACCGTCGCGACGCGACGGTTTGTCCACCGGATCACGAAGCGGGCAAAGTCATGCGACAGCCCGCCCGGCGATCACTGGCGCGCTCAGGCAACACCGCGATCCCAGGGCGAGTCGGGTGCGAACTGCTCGACAAGAAAGTCGATGAAGGCGCGCACCTTGGCCGGCGGATGCCGATGCGGCAGGTAGATGGCATAGACGGCGAGCAGCTCGCTCGGCGGCTGATCCAGCGGGAGTGGGATCAGGCTTCCTGCACGCAAATCATCGGCAACGATGAAGGTCGGCTGATAGATGATGCCTTGTCCCGCCACCGCCGCCGCGAGCAGCGCATCGCCATTGTTGGCGCGCAGATTTCCGGAAACGGGTACGCTGATTGCGGAGCGTCCACCCATGACCCAGCGATCGGCGCCTGCTTGCGCCAGCGTGTAGCCAAGGCAATTATGCTTGGCGAGGTCGGCGATCGTCTGCGGCGTGCCGTTAGCGGCGAGATAAGACGGGGAGGCGCAGACCGCCATGCGGCAGGGCGCAAGCCGTCGCGCGACCAGGCTCGAATCGCGCAAATTGCCGATCCGGATGGCGAGGTCCCAGCCTTCTTCGGCGAGATCGACCAGACGGTCGTTCAAGCCGAGTTCGACACTGACGAGCGGATGCTCTCGCGCGAACGCGGCCAGCCGTGGCGCGATCTGCCGCACCCCGAACACCAGCGGCACGTTGAGCCGGAGCAGCCCGCGCGGCTCGAGCCTGTCAGCCGCCACTGCCGCTTCGGCGGCCTCGATCTCGGCCAAAACGCGCTCGGAGGATTCGAGAAAGATACGGCCGGCCTCGGTCATCGACAGCCGTCGCGTGGTGCGATGAAACAGCTTTGTGCCGAGACGCGCCTCGAGGGCGGCGAGGTGCTTCGTCACCATGGTCTGCGACAGGCCCATGGCGCGAGCCGCCGCGGACAGCGAGCTGGCAGCCGCGACTTTGGCGAACACCTCAAGTCCCGTCAGCCGGTCCGGCATCAGACATCTCACCCTATTGGTATGAATTAAATTTCCCAAATATCAGATTATCCTCCGAAGCGGAATGGATCATATCTGCTGCAACCCAACTGGAGACAGCCATGATCGATTTGAAGACTGCGCCCTATGCCGCGCTGCTATTGCGTTTGAGCCTCGGCATCCTGTTTCTCGCCCATGCCGGACTAAAGGTCCTGGTGTTCACGCCGGCCGGTACGGCGAAATTCTTCGGCAGCGTCGGACTGCCGCCGGAACTCGCCTATGTGGTGATGACCGCGGAAGTGCTGGCGGCAATCGCGCTGATCCTGGGTATCTGGACGCGGGTCGTGGCGCTATTGGCCACGCCGATCCTGCTCGGCGCGATCTACACGGTGCACGGCCCGGCCGGCTTCTTCTTCACCAACCCGCACGGCGGCTGGGAATATCCCGCGTTCTGGACGATCGCGCTGGTCGTGCAATCGCTGCTCGGCGACGGCGCCTATGCGCTGGGCCCCTCGTTTGCCAACCAGTTTGGCGGCGTGAAACTCTCGGGCGCGCCTTCGCGCTGAGAGCGACGCATGAAGCGGAAGCATGAAGCGGGTGTACCGGAGATAAGCGCGATGACCATTCCGAGCCTGTTTCTCTCACACGGCGCGCCGACCCTGCCACTGACCGACACGCCGGCGCGCTCATTCCTGCGTGGGCTTGGCGGCCGACTCGCGCGGCCGAAAGCGATCCTTGTGATCTCGGCGCATTGGGAAACCGAGCGTCCCGTGGTCAGCGCCGTGGAACGCAACGAGACGATCCACGATTTCCACGGATTTCCGCGCGAGCTCTACCAGTTGCACTATCCTGCGCCGGGCGCGCCGTCGCTTTCGAGGGAGATTGCGAACCTGCTGCGTGCAGTCGGCCTGGATTGCGGCATCGACGAGACGCGCGGGCTCGATCACGGTGCCTGGGTGCCACTCATGCTGATGTATCCGCAGTCCGACATTCCGGTGCTGCAGTTGTCGCTGCAGCCGCATCTGGGGCCCGCGCACCATCTCCGCATCGGCCGCGCGTTGGAGCGCTTGCGCGGCGAGGGTGTGCTGATCATCGGTAGCGGCAGCCTGACGCATGATCTTTCGGAAATTCGCGGGCAGAGCCTTGATACTCAGCCTACCAATTGGGTCAACGGCTTTGCGGACTGGTTCAACGATAAGCTGACCGCGGCACGGACCGAAGATTTGTTGGACTACCGGCGGCTGGCGCCGTTCGCGACCAAGAACCATCCAAGCGAAGAGCACCTGTTGCCGCTCTTCGCCGCGCTCGGCGCCCCCGGCGCCAATTGGCGCGCCGAGCGGCTGCACGCGAGCTCGACCTACGGCATCCTGCGCATGGACGTGTATGCGTTCTCCGCTGCCGCGGCGTCCACGCAAGCCGTTGTGTCTTAAGCCTTGGCCTAAACGTCTCCCACAGAGGCTCGTACGATCGCGGCGAGAGCAGTGATCCAGGGATTGAGGGGTCTCCGTCGCCCGCTATTAGCCCACGCCGCACTTCAACACGAGTGTTCCGGCCCGCGCCGCCTTTCCGTCATAACATTGAGCCACGTTCATCGAGCGGGCGGCATGACTAAAGTCCTGGCACGCAGGCCGCTCTCACGGTATCTATTTAAGCCGAATGCGCAACGATCCGATCATTGTGCAAAAATACGGCGGCGCCTGCCTTGAGACGCCCGCGAAGATCCGCGCGGTGGCGGGGGGTCTCGCCTATCTGCATAGCCGTGGTTATGGCGTTGTGGCGATCGTCTCGGCGATGGGCAGGACCACCGATGAGCTGATCAAGATGGCGTATCAGGTCAGCGCGCACCCCAATCGCCGTGAACTCGATATGCTGTTAACCACCGGTGAGCGCATCAGCATGTCCTTGCTGAGCATGGCGCTGTCTGATCTCGGCGTGCCGGCCATTAGCTTTACCGGCAGCCAGGCCGGCGTGATGACCGATGACTCCCATTCCTCCGCGCGTATTTTGGATGTGCGGCCCGTTCGCGTACGCGAAGAACTCGACCGCGGACGCGTCGTCGTTTTAGCGGGATTTCAGGGCGTCAATCCGGTGACGAAAGAGATCACCACGCTGGGCCGCGGCGGCAGCGATACCACGGCGGTCGCCATGGCCGCGGCCTTGAAGGCCGAGTGCTGTGAGATCATCAAAGAGGTCGACGGCGTTTGCTCGGCCGATCCGCGCATCGTGGCTAATTTCAAACCCTTGCGTCAGCTCGATTTCGCGTCCTTATCCGAAATGTGTTTTTGGGGCGCCAAGGTTTTGCATTTTCGCAGCGTCGAGCTGGCGCAAAGCCAAAACGTACCCTTGGCCGTCAAGAAATGGGGCGGCGCCGAACACGGCACGCAAGTCATGAGAGAGGTTGCGGGGATGGAAAACGGAAAGCTCTTGGCCGTCAACTCCACCGCTCGCATCGAGCACGTGGAGATCGATTCAGCTGATCTCAATCAGGGTTTTGAGAAATTCGCGCAGCATCTAAAGAAACACAGTCTTTCGTGGCCGCAGCTTCTCGCTTCGGCTTTTGCCGACGGAAAAACGCGCATCATGCTGTCTTCTGATTCGGAGTCGCTCGATACGCTGCTGCGCACGCTGGAAGGGGGTATGGGCCTGCGCAAACAGCGTGCGACTTTAAGTTCCGTGACCCTCACGTGCTTCGGCGCCGTTTCTTCAAGCCTGCCGTTCACGGCGATCCAGGTTCTGCAACAGCACGGCATTGTCGCGGACAAATATGTTTTGTCGCCGCAATCCCTAAGCTTCTTTGTTCCGGTGGAGAGCCGCGAGGCCGCGGTCAGGGCTCTCCATGCGCTGATCTGACGAGACGCCTCCAGCCGGGGCCGATACGGCGCTTGCCGCCCGTCGGGCTGAAACCCACTGCGCGGCCGAAGACCGGAAGCGGAGTCGCCGCCTACATTCCGTGGCTCTCGAACACTTTCCGGCAAGCCAGTGTCAGCCTGCGACGGTGCTCTTGCAGACAATGCTGCACCGCGTTGTCGTTGCCCAGCTCCTTTCGGCAAAAGCGTGATGCGTCGCGCGAGCAGGCCTGTTGCTCCTGCGAGGTGCCGCCGTGGCCTTGAGCCCAAACGGCAGCGTGCGGCGCAAGCATAACAGTGAACGCGATCGCAAATTTGCGCATGTTCCCGATCCGAATTTTTCCGCCCAGCAAGATGGGTTAGGAACTACAAAGAAGCTCGCTGGTTCCTTGCGGTTCCTATTTGTTGCGGCGTGGCCGGCGCCGGGCGGAAGAATTGCTGTCCGATGCATGGCTATGCAACTCAGCGGCGCACACACCTCAGCAGTTCGGAAAGCCGATAGGGCTTCCTCAAAAACCGGACATCGGCCGGCAGCGGCTCGCGGTTGTCCCCCGCCACCACAATCACCTGAATGTGCGGGTGGCGCGATCGTGTGAAGTTCGCCAGTTCGACGCCGTCGCCTTCGCCCGAAAGCCTCACGTCGGTCACCATCAACCTGAACTCGGCCCCGGCTCTCGCGATGACGAGCTCCGCGGCCTCCGCGCTTTCGCATTCGATGACGTCGAAATTCTCTTCCTTCAAGACCTCACTCAGAGCCTCCCGCTGCAACGGGTCATCTTCGACAACCAGCGCCAGAGCCGGTACCGAAAACTTCATCATGGCCTCCCGCTCGTATCACATGTTAATGCGAAGGGCGGCGGAGGGTTCGCGGCCGACCTCGGCAGGGTGCTCGATTGTCGGTGGAGGGCGCGTGCACAGGCGGGGCATCCGTGTGTTCACTTGTATGCCAAGCTCGCCGGCCGCGAAGCCGAGCTTGATCCTGTACGTCGCCGGACAATCGGCTTAAGCTCGCGCGCGAGGACAGGCCATGAGCGACTTTGACGATCGCACGCAAGCCAATATGGACGTGGTGCTCGACGAGGTTTGTGCCGAGCTGCCGAGCGGCGGCGACCATGAGAGCCGCAAGTTCGTGGCGGAACAGCTCATCCAGGCCGCGCGCGCCGGCAAGACGACTCTGGGCGAGCTGACCTATATCGGGCGGCGTGCGCTGGTTCACCTCAAGAAGAGCTCGGCAGAGCGGGAGCAAAAGTCGAACGGCGGCTGACCCGTCCTGGTCTCGTCCCACGGTTAAGGAGGGCAGGGAGTTCCGCCATTCCGGAACAATGAGGGCTTGGTGTCAGCGGAGGGCGCCTTCGTCCGTCGCCCGTTTCGAATAGACCTCACCCAAGACATCGTCGAAGTAATTCATCACCCAGGTGCTGCAGCCACAGGACCTGACATGGAGTGCGGCTCGGTTGCGCACCACGATGGCGCCGCGCCGCGTGTCGACGATATTCTCATTCTTCAGCGTTTGGATGATGCGACTGGCGTAGCTGCGGCCGACGCCAAGCATGGTTGCGAGCTGTTCGTGGGTGAACGGCACGACACCGTCGCCGGTGCGCTCGATTGCCGAGCTGATCCATTTCGCTGCGCGCTGCTCGATCGAATGAACCGCATTGCAGGCAGTCGACTGCAGGAGCTGTGCCAGTAGGCAGCTCGCGTAACGGGCGAATGCCTCGCGCAGCGAAGGCGATTGGAGCTTAGCGGCAGCAAGCGCAGCGAGTGGCAAACGGACGAGCGGTCCTCCGACCTTCACGACGATGCTGGAATAGGTCGGCAAGTAGGCATGGCTATCGGTGCTGCCGACGACGCCCTCGCGCCCGACCATGATGGCTTCGACCTCGCGGCCGTCTTCGACGGCCACGACATAGGAGACGAGGCTTGGCCCGCAGGGGAAAAGCACGGTCTCGCTGTCATCGCCCGGGTTGTACAGAACCTCGCTCGAGACGATTTCGCCGTGTTCGAGGTGAGGCGCGATGAGTGCGAAGTCGCCGTCACTGAGGTGCCGCAAGAAATGATTTGCGGGCCGGTCGGTTGATCCGACCAAGACTTCTTGCGAACTCATTCGAGGCGAATTCCCTAAAATACTCAAAGCGCGGCTTGACGCTGCTTGTGCGGCGAACGGATGCACCATATCGCCCGGCCTCTGCCGCCGACGGTTCCAAAGTGAACAGAAGCCGGGCCTTTCCCAAAGATATCTGGCGGGTTCGTAAACGCGTCTTGAACCGGGCAACAGCCGGCGAGGCAGCTGGTCCGGGGGTTGCGGTGCCAACGGTGCTCATTCGCCAAGCCGGCTTCAGTCATGCGACGCATCCACGATGCGGTCGAGGTGCCGTCCTGTGCAGATGTGAACAATTGGCGGGTGTGCGCCGGGAACGGCATGGAGATCATTTGAAATTCGCTAGGCCGCTGCCAACCCTGTTTGAAACCTGTGAGCTCGGCCGGAGTTTATGCTTCGGGAGTGATCGAGACGTATCATTTGATACGCGAATGCTCGTTTGGAGCGTTCCTTGGACAGAGCCCACGAAGTCCTGATTCAAAACCTGAGGGAACATTCGCGCCTGGACGACGAGGATGTCGCGCAGGTCTACGCGCTTAGCTGCACGATCAGGCTTTTTGAGCCGAACGAGGATTTCATTCGGCAGGGCGACGATCCGAAGGTCGCCGCCCTCGTGGTCTCCGGGATGGTGGGCCGTTATCATTTGCTGCGGCGCGGAGGCCGGCAATATCTCTCGTTCCACATGGCGGGCGATTTGCCGGATGCGCAGGGACTTTTCATCGAGCGGATGGATCATGCGCTGTGCGCGATCGGGCCGGCATCCGTCGGATTCATCCCTCACAAGGAGCTGCTGCGGGCCTTCATAAACCAGCCGCCTCTCGGTCTCGCGATCTGGCGGGAGACCTTGTTGGACGCTGCCATCTTTCGTGAAGCGATCACCAACAACAGCGCAAGGGCGCCGCCCACCCGAATGGCGCACCTGTTTTGCGAGTTGTTTTACCGTGCCAGAATCGCTCACCTCAACCGTGGCAGCAAATTGCGCCTGCCGATCAGCCTGATCCAGTTGGGCGAGGCGCTGGGAATGTCGATCGCCACGGTCAACCGGAGCCTCCAGCAGTTGCGAGCTTCCGCGACGATGGATTTTCGCGAAGGCGAGCTGGTGGTTTTGAAGTGGCGGGAATTGGTGCGCTTGGGCGATTTCAATCCCGACTACCTGCATATGAAGAAGCAGCAGCCGACGGAATGACGGAGGGCCAACCCTTCGCGGCGTGGATCGAGAACCCGGACTAGGGTACGATCGAAATTACACGGGGTGCCGTAAGTCGGGCCCGTCAGAAATAGCCGGAAGGAGGAAACGCATGTATGCCGCCATCCGTCAGGCAAAGGCAAAGACCGGAACGGCCGAGGAACTGACGCGCCGGATCAAGGAGGGCGCCATCCCGATCATCAGCGATGTCGAGGGCTTCCGGGCCTACTATGTCGTCTATGCCGGCGACGACACGGTAACCGCCATCAGTATCTTCGATAAATATGAGCAAGCGGAGGAGGCGAACCGGCGTGCGATTGCGTGGGGCGAACAGAATCTCACGCCTCTCCTGGTCGGCGCCACGAGCGCGGTGGCAGGCCCGGTGATCGTGCACACGCTGGCGTAGGTGGACGCGGTGCGTCGGATCACCTCGCCCCGCTTGCGGGGAGAGGGAGAGTTCTTACAGCTCCCTTGCATTCGAAAACATGAACGAGCTCACCCGCCTTGTGTTCTCGTCCAGGATCAGCGTGCGCGTGATCGGCGGTTCGGCGCGCTGGCTGCAGTTTTCGCGCTCGCAGAGGCGGCAGTTGACGCCGATCGGCGTTCCTTCCGCCTTCTCAAGGTCCATGCCGGCGGCGTAGACGAGTTTTGAGGCATGGCGAATCTCGCAGCCGAGGCTGATCGCAAAGCGCGGTTGCGGCAACGGATGCGGCGCCACGGGACGGCGCACCATCTGCGCGATGGAGAAATAGCGCGTGCCGTCGGGCAGCTCGATCACCTGCTTCAACAGCCGGTCCGGCGTGTCGAACGTCGAATGCACATTCCACAAGGGGCAGGTGCCGCCGAATTTCGAGAATGGGAAGGTGCCGGAGGAGAAGCGTTTGGAGACGTTGCCGGCGTTGTCGACGCGCAGCATGAAGAAGGGAATGCCGCGCGCGTTCGGGCGCGAGAGCGTGGTCAGGCGATGGCAGACCTGCTCGAACCCGGCATTGAAGCGCTGCGCCAGCACGTGAAGATCATAGTTCAGCGCCTCCGCCGCGGAGAGAAAGGCCTGGTAAGGCATCATCACAGCGGCAGCGAAATAATTCGCAAGCGTGATGCGGTAGAGCCGGCGCGGCGCGTCGTCGAGCGCGCCGGCGCGGCCCACCAGGGTCTCGAGAACGGGCGCGCATTCGGCAAGCCCGATCTGGAAGGCGAGTTGGAATGTCCGCCCCGAGCCGTCGACCAGCTCGGAGACCAGGAGCTGCCGTCGATGACGGTCGAAGCGGCGCAGCGTCTCGCGCATGACATCGACCGGCATGACGCGGGTGGTAATGGAGTGTCGTTTGCGCAGCCGCGCGGCAAGCGCGGCATAGAGTTCTTCAGCGGATACGTTGAGCTCGTCGCGCAGGCTTTCCGCGGCCTGTTCCAGTTCGGCGAAATAGTTGCGGTTGGCCTCGATCAGCTCGCGCACCCGCTCGATCGGATTGGTCTCGAACCGATTGGCGACATCGCGGTCCGCCATTTGCGCGGCCGCCAGCGTCTCGCCGCGCCGCGCTTCGGTATAGGCCGCATAGAGCCGCTGCAGCGCATGGGTCACACCCGGGCAGAGCTCGGCGAGATCGCGCAGTTCCTGCTTAGGCAGGTCGATCTGGCGAAACAGGGGGTCGGAAAAGATCTCGTTCAGCTCGGCGAAGAAGCGGTCCTCGTCGGCGGTCGCAAGATCGCGCAAATCGAGGTCGTAGGTCTCCGCGAGCCGCAGCAGGATCTGCGCCGTGACCGGGCGCTGGTTGCGCTCGATCAGGTTGATGTAGCTCGGCGAAATGCCCAGGCCCTCTGCGATCTGGGTCTGCGATAGCCCGAGCTGCTGGCGGATGCGCCGGAAGCGCGGACCGACGAACAGCTTTTTTCCGGTATCGCCGGGCATGGCAGCCTCGCTGACCTATATGTGACAAAATTTACAAAATGACATTTAACACAAATATGCATGTTACATCGCATCATCAATCGATTGCAAGGGAACTGTACTCGCTGGGGGGATTCGCGTTTACCTCCTGACACGCATTTCGCAATGCACTGTCACGATTGTGGAGAGAAAAATGGCGAACACTTTTGAGCAGCTTGTCCCGGCACCCGCGGGCCGTTTCGACGGGATCACCCGTCCCTATGCGCCGGCTGAAGTGGAGCGGCTGCGCGGCTCCGTGCCGATC
>Ga0134125_10007861_pt1 | contig 12018 bp, 9 predicted proteins | sample KB31751_FD_96464 | JGI IMG/M metagenome (GOLD analysis project Ga0134125, IMG submission 96464) | Terrestrial soil microbial communities with excess Nitrogen fertilizer from Kellogg Biological Station, Michigan, USA - KB3-175-1 | ecosystem: Environmental > Terrestrial > Soil > Unclassified ... | reverse complement strand
ACTCAAGCTCATCTTCTGCCGGTTTTTTCCCTTTTGGTTTGCCGTCTTTCATTTCATCTACCTGAAGGGTATATACTTTTTTATTTAACGCATCTTTATCTCCTTTAAATGAAAAAAGTGTGAACGCCAACACGCAAGCAGCAGTAGTTATTATTGATTTTGTCTTTAACATTATTTTAAGTTTGGGGCTAAAAATAATTTATTAGTGAATTGGTTTTTTGTATAGTTTTCAACAGAATTTTATTTTCAACATTTTTACGCCATGAACACGCCTTTAGCAGAACGCATGCGACCACAAGTTTTGGACGACTATGCCGGACAAACGCATTTAATTGGGCCAGGTAAACCGCTGCGTAGAGCCATAGAGCAGGGTTTGCTGCCATCCATGATTTTTTGGGGGCCACCCGGTGTAGGCAAAACTACCCTTGCTAACATTATTTCACATATGTTAAAACGCCCGTTTTACACCCTTAGTGCCATAAACTCGGGTGTAAAAGATGTGCGCGAGGTTATTGAAAAAGCCCAAAGTCAGCATTTTTTTGGGCAAAATAAACCCGTTATGTTTATTGATGAGATACACCGTTTTAGTAAATCGCAACAAGACTCGCTATTAGGTGCGGTAGAAAAAGGCACTGTTACTTTAATTGGTGCTACCACCGAAAATCCTTCGTTTGAGGTTATTCCTGCTTTGCTTTCTCGTTGTCAGGTTTTTGTGTTAGAACATCTTACCAAAACCGAATTAGAAAATTTGCTTGCACAAGCCATTAAAAAAGATGAACTGCTAAAGCATAAAAAAATTGAATTAAAAGAGACTGAATTTTTACTGCGTGTATCGGGCGGAGACGCCCGCAAACTTTTAAATGCTTTGGAAATTGTTGTAAACGCTGCCGAATCGGATACGATTGTGATTACAGATGAGATGGCAAAAGAAAGTCTAAACAACAACATTGCCATGTACGATAAAGGTGGTGAGTTACATTACGATATTATTTCGGCCTTTATAAAATCTATACGGGGTAGCGACCCAAATGCTGCGGTATACTGGTTAGCTCGTATGATTGATGGCGGTGAGGATATAAAATTTATTGCCCGTCGTTTACTGATACTTGCCAGTGAGGATATAGGGAATGCAAACCCAACCGCTTTGGTTATTGCCAATAATTGTTTTCAGGCGGTTAATGTAATTGGATATCCTGAAGGAAGAATTATTTTGTCACAATGTGCTACTTACCTAGCTGCATCACCTAAAAGCAATGCCAGTTACGAGGCTATAAATATGGCCATGCAATTGGTTAAAGAAAAACCAAACATGCCTGTGCCCTTGCATTTGCGTAACGCACCAACAAAGCTGATGAAAGATTTAAACTACGGTAAAGATTACAAATACGCGCACGCTTACGAACAAAATTTCACTGAGCAAGAATTTTTACCCGATGAAATTAGTGGGACAAAATTTTATAACCCAAGTAACAACCCCCGTGAAAACGAACTAAGGGCTTTTTTGAAAAACCTTTGGAAAAATAAATACGGTTATTAAAAAATACAATTTTATACCTTTGTGCAAATGACCAAACTAAGTGTAAACATTAATAAAATTGCCACCCTACGTAATTCGCGTGGCCACAACGTACCCAACTTAATACAAGTAGCTAAAGATTGTGAACGTTTTGGCGCGCAAGGCATAACCGTGCACCCACGCCCTGATGAAAGACATATACGTTATGCTGATGTGTATGATTTAAAAAAAGTGGTTACTACCGAGTTTAATATTGAAGGCAACCCACGCGAGCAAAAATTTATTGATTTGGTGTTAGCTGTAAAACCTACTCAAGTAACTTTAGTTCCTGATGCCGATGGGCAACTAACATCCGACCATGGATGGGATACGGTTAAGCACAAAACATATCTTAAAGAAATTATTTCGCTATTTAAATCTCACAACATACGTACATCTGTTTTTGTAGATGCCGATTTAAAAATGATTGAAAGTGCTGCTGAAATTAATACCGACAGAATTGAATTGTATACAGAATCGTATGCTACAAATTTTCATATAAATAAAGATAAAGCCATACAAGCATTTGCCGATGCAGGTGCTTTGGCTTATGAATGCAATTTGGGTTTAAATGCCGGGCACGATTTGAGTTTAGACAACCTGAAATTTTTTAAAGAAAATTTACCTCATTTATTAGAGGTTTCTATTGGGCATGCGCTTATTTCAGATGCCTTGTATTATGGTTTAGAAAACACCATAATGATGTACAGAAGGCAGTTGCAATAATTTTTGTAATAAAATGGGATGGTTTCCGTTACAAAAAGATGAAAAGCCAATTTCGTCTTTCAATTCTTCTTCTAATAAACATACTTTTTTCATTTGAAACAAAAGCACAAACAGTTTTTGAAGATGTTGTTTATTTAAAAAATGGAAGCATTATTCATGGGATGATTATTGAACAAATTCCAAATAAGTCAGTTAAAATTCAAACAAAAGATGAGAATATTTTTGTTTGCAACCTTGATGATATTATAAAAATTACTAAAGAAGAAGATGAAAATCACTTCAATAGTCACCCAAGTATTGATTACAATAAAATTAAAACATCAGGCTACATTAATATAACTGAAGCAAATTTTGCGTTTGGCATTGGAGATCGCTATAGAGGATATAATGCCTATGGCATACAAACTATAAATGGTTTACTCTATAACCCATACGTGAGTTTGGGTTTAGGTGTCGGTATATTTTTGGACATGAAAGAAGAAGTTGCATTTATACCCTTGTTTGCAGACTTGAGAGTGTATCTTTTAAAACAAAAACCGGTTATTCCATTTCTCTCAATCGATGTAGGTTACGCTTTATGCCGTGAAAATAATAACAAAGGAGGGGCTTTAATAAATCCTTCTTTAGGTATGAAGGCTTATGCATCTTCAAAAGTTGCCATCAACTTTAGCTTAGGTTATATGATACAGTACGACACACGTAATGTTCTTTACTACAACAATGTATATGTTTCTGAAACAGTTGAAATAGGTCGTCTTAATTTTAAAGTAGGCATCTCTTTTTAAAAACAAATTAACTCAACACATCTAAACTTCCTAACCCTTCGCGTATTACAACAGGTTCATCTTCGGTGCAATCAAGTATAGTGGTAGTATATATGTTTCCATAACCTCCATCAATTACAGCATCAGCAATGGTTTGATATTGGCTATAAATCATTTCAGGGTCGGTAAAATACTCGGTTATTTCATCGTCTTCATTATGTAATGAAGTCGACACTAAAGGAAAACCAAGTTGATTAATAATTTCTCTGCAAATATTATTATCAGGCACACGTATACCAATTGTTTTTTTGTTTTGCCTTAAAAACATTTTAGGTATGTTATTTGCCGCCTGCAAAATAAAGGTGTAAGGGCCAGGTAAGGCTTTTTTCATTAGCCTAAAAGTGTTGTTAGGCAATGGTTTTGCGTACTGACTAAGCTGACTTAAATCGGCACAAACTAATGAAAGATTAATTTTCTCGGGCGTAGTTCTTTTTATGCGGCAAATTTTTTCAATGGCCTTTGGGCTTTGCGAACTGCAGCCCATAGCATAAACCGAATCGGTTGGATACACAATTACGCCATCGTTTTTTAAAATTTCAACAGCCTTTAAAATATCTTCGATTAAAATTTTATCGGGATTTATTCTCAGGTGCATTTTAAAAAGGGTCGTCTATATCGTGGTTAGGGTTTTCTTTAATGATGTCGGTAACATCATCATCTGCTTTATCCCATCCTTTAGATTGTACAGTAACTGTATTTTGTTGTGCTATAAAATCGCTGTTAGGAGCTAGTGGTTGCGTTTGGTTATTATACATATCTCTTGCGCCTTCCACATAATCAACATCGGCAAATTTGGCAAACTGCCCAACGAATTTAACACGAGGTTGTGCTATAGCACCATGACGGTTTTTAGCAATATATATCTCTGCCATACCACGCGATGGTTCATTATCTTCAAACACATCTAAGCCATAATATTCAGGGCGATAAATAAACATTACCATATCGGCATCTTGCTCAATGGCACCCGACTCACGTAAATCGGATAACTGAGGGCGTTTACTACCTGAAGCACGTTTCTCTACATCACGACTAAGCTGCGATAATGCAATAATTGGTACATCTAATTCTTTAGCTAAACCTTTTAATGAACGAGATATATAACTTATCTCTTGCTCACGGTTACCTCCCCCGCGCCCGCCGCCTTCTCCGCCGGCAGTCATAAGTTGTAAGTAATCTATTATTATCATTTGTATATCGCTATTCTCTTTTAAACGACGTGCTTTTGCACGTAATTCAAAAATAGAAAGCGCAGGTGTATCATCAATAAATAAAGGCGCACTGGCCAGTTTTTTAATTCGTTCGTTTAACTGTACAAACTCATCATCGCGTAATTGTCCTTTACGAATTTTATCTTGCTCTAATTCTGCCTCAGCCGAAATCAAACGATTTACTAATTGTAAAGAAGACATCTCTAACGAAAAGAACACAACCGGCTTATTAAATTCAACCGATGCGTTACGCGCCAAAGTTAAAACCAGTGCGGTTTTTCCCATAGCTGGACGAGCAGCTAAAACTATTAAATCAGATCTTTGCCACCCCCCCGTAATTCTATCTAAACCTGTAAAGCCGCTCGGCACACCGGTTACACCACTTGTTTGCTGACTGGCTTCTTCAATTTGCGTGATAGCTTTAGCTAATAATTTACTAATGCTATCTTGTTGTTTACGTACGTTGGTATCAACTAATTGAAAAATACTTTCAGTAGCTTTATCCAACAAATCAAATACATCGGTGCTATCTTCATAAGCATGATTGATAACCTCGGTACTGATACGAATTAAGTCGCGCTGAATATATTTTTGAAGAATGATACGCGCATGGTACTCTGCATTAGCAGATGATGCCACACGGTTGGTAAGCTGAGATATATAATAAGCGCCGCCTGCCATTTCAAGTTCACCGTTCTTTTTAAGCTGGGCAGTAACGGTTAATAAATCAACCGGTTCAGAATTATTAAACAAATCTAAAACAGCGCGGTAAATGCTTTGGTGTGCAGGTCTATAAAAAACCTCGGGTTTTAAAATATCAATAACATTGCTTAATGCTTCTTTTTCAAGCATCATGGCACCTAATACAGCTTCTTCAAGGTCGGTAGCTTGCGGCTGCAACTTACCATCTAAACTAGGTGGCGTATAGTTTTGTAGTTTTAATTTTGGTTTATTTGTGCTAATCTGATTCATAGGGGGGTGCAAGATAGCACCAATGTTTTCAATCCTCAAGGTAGAAAAAATATTTAACCGTTTTTAAACAAGTTATTAGCCGGTTTAAATGCAATTTTTTTTACTAATTTCGTGAAAATCAATCATTGTCGATGAAATTCATTTTTAAGGTCGCATTCTTTTTGTTCATATTTTTTATAATAAGTTGCAAAAAGGACAAAAAAGATAGCATTAGTCCTGTTATAACTTGTAACTCCCCAACCAGCCAGCAGCACTTTAACATGTTTGACACTATTACGGTTAATGCACGTGTTAGCGACAATGAACACTTATCGTATATAAATGTTACACTAACCGACTTAAACCACACACCTTTGCAGGCAAGTTACGCTGTACCCATTCAATCGGCTGATTTTGTTTTTAACATAAGATACATTTTAACACAGTTTCACCTACAAACAGGGAATTATTTTATGCAAATTACGGCTGACGATGGCTATAACACTACTTCTTTTTACCAACCCATTTCTATTACCGAATCGCCAACACTTTTGTGGGGTTATTGTACAGTTTTAAAAAATAGTAGTCAAACCATTAATCAAATTGATACTTCGGGCGGGCTAATTTCATCTATAGTTTTATCTCAAGCCTATAATGGCATGAAGTATGGCACTTATAATCAGCAATTGTATGTTAATGGCAAAGGCACAAGGCCTTTTCAATCATTTTATTTGCAAGCTCAAACTGCTAGCCAGTTAACCTATAATGCAAGTGCTACCGTTAACCAGTTAGATTATACGAGTCTTTATACCGATGGCTACAAACCTTATGTTGGTTTTTTAAACAGTGATATAAACTCTTTTGATAATACAGGGGCTTACGGCACATCCTATCGTTTAAACGACCCAAATTTTTATCCCTATTTGTTTACCAAAACCAGCAATTACGGTGTAGGGGTTTTTAAAAGCAAAATTGCAAGTGTAACCGATAAAATAGTTTCGTTTAGCGGCTTTGGAGCCATGTTTAACAACATGCCTTTACTTATTCCAAATTTTAAAGTAGTTGCTATGTTTGAAAAAGGAAATGACAGTGTTTATGTATTTGGTAATGATGCCAGCAACCAGACACAAGCTTATGTGTTTTATGTACCCAATAATAGTTTAAGTTCATTACAAAACATTCCTGCGGCAGGTAAAATATTATCGGCTGTTAAAGTAAGTAGCAATTATGCGATTTTTTCTACTGCATCGGGTATTTATTCGGTTAATGGTATAAGTGTAAGTTCAGTATTATCAAGCTCTGGCGGCGCTCAAAAATTGGCTTATCACCCAAAACTAAACATGCTTGTTACCGCAAATAGTACATCAAGCACAGGCTCTTTAAATTTGTATACCGTTGGCACAAACTCTTTAACACCTGTCTTACATCCATCATTCATAAATTGTACGGACAGTATCATCGATTTTGAAGTCATTACAAATAAATAATAAATTTGCATCGCTTAAATAAATAAAACCTCATATGAAAAAACTCCTACTTATCATCGCATTGTTTTCAATTGCAAAAATTAATGCTCAAAATATTACTTGTGCCAATAATAAAGATTACGAAGACGGTAACACTAAATTTAAAGGTAAAAGTTATGCTTTAGCCATTCAAGCTTACGATAAAGCCATTGCCCTTGTTGATGCCGATGCAAAAAAATCAAATTTAAACTACGACATAAAAAAATGCATGGTTGATGTTTACACACGTCGTGCAACTTGCTACTACTACACCGGTAATTACACAGCTATGAAAGCAGACGCCGATAAAATTTTATCGGTTGACACTGCAAATGCTGATGTCCGTGCACTTTTAGGGTATCCAAAATATAAAGCCGGAAACAAAAAAGAAGCTTGCGCCACAATAAGAACACAAATAATTAAAGGCAGTGAAATTGGTAAAAAAGTTTTTGAAGATTGTTTTTGTTGGACCGAAGGCATGATTCTTTATAAAGACGGTTTAACACAATCAAACCTAAAAAGATACGATGCAGCACTTGTAAAATTAAACGAAGCCTTAACTATATTACCCGATTCGGGCGCTATATATGCTGAGCGCGCCAAAGTATATTTAGAAACTAATCAACCAGAAAAAGCTATGGCAGATATAGATATGGCTATTGCAAAAAAAACCAGAAACTATAAAGTATATTATTTACGTGCACAGGCTAATATAAAAGTTGATAAATTAGATTCGGCTTTTGAAGATTTAAATACCTGCCTGAACCTTAAAAAAGATTATTACGATGCTTATTTATTACGCGCCGAAGTAGCCGAAAAACAAGAAAAATGGAACAACGCCGTGTTTGATTATAATTTGCTAATTAAAATGCGTCCTGATTTTGGAATGAATTATTACAAGTTAGCATTAGTAAAACATAATGGGTTGAATGATTTATTAGGTGCCTGCGATATGTACACGGCAGCAGCTAACCGCGGCGTTGAAGAGGCTAAGGAAATGGCAACTAATTGTGCTACTCCAAAATACATGAGAAAAAACTTGGTAAAAGCACCTAAGTAATTTGCAGCTTTTTTTTACGAATATATTTATAGATGAAAGCACGCTGCTTTTATCTCCCGAAGAATCTAAGCATTGTATAAGGGTGCTTCGTCATAAAAATGGCGACATCATTAACTTAATTGACGGTAAGGGAAATTTTTACGAAGCAGAAATTACGGATGCCAATCCGCAGAAATGCGTTGCACAAATTACTCGTAAAAAAATACCCAGAGAGCCTAAGCCTTATCGTTTACACTTAGCAATTTCACCTACTAAAAATGCCGACCGCATTGAATGGATGCTTGAAAAATGTACCGAACTTGGTGTTGATGAGTTTTCGTTTATTATTTGTAAGCGCACCGAAAAAACAGGTGTTAAAACAGACCGGTTTAAAAAAATAGCCGAAAGTGCCATTAAACAATCTATACAAGCAATGATGCCTGTTATTAATGAGGCACAAACATTTAAAGATTTTATAACCCAGCATACAAATACTTCATCAAAATATATTGCACATTGTATAGAAGAGGATAAAACAGGGTTAAAAGACGCTATGTTAAAAGTTAAAAGCCTTATCCTTATAGGACCCGAAGGTGATTTTACTGAAGATGAAATTAAACTGGCTATTGAAAATAAATTTCAACCATTATCGTTAGGCAACAGCCGGCTACGTACCGAAACTGCTGCCTTATATGCTGCGGCTGCCTACAAAAATAATTACGAAGGATAAACTAAAAATGCTGTATTTTTATGGCATAGTGATAGTAAAAAACTAAAATAATATTAAACAAATGTTTTATGAATGCAGAACGTATTTTTAAAAACAATGAAAAGTGGGTTTATAATAAACTTAAAGTAGATAAAAACTATTTTAGTAATCTTTCAAAAGGTCAGAACCCCCATTTTTTATATATAGGCTGTTCGGATAGTAGGGTTAGTGCAGAAGAGTTGATGGGACTGGCACCCGGAGAGGTGTTTGTACACCGCAATATTGCTAATATGGTTCAAAGTACCGATTTAAGTGCTATGTCGGTTATTAATTACGCTGTAACACAACTAAATGTTAAACACATTGTTGTTTGTGGGCACTATAACTGTGGGGGTGTAAAAGCGGCCATGCAATCGGCAGACTTAGGTATTTTAAATCCTTGGCTGCGCAACATTAGAGATGTATATAGATTGCATCAAAAAGAACTTGATGCTATAAAAAACACAAATAAACGTTATAACAGACTTGTAGAGTTAAATGTACAAGAACAGTGTATTAATATTATTAAAACATCTGAAGTACAAAAAGCACATAAGGACCGTAAAATAACCGTTCATGGATGGGTGTTTGATGTGCACACAGGAAAGCTTATCGACCTGCGTATTAATTTTCAAAAAATACTGAAAGATATTATGAAAATATATCATATTATTTAATCAGGAAGTACACCTTACCCCATATTATAATCAAAACCTATTGACGATAGGTTTTAATATTGCCGGCAATTTTTTGGTTTCTTTTATTAAGTGTAACTAGTAATATGTTAAATTACGAAGTAGTTGACCATATACGTTAAAATCTCTTAAAGAACTCCTAACTCAGTACGAAAATGGCGTTGGTAGCGTTACCTTTACATGCTATGAGTTATATAGCTCTAAAAGACATTAAATAATATTGCCTCATGTAAAAAATAATAAAAAAGAAATCTGTGCGCCACCTGTGCATGCTCGTTTTTTCGTTGTTGTTTGTTAACGACTCGTACAGGTAGCACAGACCTTTTTTTAATTCACATACAAAAAAATCCTCGCAAGTTTGTGGGGATTTTTAGTTTATAAGCAATTCATCCGTAAACTTAACCACTTGTAATAAAAACACCCATAAATCGCATAAAAATTGCATTTTTGCATCAAATTAAAAATATATGTTGGCTAAAAAATTACTTATAGGTGCTTTTGCATTACTATTTATTTCGCAAACAGGCTTTGCTCAGAAAAAAAAGAAAAAAGGTGCAGAAGAAGTTGTTATAGTAAAAACAGATACTGTTTACTTAGATAAGAAGGCTGAACCACCTACACCAAAAACATACCGGGCCACAAACCCACGCAGCAACGATATAACCCACACTAAACTTGAAGTTAAATTCGACTGGCAAAACCAATGGTTGTTTGGTAAAGCAACACTCGATGTTAAACCATATTTCTACTCGGTAAAAAAATTATATCTGAATGCACGCGGCATGGATATATACAAAGTGCAGTTAGTAGGTGCAAAAGGAAATACAGATTTAAAATATGTGTATGAAAACGATTCGTTAAAAATTGATTTAGACAAAGAATACACCCGTAATGATAAGTACACCGTGTTTATTGATTACAAATCGAAACCAAACGAATTAAAAGCTGGTGGCAGCCAAGCCATTACCGACGATAAAGGCTTATATTTTATTAACCCAAAAGGTGAAGACAAAAATAAAATGCCACAAATTTGGACACAAGGCGAAACACAAAGTAACTCAGCGTGGTTTCCTACTGTAGATAGTCCGAATGAAAAATTTACCAACGAAATTTATATTACCGTTGATGAAAAATATACTACACTTTCAAATGGCTTGTTAACCGACAGCAAAAAAAATACAGACGGCACACGTACCGACCATTGGAAAATGGATTTACCACACTCTGCCTACTTAGTAATGATGGGCGTAGGTGAGTTTAAAAAAGTAACCGACGCACCTTGGAAAGGAAAAGAAGTTTCTTACTATGTAGAAGCAAAATACGAACCTTACGCAAAAGCAATGTTTGGCTTAACACCAGAAATGATTGAGTTTTATTCTAACAAATTAGGTGTACCGTTTGCTTGGCAAAAATATGCACAAATAGTTGCCCGCGATTATGTATCGGGTGCTATGGAAAACACCTCCGCCACTTTACATGGTGAGTTTTTATACCAAACCGAACGTGAGTTATTAGATGGCAGCAAAGGTGAAGATGTTATCTCTCACGAATTGTTTCACCAATGGTTTGGAGATTTAGCAACAGCTGAAAGCTGGAGTAACTTATCGCTAAACGAATCGTTTGCAACCTATGGCGAATATTTGTGGCAAGAATATAAGCATGGTGTTGATGCTGCCGATGCACACAGCTACGGAAGCCGTATGGGTTACGTTATGCAATCATCACAAAAAGATCCTCCACTTATTCGTTTTGCGTATGAGAATCGTGAAGATATGTTTGACGGCATTAGCTATAACAAAGGCGGACAAATTTTACACATGCTACGCAAACAAGTTGGCGATGAAGCCTTTTTTGCCTCGTTAAAATTATATTTAGAAAAAAATCGTTTTAAAAATGCCGAGGTTCACGATTTACGTTTGGCTTTTGAAGAAACAACAGGCGAAGATTTGAACTGGTTTTTTAACCAATGGTATATGAAAGGTGGTCATCCTATACTTGATATTACTTATAGCTACGGTGCAGCTGCTAAACAAGTAAAAATAAAAGTTGAACAAAAACAAGATTTTGAAGAAAACCCTTTATATAAGCTACCTGTGTACGTTGATTTGTATTTTGGTGATGGCGCTAATAAAACTGTTAAACGAGAAAAAATTACTGTTACCCAAGTAAGCGAAGAATTTAGTTTTGCAGCGGATAAAAAACCTTCGCTGGTTAATTTTGACGGAGAGAAACAATTGCTTTGCGTTAAAAACGAAAACAAAACGGTTGATGAGTATGTGTATCAATATAAAAATGCTCCAAAATATTTAGATAGGTTAGAAGCGCTTAATCAATTTAAAGATGCCGGCATTAGCAATGCATCGGTTTACGAAGCTGCTAAACTTGCTTTGAACGATAAAATGGGCGACTTAAGAACAAAAGCCATAAAGCTTTTTGAAGAAGCTGATGCAGCAAAACTTGCCGAAATAAAACCTTTATTAGTTAAGCTTGCGCAAAGCGACGAGAAAACAAAAGTACGCGCTGAAGCCATTAGCTTTTTAGCTAAGCATTATAAAAGTGATGCTGATGTAAAAGCCATTTGCACAGCTGCCTTATCTGAAAAATCGTATGCGGTTATTGGTGCAGGTTTAGATGCCTTAGCAAAAGAAAATCCACAAGCAGCTATGCAAAAAGCAAAAGAGCTTGAAAATGAAGATAGCGATAACATACGTTTTACTATTATGGACTTATACTCTAATAATGGTGACGACAAAAACAACGATTT
>Ga0134125_10007860_pt1 | contig 12018 bp, 9 predicted proteins | sample KB31751_FD_96464 | JGI IMG/M metagenome (GOLD analysis project Ga0134125, IMG submission 96464) | Terrestrial soil microbial communities with excess Nitrogen fertilizer from Kellogg Biological Station, Michigan, USA - KB3-175-1 | ecosystem: Environmental > Terrestrial > Soil > Unclassified ... | reverse complement strand
ATCAAATCACTTAGAATTTTTTTCACTTCGCGTGTGCTCACTTCTTCACCACTGTCTGTTACCAGGCTTTCACTAAAAAAGAATTTTAAACGATAAGTTCCGAATTCTGTTTGTACAAATTTGCTGTTTGCCACACGGCTTACTGTGGAAATATCGAGCATCGTTCTTTCTGCAATATCTTTTAAGATCATCGGGCGCAAATCAATATCTTCTCCCGTTAAGAAAAACTGCTTTTGATAATCAACGATCGTTTGCATTGTACTCAATAAAGTATGCTGCCTTTGTTTGATTGCATCAATAAACCATTTCGCAGAATCTATTTTTTGCTTGATAAAAAGTACGGCTTCCTTTTGTCTTTTATCCTTCTTTGTGCCGCGGTCATAATCTTTCAGCATATCCCTGTAACCCTCGCTAATGCGCAGATCTGGTGCATTTTTTGAATTAAGAGTTACTTCTAATTTTCCGTTATTATTCAATACAAAAAAATCAGGAATTACATAGCTCTGAAGTTTATTCGTTTCTCCTACTTCTCCTCCCGGCTTTGGATTTAGTTTAATGATCTGGTTGATCACTTCTTTAATTTCATCATCATCCAGGTTCAGGCTTTTCTGAATTTTTTCATAATGCTTCTTGGTAAATTCATCAAAATATTTTTCAATAATTTCAATGGCGATTCCCACTGGCAATCCTTCTTTTTCTTTTCTTTTTAATTGCAACAAAAGACATTCCTGCAGATCCCTGGCACCCACTCCTGCCGGATCAAATTGCTGGATTAATCCAATTAATTTTTCAATTTCTTTTTCAGAAGTATTGATATTCTGACGAAAAGCAAGATCATCACAAATGGAAGTAACATCGCGGCGCAGATAACCGTCGTCATCAATGCTACCAATAATCTGCTCTGCAATTCTTCGTTGCTCTTCATCCAAATGAAGCATCAGCAATTGCGATTTCAAAGTATCATAAAATGAAGTTTCCACTTTGTGCGGCATCACTTTCGTTTCTTCAGGATCGCCATAATTATCATCGCGGTATTTGTAATCTCCGGGTTCATCATCGCCATCATTTACATATTCGCTGATGTCAATATTATCGTATTCATTTTCACTTCCGTCACTTTCAAAATCATCCACTGTTTCAAAGTCATCAGGAGTTTCCTCAGTCGTTTCATTATAGCCGTCTTCACCCGCTTCCAGCGCCGGATTCTCTTCGAGTTCTTCTTTAATTCTTTCTTCAAGATGCGCCGTCGGAACCTGTAGCAATTTCATTAATTGAATTTGCTGCGGCGATAATTTCTGTAATAGCTTTTGTTGTAAACGCTGGCTTAAGGACATGTATCTTTTTTCTTTTTTTAGTTTGTAAATTTACACGCAAAAGTAACGATATGTTTTTTTGGAACAAAGTTTGTGGCTTATTGACGCTTTTTTTTATTTTTACGGCTTCTGTTTGTGCACAAACTCGTGTCACATTTGCTTCCTCATATGCGAATTTTATTCAAAAAAATAAAGCAGGTACATCCGATTCTATTTCTTTTGCTCCTCCAGATCATTTAAATAAATCAATTAATTTTTCGACAATTCCTGCTGATTTCTCCACCTGCAATTATGGTTTTTTTTGCAAAGAAGAATTAAAAATTGAAAAAGCTACTAGGCTTCCAATACGGATCAGATTGGGTTCACTACAACAATGCAATTATTACGAGGGAAAGAGGTAACAAAGAAACATTTTAAGTTTTCATTCCATTAAAAAAGAAACACCTTTTCATATCTTCGCTGCCATGCCGGATCTGGAAAAATATGAAGCGGTCATTGGCCTTGAAGTTCACACGCAATTACTTACTCAAAGTAAATTATTTTGCAGCGATAGTACACAATTTGGAAATCCTCCAAATACCAATGTCAGCGCCATTTCGCTCGCTCACCCCGGAACCTTACCCGTGATGAATGAAAAGGCTGTGGAACTTGCTATCAAACTTGGGTTGGCTTTTAATTGTGACATTATCCGCAATAATTATTTTGCCAGGAAAAATTATTTTTATCCTGATCTTCCAAAAGGCTACCAGGTAACCCAACATACGACGCCAATTTGTAAAAACGGGAAGATTCCTATTCGTATCAACGGCCAGGAAAGAAATATCCTTTTAAACAGAATTCATTTGGAAGAAGATGCCGGGAAAAGTATTCATGATGCAGATGAAAATTTCACTTGTATTGACTTAAACCGCGCCGGCGTTCCTTTGCTTGAAATCGTGTCTGAGCCTGACATGCATTCGTCTGAAGAAGCGTTTGCTTATGTAACAGAGATCCGCAAAATGGTTCGTCATTTAAATATTGGTGATGGCAATATGGAAGAAGGAAGCATGCGTTGCGATGCAAATATTTCCGTAAGATTAAAAGGAGAAAAAAAGCTGGGAACGAAAGTAGAAGTGAAAAATCTAAACTCGATTCGCAATGTAAAAAAAGCGATTGATTATGAAATAAACAGATTAGTTGGTTTACTGGAAAAAGGCGAAACAATCATGCAACAAACACGAAGTTTTGATGCATCTAACGGAATGACATTTTCATTGAGATCGAAAGAAGAAGCAAACGATTATCGTTATTTTCCAGAGCCTGACCTGGCGCCTTTTGTTGTAACAGAAGAACAAATTAATGCTATCAAATCTTCTTTGCCTGAGCTTCCAATTGCATTGGAAAAAAGATTGATGAACCAATATTCCATTTCGTCAGAAGCGGCAAAAATCATTGCAAATGACAAGGAAACTGCTTCATTTTTTGAACATATTGCTCAATTAACGAACCATTCAAAAGCAGCGGCAAACTGGATGATCGGCCCTGTAAAATCTTATCTGAACGAAAATAATAGTGACATTGAAAAATTGCCTGTAAGCCCAAAAAAACTTGCAGAATTGATACAAATTGTTGAAGAAGGAAAAGTAAGTTTTGGAATAGCAGCATCAAAAATATTTCCTTTATTAATTCAATCTTCTGATAAGGATGCATTGCAACTTGCAAAAGAACTTAACCTTTTGCAGGAAAAAAACGACGATGCATTACATTCGTGGATAGATGAAGTGTTGGCTGCGATGCCCGAGAAAGTTTCGGAATATAAAAAAGGAAAAAAGAATTTAACCGGGTTATTTGCCGGCGAAGTAAAAAAGAAAAGCAAGGGCAAAGCAGATATGCAGGCGGTAATGAAAATATTATCAGAAAAACTGAATCAATAATTTAATAATTCAAAAATACCATGAAAAAAATATTCATTTTTATAATTGTGCTTTTCATCTTTTCCTGTACATCAAAACACAACAACGGTTTGTTTACAGTAAAAGGCGATTTAAAAAACGCTCCTGATCAAAAAGTGTATCTGGAACAATTATTTTTTAATCAAAATCCGCCACAGATCCTGGATACAGCCGACGTAAAAAATGGAAAATTTGAGGTGAAAGCACATGCAGCGGAAGAAGGTTTATACCGGTTAAAATTTGAAAAAAATGCTGGCTATATTTTCATCAATGATAAAGATGACATTGATTTTGCGGCAAATGCAAATGATTCTGTATTAAACACAACAAAATTTAATACACCTGCAAATGCCTCGCTTACCGCTTTCATTATAAAGCTCGATTCCATTCATACCAATCTCATTAATGAAGATCAGACAAGAAAAAATTATCAGCAGCAAAATAATGATTCGATGGCGCTCGTGGCAGACAATGCGTTCAACATCAGCAATGAATGGTACAATAACTTTTTAGTGCATTATATTGATACAGCGGCAAATCCGATTACAGCCTTATTTGCATTAAGCTATACACAGGATGTACAAATAGATACTGTAAAAAATCTGATCGCCAACCTCACTAAAAAATTTCCAAAAAACTCTTCTGTTGCCGATATGCAGAAAGAGATTGACCAATTTGTTGCTGCCCAGGGAAATAAATCTTCCGGCGATATTGCAGTTGGACAAATGGCGCCGGACATTACTCTACCTGACGTAGATGGAAAACCTTTTTCATTAAGTTCGCTGCGCGGCAAATATGTTTTAGTTGATTTTTGGGCAAGCTGGTGCGGCCCATGCAGACAGGAAAATCCGAACGTTGTAGCTAATTACAACCAGTTCAAGGATAAAAATTTTACCGTTCTAGGAGTATCGCTCGACCAGGATAAAAAAGCGTGGCTCAAAGCGATCAAAGATGACGGGCTGGCCTGGAAACAAATAAGCGATCTGAAATTCTGGAACAGTGCGGCTGCCACTTTATATCATGTAGAAGCAATTCCTTACAACGTTCTAATCGATCCGCAGGGAAAAATCATCGCTACAGAATTGAGGGGAAGTGACCTTCACAATAAACTGGCGGAAGTATTGAAGCAGTAGCAGTAAAAGGACAAACGGGTGAAATTCTTTTTTTGAAAATCTTTTTAAAAAAAAACACCGCATGCCAATGGAAAATGGCTCCACTGAAATTGAAATGAAGATGGTTTCGAAAAAAAATGCAGCAAAAGAATAAATAAGCGGAATTCCTGCTTTTCGGTTTTAGCATTAAGCTAAATAAGCCGCATTCCCTTACAGAAGAATGTAAGCCACCACGGAAGTATCAGCCAGAAATATTGACGAAACCAGATTAAAAAAACAATTTGTACAATCACAGAAATTACAAAAGCAATCCAATATTTACCGACAGGCTGAGTATTATCCATCTGAAAAAATTTTACGCAAATATAATTGTAAAATGAATTGAACAGCCATTTTTTCCCAAAAAAGTGTTGCAGCAAAACCACTCTAAAGCATTCTAAATTCTTCTAAACTACTCTAAACCCTTTCAAACCATTTTGAACCGGTGAACTTCTAAATAAACTATTCTAACCCATCTCAATATCCATACTTCTCCTTCCATCTTAGTTTCAAAAATTTTCGCAATTCCTCTTCTCTTGCATTTTTGGCCGGATTATATAAAAGTGTATTTTTTATTTCGTCGGGAAGAAACTCCATGTCGACAAAGTTGTTTTCGAAACTATGTGCGTACTGATAATTTTTCCCATAATCCAAATTCTTCATCAATTTTGTAGGGGCGTTTCTGATTGCCAAAGGAACCGGCAAATCACCATATTGTTTTACGAGCGCCTGTGCTTTTCCAATCGCTTCGAGGCTCGCGTTACTTTTGGGCGAAGAAGCCAGGTACGTGGCGCATTGCGATAAAATAATCCTAGATTCCGGATAGCCAATCATATTTACGGCCTGGAAAGTATTAGTCGCTAAAACCAACGCGGTTGGATTGGCATTGCCAATGTCTTCACTCGCCAGGATTACCATTCTCCTCGCAATAAACTTTACATCCTCACCGCCTTCAATCATCCGCGCCATCCAATAAACAGCAGCATTTGGATCGCTGCCACGAATTGATTTGATAAAAGCCGAAATGATATCATAATGTTGCTCGCCTTTTTTATCATAAAGCGCTACTTTTTGTTGTGCCGCATGAATGACCACATCGTCTGTAATTACAATATTATCATCGGATTTTTTATTTAAAGAAAGTTGGTTGACGGTCAGCTCAAGAAGATTTAATAATCGTCTTGCATCCCCTCCTGACAAATTAATCAGCGCTTCCGTTTCTTCAATTTGAATGTTCCTATTAGAAAGAAAATCGTCTTCTTTTATTGCATGATTGATCAGCTTTATCAACCCTTCTTTATCCAAAGGTTTTAAAATATAAACCTGGCATCGGCTCAGCAAAGCGCTGTTCACTTCAAACGAAGGATTTTCTGTTGTAGCACCAATCAAAGTAATAATTCCTTTTTCCACCGCACCAAGCAAAGCGTCCTGCTGGCCTTTATTGAACCGGTGAATTTCGTCAATAAATAAAATCGCGTTTTGCTCATGTTTTGCTTTTTCAATCACCTCCCTTACTTCTTTTACACCGGAAGAAATAGCGCTCAAAGTATAAAAGGGAACTTGTAAAGTATGCGCAATAATATTTGCAATCGTGGTTTTTCCTACGCCGGGCGGCCCCCACAAAATCATTGAAGGAATCGTTTTATTTTCGATGGCGTTTCGCAAAATACTTCCTTTACCGGTAAGGTGCTCCTGTCCTATCAGTTCATTTAAAGTGGTTGGCCGAAGCCTTTCTGCTAAAGGAATTGTAGTCAATTATTTAATTTATTTCTTCGTTCACTGAATTCTTAATTCTCAATTCGTCAAATAAGGCAATATGTCTTTAATAGTCACGGTTGCCTGTTTATCATCAATTTCCAACACCACACAATATCCATTTGCACCGCCGGCTTTCAGTAATCCATTTACCAATTTTTGCTGGTCACTTTCCAATCTTTTGCCATCCCATATTTCTTTTGTGCAAAGACACCCTTGTGTTGGGGTTAATGGATAATATGGTTTTCCGGAATAATAATTAGGATCAATCGTTGTGCCATGAGCAATTATTTCACTTCTTCCGGCCACACCTGAATAGTAAGAACCGTACAGAGGCAAATAATTCTGAAGCTTTTTTGGAATTAATTTTTGATACCAATCAATCGTCCAGGTGGAATCTATAATGGTAGAATCATCAAAAAACTTTTGAATGCTTAATTCTACCGGCATTCCCATTTGTACATTGGCTGTCGGGCCAATAAAGTTGCTCATCGAAACGCCAAAACCGTACATTTTAAAAATCCCCTGCGGGGTATTTCCGTTTCGCAAATACCCGGGAAGATTGCTGATACTGCGTGCCAATTGAGGAATATGAAAAAGATTTCCGGATGAATCTTTTACAAAATTTCCATCCGCATTTCTGATCAAAACCATTCCGGGATAATCCCGGTTTTTTCTCTGGAAACTATACATGACGATCTGATGGGGGAGAAAATTTTTATTCAAAACTTCTTTTAAGACCTCATGAACCGATTGGGTATTTACTTCTGTAGATGCAAGCCTTGTACTTAACATAAAAAGCACCGGATTTTTATATGCGGAATCGGTAAACTTTTCGAGCAATTCTTTTGAAAGTACCTTTTTTTCAACATCCGATTTTTTGTGTTGCAATAAATATTCAGCACATATCGCAAATATTTTTGGATCCGTTGTTTCTTCTAATAGAACATTTGTCTGCATTATAAATTTGCCGGGATAATTGGTGTAAGCAAGTTCCATCAAAGCTCTTTGAAAAGGAATGCTTCTGACTCCGATGCTGTCGAATGCGTCATGAACTTTACTTTCAACAAACGCCGAATGGTAATTCATTACTTCAATCGCATCAAAAGCATCCTGCCAGTTTTCTTCGGTCGAATCTGTGAGAGGCAATGATAAATTTTTTGTGATCGAGTTTTTAATCAGTCGTTCATTCATTTTTGTACGTGCCGCTTCAGTCGTATAAGATGTGTACAGCGGCACATCATATTGGGCAAACGATTGTTGAATAAAAACAAACAGAATGAAAAATACGATTGAAAATTTACGAAACACCTTAAAAATTTTTAGGCTGAAAAGTTAAGAAAAGAAAATGTAAGGCAAAGTGAAAGTAGGTTTTGGAATAAAAACTTATCTTTATAAAAAGCAAAATCATGTTAACCGTTTCTATTCCTGATGAAATTGATAAGGAATTATGATCCGTTACAACAAATAAAAAAGAATTTATAATTTCAGCCATCAAGCAAAAAATCATTATTGAAAAAAGAACCGTTAATATCCAAAAATTGGAAGCTGAGTATGCCGATAGTGTAAAGGAAAATAACGAAATCATGAAAGATTTTACTCATGCAGATAAAGAAAACTGGAATGATTATTAGAAGGGGAAGTATCTATTTTGCAAGACTTGATCCTACAGAAGATAGCGAAATAAATAAAACACGACCAGTTTTGGTTATCTCTAACGACATTAACAACCAATTTTCAAACACAATTACCATAATTCCACTTACATCTAATACAAAAGTAATCCGTTCTTTTGAAGTTTTTATTCCTTCAGGCGAAGCAAATCTGCCAAAAGATTCAAAAATAAAATGTGACCAGATCAGAACAATTGACATTTCCCGGATTGCAAACAAACTTGGAGATCTTTCTTCCGGATTTCTGATGCAATAGAAATAGCGATAAGGATACATTTGGCACTATAACGAGCATTTTCTTTACTTTTCTTTTGCTTTTTCAATTCGTAAATTGCATTCCCCGAATTATGCCTTTCAAATTAAATTCTTCATATGAACCGGCCGGCGATCAGCCACAGGCAATTGCACAACTGACTCAAGGAGTTCTGGAAGGCGAGAAATACCAGACTTTGCTGGGAGTAACAGGCAGTGGAAAGACTTTTACCATGGCAAATGTCATTCAAAACGTGCAGCGGCCAACATTGGTGCTTACCCACAACAAAACGCTTGTAGCCCAGTTGTATGGCGAATTCCGGCAGTTTTTTCCTGATAATTCAGTCGGTTATTTTGTTTCGTATTATGATTATTACCAGCCGGAAGCTTATATGCCGGTAAGCGATACTTATATCGAAAAAGATTTGAGCATAAATGAAGAATTGGATAAATTAAGGCTTGCAGCTACTTCGCAATTACTTACCGGGAGGAGAGATATTATTGTTGTCGCAAGCGTGAGTTGTATTTATGGAATTGGCAATCCAAAAGATTTTGCTGAAGGCGTGGTCCGAATCGAAGAAGGTCAAGTGATGAGCCGCCAGGGATTTTTACATTCATTGGTAAACAGTCTTTATTCAAGAACTCAGGGCGATTTTGCAAGAGGAACGTTCCGTGTAAAAGGAGATACCGTTGATATCAATCTCCCCTACATGGATAATGGATACCGGATCACTTTTTTTGGCGATGAAATTGAAAGTATAGAAACGCTTGAATTAAGTAGCGGAAAAAGAATTTCCAAAGTTGAAAACGCCACGATTTTTCCTGCTAATTTATACATTGCCCCGAAAGATAAACTACAACAAATTTTGTATGAAATTCAGGATGAAGCAGCACGGCAAACAGAATATTTTAAAGAAACAGGAAAATATATTGAGGCGCAACGAATTTCAGAAAGAGTGAATTATGACGTGGAAATGATTCGGGAATTGGGTTATTGCAATGGCGTTGAAAATTATTCCCGGTTTTTCGACAGAAGAGAACCCGGGACCCGCCCGTTTTGCCTGCTCGATTATTTTCCCAACGATTTTTTGTGCATTATTGATGAAAGTCATCAAACGATTCCCCAGGTGAGTGGAATGTATGGTGGTGATCGGTCACGTAAATTGATATTGGTGGATTACGGATTTCGTTTACCCTCAGCGTTGGACAATCGCCCGTTGAATTTTAATGAATTTGAATCCATGCTGAATCAAACAATATTTGTTAGCGCGACTCCCGGAGATTTTGAATTGGAAAAAACGGGAGGTATTGTGGTAGAACAAGTTGTAAGACCGACGGGTTTATTAGATCCTCCGATAGAAATTCGTCCGTCAATAAATCAAATTGATGATCTGTTAGATGAAATTGATAAAAGAGTTTCTAAAGGCGATCGGGTTTTGGTTACGACATTAACGAAACGAATGGCAGAAGAAATGGATAAATATCTTCATCGCATCAATATAAAATCAAAATATATACACAGCGAAGTGCATACTTTAGACCGTATAGAGATTTTGCGTGAATTGCGTCTTGGAGAAATTGATGTTTTGGTGGGTGTAAACTTATTGCGTGAAGGTTTGGATCTTCCTGAGGTTTCGCTCGTTGCGATTCTGGATGCGGATAAGGAAGGCTTTTTACGAAATGAACGGTCGCTTACGCAAACAGCGGGAAGGGCCGCCCGAAATGTAGAAGGACTGGTGATTTTTTACGCTGATAAGATGACAGAAAGCATGCAAAAAACAATTGATGAAACCAACCGTCGCCGGGAAAAACAGATCCAATACAATATTGAGCATAACATAACACCGACAACCGTTTCTAAATCCATCGATCAGATTATGGGACAAACTTCTGTTCTCGATATTAAAGGAACAACTGCCGCTCCTTATGCCATTGATGAGTCAACGAATATGATTGCCGCCGAAGATCAGGTAGAATACAAAACGATTCCGAAAATGCAAAAAGCGATTTCCCAGATAAAAAAAATGATGGAGAAAGCAGCAAAAGATATGGATTTTATGGAAGCTGCCAGACTAAGAGATGAAATGTTCAGAATGGAGAAAGAATTGGATGAGATGAAGGGCACGTAGTACCTATTATTTATTGCCCCAGCGTAGATATTAACTGGAAATAACAAAAAAGCCACTTCATCAGTGGCTTTTTTCTTTTGATTGTTTTCAATTAAGGATTATTTACTTTGGTACCGCTATTATTTAAAATTTCAGTAGTCATTGTTCCTCCCTGCAAATACCTCACAACGTACTGATATTCCTGTGGAGTTGACATATTATTCGTATTCTGCCCCATTGGAGTATTTGTATTGACGGTTGTATTAGTTGTAGCTGTTGCATTTTGATTTGTTGAATCGGTAGTGCTTGCTGTATTCGTGGTCGTTGTGGTTGTATTCGCTGTCATTGTTGTAGAATTCTGATTCATGGTATTTGCAGTCATGCTCGAATCCATCGGTGCTTTTACTGCGGTAATATCATAAATGTAAGCGCCTTCATGTTCTTGTTTTACTTCAGATACGATATTATCGGGAACATAAGTTTCCAAAACGGGCAGAGCCGCATAATTTGCCTGACCTGGAGTATTTGATGTCATTGCCATAGAAGAACTATCCATTCTGTTATTCATGGAATTCATATTCGAATTCATATTGGAATTGTTCGAATTCATATTCGAATTAGTATTAGAGTTCATATTCGAATTAGTATTAGAATTCATGTTTGAATTAGTCGAATTCATATTTGCAGAACTATCAGTTGCATTATTATTCGTTGGCGTCGTTGTCTGAGGAGTTACTGTAGTTGGATTTGTATTATTAGTATTGTTTGTACTATCTACCTGGGCAAATAATGAAAAACAGGTAAAAGTGCAGATTAAAGACATTAATAACGTTTTCATAAAATAATTTTTTAGGGTTTATGTTGTTGTTTAATAATCTTAGATTAAAACAATTCCTATGCCGTTCTTTTTATTTCATCAAGCTTAATATGTCGCTGAAAGGTAAATATAGATAGGGTTTCAGCCGATTCTTTATATGAAGATTAAATGCAGGTGTTTATTTGTTAAGAAAAAATGTAGAATAAATTGCTGCACTTAGAAAATGAATAGATGCTTCTTTCTCAGTAAACGAATAAATAGAACGAATTACTTATTTTTAAAAAACGACCAGGTAAATAAAGCTGGATCGCCTTCAATTATTAACCAGATGGAAATTTTTTTAAAGCTGTTAAAATGACACTGGTATTGCAATAAAAAAGGAAGCCAGTGGCTTCCTTTTTCTGTAAAATACTATCAAACCAAATTAATAACTCCAAAGGTTTTGCTCGTAATCAAATATTTCATTTTGAATTTTATCTCCCTGCAATAATTGGAGAATTGAACTTTGCTTTAATCCCGTTTGCGCGTTTAAGAACTGATCAAAAGGATTGTTCAGCGTGCTTTTTATAATTCTACCATGAAACATTCTTGACTCAAAAAGATCTTCCCACGTCATTCTTGCACCATAATTTTTTCCGTTATAAACATAGTATTTGGCAAATATGGGCCGCATATCGGGGTAGTAAACCCAGAAAAGAGGTGTATCTCCCAGATCAACTCCCGAAGAAGTGATCACACGTTTTATCGGCGCTATTCCTAAAATTCTCCAGAATAAACGTGAACTTTGTTTATCAAAGATTACTTCTTCTTTGATCTGGAATTTATAAAACGAGTCGAGGTTTACTTCCTGCATGGTTTCTTTATTTCCAACTACATTTCCCAAAGAATCATAAATAGGAACTGAAACACTTCCTCCTGAAACTGCTTTTGCAACTTCAGCTTTTGTTAAGGGCGTAGTAAACCGGTCATCAACGGCGCTGAATGCGGTAACACCGCCATTGTCGGGGCCATCCTGTAT
>Ga0134125_10007858_pt1 | contig 12021 bp, 11 predicted proteins | sample KB31751_FD_96464 | JGI IMG/M metagenome (GOLD analysis project Ga0134125, IMG submission 96464) | Terrestrial soil microbial communities with excess Nitrogen fertilizer from Kellogg Biological Station, Michigan, USA - KB3-175-1 | ecosystem: Environmental > Terrestrial > Soil > Unclassified ... | reverse complement strand
CAATGGCGGCAGATCGAGCCGCATTTGCCGAAAGACGTGAGGGGCAAAGCCCGCGTCGATGACCGCCGCGTGATCAGCGGCATCGTGCACGTGATCAAGAGCGGGTGCCGGTGGGTGCGATTGTCCGCCCGAATACGGCCCGCCGACAACGATTTACAATCGCTTCGTGCGTTGGGCGGAACGCGGCGTCTTGGAGCGGCTATTTCGTGAACTTGCTGCGCGTGGTCGATCGACGGCGACGCAGATGATCGATGCCACCCACGTCAAGGTGCAGCGCTCGGCCTCGGGCGCAAGAAGGGGGAGCAGAACCAGGCTATTGGACGCTCACGCGGGGGGCACAATACGAAAATCCACGCAATCGCAGATGCTAAGGGCCCTCTTCTTGCCGTCCTGCTGACCGGCGGCCAGGCGCATGATTGTCCGTCGCTGCCATTAGTGATGTGGTTGCGGCTACCGGGCGTGCATAAGCAGCAGTAATTCAAAAAAAGCAGAAGCTGTTTTTTACCACCTGCGCCTTGTGCACTGATTCAATCGCCGGGGCGGCAATCCAACCGGAGGTCATAAGTAGCTCTAGCGTTGCGGCCCAAACGGTGGACAACCACGTTGTCGATGGGCCCGGCCGAAGTGGATCAGCGGTTGGGGCGGAATGGGCGCTGCCTTAAGCGCGGTATGCCGCCGGGGTTTGAGCCGCGAGGGTAAAATGCAGATGAATGCCGTGCGAGGTTGTCAAGTGTCTGACCTGGCAACTTGGTTTAGTGCATCGTGTCCCTTAAATTTTGTAATGGGCCGATGCTGCTTCCGGTAGCAAAAAACTTGGGTGCATTCAGTGTCGGCGACGTGGAAAGGGACGCTCGGTCCGGGAACCGCAGGAGTTCTTCACGCATACTCTCACGCCCGCGCGCCATACCAAGACAGTAATCTAAGACGCGTTTCCGCTTATCAAGTTCGCGGCCGTCATACGTATCGAGCGTTGTGCGGCAATCGTCCCACGAGAGAAGACCGGTCTGCGGTGTATTGACCGTAGCGGAATTATTGCCATCCCCATCACTGTATTGGTGGGGAAGCCTTTCCGATGCTGCCGCGGCAACGGCAAACACGCATCCTACCACGGCAGCCGAGACGGCCGTGGCAACAAGAAGTGTCTTAAGAGGTCCTCGATGGCTCCGCATCGTTTCCCACCCGATCGACAGACTAATGTTAATCGAGTTCTTTCGATGGTTCTTGGCAAGGGCAATTTCGAGGTATTCCACCTGACGAAAAATGGTCAATGGGCTCAGTGGCGGCAGGCGGTTGAGCCGGGCAAGCCTTTGATTCCAGACGGTTCCGTCGGAGTCTTCGCGGCGAAACGGGCGAGGGGGTATACCTGCTGCGCTCGTCCATTTCGTCGACGGACGAGCCGCGATATGCACGCCGAACAGCCCCTAACGATTTCGGTTCCAACTGCGGGCAAGCATCAAAAATCGCCCGACCTCTCGAATTTCGAGCATTTCTCAATCACCCGCGCGACCTCAGTTCAAAAACAGGAAGGTGAGAGTGGCCGTCATGAGGTGCACCCATTTGGCGAGCCGATGCCCGCTGCCGATCGTGGCGCTCTCGCTCTCCCCGGAAAGCTAAATTTCGGTCCTTTAAGGAGCTTCTTGTTACCGCCGTGCAATCGGGCGTCCGACATTAGGTTCCCGACCAAAAGCCGCCCTACAGCACAAGATGCGGGTCAGGGCACAAAAGTGGAACGGCTCTTGCTGAGCGGCCGGGGAGCCGCAAAGGGCTCATTGCGATTGTCGAACTGCGTTGCAACTGCCGCTAACGCCACTAGCATGGCCGTCGGGGCGGATGACGGGCCGGGGGGCAACGATACGTGGGAGGGCCTTCGAACGCTCCACCTGGACGAACATAATCAGTGGCTGATCAACGCCACGCCGTACGAGGCGAAACAGAGGGGAACTGAGACATGACTTTCAAGAAAATGGCGGTTGCGGCCGCGCTTGTCGCCGCGGTTGGACTGTCGGCGCCGGCGGGCGCCAAGACGCTGCGCTTCGCCTTCCAGGGCACGTTGAACTCGCTCGATCCTTATTCGCTGAATGAGACCTTCACGCTGGGTATGCTCGGCAACGTCTATGAGGGCCTCACCAAGCGCGACAAGCAGCTCAAGATCATTCCAGGCCTCGCCGCGAGCTGGGAGATGCCCGACCCGCTGCACTGGGTCTTCCATATCCGCAAGAACGTGAAATTCCAGAATGGCGATCCGCTGACCGCTGACGATGTCGTTTTCTCGATGCAGCGCCTCGAGCTGCCGGGCTCCGACCTCCGGGCCAACATCCCGGCCGGCTCCGTCTGGGCCAAGAAGGACGACTTTACGGTCGAAGTGACACTGAAGACGCCGAATCCGATCCTGACCTCGCAGCTCGACACGACCTACATCCTCGACAAGGCTTGGTGCGAAAAGAACGGCCTCGCCAAGCCGGTCTCGGCCAAGGACGTCGAGAACAACAAGGCCGCGCAGATGGCGAACGGCACCGGCCCGTTCGAGGTCGTCAGCCATGCACCCGGCGTCAAGACCGTGTTCAAGCGCAATCCGAACTACTGGGGCAAGATCGACAGCAATGTCGACGAAGTTGACTTCACGCCGATCTCGTCCGACTCCACGCGCGTCGCCGCTCTGCTCTCCGGCCAGGTCGACCTCATCGAGCCGGTGCCGGTCCAGGACGTCGACCGCGTCAACGCCAATCCGGACACCAAGGTGTTGTCCGGCCCCGAGACGCGCGTCATCCATCTCGGCTTCAATCAGGTCCGCGATGAACTGCCGAGCTCGGACGTCAAGGGCAAGAACCCGTTCAAGGACGTGCGGGTGCGCAAGGCGTTCTACCAGGCGATTGACATCAACGCGATCGACAAGCGCATTATGCGCGGCCTCGCCAAGCCGGTGCCGCTGCTGATCGCGCCTGAGTTCTTTGCCGGCTCGAAGGACTTCAAGCGGTTGCCCTACGATCCGGCTGCCGCCAAGAAGCTGCTTGCCGAGGCCGGCTACCCGAACGGTTTCTCGGTCGGCATGGACTGCCCGAACGACCGCTACGTCAACGACGCGCGCATCTGTGAAGCGGCCGTTGGCATGCTGGCCAAGATCGGCGTCAAGGTGAACCTCCTCGCTCAGCCGAAGGCGAAGTACTTCGCCAAGGTGCTGGCACCGGGCGGCTACAACACCGACTTCTACCTGCTCGGCTGGACGCCGAATTCGTTCGACTCGTGGAACGTGCTGACGAGCCTGGCCACCTGCCGCGATGCCAAGGGTGCCGGTGGGCCGTTCAATCTCGGCGGCTACTGCAACAAGAAGGTCGACGAGCTCGCGGCCAAGATCGTGGTCGAGACCGACACGAAGAAGCGCGACGCGATGATCCACGACGCCTTCAAAATCCTAACCGACGACGTGTCGCACATCCCGTTGCACCAGCAGTATCTCGTCTGGGGCAAACGCAAGAACCTGGACATCTTCCAGCGTGCGGACGACCAGGTCCTCTTCTACTGGGCCAATCTGAAGTAATGGCGGGGGCGTCAATTCGGGTCCGGATCGCAATGATCCGGGCCCGGCAGTCTCGGGACCGCTAAGCCATGCTTGCGTTCGCCCTCCGGCGCCTGATCCAGGCGGTGGGCGTCATCGTCGTGGTGGCGCTGATCTCGTTTACGCTGTTCCGCTTCGTCGGCGATCCGATCAATCAGTTAGCCGGCCAGGACACGACGCCGGCGCAGCGCGCAGAACTGCGCAGGGATCTCGGCCTCGACGATCCGGTCGTCGTGCAGGGCGCGCGCTTCGTCGTCAACGCAGCGCATTTCAATTTCGGCATCTCCTACCAATTCAAGCGGCCGGTCGCCGACATCATCGCCGAGCGGCTGCCGGCCACGCTCGAATTGTCCATCCTGTCGGCAATCTTCGCGCTCGTGGTCGGCGTGCCCATGGGTGTCTACACCGGGCTCTATCCCTCGAGTTGGCTGTCGCGCGTCTTCCTCGCCACCAGCCTGCTCGGCGTGTCGCTGCCGACCTTTCTGATCGGCATATTGCTGATCTTCGTCTTCTCGGTCGACCTGGGCTGGCTGCCGTCATTCGGGCGAGGGGACGTCGTGACGGTCTGGGGCGCCTGGACGACCGGGCTCCTCACGGCGTCCGGCCTCAAGTCGCTGATCCTGCCGACGATCACGCTCGGCCTGTTCCAGATGACGCTGATCATGCGGATCGTGCGCGGCGAGATGCTCGAGGTCCTGCGTGCCGACTACATCAAGTTCGCGCGCGCTCGCGGGCTCTCGCGCCGCGCCGTCAATTTCGGTCACGCGCTCAAGAGCACGCTTGTGCCGGTCATCACCATTACCGGCCTGCAGCTCGGCTCGATCTTCGCCTTTTCGATCATCACCGAGACCGTGTTCCAGTGGCCGGGCATGGGCTTGCTGTTCCTGCAGGCCGTGCAGCAGGTCGACATCCCGATCATGGCGGCCTATCTCATGCTCGTCGCGGTGATCTTCACGGTCGTCAATTTCATCGTCGACATCCTCTACGTCGCGGTCGATCCGCGCATCCGCATTCGGGGGGTCGAGGCTTGAGCGAGATCGTCGCGCCCGCCAACATACCACCGGCACCGCGTTCGGCGTTCAGGCGCTTCCTCGACAGCGACATGTTCTATTCCTTCATCGGCTCGCCGGTGACGGTCGTTGCCGCCGTGATCACCGTGGTGCTGGTCGCCGCGGCGCTCGCCGCGCCGCTGATCGCGCCCCATAACCCGTTCGACCCTGCCTCGCTGTCGATCACCGACAGCCTCCTGCCGCCGGCGTGGAGCCATGACGGCACGTCGACCTACCTCCTCGGCACCGACGACCAGGGACGAGACGTGCTCTCGACCATCCTCTATGGCATGCGCATCTCGCTGTCGGTCGGCTTCGCCAGCGTGCTGCTCGCCATCGCCATCGGCGTGCCGCTCGGGCTCATTGCCGGCTATTCTCGCGGCCCGATCGACGCGCTGATCATGCGCGTTGCCGACGTGCAGCTGACGTTCCCCGCCATCCTCACCGCGTTGCTCATCGACGGCGTCGCTCGCGGCATTGCCGGCCCTCAGGCTTATAACGACGTCGTGTTCCCGGTACTGGTGCTGTCGATCGGCTTGAGTTTCTGGGTGCAGTACGCACGCACGGTGCGCGGCTCGGTGCTGGTCGAGGCCAACAAGGAATACGTGCTGGCGGCGCGGTTGATCGGGTTGCGGCCGGCGGCGATCCTGTTCCGCCACATCCTGCCGAATGTGCTCGGCCCGGTGCTGATCATCGCCACGATCAACCTCGCGCTCGCCGTCATCACCGAGGCGACCTTGTCCTTCCTCGGCGTCGGCGTGCCGCCGACGCAACCCTCGCTGGGCACGCTGATCCGCATCGGCAACGATTATCTTTTCTCCGGCGAATGGTGGATCACCGCGTTCCCCGGCATCACGCTCGCGGTGCTCGTACTCGCGGTCAACCTGCTGGGCGACTGGCTGCGCGACGCGCTCAACCCGAAGCTCCGATGACGCCGACACTCTCCGTCCGCAATTTACGAGTGGAGATCCCGACGCGGCACGGGGCGCTGACGGCAATCGACGATCTCTCGTTCGACATCGCGCCGGGGGAGGTGCTCGGCGTCGTCGGCGAATCCGGCGCTGGCAAATCGATCACCGGTGCGGCGATCATCGGCCTGCTGGAGCCGCCGGGCCGCGTTGCCGGCGGCGAGATCAGGCTCAATGGCGAGCGCATCGACAATCTGCCGCCGGCGCAATTGCGAAAACTGCGCGGCAAGCATATCGGCATGATCTTCCAGGATCCGCTGACCAGCCTCGATCCGCTCTACCGCATCGGCGACCAGCTGATCGAGACCATCCTGACGCACGAGAGGATTTCGCCTGCGGCAGCGCGCGACAAAGCCGAACGTCTTCTGGTCGAGGTCGGCATCCCGGCGGCGGGGCAGCGGCTCGACTCCTATCCGCACCAGTTCTCCGGCGGCATGCGCCAGCGCGTCGTCATCGCGCTCGCGCTCGCCGCCGATCCGGCGCTCGTCATCGCCGACGAACCGACCACCGCACTCGACGTGTCGGTGCAGGCGCAGATCATCGCGCTGATCAAGCGGTTGTGCCGCGATCGTGGCGCTTCGGTGATGCTGATCACCCACGATATGGGAGTGATCGCCGAGACTGCCGACCGCGTCTGCGTGCTCTATGCCGGCCGGCTTGCCGAGATCGGCGGCGTGCGCGACGTCGTCAAGCGGCCGCAGCATCCCTACACGGCCGGGCTGATGGCTGCGATCCCGTCGCTGGGCGACGCGCTTGGCGCGCGGCTGGCGCAGATTCCGGGCTCGATGCCGCGGCTCGGCGCCATCCCGGACGGCTGCGCCTTCCATCCGCGCTGCAGCTTTGCTTTCGACCGCTGCATCGCCGAGCGCCCGCCGCTCTACGCAACCGCGTGCGGCGAGACCGCCTGCTTCCTGCGTGATCCGCAGCGCGTCGCTGCCGTGGCGCCCTCGGGAGGCGCCGCATGAGCGAGACAGGGCTCGCGCCGCAGTCCGAGAGCCAAGCCCAAAGCGATCCGCCGCTGGTGCGCATCGTCGGCCTGTCGCGCATTTTCGACCTGTCGAAGAAATGGCTCAATCGGATGCTCGAGGGCGGTGGCAAGGTGATGTTGACCGCGGTCGATGGGGTCGACCTCTCGATCGGCCGCGGCGAGACCTATGCGCTGGTCGGCGAGTCCGGCTCGGGCAAATCGACCATCGCCAAAATGGTGGTCGGTCTGCTGCCACCGAGCAAGGGCTACGTCACGATCGGCGGCATCGACATCTGGGGCGAGCGCGACGCGACGACGCACCGGCGTTTGCGCCGGCGCATCCAGATGATCTTCCAGGATCCGTATGCCAGCCTCAATCCGCGGTGGCGTGTCGGCGCCATCGTTGCCGAGCCGATCAAGGCCTTCGACCTGATCTCCGAACGGCATGCGCGCGACGCCCGCGTCGGCGAGTTGCTGTCGCTGGTCGGTCTCGATCCGCGCGACGCGCGCAAGTTTCCGCACGAATTCTCCGGCGGCCAGCGCCAGCGCATCGCCATTGCCCGCGCGCTCGCCTCCAATCCGAGGTTCATCGTCTGCGACGAACCGACCTCCGCGCTTGATGTCTCGGTGCAGGCGCAGGTGCTCAATCTGCTGCGTGATCTGCAGGATCGTCTGGGCCTTACTTATCTGTTCATCAGCCACAATCTCGCGGTCGTGCGCCACGTCGCGACCCGCGTCGGCGTACTTTATCTCGGCCGGTTGGTCGAGGAGGCCCCGGCGAAGACGTTGTTCGCCGAGCCCCGCCATCCCTATACGCGTATGCTGCTCGATTCCGTACCCGACATCGATATGACGGGCCGCGAGCGCGTCCCGATCGCGGGAGAGAACCCGAACCCGATTTCGCCGCCGCCGGGCTGCCATTTCCATCCGCGCTGCCCCTTCGCCTTTGACCGTTGCCGCGTCGAGGCGCCGGCGTTCAAGCCGGTGGCGACGGGGCACGCCGCGGCGTGCCATGCGGTCGAGGAGGGACGGATCTGACGCTCGCGCCGGCCATCAGTGGGGCTGGATGTGCGCCTTGGCGATCACGTCGCCCCAAAGCGCGCTCTCCGCGTGGATGAATGATGCCGCCTGCGACGGCGAGCCGGGCTCGGGTTGCAGGTTGAGCTTGTGGAAGAGACCGACCGCGCCCGGGCTGTTGAGCGCGTCGTTGAGCGCGTCGTTGAGTTTCTCGATGATCTCCGGAGGCGTGCCCGGCGGCGCGGCGATCGCGTTCCATGTGGCCGATGCGAATCCTTTCACGCCGAGCTCGTCGAAGGTTGGCACGCCCGGCAGGTTCGGAATGCGCTTGTCCGTCGCGACCGCCAGGATTCGTGCCTGTCCGCCCTGAGCGAGCTTGTTGGCCGAGGCGAGCTCCATGAAAATCATATCGATATAGCCGCCGATGAGCGCGTTCAGCGCCGGCGCGGTGCCCTTGAACGGAACGTGCACCATCGATGTGCCTGTCATTTTTTGGAACAACATCGTGGTCAGGTGCGATGTCGTTCCGATGCCCTGCGAGCCGAAATTGATCTTGCCCGGATTGGCCTTGACGTAGGCCAAGAACTCCTGGGCGGTCTTGGCAGGAAAATCGGCCCGGACCATCAGTACGTTCGGCGCCGAGGTCATGATGCCGACCGGCACGAATTTGCTGGGATCGAAGGCAATGTCTTTGTAGAGAAGGGAATTGACGGTGAGCGGAGCGGGCTGGGCCGCGAGCAGCGTGTAGCCGTCGGGCTTGGCGTGAAACACGAAGTCGGCGCCGATATTGCCGGCCGCGCCGGCCCGGTTCTCGACCACGACTGGCTGCCCGAGCTTCTCCTGAAGCTCCTTGGCGACGACCCGCGCGACGGTGTCGACGCCGCCGCCTGCCGGAACGCAGACGACAATCTTGATCGGTCGGTTCGGATAATCGCTCGTTGCGTCCTGCGCAGAGGCGAGGGACATCATCCCCGTCAGCGCCAGGGCAATCGCGGCCAGCATGCGTATCGTTTTTCTCCCGGTCATTCGTTCGGCGTCTTGTCAGGCACGCAGCGCCGTCAGCATGTCCTCGATGTACTCTTCGCCGCTGGCGACCACCAGCATCAGCGCCCAGGGGCGCAGTTGCGACAAGGTGCGCGACAGCGCTTCGTCCGGCGTCAATGAATTGGCCAGGATCAGGCCGGTGGTCATGATGCGCCGGACGCTGCACGCCTCGCCGACGATCGAGGCCGCTTCGGCGTTTTCGCCTGCGGTGGCGACCATGACGACCTGATCGGCGCCGGCGATCTCGTCGGCCAGATCCCTGGTTTGGCCGGCAAGGTCGCGGAGCCAGCCCGATACGCAGAATGCGCCGTCGCGGGCGGGCGCCTCGGTCGGGATGGTCAGGAACGAGGCGCCCGTCCAGGGCGATATCGCCAGACGGCCGATCACCGCCGCGCTCGACCGGTCGAGCGCGAGCACCTTGGTGGTGCGTGCACGCGCGTTCGCCGCGTCGATGCGGAAACCCGCCTCGAACGCACTGGTCGCGCGCGTGGATTCACTCGGCACAATGGGCCCCCTGCTCAAAGGTGCTACACCGAAGCATGCGTGGTCCCTTCCTGCACCGTCAGGGCCTCCTTTGCCGCCTCGATGAAGGGCCGGTTCGGCGGCAGCACCACGGCGGCCGACCGCACCCGCTGGTGCGCGATATCGACGCCCGGCGGCACGGTCTCGTTCTGCATCAGCCCCTTGACCGCCTTGAGCAGCCGGTGCCGCGCCATGATCATGCCGTTGTCAGTCGATACGAGGTTCTCCTTGGTGCGGTCGACGATCGGCCCCATGCTCTCCTGCAGCGAAGCGTCCTGCATGCCGATGCCTTCGACGCCGCTATATGTGCGCCCGGCCTTCTGCGCCGCGCGGTCGATCAGGTAATCATTGTCCTTGTTGGCCAGCGGCCGGAACGTGCCGGGCACGTATTTGACGTGTATGCCCTTGCCGTCTGCCATCGCCTTGACCTGCTCGGCGGTTAGCGGCCGCGTCGGATGGTAGTCGAAGCTCCAGGTCCAGCAGTTATCGTCGTCGATCGGGATCCAGAAGTGTCCGTGCACCGGATGATTCCCGCGCGGCGGGATCATCGTGAAGGACGGCATCACCCATTGGGTGATGCGCCAGTAATAGTTGCCTTCATCAGCATCGCGGCGCGCCCCGATATAGAGGCCGCCGGCGCTTTCAACCACCTCAAACACCGGCCGCGAGTCGCGCAGATTGTATTGATTGGCCTTGGCGCCCTTGAACAAAGGGTCGGTGTTCAGTTCGCCGCGGTGCAGAAACGACACGTGGCTCGAATCGATGCCGCCTTCCATCGCCTGCAGCCAGTTCGATTCCTGCACGCGCTTCGACACGAAGCGCTGCGCGTCCGGCACCAGCGCGAACTCCCATTCCGGCAGCGGCGGTTGTTTGTCCGCCGGACCCAAATAGGTCCACAGCACGCCGCCGCGCTCGATCAGGGGATAGGACTTCAGTTTGATCTTCTTACAGAATCCGCTCTCGACCGGCTCCGACGGCACTTCAATGCACTGGCCGGTGTGGTCGTATTTCCAGCCGTGATAGGGGCAGCGCAGCCCGCCTTCCTCGTTGCGTCCGAACCACAACGAGACGCCACGGTGCGCGCAGAATTCGTCCATAAGGCCGAGCTGGCCCTCGCTGTCGCGGAATGCGATCAGGCGCTCGGACAGGAGCTTCACCCGCACCGGCGGGCAATCCTTCTCTGGCAGCTCGCGCGTGAGCAGGGCGGGAATCCAGTAGCTGCGGAACAGCCGGCCGCCCGGCGTGTCTGGACCGGTCTGCGTCAGCAGATCGCTCTGTTCCTTCCTGAGCATCCAGCGTCTCCCTTGTTCCTGTTTGCGTGGCGCCATCTGAAGCGGCGTTATCTTGTCATCGCGGGGCTGAGTGCGTAGACATCCTGCTCTCTTTGTAACGCTCAGTATAACGGCTGACTACGTATCGATGACAAGCCCCCCGAACGCCACGACGCCCGCCCGGATTTCCTTGTGTCGCACGAGCGATGTGGCGGAGGGAACCGCGATACGCGTCGAGCATGGCGATCTGGTGCTGGCGGTCTACAACGTCGGCGGAGTGTGCTTCGTCACCGACGATATGTGCACGCATGGGCCGGGATCGTTGTCCGAAGGCTACCTAGAGGACGACGAGATCGAATGCAATTTCCATGGCGGTCGGTTCAACGTCCGGACCGGCGCCGTCGCCGGGCCACCCTGCATGATCCCGATCAAAACCTACAAGGTCGTTCTCGACGGAGATACTGTGACCATCGAGATCTAGCGGTCGGGTTCTACCTTTCACGACGAGAAAACGTGCGGCTCAAGCGGCCTTCGTCCGCGGCGCTTTGGCTAGCCGCGTGATCGCCTCGATCATGGCCTTCGGGCTCGCCTTGCCCTTGCCGACAATGTCGTGGCCGCTGCCATGCGCGACTGACGAGAACAGGATCGGGCTGCCGATCGCAAGACCAGCAGTGGCATTGCGGGCGAGGAGCTTGGCGGTAATGTGCCCCTGGTCGTGCAGCATGACGATGAAAGCGTCGACGCCGGCCTTGTGAAACATCGTATCGGCACCGAACGGACCCGAGACCTCGACTCCGGCCGCGACCGCGTCGTCGATGGCCGGCTTGATAATCTCGGCTTCCTCGCTTCCGAAGAGGCCGCCTTCCCCAGCATGCGGGTTGAGCCCGCCGACGCAGATCTTCGCCGCCGCAATGCCGAGCCGTTTCAGCGTCGCGTCGGCGACGGCGATGACGTGACGGACACGCTCGCGCGTGATCAGCGAGAGCGCCTCACGCACGCTGACGTGCAGCGTGCAATGCACGATCTTGGCCGTGTCGAAGCACAGCATTAGATAGACGTCGCGCGGATCGAGGCCTGTCTGACGCGCGACGAAAGACGGATAACCGTCGAACTCGATGCCGGCGAGCGAAATCGATGTCTGGTTCTGCGGTGCGGCGACGACGGCGTCGACCTTGCCGGAGCGCGCCGCCTGGATCGCCTGGCCCGCAGCTAACAGAGAGGCGCGGCCGCTCGCCGCGCTGGTCGAGCCAAAGCCGATATCGTCGAGTTCGTCGCTCGGGCATGCCACCAGCGAGATTGCGTCCGCGCCACCTTCGACGTCTTCGGGCCGATCGACCACCCGGATCGGCGCATTGATCCCGCATGACTTCGCGTGGCGAGCGACGATGGTAGGCTCACCGAAGAGGACCGGCCGGCACATCGCGCGCACGCTCGGGTCGAGCGCAGCCTTCATGCTGATCTCGGGGCCAATTCCGGCCGGATCGCCCGTCGCGATGGCAATGATCGGCAGCGTGTCAGACATGGATGAATGTTCCCGTGGGAGGCGGCGGGCGCGGCAAGCGGACCTGCGAGCCCGCTGGAAGCGTAGCAGACATGCGGGTCCGCTCAAGCTTGCTCGGCATACCGCACT
>Ga0134125_10007857_pt1 | contig 12026 bp, 10 predicted proteins | sample KB31751_FD_96464 | JGI IMG/M metagenome (GOLD analysis project Ga0134125, IMG submission 96464) | Terrestrial soil microbial communities with excess Nitrogen fertilizer from Kellogg Biological Station, Michigan, USA - KB3-175-1 | ecosystem: Environmental > Terrestrial > Soil > Unclassified ... | reverse complement strand
TTTGTTCCGAACAATCGTTTGAAGAATACGTTATCTGGCACTGAATCCGTTCTCAGCTCGCTGGGAAGCGCTTCAATTTATGCCGTCGTCCACTAACGATGGAGCCGCCCGTACGCGCTGCGACCAGGGGCCAACTTGAACCAACGCCTATTACAGCATCTTCGGTCTGCTATAGTCCGAAATGCCAGCTGGGCATTCACTGCCCAATCTCTCCAGCTCGCCGGGCGTTTCGGCTATTTTGTTATTGCAGCCCATGTGCTCGGCCCATCCGAGTATGGCACCTTCGTGGCTTGTACTGCGCTCATTGCGGCTTTGTCGCCGTTCGCATCTTTCGGCACTGAAAAAGTCCTGGTCAAGTACATAGCAAGAGACCAAGGTCTTTTCCATCTCTACGTTGGCAACGCGCTCCTCGTGACGCTTGTATGCGGGTCGCTCTTTACCGTATTTGCAATCTGCATCCGCCCGGTGGTGCTCCCGGCTTCTGCGACGCTGCCAATGCTGGTATCCGTGGCCTTTTCCGATCTGTTCGGGAGACAAATCACTGCGATTTGCTCTAATGCATTTGCCGCCAGAGAGCAATTCAAAAAATATACGCAACTGCTTGTGGGGCCAACTGCGCTGCGGCTAGTCGCAGCGCTCGTATTGGCCAGTTCAACCCACAAGGCATTGACGTGGGCCCACTTGTATGCGGGAGCGACGCTGATCGGAGCAGTGATATCCCTTGTTGTAGTCCTCCGCTGCGCCGGCCCGCCACAATTCCGATTCAGGCTCATTGTGCCTTCCATGCGCGAGGGGTTTCACTTCTCGACTTCCGCCGCATCAGAGTCGATTTACGATGACATTGATAAGACCATGCTTGCACGGCTGAGCACGGTCGATGCAGCCGCAATTTATGCGGTTGCGTATCGATTTATTGATGCCGCGATGTTGCCGATCAGGTCTGTGGCAGCAGCGGCATATCCTCAATTCTTCCGGCGCGGTACGCAGGGCGTAACGTCGAGTTTCGCATTAGCACAAAGTATTATTCGGCGCTCAGTATTTTACGGTGCTATGGCCGGGTTCTTACTCTTCATCAGTGCGGGCGTTCTACCGCACATTATTGGACAAGAGTACGCGAGAAGCGTTACGGCGCTAAGGTGGCTTTGCGTGCTGCCTGCCATCAAGAGTATCCACGCGTTTCTTACCGATACTCTGACTGGCGCAGATTATCAATGGCAGAGGTCACTGGTGCTGATGGTCGTGGCGGGATTCAACATACTTATAAATCTGTGGATGGTCCGCGCATACTCTTGGCGGGGGGCCGTCTGGTCCAGCATCATCACGGATTCGCTGCTCGCGGTCCTGTTGTACCTAGTAATTCGTTCACACCTGCGACGCGAGCACGGTAGGACTGGCGTAAGAGTAGCGCCGCAAATTCTTGCGACCCCCCAGAAATAAGTTCGCAACGCCATTGGAAAAAAATGCTATTCCGGATCTTAGAACGAGTGTTCATTTTCGTGCTGCTCTTGTCCAGCATGACGGTTGTTGATGCGCTGACCCGACCAGCCTATTCGTCGGGGCGCGACCCTGACCTACTCTCGACCGACGTACCTTTGCCGACGATGATAATCGAGTCAGGTGTGTACGCATGTGGCACTTTTTTGGTGCTCGGGCGTTGGCGACGAGTGGCTCGTGCAGCGCGCCGCGTGTGGCCTCTGGTGGCCCTCACCCTACTGGCGCCGATATCCCTAACCTGGAGCAACGCACCGGGCCTGACTGCGCGAAGAAGCATAGTCTTGCTCGGTTCTACGCTGCTTGGCATATACCTGGGGGAGAAGTTTTCCGTAGAGCAACTGCTGCGTTGGCTCGCCCAGGCGCTGTGCGTGCTTATTGCAGCTTCGATACTCCTATACTTTATTTCTCCATCCTTCGTGGTCGACTATACCGCCTATGACGGCGCTTGGAAGGGTCTAACAGTTAATAAGAACACGTTTGGGTGGTACATGAACCTTGCTGTAATCGCGTTAGTGCTGGTCAGATTCCGCCATTTTCGCTGGTTGCGATACGTATTCCTGTTGTTGGCTGCTGTTCTGTTGCTGCTCTCGCGTTCCGCAACATCTCTGGTGGGGTGCGTGCTGATGATATCGATGATCCCGCTGTGGCGGGTGATCCGCGCGGGCGCAAAGACGCGCCGCTTAGTTTATGTACTCACGTTTGCAGCGATCTGCACAGGCACTTACTTGATCTGGGCCGAACAAGAACTGCTGTTTCGGGTCCTCGGGCGCGACCCCACGTTTACCGGTAGGACAGCCTTGTGGAACCTGCTGATGCCTGTTATCGCGAAGCATCCCATCGCGGGGTACGGATACGGCGCGTTTTGGTCTGAAACGAACAATGAAGTCCTGAATATTCATATCTTATCTAGGTGGCTGCCGATGGGAGCACACAACGGTTATCTGGAGCTATGTCTTTCGTTCGGCATCATTGGGCTGCCACTCCTGATCTATGTCATGTGGTGTTCATTCCGAATGGCAACGGACTACGTGAAATCAAATGAAGGGTGGTTCAGTGTATGGCCAATGACGTACTTGCTGCTGTTTGTGTTCCACAACTTCTTCGAGAGTCATTTGCTGATGACGCGCTCGCTGGAGTTTCTGCTATTTGTGGCGATTACAACTTCAATGAGTGGAGAACATTATTGCACGCAGCCTCGGACCCGGCTCAGCCATTCATATGCACTGGTGGATCATGAGCACCCCAGCTACTCCGGCATGGTGCCATAGATATCTCCTTATGCCTGACATACACACTTTCGAATCACCCTGCACCGCCAGTTCGTCTGTCAACGCGGACTCCGCGGCTTTGCCGGAGGGATGTAATCTCGCGCACAATCGGATGGTCGGAGCAGAGTACGCGCATCTTCCAGGCAGGCGGGTTGGTTTGGTTGTACTTTCACACTATCCGTTTGATCCCCGCCCACGCCGCACAGCTGATGCACTCATGCGCCACGGTATGAGCGTGGATTACATATGCGTGGCCGACGGAAAAGCTCCGTGGCATGAGAGGACCAACGGGATAGACGTGTTCCGCGTCCCTATAGAACACCAACGCGGTGGCAAGTTTGCGTATGCCTGGCAGTATTCGGCGTTCATTCTCGCTTCTGCGATGATCCTGGCGGCGCGATCATGCCAACGCCGATACGATCTGATTTATATCAACAACATGCCCGACATCCTGGTCGCGAGCGCACTATTGCCCAAGATGTTCGGCGCGAAGGTAATTCTCGACCTGCACGATCCCATGCCTGAACTCATGATGACCATTTTCGGGGGGAATCCTAATAGCAAGAGCGTCCGGCTTCTGAAGTGGCTCGAAAAGTGGAGCATGGCGCGCGCGGACCGGGTGCTAACGCCGAATATAGCATTTAAGCGAATTTTCGTTGCGCGCAGCTGCCCGGAGGAAAAGATCACCGTCGTCATGAATGCGCCTGACGAATCAATCTTCCCCTTCCAGTCTCCGTGCTTGCGCCCGGCGCTGAAACAGAATAGCCGAGAGACGTTCATTGTGATGTATCACGGCACATTAGTCGAACGGAACGGCCTGGATCTTGCTGTAAAAGCTTTAGCGCGGATTCGCACCAAGCTGCCCACGGCGCAATTGCACATTTACGGTAAACCGACTCCATTCATGGAGAGAGTCATGCAATCGCTGCGCGAAGACGGTCTGCAGCAAAGTGTGCTTTATCTCGGCGAAAAACCACTGGAGCAGATTGTTAAGGCCATCGATGGCTGTGACGTTGGCGTTGTCCCGAACAATCGCAATGCGTTTACCGATCTAAACATGCCTACTCGCATTTTCGAGTATCTCGCGCGTGGCAAGCCGGTGATTGCTCCGCGAACGGCGGGCATTCGGGACTACTTTGACGAGCACTCGCTTCTGTTCTTCGAGGCCGGGGACGCCGAAGATCTTGCGCAGAAAATTGAATTTGTTGCCCGTCGCCCCGAAGAGGCGTACAGAATCACGGAACACGGCCAGCAAGTTTACAAAGCCCATTCATGGGAAGAAGAAGGTCATACTCTTGCGTGTGTGCTGGACAAGCTTCTGGAACCCCGGAATTGAATTCGTAAGTTACTGAAGTGTTCTATTACAGTGGCGAGAAGAGGAAGTGATACATGGTTTGCGGCCGGGACCGAAGGCAAAGTGTTCAGAGTGAAAGCATGGTGTCACAGAATATAATTCGACGATTTTATCCCGATAATAGTAAAGATGGGGCGGTCGCGTTCTACAAGTGGGTGCGTCAGATCACGACAGAACGAACGATCATGCTCAATGTCGGCGCCGGGCCACCTGCGATTCGTGGTCCAATCCGCGTCTTTCGTGGCGAGGTCGCGCGCGTAGTTGGGGTCGATATTGATCCGGCGGTCATGGGCAACATGGAATTGGATGAAGCTTATTGCATCAGCGACAATTGCGAGCTGCCGTTTGCGGACAACACATTTGACGTCGCTGTAGGAGATTGGGTCATGGAACATGTGCAGCATCCTCACCTGCTCCTGAGCGAAGTACGAAGGGTGTTGCGAAAAGGAGGTTCATTCTTCTTCCGCACTCCAAGTAAGTATCACTATGTTACGCTGATCGCTCGGTGTACGCCGCACTGGTTTCACAAGCTGGTTGCTAATTGGGCCCGTGGATGCCCACCAGAACAGCACGACCCGTGGCCTACATATTACCGTCTGAATTCACGGACGGAGGTGGAAGCCGAAGGGCGCAAAGCCGGATTTGAACGAGTCGAGTTGCGCAACTGGGAATGGGAACCGGGTTACTTAGTATTTCATGAGATACCCTTCGTTTTCGGAGTCGCTTACGAGAGAATCGTAAATCGCTATGAAGTCTTGTCGCCGCTGCGGCACAGCATCCTGGCTCGCATGACAAAGTGAGGACAACGGCGTGGCGTTTTAAGCAGTGACTTCGAACTTTGAACACGCGCGCGCAACTGGCGACAGCTCCTGCACAGTAAAAACTTCACGAAAAGAACAATGTTGATGCTCAGCGGACACGGTAGCTGCCCTGCGGTAGGCCATTTTCGACCGCTGTCGCCACATCCGCTGTACGACGGCCTGAATAGGCAGCTGCAGAGATGGGCTGGAATGCTGGCTGCGACACTCGCAATCATTCCAGGCGCGATGCTCTGTTGCTCGGGGCCCAGCGGGAGAGCGCCGGATCGTACCCTGAATCCAGGCGCAGTTCCCTTTGAATCAACCCTGTCCAGTTCGACATCCCCGGTGTGCTCGCACACCTGCTACTTTATTTCACCCAATGGCAACGATGCGAACACGGGAACAAGCCCAAGCGCAGCATGGCGGAGTATTGCCAAGGTGAATAGTGTCCAACCCAGACTGAAGCCTGGAGACAGCATTTTGCTCCAACGGGGCGGTGTGTGGCATGAACAGCTGGATATTACCAATATGAATGGCAGTAACGGCTTGCCAATTACAATCGGCAACTACGGTACCGGCAGCCTCCCAGTTATCGACGGCGGACAAACAAGCTCAGTTCGTGGCCGGGACTATTGCATCAACGCGATCAATACCAGCTTCAAGTGGATCACAATCGATGGCATCGAATGCCGGAACGCTTATACGCAGGGAATCACGTTTAAGGCGTATTCGGGCGCTGGCGCCAACGGCGTTGGAATAGTGGTACAGAATTCCTACATTCACCATGACGGGCCTGGAGCTTGCACCAGTTGCGGACCGACACCAGCGCCCGATGGCGGCGGTTACAGCAATCAGCTTGATGCCCAGCTCACGACTGGCGTGCAGTTCCTCAACAACACGCTCGACCATCTGGGCGGCCACAATGCGCTGAATGTCCACTTTGACGCCGGTGGCCCTATCGTAAAGGGGAACATTGTCGGAATGGGTTCTCCATACTGCAACCACAACTGCATCGATTTAAAAGGAGCAGTAGGGGCCCAAGTACTCAACAATGTGGTCAGCTGCCCACGGTGTAGCAGTACGACAGCGGCATTCTATACAGAAAACACAGGCTATCATGGAGTGAGCGCTGAAACCATCACATATATCGGCAACGTCGTGAATAACGTCCCGATTGGCTTTCAGGTCGAGACTGGCGGTGCATGTTTGTCCCCCCCATGTTCCATCAAGGCCAGATACTACAACAATACCATTCATATTTCCCGTGCTTCTGGATTCAACTTTCTCGATAGCTCCTGTAGTAATCACATATTAGATATACAGAAGAACCTTATTGATGGTGGTAAAACCGATATCCATAGTACCTGTACGACGACCTGGGCTTACAACGATAATGGTGGCGCTTATCCAATTAAGGGCAACCCTATAGGCCCACACGATTTTAAGCAAGTGAGTCGGCATAGGTGAATACGAAGGCTTGAGATTTGACTCCGCAGAACGCAATGATTTTATCGCGGGGCGCGCACGATGCTGTCAGCAGATTTACTTACATCGGAGCCATGCACTGATCAGCGTCGCACTTCCTAGACTTTAGCCATCCCGCTGGCGCATTCGAGCGGTGCGCCGCCGTGAATAGAAAACCCGCTAACTGACCAGCTACAAGAATGAACAATGATTGATTCCCTACACATCCTTGCGTGGCCGGCTTTCAAAAGAAAGCTCAGCCCCTACAACCGGCTGCTGTATACGAATATGCAGAAGCTAGGCGCCACGGTGGAAGAATTTTCTATTTGGCGAGTACTCTCCGGGCGGTATGACATTGTGCATTTCCATTGGCCGGAATATTGCGTGAACGGACGCGGCATCTTGGCAGCATTGTTTTGGAGCGGCGCGCTTTTCGGGGCGATGTGGTGGGTTCGCATCCGAGGCGGGAGCGCGGTCTGGACAGCCCACAATCTCGGAAGTCACCTTCAGCAGCATCCCACCATCGAGAGACATTTTTGGAAAATCTTCACTGCGCTGTTGGACGGCTATATCAGCCTAACCGAAAAGGGCGGTGAACAAGTCCGTCAACATTTTCCTTCGCTTCGCACAATCCCCGGCTTTGTGATTCCTCATGGCAACCTCCGGGATGCATATCCGGCAATTGACATTTCACGCGAACTGGCACGGGAGCGGCTTGGCATCGCGACGTCCGCGAGAGTGCTGGCATTCTTCGGCGCTATCGGTCGGTACAAAGGGGTGATGGAGCTAGCCGAAAAATTCTCTGTCGTACCGGATGATCGTGCCGTCCTTCTCATCGCAGGCAAGTGCTTCCTCAGTCCGCACGAGCGGAAGCAACTTGAGAATATCGCCGCCGGAGATCCGCGTGTGGTTCTCCACCTCGACTATGTTCCGGACCAAGATGTTGCTCGCTACATCCGCGCCGCCGATCTCGTTGCCTTGCCCTTTCGCGATATTTTGAACTCCGGCTCGGCAATTCTCGCCCTATCGCTGGACCGACCTGTGCTTGTGCCTGCCAAAGGCTCAATGAGCGAACTCGAGGAGTTTGCCGGATCTGACTGGGTTCGGCTGTATTCAGGTGAACTGACTCCAGACGTGTTGCAGCGGGAGTTGGACAGGGCAGCTACCAATAGTGCCCTGCGTGGCCACTGTCGGGCACTCGAAGCTGGTTGGGACGGACTTGATTGGAGGGATCTGGCTCAATTGACTCTGGCTGCGTACCATTCGGTACGTTCCACTACACGTCGCCAACTGGGACCAAACCGTCAGGAGGTCAAGGCAAGCCCGCGCGAGAGGCAATCCTGAAATTCCCAAGCGACAGTTGTCTCTAGCGACCTGCAGTGTTTGTGCAAGCGCACGCGGCGAGTCCCTGAGGGGAATCGCCGCGATGCGTAAAAGAACAACTAAGGAATAGCAGCCGAGGTTTTGCTACTACGGACATGTCCCCGACGTGCCACAAGCTCCCCTGAAGCTAAGATTCAGGAGACCTGAATTCCCATCATTGAGAACGGGACTGCCGGACTGCAGATGGAAATCCATGGTATTGGGATTCACGAAGAGAGGATCCACGCTCACATCATGTGAACCTGAAGGGCCTCCAGAAGTTCCGTACTTGTCGTTATAGTCCCAAACTATCGTGCAGTTGCTGCCGGTGCTAATCCCTCCTCCGTAAAATATATTGTTGTAGAGGTGAATAGTTCCGCCCATGCAGTTCCCTGCATAGTACGCTTTCATGCCCGTGCTTCCCGCGTAACAGGTGTTGTTGTAGTAATTTACCGATGTCGGACCCACGGTTGTTGATCCCAGGTTTGCTGCCAAGCAGGCATAACCAGCCGCAGCGCCATAGATAACATTCTCTTCATAGGTGCCGGTCTCGGTGAAGCTGGAATTGCCTTGCTCGGTGTAGAAGTTGTTGGCATTGCAGGCAGGGTAGGTTTGGCCGTTGACGGTCACCGTACCCGAACAATTTCCTGTGTTCCGCTTAATCAACATCCCGGTCGAGCGCTTGAAATCAATGCAGTGATGGGAGCAACCAGGACCTACCTTATTTCCCTCAATTAAGGGACTCCCGGTATCCTGATCAGTCATGATGGCGTTATGCCCCCCTTCGATTTTGACGATATTGTTAATAATCTTGGAACCGTAATTGCCGACGGGATACCCCACGAAAACAATACCTTCGTTGTAGCCGTAGCTACCAGCATCAACCCCGAAGCAGCCGGCGCAGGCGCCAGCATAGGCCCCGTAGCCGTTATTATGGACATAATTGTTTTGGATGGTAATACCTGGCTGGGCAAGATACGAGAATATAATGCCGCCGCTTGTCGCGTTCCGAACTTCAAAGCCATCTATCGTGATGTAGGAATTCGCCGCCTGACCAGAAGCACTCGCGCCCACAATGCCATATGGCCGAGTGGAACCACCATCAAGGATAGGAATATTTCCGCTGCCATAATTGCCGAAGGTGATTGGGTAGCTTTGGCTTCCGTGGACATTTGATATCGCCAATTGTTCATTCCACGTGCCGCCACGCTGAAAGAGAACACAGTCGCCGGATCTCAAACTTGGTTCGAAAGCCACTACTTTTGCAACGGTCCTCCAGGGTGAGCTTGCGGAAACGCCGTTGTTGCTGTCGTTCCCGGAATTGGAAACGTAATATGTTGTTGCCGAGCAATTCGCGGTTGTTCCGCTCTGATCGACACCTGTGCCGCTCAGAGTGACTGCAGTAACGGCGGTCGCTGAGTTTGTGCTGAAAGACATTGTTCCTGAATATGGACTTACAGCCGTTGGTGAAAACGTTACATTGTAGGAAGCAGAGCTGCCCGGGGCGATGGTGGTTGAAGTGGGACCGGATACGGCGAATTGCGACGGCGAAATGGCCACGCCACTAATAGTGAGGCTGGCGCTGCCGGTATTCGTGATCTTTACCGCCTGAGCGGAGCTGCTGGTATTGGTAGCGACTGAACCGAAGCTCAACGATGTTGGCGTGACGGCGCCTTGGGCCGTTCCTGATGGTGTAGAGCTTGCAACAGTTTCCGTTAAATTCGCGGATGCGTACGTACCGTTGCTGGCCCACGCGCGAATTATGACTTGATGCGTGCCTGCGGCCAAAGCGATGCTCGCGCTGATACTTTTGGTCGCGCCGGCTTGATACATGGATGTACCATCGACATAAATGCGCCATCCGGTAATTGCGTGGTTCGAAGTGGCTGAGGCGGAAAATAAGACTGGCGAGGTTAGTGTGGCATTGTTTGCCGGTGTTGAGATCTTGACGTTGACCCACGCGGACGCCAACATCGGCAGAGAAATCACACACAGAACCATTAGCGGTTTCAATCGCATTACTCGTTGCTCCTTAAAAAAACGTGCGCAGCGGCGGGGACTTTCCGAGGTCAACTGCGCATCAGGTTGAATTCGTTCTGCTGTTCAGGGTATTGGTGCGGAAGGAAACAACGAATGGGGGGAACAACCCAGTAGCGGAAGACTTTTCGACTTAAGTAAACGAGAGTTGATCCATGGTCTATATTGGTCGGGGTCTATGTATAGAGCGGCCGTCTGATCGCTCCGGTGAGCCCGATATCGGTCAACTCTAAGTTTTGGTGGCGATTTCGAAACTCCAACCCGAGGCCACTTGCTCACAATCAGCCAAGTAGGTATCTGCTCAGAACCACTCCGAAACCGCCGAACTATCGGTTTCATTCATTGGGAAGCGCTCCCCCTTGCAGCGGTCTCCTGTGTTGAAGGACACGATGAACTATTCGAATCAAAAAGAATTACAGGAGTTCAGAATGGCTATATCAAAGTTACGAACTTCAAACGACGCGATAAGCGTTCTTGTTTCAGCGCTCACATATCAGGTGACAGCCCGCACCAAAAACCCTGAAAAGTGCGACTATTGCGGCGAAGGATATCCTATGCCGGGGCCGATTGCATGGGCCTCCCACAACTGCAAGGTCCTAACTGCCGCCGAAAACATCCTTTCCGAATGCGTCCAGCACCTTCTTCGAGAACGCGCTATTGCGAAGATCGAGATAGAACGATGCGACCCGAACGGTGAAATGCTTTGTCAAAGTGTCTAGAACCGCTCTCCTGCTGGTGCCGGGGTCCCTTAGACTGCTGTTCCGAGTGGCGGAACCATTGTTCCTGTCTAAGGTTTCCGTAAATCGCTTCAGCAAGGACCGAGGAATCGGCTCCGCTGCTCTCAAGGCGAGTATCACTGGTTGATCGCGATAGGCTGGTTCACCGCGGACGTTTGCGATTTGTCCTGCTTCAGGAAATTCAAGATCGCTTCCACCACGGCTTCTTCGCCTATCGCAGTGTTAATCATGGCGTGATATACCGGACGGTTCGGCCACTCCGTGTGGAAATAATTCTTGATAAAGGCCGCGCGCTCGCGATCAACCGTATCCACCAGCGCCTCAGCATGGGCATGCGTATTGCCTTCAGAGACCAGGCGATGAACTTTGTCGGCGGTGGGAGCATATAGAAAGAAGCGCAGCGTGTCTTTGCGGCTTTGCAGAAAATGCTGCGATCCGCGGCCCACGATCACGCAATTGCCGGCAGCCGCGGCCTGCTCAACTACTCGTTGGGAAATTTTGAAAATGCTGTCTGAGTCCAGCATCTCCACGGCTGGATCGCCGCGATACCCTTCAGAACTCCCCAGCGCGAATGACTTCAGCAGGCGCTGGTACAGCGGGTCTCGCCGTTCCTCGCGTTGCGCCACCGCGGACAGCGCGCAGTGCGCGCGCCGGGCAATTTCCTGTGTCAACTGCTGGTCCCACAGCTTCCATCCCAGTTTGGTGGCCAGTTTCGCCGCAATCTGCGCCGCCCCGCTACCATATTCGCGTTCGATGGTTATGATTCGAATCACGGTGCCCTCAATCAGTTAGATGCCTGCCGGGGTCTAGCCGCGTATGCAGGATTTTGGGCTTGCTCCTGACCGCAAACTGTACGGGATTCAAGAGCTTTAGACAAGCTTAATCGTTCCTAATAAACTGATGTTCTCAGGCCGACAAAGTCGCTCATCCGTGCCAATTTGTGCTTTAATTGCCGCCCAGGAGGTGCATGATGCGCAAGCTTATTGCAACGGCCCTGTTCGTGCTGTTTACAACTCTTATGGCCCTGGCGGCCAATCCCATTGATGAACTGAAGAAAGTGGACCAGGATTGGGCGCAGGCAGCGGGCTCGAAGAATGTTGATCAGTTCATGAGCTTTATAGCGGACGATGCGTACGTATCGGGAAACAACGGCAAGTGGGTCCACGGCAAGCAGGCAATAAGAGATGTCTGGTCAAAGATGCTGGCCGATCCAAACTTTAAGCTGAACTGGACGGTGGAAAGCGCCGACGTATCAAAGGATATGGGATACACGCGCGGAACATTTTCCGGCACTATGGGTAATCAGCCGGCATCCGGCAGCTATACCACGGTGTGGAAGAAAGATAAATCCGGCAAGTGGCGCGCAGTATTGGATATCGCCGCGCCGGCTTCAGGACAGTAATGCGTGATTCAGTATTAACCGATCAGTAAACGCGGAGAGTTATTAGGCAAAGCCAACGCGGAGTGCTTTGCTAAAAAAGTGAGGCTCACCACTGATTCATACTGAGAA
>Ga0134125_10007855_pt1 | contig 12028 bp, 14 predicted proteins | sample KB31751_FD_96464 | JGI IMG/M metagenome (GOLD analysis project Ga0134125, IMG submission 96464) | Terrestrial soil microbial communities with excess Nitrogen fertilizer from Kellogg Biological Station, Michigan, USA - KB3-175-1 | ecosystem: Environmental > Terrestrial > Soil > Unclassified ... | reverse complement strand
CGGTGGGCCGCCGGCCAGGCGCGGCACCGGCGGCCCGGGTAACGGCGGCCACCCTGCCGGGACCCCGGCCGTGGCGGTGTTCTACGACCCGGGCCAGGCGGCGGGCAGTTGCACGCTGGGCCCGTTTCCGGCCGGCGGGCGCTATGTGAGTCTGCCGCCGGAGCGGTTCGGCCGCAGCGCCGCCTGCGGCAGCTACCTCACCGTGCAGGGCCCGCGTGGCCAGGTGCGGGCGGAGGTCGTCGACCTGTGCCGTGTGTGAGAGGATTTCGGTATGGATACCAGCGCATTCGGCATCGTCATTATGGCTGCGGGCAAAGGCACGCGGCTGAAGTCTAAACGGCCTAAAGTTCTGCACGAGATCGGCGGGAAAGCCCTGCTGTTGCACGTGATCGCTGCAGCGAAGACCATTGCGCCCGCAGAGCAGATCTACTGCATCATCGGGCACGAAGCGGAAAAAGTGCGCGCAGGGGTAGCGGCGACGGGCGTGCAGTTCGTATTGCAAGCCGAACAGCGCGGCACGGGCCATGCCCTGCAAATGGTGAAGGCACACTTTGCGGAGACCGCAGCGAAGGCGCCGCAGCACCTGATGGTGCTTTCAGGCGACGTTCCTTTGATCCGTCCTGAGACGCTGCGGGCACTGTGCGAAACCCATCTACGTGAGAGCGCCGCGATGACCATCCTTACAGCCGTGCCCGACAACCCAACCGGATATGGACGGGTGAACCGCGTGAGCGCTGGGTCTGCCGAGGTAGCAGGCATCGTCGAACAAAAGGACCTCAAAGCGGGCGATCCGGGATCGCCTGAGATCAACTCCGGGATTTATTGCTTTGAGACGGCCGCTCTGTTTGCGAATCTTGATCACCTCTCCAACCAGAACGCCAATGGCGAGTTCTACCTCACCGATGTGGCAGCGATGCTGGTCGCAAAAGGTCAGCGTGTGGTTGCGGTGCAGGCCGAGAGCGTCGACGAAGTGCTGGGAGCGAACACGATAGCCGAAATGATGCACCTGGACGCAGCGATGCGTCTGAAGAGCGCCCAGCGGCTGATGGCGCAGGGCGTCACCATCTTCCGGCCCGAAACGTGTGTCATCGACAACGAGGTCGAGGTCGGCCCGGACACGACAATCGAGCCCTTTGTACAACTGCTGGGCGCGACGCGGATTGGATCGGATTGTCGCATACGGTCGTACTCCGTGGTGCAGAACTCGACGCTTGGCGATGGTGTACTGGTGAGGAATGGCTGCATCCTTGACGATGCTGTCGTAGGCGCGGGCGCACTGCTCGGGCCTTACTCGCACCTGCGGCCCGGAAGCGATATCGGCGAAGGCGCGCACTTGGGGAACTTTGTCGAAACCAAGAAGGTGAAGCTCGGGCGCGGATCGAAGGCCAACCACCTCAGCTATCTGGGCGACGCGGTTATCGGTGCGGGAGTGAATGTGGGCGCAGGCGCGATTACCTGCAACTACGACGGCGTCCACAAGCACACGACGACCATCGGCGATGGCGTGTTCGTAGGGTCTGACTCGACTCTGGTCGCGCCGCTGACCCTGGGCGATGGAGCGTATGTGGCCGCAGGATCATGCATTACGGACGACGTCGAAGCCGGCGCACTGGCGCTGGGACGCAGCCGGCAGGTGACCAAGCCCGGATGGGCGGAAGCCAAACGCGCGGTGAGGAAGGCAGAAGGCTGAGGCAGCTTTCGTGGCTTGAACGCTGCAAGCGCGTGTGCTGCTCAGAAATTTGCGGAATTTCAAAGGTCAGGTTCACGACGAAATTGAGCATCTCAATACTTGGAGGCGCAGATGAAGAAGCTGGATGCGGGCGAATTGGAACAGGCACTGAAGAGCGCTCCCGGCTGGGGACTGGCCGGGGGAAAGTTGCAGCGCGAATGGACGTTCAAAGACTTTCTCGAGGCAATGAAGTTTGTGAATCGTGTGGCCGAAATTGCCGAAGAGGCTGGGCATCATCCCGATATCGACATACGATATAACCGCGTGACGCTTGGCCTTGTGACTCACGATGCCGGAGGGATTACAGCGAAAGATGCAGAAATGGCAGCACGACTGGGCCGGGAATTGTGAATTTCACAAATGCATCTTATAGAAATTACACGGCTTACCAATTTAGACGAATGGCAAATACCGAATTTGGGAGATAGCACTTGCGGAATATCCCATTCGTGGTATGCTTTTGAAACGCGTTGGACTCCGGCAATTCGGGGAACGCTAAAGTTTTACTCAGGCGAAGCTGCTTGAGAGCAAGTTGCGTCACTGGCCTCCCGGCATGAGCAAAGCACCGCTCATGCCGCCTTTTTTCTTAAGCGCCGATTTTTCTGTAGGATTCGGTAGCAGAGAGGCAGTGCTTGAGTCCGTTCGTACCAATCTCCCTTTCCAAAAAGAAGATTACCGATGGCCGGAGGCTGCTCGCTGCCGGAATTGCGGTGCTATTCATCTGCGTAACGTTTGCGCAGGCGTACTGGAAGCTGCTGTGGGGCGATGAGTTTGTGACGCTGTGGATCGGGCAGCAGCGCAGCCTTGCGGGCATATGGCAGGCCCTGAAGGCAGGCGCGGATCCCAATCCCCCGCTGATGCATGTGCTGGACTGGGGTTCGACGGCGTTGCTGGGAACGGGTGCGGTCGCTGTGCGATTGCCATCGATTGTTGCCATGGGACTGGGGATGGCTTGCCTGTGGATATTTCTGCGGCGGCGTGTTGCGCCGGTATATGCGGCGGCCGGATGCCTGGCGCTGATGACGATGCGGGCGTTCGACTACGCATATGACGCGCGTTCGTACGCACTGCTGATGGGTTTCGCTATGGCGGCGCTGCTGTTGTGGGCGCTGTCGGTAAAAGCGGTTGGCGTGCGGCGGGGGATGTACCTGCTTGGGCTTGCCCTGGCACTTGCGGCCGGGGTCTCCAGCAATTACTACGGCGTTGTCACGTTCTTTGCTATTGCCGGGGGTGAGATCTGTTTCGGAGTCATTGCCAAAAAGTGGCGTCCCGACGTCTGGATTGCCATGTGTATAGGTTTGGCGCCGCTGCTGGAGTACCTTCGGCTGATTCACTCCAATATTGCGGAGTTTGGACCTCATGCGTGGAACAAGCCACAGTTTTCGATGGTCTCCGATAGCTATCTGGTCATCGTTGAGGGAGTGCTGTGGCCGGTGCTGGGGCTTGCCGTCTTTGCGGTGTGGCAGGTGCGTCCGGGGCGGATTCAGAAGCCGCGGTCAGCCTTTCCAGTATGGGAGCGCACTGCGATGTGGGTGTTGATTGGATATCCAATTATCGCGTTGCTGATTGCGGAGGGTGGGGCGGGAATGGTCAGTCCGCGATGTGCGGCTCCGGTGTGTTTTGGGGTGGCGATATTGGGGACAATGCTGCTGGCACGCTATGCGACCCGGCGTGCGGCGGCGCAAGTGGTTGCTGTGCTGGTGGTGTGGGTACTGGCCCGGGAGGCGGCTTGTGGCTACCTGTTGGTGCATCAACGGAATGCGTTCCTCCATATGGTGGCAACGGTCGAACGAACGGCAGCGCCGGATGAGCCGGTCGTCGTTGGTGACTCGCTGGTCGTCATGCCGCTGTATTGGTATGGGTCGGCGCAGTTGCGGCGGCAGATCGTGTTTCCGGTGGATTTCGATGCGATCCATCGTAACCAGACGGATGACTCGGGCGAGCAGAACTTGTGGGCCGGACGCGATACGGTATTTCCCGTGACGATAGCCCCGCCAAGCGATGTGCTGCGAGAGGCCGGGGAAGAGATCGTGATTGCGCCACAGGATGGCTGGCTGGCGCGGCTGATGCGTGCACGCGGAGACGATCTGCGAGAGTCTCCGGAACCGGTGCGATGGGACCGATTGGGTGGCGTCTTCACGCCGCTGATGCATGAGGAGACGCGTATGCAGTTGGCGACTCCCAAACCCGTGTCGAAACCGTGGCGTTGACGGCGTTATGATGATGACTATGAAGCGAGTTCTTGGATGCCTTGCAGTGGTGCTGTTGACGGTCGCGGCTTCGGCGCAGTTTGCCGATCCGGGCAATGATGTTCCGGCATACAACGCAGGGCCCCCGACGCATGTGCTGCCGCACATCATGAACGGAGCGCAGTTGACCGGCCCATACTTCGCGCACTCCTACCAGGTGACGGCGTACAAGATGGCGGCCAAGGTTCCGGCGGTGCTGCATCAGGAGCCGTGCTACTGCCACTGCGACCGCGAGATGGGGCACAACAGCCTGCATAGCTGCTTCGAAGGCACGCACGGAGCGGCCTGCGCCACCTGCATGAAGGAAGCGGTCTACTCGTATCAGCAGACGAAGCTGGGCAAGACCCCGGCTCAGATTCGCGCCGGCATCGAGCGCGGCGAGTGGATAAAGGTCGATCTCGAATCGATCACCATGTAAACGATCACTCAGTAGAGACTAGCTGCATCTAAATCCGCGCTTTGCCTGCGCCGATAATTCCACAGGAAACAGAACAACGCGGGTGCGCGGGCTGGCCATCTGAAGGCTTGACTGCGCATACGGGATCGGCGTTCGAACGAACAGCGCTCGACCCGGCAGCCCGGAGAGTTCTTCTCTCTTTGGAATCAAATCATGCACAACATCGTTCGTTCATCTACTCTCGCTCTGGCAATTGCCTGCGGCGGCGTGATGCTGGGCTTCCCTGCTCATGCACAGAGTGCGGCCAAGCCAGACAACTCCGCACAGAACAAAAACCAGAACGCAAGTGGCACGGCCGACAACCAGCCGAACGCTACGACGGACCGGCAAACTACGGCGAACGTACGGAAGGCCATCATCGCCGATAAGGACCTTTCCACCTACGCACACAATGTAAAGATCATCACCAAAGACGGCACAGTGACTCTTAAAGGGCCTGTAAAGTCCGATGACGAGAAGCAGAAAGTTGTCAGCGACGCTGCGAGCGTTGTGTCCGCTGACAAGGTCGTCGATCAGCTTACCGTGAAGCAGTAATTCCCCTCCCTCATTCTTTATTACACGCTTTAAAGGAGCATTCCCATGTCCAGCAAAAACACTGCCGTATTCGGTATCTATTCCACCCCCGCAGCCGCTGAGAACGCGGTCGACAATCTATTGACGCTCGGTTTTTCTAACTCCGATATCTCCGTTCTGCTGCCGGACGATGACAGCACGCGCGCGTTTGCGCATGAGAAGAACACCAAGGCCCCCGAAGGCACCGCGACCGGTGTGACCGCTGGCGGCGTTATCGGCGGAACACTTGGACTGCTGGCAGGCATTGGCGTGCTGGCGATTCCGGGTGTTGGTCCACTGATTGCCGCGGGGCCGATTATGGGTGCGCTTGCCGGCCTCGGAGTTGGCGGGACGGTCGGCGGCATTGTGGGAGCGCTTGTTGGTATGGGCATCCCCGAGTACGAGGCAAAGCGGTTTGAAGGCGCAGTGAAAGATGGCGGCACGCTGCTCTCCGTGCACTGCGACACGTCGGACGAGATCAAGCGCGCCAAGAACTCGCTGGAAGCTACGGGCGCAAAGGACATTGCATCGTCGGGCGAAGAGGGCTCGAAAGATGCCGATCGCGACGTGGAACGCGAGACTGTCGTTACGCGGTAACCGATGCTGATAGACCGAATCCCCGCCCTGGTGGCGGGGATTCGTTTTTGCGGACGTGTAATTTGCATTCGACGCTGCGAAGCAGCATCCTAAGCGATATGGGATGGATTGCATGGGCATTGCTTTCGGCTGTGTTCGCGGCGGCTACTGCCCTGCTGGCAAAGGTCGGCGTTGCCGGTATCGATTCGAACCTCGCTACGGCAATTCGCACGACGGTGGTGTTCGTCTTTGCGTGGGCCATCGCGCTGAGCCTCGGTCATCATCATGCGATAGCCGATATCGGGCGGCGAAGCTGGATATTTCTGATGCTTTCAGGGATCGCTACGGGACTCTCGTGGCTGTGTTACTTTCGCGCGCTGCAACTCGGGCCGGCGTCGAGTGTAGCGCCCATCGATAAGCTGAGCGTGGTGATCGTGATCGTGTGCGCGTGGCTTTTTCTGGGCGAGAGCCTGACACCAACGAAGGTAGCGGGTGGCTTGCTGATTACAGCGGGAGCGGTGGTGTTGGCGTTTGCGAGATAGTGCACGGCAGCACTCAACGCATGACCATAAATCCGTCATCCTGAGCTGCGGCTCGCGGCTTCATGCGAGCCGCAGCCGAAGGACCTGCCGAACCGATTGCGACACCGCAACCGATCGAACCGTTTAACTACTGCAACCAGCAATAAGCATCTGCGCTGAAATCGAAGCTCCAGAGCCGTGGTCAAACACTCCGTGAAGTTGTACAGATCCAATCTGCATGGCAGGTCCTTCGACTGCGTAGCTCGCAAAGTGCCGCGAGCTACTTCGCTCAGGACGACGATTTGTTGAAGAGGCAGGCAAGATGCAACCACACATTACTTCAACCCTCTCGCCACGCTCCCGGCGTAACTCCCACTCGTTGATGGAAAGCTCGAATGAAGTGCGCCGGAGATTGAAAGCCCGCTTCATACGCGACCTCCTGGACGGAGTGGGTGCGGAGTCGCAATAGCTGCTTCGCGCGGGCGATGCGCTGGTCCAGCACATATTGATACGGCGTCTGGCCGGTGGTGTTGCGGAACTCGCGTGCGAAGTGAAACGGGCTCAGTGCAAGATGTTTCGCAATCTCGTCGAGGGTGAGGTCGCGATGCAGATTGTCGGCGATGAACTCGAAGGCGCTGCGCAGACGCGGCGTTGGCAGTTTCCCTTTGACGTTGGGAATGCGCACCGGATTGGCCGCGTGGCGTTGCAGCAAATGTGACGTGAGGTTTGCTTCGAGCAGGTTCGCGTACAGCGCACCAAGCGGCCATCCGGCAGAGGCTTCGCGGCCCATCTCCGTCAGCAGGTTGGTCAGCGGAGCGTCGTGCAACGACCAGCGATTTGTGAACTCGATGTCGCCGGCGGAATCCAGCTCCTCCGCTTTGCGGTGTAACGCGTCGGAGCGGACAGAGAGAATAAGGCGGTCGGAGACGCCTTGCCAGCGGAGTCGGTCGCGAGTGCCGGGAGGGATGAGGATCAGCGAGCCGGGAGAGGTTTTTTCGATGCCGTTACGTCCGCCGCTCCACCACTCGAAGTTGGCGTCGCCACTGAGTTGGAGATGCATACAGAACTCGTGGTGTTCATGCTCTGGGATCTCCGATGGACGAACGGAATGCCGCTCCAGCAGCACATCTCGCCATGGCTGCACGATGTGGCCGCCAGGCTGTCGCGAGGTTAGCAGCGGGACGAGTTCGTTGTTGCGCAGAACGGAGATTCTGCTGGGAGCGGCAGCGGGCACATCCTCACGATGCACCTTTTGTCGGGACGAACGCAAGCGAATCGCAGCAAGAATTGCATATCGCGAGCAGGGCGATCGGGCATCTTTAGAGTGAGGTGAAAGATATGACACGGATCAGCGATCTTGTAAGCGAAGCGTTTATCCAGGGTGTGGGGATCACACGGCCGAAGCCGGGGCAAGAGCATCGAGCGGCCCTCTTCATCACCACGCTGCTGGCGCTGACGCTGGTGGGCGCGTCCGCGATGTTCTTTCTGCTGCTGCATCGGGTGTTTTGAGCCTGAGCGAAGGAACGGCGTATACTGGATGTAGTTCTTTGCAGCGCCCAACGCATAGTTGGTAGCCAGCTCCAGAATGGGGGCGTCACGGCTTCGACGGGATTGCTTGTGGCAGAGAGGCATGCCGGGGTGTGGACACCCGTAATCGCTCACAAAAACATAAGTGCCGAACCTCAATTCGCGCTTGCTGCTTAATAATTAAGTAGCCGATCGCTTCTCCTTCGCCTACGGGGGGATACCGATCGTCGCACAGTAGGCTGGCCCAAGGAGTTCCGTCTGGACGCCGAGGGTGAGATCAATCAGGCTGGTCGGTTTCGCGTCTTCGCCCGTTCTGAGCGACGCTGACGAGACAAATCGGAACGCGGAAAAGCATGAATGCTCTCTGTTGGAAGTTTTTTCGGACGTGGGTTCGACTCCCACCGCCTCCACCATTTCACATTTAGGAATTGACCTCTGCTCCCATTTGGGATCACTTCCACTAAATGCACGCAGCAGAAGGCTGTAAAGCATTGCCACGCTAAGGAGCATTTCCCGCAAGCATATGATTTCTCCAAAGCGGATAGGGTATGCCGGCGAGCCGATTAATTACGAAAGCTTGCATCGTAAGCAAAATCACCGCGACCTCGATGATGACGAGTTCCTTGGGTTGAGAGATGATGCCGAGCGAAACAATGAGCGTTGTCGCTCCTGCTGGTGGATGGCTTACCCGCAGCAGAGCCATGAATGCGCCGGTGGCCGATAGCGAGAGTGCAGCGGCCAGGACTCTTGCGCCATGCACGCCGCCATGTACGGCAAACGGTGGTACATAAGCCGCTGTAAGCGCAAAGGCAGCGTAACCGCAGATCAATCCAATGGCATGTCCGAAGATGGTATTGCGCGGGCTGGAAGCTTCGGCCAGCGGGGAAAAGAAGAAGAGATAGGCAGTTGGACCTAGCGATGGAAAGACAAATGGGCTGCCCGTAAGAAGTGCCAGCAACGCGAGTAGCCCGATGGTGACGAAGCCATTGATGCAGACATACACAGCCCACACCAGCCGCGGCGGAAAGTGTTGCAAAAGCCATTTCAAGCGCATGTGAGCCAGGAGCACGCCGACATGCTCAAAGTTGCCGTGCGTAGCGCTTACCTGATCCTGTTTATCCATGGAGATCATCAGATATTCGGCAGCAGATCGAAGTATTCATCATCTTCATTTTTGCCGCCTTCCCCCAGCCCGACGCTCTTTTCCGACTCGATGAATTCGATCCGCTCGATCCACTTGACCATCTTGTAACCTAGCTGGTTTTCGACCCGTAGCCTCAATGGGGCTCCGTATACCTCGGTAAGAGGCTTTCCGTTCATCTCTGAAGCAAGCAGGCATTGGGCCTTGAGGACATTTTCAAGACTCTGCGTGTCGTAGTAAGCACCGCCGTAGAGTGAGCCACCAAACGAGAAGAACGCAACGACCTTGGCATTGGCCCTGGGCTGAACCAGATCAACGAGGGACTTCATGGGAAGACCGCCCCACTTGGCAATGCCAGTCCAGCCCTGGATGCAGTGATGCATGGTGATCTCCTCGGCCTTGGCCAGGCTCTCAATGTCCGAGAGTGAAAGCTCGACGGGATTGTCAACGAGGCCGCCGACCTTCAGCTTGAAATCCAGAAATCCGTTTTTGGCCATCAGCTTCCAATCGTCGCGTTCCGGCATCTTGCCGTTGGGCCAAAAGCGCGGAGAGATGTCCGCCTCGGTGTAGTGTTCGCTCGGAGAGAGGCGGTTGAGCGTCGTCAGCATCAACGGATAAGTGATGAACTTCTGCACATGCTGCAGGACACGTGGGTATATCCACGAGATGTAGTGCGCCACAATCCAGGAAAGGATAACCGCACCGATGCCGAAGAGGCCCAGAATCATTCCCAGATGGTTCTGGTCGTCAGTGCCCATCACGATGTGGTTCATGTTGCGAACGAAGCCAGTCATCACGATCAGCGTCACATGCACCACGATGAACGCAAAGAAGCCAAGCATCGTCAGAAAGTGAATGGATCGGGCCGATTGTCTGCCGCCAAACAATTTCGCGTACCAATGGAAACGATTGACAGCGGCGGGCGACATGGCGATACCGGTCAGGATCGCGAGCGGGCCGAAGATAAAGACAACGGAAAAATAGGCAATCTGCTGGAGGGCGTTATAGCCGTAATATCCGTTGAACTCGGGCGGGAGGTGGAACGTCGCATAGTGTACCCATGTATTCCACGCCTGAAGCAGTACGAGAGACGATTGCGGAACGAGCCGTTGCCACTGCTCCGTATCGAAGAGCATGATGACGAAGAAGATCCCTGTAAGGATGAAACCGTAGACGTTGAGAAAGTGCCATGAGCGGGCAATGCCAATGGTATGCCGATAGCCTGGCGTGGCAACGACGGGCGAAACATAGCGGGCATCGTCTTTCGCCGTCCAGAGGCGATCTGCCGGTACCTTGATCGGGGTCAAGCGTATCCACTCGCTCCCGGGCGTACAGTGGTTGTTGAAGTACAGGCGAGGATGATCGGCCAAGATCGACAGACCGCTTCGGATCAGCATCATCAAAAAAACAAAGTTGAAGAAGTGACAGTAGCGCACCCACAGCGGAAAGCCGTGCGGGCCAGCAAAGTTATTAGGGTAGATTTGCGGGACCGGCGGAATGTGAGGGAGTCCTGCAAAGAGAAATTCGATCCATGCAGCGAGTAGAGGCAGCAGTACTAATACAGCCGCAGTGATCAAAAGCGAGGGTCGAATCCAGATACGATGACGACGATCAGGGGGATAGTGAACGGCGGCGTGAGCCGCGTCAAACGAGATCATTGCGCGTCACCCGAAAACCTTTCATTTCCTGACCTGACCCGCATTGACGGATCATTCCGCTCGTCGACGATGACACGGTCAAGAGCCGTAGCCTCGGTGTGGTAAAGACTGTAGCTTGTCGCTGCTCGGCCACGCAATCGTCAATAGGACCGCGGAGTCCGTGCGAGCTTCGAGATCATGCTTGATCCCAGGCGCAAGGGTGAGTATCTGTCCGGCACAAAGAATATGGGTCTGCCCGTGTACGTGGATGCACAGCTTACCCTCCAGGGCATGGACAGATACCGTTCCATCGGCGTGATGCTCCTTCAACTTTGCCCCAGTCTCCATTGCAACGAGCAGCACGCGAAGGTCGTCGGCCTTGAGAAGCAACTTGGAATACAAGCCTGACTGCCACGGTTTATGCTGCCTCGAACCAGCGAGTTCACTCGCTGTGTCGAGCAATGAAACACCGGAAAGAGCGGTAGTGTCGGAGTTGCTGGCTGTCATGATGAGTGCACCTCGATCTGAGGGCTACTCTTGCCCGCCCTCGCGGGTGTCAAGGAATTGTGGTCCCCTCAGCGGCTTCCGATACGTTGGATGCGCATTGCCAGGTAATGCGCAAATATTAATTTATGAGTGAGATGCGGGTTTGGAAACGCTGAGCCGAGAAAGTGCAAACCGAAATGCTTCTTCCGAATACTTCGCGAAGAACAGCAACGTTTTGCGTCTACTTCCGTTGCAAGACAGATAAACTCTCTGGCGGCGCCAAAGATAAAGCTCGCTCACTGCCTCATTATGTACCCTATGTGAGAGTGCTCTGCGGCACGATGCAACTATCGGGTGACGGCGCCTCCACGGCGGCGAAGACCCGCTGCCACGCTGGGTGAAACGTGCTCGTCGAGGCGAAGTTTCAGCATCTAGCGTCTTTTCGGTACTTTCCTGGCGGAAAATTCTGATGCCTGGGGCAGCATGCGTTTCAATGCCGTAAAGTCCGCCGCGTCGTTTTCAGCCAGAGCGTGATCGATCTCCGCAGAACACGCTTCGCCATAGTTCGCGGCTGCCTTCACTTTCACGAGAGGCCACTGGAGGTGTTTTGCAGTAGCTGCAAGGTCAGCCTTATAGCTGCGGACGAGCAGCATGATCTCCCACACGGCGAGAGTATTGCCCTGAATGCAGGCTTGACGATCGGCGGGTGAGTCACGAAAGTCAATGAAGGCAACCTCCGAGCGGCGCAGGCCCTCTTCCACCAGACGCGCAATGGCGTCACTCGGTGTCCAGCCGTGGCGATTCGCGATTCGCTTGAGGCGGTCTCCGCTGGCTACAGGAAGACGCATGCTGATGACAGTCGATTGAGTTGAGCCCACGACAGTTCTCCGATGTAACTATTGCAAGCCCTGTAACCACTTAAGGCTCGAGCTGATTGTGGCGAGGCGCTACGCTAATCTCTCAGAAACACTCCGCACTATCTCGGCGGAACGTCGGCCTCTATTTCGGACAAATTTGTCGCTTGTACCGGTTTTCCTGGCACGGATATCTCCTTACCACCGTCGAACTGGTCGGTGTAATTCTTGGCGCGGTCGAAGAAGGCTTCCATGTTGGATACAGTTCGCGGAACCGGGGGCACGGCGGATGGTCTGGT
>Ga0134125_10007854_pt1 | contig 12028 bp, 10 predicted proteins | sample KB31751_FD_96464 | JGI IMG/M metagenome (GOLD analysis project Ga0134125, IMG submission 96464) | Terrestrial soil microbial communities with excess Nitrogen fertilizer from Kellogg Biological Station, Michigan, USA - KB3-175-1 | ecosystem: Environmental > Terrestrial > Soil > Unclassified ... | reverse complement strand
CGTAGAAAGCTTTTGCCTGAAACAGGTTGCGGTCCAGCCCCTCGGTCCATCGAAAGGTCTCTGCCAGCGCATACGCTCCCGAGCCCGCCATCACCGGCACCGCCAGCAGGCCCGTGCCAATAATGCCCGCGGCAAACACGATAAACGCGAATCTCCCAGCGATAGGGCGCAGCGCTTCGGCCGCCTGCGAAGAGGTTTGAATATCCGTCAACCCGCTTGCGTGCAGCGTCGTCGCGGTCGCGTAGATGATGCAGATGGCAATAACATTCGAGACCACCATGCCGATCGCCGTGTCGAAGCGAATGCGGCGAAACTGTCCTTTCGCTGCGGAGCACTGCATGGGAGCGGCAGACTTACCGCCATGCTTGCGCTCCTCCACTTCCAGCGCAGACTGCCAGAAGAAAAGGTAAGGACTGATCGTCGTCCCCAGCACCGCAACCAACGCCGTCGCGCTGGCCGCGTTCAACTTGATATGCGGAACGAACGTCGCCAGCAGCGCGAGCTTCCACGGCACATGCACCGCGAAGACCACCGCTACGTAGGCGAACAGCGAAAGCGTCAGCCACTTGAGCACCGACGCGTACCGCTTGTAGGTGATGTAAATCTCTGCCGCGACACACACGACGCCAAACGCGATCGTATAGAAATGCATGCTTCCGCCGAGCAGCAGGTTCAGCGCCGCCCCCATCGCGCCGAGGTCCGCGCCAATGTTGATCGTGTTGGCGATCAGCAGCAACAGAACAACGGAGCGGACAATCCACGACGCATAGTTGCGCCGCAGGTTCGAGGCGATGCCGTGGCCGGTAACGCAACCGATGCGTCCACTGATCTCCTGGATCGCGATCATGAACGGCAGACTCAGAAGCATGGTCCACGCCAATCCATAGCCAAACTGCGCGCCGACCTGGCTGTAAGTGGCGATTCCGCTGGGGTCATCGTCGGATGCGCCAGTGATAAGGCCAGGGCCGAGACGCCGCAAACGACTGGCCGGCATCCGTGGTTCAGAAGAAGACTTCATTCATCACCTGTGCAAAAAGATTGGAGCATCCGTCGGCAGACTGACCGCAGTTGAGCATCTCCAGCTATGTATCTCAATGAGTCGATGCTCCTTACAGATTGTGAGTTGTAGCAGGGCCAATTCTTCGTGATCCGACACTTCCCTGCCTCTCCCACAGACGTGCGTTTTGTTCCATTACCAAAGACTCGCGTGAAGGTTACCCAATGCATGACCTTCAACTGTTAACTTAGCCATGGGCCGAATTTGTGGGAGTACGTGAGCGGTGATATTCGACCTCGTCCACGACCTTTCCCATCCACCTCTGAGGAGATCGTCTGGATATGAAGTTGAAGGAAATTCTTGTACTCACCGCTGTGCTTTCGGCTTCATCTCTGGTTTGCAAAGCCGACTCATTTGGCATCGCAAGCGGCTACAACGTAGTCGCTCTGGGTGTGACGGCATCATCCGGACATGCAGCCGTTGCGGGCAACATCACCAGCAACTCCGAAGTGACCGGGCGCGTTGCAGCAGCCGGCAGCGTCAGTGGCATCGGCACCATCGGTTCCGCGCTCGTCAATACCGGCCAGTTCCCCGACCCTTACGCCGCCGACGCAACCTTCAATGGCACGACCTATGACCTCGTCGCGGGCGGCGGCCTGCTCAGCGGAACCAACATCAACAGCGATGGTTCGGCCTTCGTCGTCAACAGCAACGGATCGACCTTCGTCAATGGCTCCAACGGCGTCAACATCAACTTCAATGGCAACGGCGGCCACAAGGGAAGCCTTGTTACCAATCCGGTGACCGATCCCATCGATTTCAACGCGCTGCGCACATCACTCGAAAACGAAACCGCTTCGATCGCCGCCCTGGTTGGCAGCACCGTTTCGACGACGAACTCAAACCACACGACGATCCTCACGACGACCGACGCTACCCTCGACGTCTTCAACATCACCGCGGCGGAGTTCGCCGGTGGCGCCATCGATGTCGAGACGCACGGCACGAATCCGACGGTTATTATCAACGTCACCGGAGGAACGGGTGGCAAATACACCTCCGGCGGAATATTCCTCTACAACGGCCAGCAGGACTTCAGCAGTGAACTGACCGACAAGGTGCTGTTCAACTTCCCCGATGCAACCACGCTCAGCACCGGGTCGGGCGAGTTCGCGGCATCGATCCTCGCGCCCTACGCTACGCTGACTGCCGGCACGACAGATGGCACCATCATCGTGGCGCAGGCCAACCTGAACGGCGAGGCGCACAACATCGAGTTCCAGGGCACACTGCCCAACCTGCCGCCGGTCAACCACGGCGTTCCGTCGGTTCCGGAGCCGGGGACCCTGGCGCTGGTAGGCACCGGGATCCTCTCGGTTGCAGCAAAGTTCCGTCGCCGGAAGTAAGCCTTCGTCAGGAGCGGTTGCCCGTCACCAGGCGCAGTAGCCCGGTAAGGATGACCGCTCCAACGACTGCAATGCCGATGCTGACGATCATGCCGTTATCGGCAGCGGTGCCCAGGCCGAGGTGGCTTGAGATATAGCCGCCAATCAGCGCACCGATCAGGCCGATCACCATGTCCATAAAGACGCCGTAGCCAGAGCCCTTCATCAGCTTGCCGGTAAGCCAGCCCGCGATGACGCCGATAATGATCCACGCAATAATTCCATGACCCATAATGCCTGTTCTCCCTTTGTGTTGGATTGGCGTGCCGGATGAGTGTACAAGTTTTGCGGTAGATGGACGCAGTTAATTGCGGAACGGTTGTTTGCGGATTTTCGGTGAGGCATTTCGCCTTGCTACATCCAGGTCCGGCTTTCACCGACGCTCGAGAAGACCGGCAGCAGATTGGTCATGATCAAAAGCTCGCGGACTTTCTTGCCGAGGTTGCGTAATTCGAGCGTGCATCCCTTGCCCTTCGCGCTGACATAGAGGCGGACCAGGACGCCGAGTCCCATGCTGTCCATCTGGTTAAGGTGGGCGAGGTCGAGGATGATGCGTTTGTGGCCAGCCATCAACTCGTGAACCGGGAGGTGGAGCAGGTGAGTGGTTTCCGCCAGCAGTTTGCCATGACAGAGCACGATGACGGCGTTGCTCTTGTGTTCGATGGTGAGGGTGAGATGCACTGGGCTGCTGGACATGAGAGGCTCCCCAAATATCAGGCGATGTGATTTCGAGAAATTGTATCGCCGGACAGAGACCTGGAGACGCGGGAGTGCGACAAAACTATCGATAGCGGACCCAGAGGCACGGCCCATCCGTCAGCTTCATGCGACAGATGGGCCACTCGTCTAGTAGTTGACCGTGTTGGCCGTCGCCAGGCCGGTGATCTTGAAGATGCGGTTGTTAAACAGGTCCACACCCCAGAGATTGCCGAACTTATCCACGCCCAGCAGGGCGGCCGAATTGTTACCAAAGGGGCTGAGCCCACCGTTGGTTGAGCTGACGGTACCATTGAGGCCCAGACCCGGGGGCTGCAGGCCATACTGCTTCGAAGCTGCATCGAAGGGCGTGACCACAGCACCCGCATTAGAGATTTCGCCCAGGTATGTGGAATAGGTCGCCGTGCCCGTAAACGTTCCCGGCGAGCTTCCTACAACGCCCGTCGCCGCCGTGGCCGCGGAGATGAAGAAGTAGTTGCCATCGCCATCGAGCACGCCGCTCACCGCCAGCGCACTGCCGGCCGAGTACGGTGCGCCCGGCGTCGTCGAGGTGCTGCGGTAGACGGGCAGAGCGGGCATGGTTGCACCGTATTTGCAGAACGTGGCGCTAACGGTATTGGTTGCACTGGTATTGCTGACGGCGCCTACACCGGTCTCCGACTTGCCCCACAACTGGTTGTGAACGTGATCGTATGCCAGGCCGATGGTGGCAGACTGCGAGGTGGGGTCGCCAACGGCATCTTGAGAAGAGTAAAAGCAGCCCTGGGCTGGAGTGACCAGCAGAGACTTGTTGCCGCTGGTATCTGCCTTGCCGATCGCGCTGCCTCCCAACACCCAAAGATCTCCGCTGCCGTCTGAGGTGAACACATCCAGGCTGATCGCTTGAACGCTTTGGCAGATGTTCCCGCTGGGCGTATTGATGACACCGGCGGAACTCATCTGAAAGTAACAATTGGTGGAGGGGAAGCTGAATGGCACACCGCCGAAGATGGTGCCTGAGGCGTCGATGACCAGAGGCCCGACCGTGCTGGAACTGTCGATGTATCCATTGCCCGGGCCGGTTGGAGAAAACGTGCTGACAACGCCAGTGCTCCATCCGGTTGGCGGCGAGACGGCGTTGCCGTTGGAATCGAACTTCGAGATGGTGTTGTTGGCGTTCACCGCGTAGACATTGCCGCTGGCGTCCGCAGCCATGCTGGTGGGATAGTACAGGCCGCCGGAGCCAGGCGTGGTGCCCGCCGCTATGCTGAACAGCGGGCTGAAATTGTTGTCGTACACCGTGATCGTGCCCGGGATGTCGGTGCTGGTTTTGGCCACCGTGTCGTAGCTATATCCGCCGGTGTAGAGCCAGATGCGGCCGTTGGAATCAAGCGCGCCGGAGAACGCACCGTTACCGGAGAACGAAAAGCCTGGGATCGTGTAACCGATCATCGTAGTGAAGTCGGAGGGGACGGAGTTGAAGTACGGCTGGAACGGCGGGACTCCCGCGATGAGACTGTAGAGGTCCGACGTCTTGTCGCCCGGCGATTGCACCATGTGCAGCGCGGCGCCGACGGTGTCGGTACTGCCCGTATCGGAGAGCAATTTGCTGCACGCCGCTCCTGTGCCATCCGTATTGACACAGGCGGCAAGGATGTTGGCAAGGGTGTTTATCTGTAGCTCGGTGGCTTGCAGCTCAAGCCCCCCTCCCTGATACTGGCCGGTGCTGGTGTCCACCTCACCGGTATAGCTTTGGAACGCACCGGCAAGGGCGTAAGGGTTGTTCGGCGCCGAACCCACATTCGCGTAACCCGTCATGAACGACGCAGCGAACTGCACGCTGGCAACCGTCGTGAACTCATTGATCCAGGTAAACTGGCTGGCCCCTGCGGTCAGCAGATCCTTGCATGTACCCAGCAGCGACATCATGGCGAGAGCGGAGTTATTCACCGTAGCGCCGGGAAGGCCGGGATTGCCGCCCGTGGCGACGATGTAGACCAGAGGGTTCGAGAGATCACAGGTGTAGTCGCCCGTGATGCTGAAGCCCCCCTGCGCGTCCGTCGTGACGGTCTTATTGAGAAGTGCGTGAGCCGCACCGGCGTTCGTTGTCGTGTCGGCGGCATACAGTTGGATGGTCGCGCCGGAAACGGCCTGCTGCCCGCCATGCAGCTTTCCGGTGACGTGGAAGGTGCCGGCAGCAGTCACCGTATCGCTAACGCCAGCACCGCAGCCGGCGAGAAGAAGGGGGAACAAGGAGAGCGAAGCAGTTACTACCAAAGCCAGTAGACGCTTTTGCATAAAAGACTCCATTTGCCCAGAAGGGCCCGAGAAAGATTTGCCAAACTGCGGGTAATGTTACTCCCGCGCGCGGCTTGGGGGCGTAAATCACAGGAAAAATTGACGATGCAGGGCCTGACGTCGGCTCAGCCGCCGTCCCCGCATGCACCAATCCCTGGCGCATACAACTGCGGGGAAGCAAGACCGCCAATACCGTTTCTTCAAGCGAGGTTTCGGTTTTAGAACTGAAGGTCCGTCCCATACGAGCCTATGGCGGAGCCATAGGTCACAGGCGTCAACGCGTTAAAGCGCTGAAGGCGCGACATAGAGATGCCGATCGGTAACTACGATCAGAAACCCGCACCTCTCTTTTGAGGTCTCGGATTAAACGCGGTCGCCCGGCGGGTGGCCGGGCGAATCGTGCTGGTTGTCAACGCTCGAAGAAGGGCGCGTCCTCTAAAAGTTGCGCACGCGGCCTGCTGTAACCAGGCGAAGGAGCAGGGTGAGCAGGATCGCTCCGATGACGGCGACGAAGATGGTGTAGAGAAAGCCACCCGAGCCGGCGTAACCGAGGGAGATCATAATGAACCCGCCGACAATGGCGCCAACGACGCCGACGATGATGTCCACGATAGGGCCGAAGCCCGCGCCGCGCATGATGCGGCCAGTCAGGTAGCCGGCAATGAGGCCGATCACGATCCAGATGAGGATGCTGTGGGTGCCTTCGGTGGTCTGGATGTAGCGGTTGATGTCGACATGGTGTGTGTGCACGTTCGCCTCCCGGGTATGACTGCCGTCAAGTCATCAGAGGGGTATGGTGCGGGGATGGTTGTGTGGAGGGGTGTGAGAATGGATCAGAGGCGTAAGCCGAAGATGTGAACGTGCAGGAAAGCAATCACAAGAACATCAATGGCGGCAACAAAGATGGTTGTGCCACGGGCGCTGCTGAATTCCGGGTCAGTGGTTTTGGTCTTTCCGTACTTCACCCACCAGCGGATGGTCATCACGACCACCGCGTACTTGACGAAGACGAACCCAACGAGGCCGATCCAACTCAGGAACGGAACGAAGATCAGGACGCCGAACGGAAGCAGGCTGCCAAGCATGATCTTGAGAGAACTGGCATCGCTGACCGCCCGGCTGACGTGGGAGGTCTCAGCAGCGGAAGCCTCGGCAGCGGCAGAATCAATCGTGGCATGGCAAAACGGGCACTCACCCATCGAGGTGTTGATGGTCTCGCGGCAATTGGGACATGGGAAAACGCGGACTGCGGAAGCAAGGCTCAGGGACATGGTGGCTCCGATGATTTGGGGATAGGCTAGCATTCTATGCCAGCTTCGACCAATGAGGTCCGTGACTCATGTGTCAAAAATCGTGTCGAGTCTCTGGAGATTCTTCCACACGGACAACGGGCTGTCCTTTACGGATGGAGTCGGAGATGAGTGAGTCATCGCGGATGGGTAACTTCGGAAATCTCACGAGTGCCTGCGCGTTCAGATGGATTGAAACAGTGCCGTTAGGGGTTCCGACGAGCCCACGGAGTTGATGCTGTCTTGCGGAGGTATTCAATTGATTTGATCACTTCCGCCCGATTCAACCCCAATCGAGAAGCAGCAAAGGTCGCATAGGCATTGATTTCGGAGTCTCGTGGGTCATCACGCAATGGTGAAAGGAACCCAAAGTATTTCATGGATGACATCTCGTCCATCAGGTACATCGTCTTCCGGCTACGCATAGCTTCATTTATCGTAATGTCTTTTTCATACGCTGCCCCATGCGAACGGTTCGCTGCGAAATCGACCAAAGCCACTCGGATGAATTGAAGGCTATACGCCTTGGCGCGACTGCGGTTGAAGAGATGGTCCACATCGAATTTCGTGGGGATCGAACTGAGGCCGAGGTTGTAGTTTGCGTTGAGGAAAAGAAGATAATCCTTGCGATACTCATCGTTAGCTGTCCCAACCCAAAGCACTTTCGATTTGAGCGAAGCACAATCCACAACAAAAGCCGTGCCCTTTGCCCCCGCAAGCGGATTCACGACGGCGGGATGTGGATAACGCAGAATGCTTGGGCGTGTTCGCACGTCGTCTAGATCATTCGCCGCGACAAAAGGCGGGCAACCAGCGATTTGCGTTTCAAGGGCCAGTACGTCGTGCTCCGCTTTCACTATTTCTTCTAAGGTAGGCATCCACCACCTCCGTGAAGCGGAATCATAACAGAACCGCATGCGACGTCGAATATGACGCATAGATCATCGCCGGGTGCTTGAAGTCACATGACCGCCACCGTGGCGGTTAACAGTCGAAGTCCCCTAAGCCTCACCACTATCTGGAAGTTAGTACTGAATCCGGTGTGTGCTCGATCTCACGGTCTATCTGGCCAACCTGATGGATTCTTACAAGTAAACATAGTTCTTGCAAACCGGGATTGGTCTGTGCACACTAACGCGTGACAGTAACATCGGAGATGCCGAGCGATACCCTATATCAATTCAACGATTCAGAAGCTCATTCTCCCAATCTTTATAGGTTTTGCTTGGTTCGCCTGCCACAGTCCAAGCGACCGGACCGGCCGTGGCGCGACCATTCAGCACAGCTCCAGCTGCGCTTGGTGAACTGAAAGCATATGCTTTTACGAATCGTCCACGGCTCCCATCGATCACATACGCACCGCTCTTAACAACCTCGTCAAAGAGTTTTTGGTAGTTATGCTCTACGCCGATCCAAGTGGGGCGGCCAATAGATCCCGGTTGGATTACAAATTCTCCTCCATCAAGAATGGCCGTTCCAGCAACCTCACCATTTGCGAGATGAATCTCGAATTTCGGCATCGAAATTTCAGGTTCCTGAATTGTCCCCACCGCCTTTGATTGAGAACGCGTTCGCACCAGAAAACCATCGATACGGATTGCAGGTAAAACGGTTAGCAGGTACGCCACAAATTGCTCCATATTCGCTCTTGCCGATTCTGAGAGCGATGGCCGAGGAGGCGTATTTCCGTTTTCCAATACCATTGAGCCAGCCCGTCTCGCTTCTTCAACGAGCCGAGATTCAAGATACTTCACATGCGCCTTATTCAGACTATTCGCTGTACTTGAGATTAAAACAGCGTGCGTCCACCAGTCCCGAGTGGCATCATGGCTTTTGATTCGCTCGGCAATATCCTCGCCTTCGCCGATATAGGCCTTTGTGAGGGAACTACCTTCATCAGTACCAATGAGAATATAAACGCCTGTGTGTCTCGCTTCTCGGCGCTGCAGCGCTTCGGCCAGGCGGATACGAGGTGTCATTAAGACATGTCCCGTCCAATTAAATATTTCCGCAGTGAGCATCCCTTCCGGTGTGCCGTCTATAAAGAACAATTCCAACGATTGGCCGTTCAAGAAAGACCTCTCTCTGTTTCGAATGCTTATTTGTAGGTTACGCTCTTCGCCAAGTTTTTAGGCTGATCTTCGTTACAGTCTCTCAAACGTTACTTCGGTGAGCAAACAGTTGTAGTGCACCACCTCGATAAAAATGGGGCTACATGCGAGATCGTAGATAGGCGAAGTGATCACTGCGTTGCGCGATGCGTTCGATGGCGGTGCGCAATCGGATCTGCATTGCTAAATTTGTGTTACCCTCTGAAAAACTTCAAACTTCAGCCCCGCAGGAATCTTCGAGGTGAGTATCAGTGGGTTTGCTCGAATTGGCGTATAGCCTTGTTGACGTTGGCTTGGGAGCTATCGCTATCCTTTCGTTACTCGCTATTCTGGGGCGCCAGTCTGGCTGGAAGCGTGAGATGAAGGAGTTTGCCAGAGCCTATGACTTTGTGCCTCTCGGCAAGAAGTTACCGGGCGATCTTTCATTTCGAAGAACCAACCTCCACAATCCTGAGATCGCCAATGTGATGCGCGGGACGCTGCGGGGCACGGACATCGTGATCTTCAGAGCTAATTTCCTGTCGCTGGGAACCGGGTAATGACGTTCGGTACCGTTTTTCTGATGAAAAACGGCCATCAACTCCGCGGCCTCGCGCACAATCGCAGGAAATTTGCTCCACGGCCAGCTTCACGGAGAACGAACATCATACGGCCCACGTCCGAGCGCAGACGGTGGTCGCGTTTCCGAATGTGCGCGGCCTCGGCAGTCGCCAGATCCCTCCCACAGGCGTTTCGGACTTCTTTGTGGAGGTGGCGGGCGACTGGTTGATTCTCTACTACTACGCTCGTGTCATCAGGAAAGATCAATTGGCCGACTGGTGCGAGAAGATGCACGTCATCATGCAGAAGGTCTCCGCCAACGGTGAAAGACGCGGGCCACTTTGCGCGTGACACCCCGGATTGCGCGGCAAGAAACGAAAAGGAAAACGCCATGAGCGCAACGGACGCAACGTTTTCGCCACGGCCGCCGTGGCGTGACCTTTGCGTCCGTTGCGTCCTTTGCGTTTTCTTTCCGCTTTGTGCGGCCAGAATGCCAGACGCAGATCCCCTGCGGGGATGACAACAAGAAAAACACAACAAGAAAAACACAACAAGAAAAGCAGCTACTCGACTGTCACGCTCTTCGCCAGGTTCCTCGGCTGATCGACGTCGCAGCCTCGGCGCACCGCGATGTGATACGCCAGCAGTTGCAGCGGCACCACTTCGAGGATCGGCAGCAGCAGCTCGTGCGATGGCGGAATGTAGATGACGTGTTCCACGAGGCCCTTGATATCCTCGTCGCCTTCGACTGCGATCGCGATCACGCGGCCGGAGCGGGCGGTGACTTCCTGGATGTTGCTGAGGGTCTTCTCGTACTTTAGAACCGACGAAGGATCATGAGGGTCTTTCGTCGCGATGCAGACTACGGGCAACGTTTCGTCGATCAGCGCGTTGGGGCCGTGCTTCATTTCGCCGGCGGGGTAGCCCTCGGCGTGAATGTAGGAGATTTCCTTCAACTTCAGCGCGCCTTCGAGAGCGATGGGGTAGTGAATGCCGCGGCCCAGGAAGAGGAAGTCGTTGGCCGTCGAAAACTCCTTGGCCAGCTTCTGGCACTGGGCATCGACTGTCCGCAACACTTCTTCGAGCTTGGCCGGGATGTGCGAAAGCTCGGTGACGAGGTGCAACGACTCCGCGTCCGATATGGTTCCGCGCGTCTGGGCGATGTAGAGCGCCAGCGTAAACAGCGCGGTAAGTTGCGCGGTAAAGGCCTTGGTGCTGGCCACGCCGATCTCAGGCCCGGCGTTGGTGGTGATGGTCCCGGCAGCCTTGCGCGTAACGGCCGCGCCGACGACGTTGCAGATGGCCAGCGTCTTCGAACCCTTATGGATCAGCTCGGCCTGGGCCGCGATGGTGTCGGCGGTTTCACCGGACTGCGTGATGAGCAGGCCGATGTCGGTGGGGGACGGAATGGGGTCGCGGTAGCGGTACTCGCTGGCGTAGTCCACGTCGACGGGCAGGCGTGCCAGGCGCTCGATCATGAACTTACCCGCCAGGCCGGAGTGCCAGCTCGTACCGCAGGCGGCGATGGTGATGCCGGTGGCTGCGCGGAACTCTTCGGGCGTGATGGTCATGTCGGGCAGAAAGACTTTGCCCGTTTCGAGCGAGACGCGGCCCAACGTTGTATCGCGGACGGCCCGCGGCTGCTCGTTGATTTCCTTCAGCATGAAGTGCTTGTAGCCGGCCTTTTCGGCCTGGATGGGGTCCCAGGTGATGCGCTGCGGATGCAGTGTCTTGTGCTTGCCGTCGAAGTCGGTGAGCACGATGCCGTCAGTGGTCAGCGTGGCGACTTCGTGGTCTTCGAGGAAGTAAATGTCGCGCGTGTGGTGCAGGATGCCGGGAACGTCGGAGGCGAGGAAGAACTCGCCATCGCCGAGACCGAGGACGATCGGTGGACCCATGCGCGCGGCCACCATCTTGTTGGGCGAGTGCGACGAGAGAACGCCGATGGCGAACGCCCCGGTAAGGCGCTTGACGGCGCGACGGACAGCTTCTTCGAGCGAGATGACAGGATCTGGCGTGCCGCGCTTTTCGTCGAGCACGGCGATGGACTCGTTGGTGTCGGCAGCGTCGGTCGTGGTGGTAAGAGCGAAGCTTTCTTCCGAGGCGATCGATTCGGACTCACTGTCGTCGCCAGCGAACATGCGGATCTCAAAGCCGTAATCGCGCTTCGGCTTCGAAGGTGCCGCCGCTTTGTCATCTCGACCGGAAGTGGACAGACCCGCTTCTGCGGCGGCCAGTTCGAACTCTTCCTGGATGACGTGGGCGATGATCTCGGTGTCCGTCTCGGACATGAAGCGGTGGCCCTTGGCGATGAGGGAGTTTTTGAGCGAGAGGTAGTTTTCGACGATGCCGTTGTGCACAACGACGAGCGAACCCGTTCCGTCGCGGTGCGGATGTGCGTTTTCTTCGGTGGGGCGGCCGTGGGTGGCCCAGCGGGTGTGTCCGATGCCGTAGGTGCCAGCCACCGGGTTGGTGGTGAGCACCTCAGCCAGGTTGCGGAGTTTGCCGGGAGCGCGGCGGAGTTGCAGTTCGTTGGCTTCGCCACCGGCGACGGCTATGCCGGCGCTGTCGTAGCCACGGTATTCGAGACGCGCAAGGCCTTCCATGATGACAGGCACGACTGACTTAGGACCGATGTATCCGACGATTCCG
>Ga0134125_10007853_pt1 | contig 12029 bp, 12 predicted proteins | sample KB31751_FD_96464 | JGI IMG/M metagenome (GOLD analysis project Ga0134125, IMG submission 96464) | Terrestrial soil microbial communities with excess Nitrogen fertilizer from Kellogg Biological Station, Michigan, USA - KB3-175-1 | ecosystem: Environmental > Terrestrial > Soil > Unclassified ... | reverse complement strand
TGCCCCGGCGAAATGTCGAAGACCTGGCGGTTGGTCGAGCTTGCCGAAGAGATCGTGCGCAACGCAAGTTTCGAATGCGACGTTCTCAATCTTTCCGTGCTCGCCTCCGAATACGGCCGCGCGATCTATCCGTGCAAGGCTTGCGTCTCGACCGCGATGCCGCTCTGCCATTGGCCGTGCTCCTGTTATCCGAACCATGCGCTGGAGCAGAACGGCGACTGGATGAACGACATTTATCCGCTGTGGGTGGCGGCGCACGCCGTGATGATCGTCACGCCCGTCCATTGGTACCAGGCGCCCTCGTCCCTCAAGCTAATGATCGACCGCCTCGTCTGCGCCGACGGCGGCAACCCGGATCCCACCTCGACCGGCGGCAAGGATGCGGAGAAGGCCAAGGCGCTCGAACTCAAAGGCTGGCCCTATCCGCGGCACCTTGCCGGTCGCGTGTTCTCCGTTGTCGTCCATGGCGATGCCGCGGGCGCCGAAACCCTGCGCCGCAGCCTTTCGGATTGGCTTGAGGATATGGGCCTCATCCCCTCCGGCTCATTGAGCCTGGTCGACCGCTACGTCGGCTATCTCGAGCCTTATGCGACCAGCCACGACGCGCTCGATGGCGATCCCGATTTTCAGGAGGACGTGCGCAATGCCGCGCGTAGCCTGGTGCAGGCGGCCAAGGACCGGCGCAGCGGCGCGCTGCAGGCGCCCGACCGGGACTTGCGCGACCCGCGGCCGAAGTGACGGCGCCGCACGCCTGGCCGCATTTACGGTTTGGATATACCGGGCAAAAAAAAGACCGCCTCGCGGCGGTCGTCAGTTTATTTGCTCAGGGTGGATCGAACTTAGAACTTATCGCCAGGGCGAAAACCAGCGGGCCTCGCGCGGCGCACCGGCCTCCGCAGCCTCGACTGCGGGATCGCCGGCCTGGTTGCGCTCGATGATGACGAGCGCTGCGGCAAGGCCTGCGAGCAGCAACTGGACCGTGAGGTCGCGCGCAAGCTCCACGTTCTGCGACCACAGCGCCGGCGCAACCGCGAGAATGCTGAGCAGCACGACCATGATCAGGCCGGCCTCGAGAATTTCGCCTTCGACCGTGCCGCGCACCAGCGTGCGCAGGCGGTCGGCGACGTGAATCGCAAAGACCGCGGCAGTGGCGAGCTTCATCACGCCAAAGAACGCCGCCAGCTTGATCAGCCCCATCGGGCTCAAGCCGAACATGTGGCCGACGCCGAAGACGACTTGCGAGCGCCAGATATCCTCAAGCCCGTAGGTCGGCGAAGTGAGAATACGGAGCGCGTCGAACCCCCAGAACAGCGTGAAGTAAAGCGCGATGGCCAAGAGCATGGCCACGACAAAACCGGAAGCTTTACGCATGCGTTCCTCCTTCAAAGGAAGTCCGGCGTAATCGCTTTAAATGCTAATTTCAAAAGAAACCGGGGCTTTACCTTACCGGGGCCCGCGTTAATGGCCTCGCTTAATCTTAATCGCGCGCTTTGCGAAGACGCGCGCGTATAACGAAAGCCCCGCCGGTTTAATGACGGGGCTTTCGCGCTCTCACTTTACTTTACGTCAGCGGTTCTGCTGACCGCCCTGCTGCTGGCCACCCTGGCCCGGACGATCCTGCCCGCCTTGCTGCTGCTGGCCCGGCTTCTGTCCGCCTTGCCCGCCCTGCTGCTGGCCGGGCTTGTTGCCCTGCTGCTGCTGGTTTTGGTTTTGATTCTGGTTCTGATTGTCGCTCATGAGTTGTGTCCTCTCCTGTGTGGAATGGGCTTCGAAATCACCCGGCCCGGGAATGGATAATGCAGGGCGCACACATTCGTTCCCGGCGCTTGTCTGCCAGCCCCGCACGCGGCCGGGAACTCCAAACGCCGTCGCGCATTTCCTTCCCGGAAACGGCAACACTGGGAGGATTTCAATGGGACGCTATCTGCTGCTGTGGCTCTTGGGCATTCCGCTCCCCATTCTGCTTTTGATCTGGCTCTTCGCCGGGCTGCACTGACGCGGCTCGATTTTCCAGCCTTAATTTCGCAAGCAAACGGTTACGTCCGCGCCGATTTCAGCGCGGACGCGGCGTTTTGCCGGGCTCCCCCTGCCATCAACAACAGGGCAGATTGTGGCGTTGCCGGGGCGATTGCGCTTTGTTAGCTTACCGCATCGGGACCGGAGCGGGCGGCACCGCGGAGCGCAAAGCGGCGCATGGAAGTTTTTCTCCAGCAGCTCATCAATGGCGTGACGCTCGGCTCGATCTACGGCTTGATCGCCATCGGCTACACCATGGTGTTCGGCATCATCGGCATGGTCAATTTCGCCCATGGCGACGTGTTCATGGTGTCGGTGTTCATCGCGCTGATCGCCTTTCTCATTCTCACCACCTGGATGGGGATCACCTCCATCGCGCTGGCGCTGTTCATCGTCCTGATCGTGGCGATGATATTCACCTCGCTGCTCAACTGGGTGATCGAGCGCCTCGCCTATCGACCCTTGCGCGGCTCGTTTCGCCTGGCGCCGCTGATCTCCGCCATCGGCATGTCGATCTTCCTTTCGAATTTCGTTCAGGTGAGCCAGGGCCCGCGCAACAAGGCGATCCCGCCGATGATCCGCGGCGAATTCGTCCTCGTCGATCACGGCAACTACGCGGTGACGCTGTCGATGAAGCAACTGGCGATCTGGGCGGTGACCGGAATTCTGCTCGCGGTCTTCTGGTACCTGGTGGCCAAGACCCGGCTCGGCCGCGCCCAGCGCGCCTGCGAGCAGGACCAGAAGATGGCGGCGCTGGTCGGTGTCGACGTCGACCGCACGATCTCGCTCACCTTCATCATCGCAGCCGCGCTCGCCGCCGTCGCCGGCACGCTCTACCTGATGTATTACGGCGTCGTCAGCTTCGCCGACGGCTTCGTGCCCGGCGTGAAGGCGTTCACCGCCGCGGTGCTGGGCGGCATTGGCTCGCTGCCCGGCGCGGTGGTCGGCGGCATTCTCATCGGCCTGATCGAAACGTTCTGGTCGGCCTATTTCTCGATCGACTACAAGGACGTCGCCGCGTTCTCGGTGCTGGCGATCACCTTGATCTTCCTGCCCCAGGGTCTGTTCGGCCGACCGGATGTCGAGAAGGTGTAGAAGGTAAGGTGTAGTATGGCGGGGGGTCAGGGGGAGCGCGTCGATGTGGTTCGCGCGTTGAACGATTCCGCCCGCGCCGGCGTCATCGCATTCTTCCTGCTTTTGCCGCTGATCGGCTTCCTCACCCTTACCAATATCCGCAACGAACTGATCCTGACGACGCGCTGGCCGCTGCTGTTCATTTGGGTCGGCATCGTCTTCTTCGGACGATTTTTTTATTCGCTCATCCTCGCACCGCGCCTGGCGGCGCGTGCCCTGCACCGCGTGCCCACGGCGCCGCCGGCCTGGCGGATGTTTATCGGGCGATGGTTTATCCCTTTCGCCATCGGTTTCGCCATCGCCTATCCGGTCATTGCCATCTTCGGCGCCGGCTACGATCACGCGCTGAAATGGATCGACAACTTCGGCATCCAGATCCTGATTTATGTGATGCTCGGCTGGGGGCTGAATATCGTGGTCGGCCTCGCCGGCCTGCTCGACCTTGGCTATGTCGCGTTTTACGCCGTCGGCGCCTATTCCTACGCGCTGCTGGCCAAGAACTTCGGCTTCACCTTCTGGCTGCTGCTGCCGCTCGCCGGCATTCTCTCCTCGTTCTGGGGAATTTTGCTCGGCTTTCCGGTGCTGCGGCTGCGCGGCGACTATCTCGCGATCGTCACGCTCGCCTTCGGCGAAATCATCCGCATCATCCTGATCAATTTCGTCGACCTCACCAACGGGTATGCCGGCATCAGCGCCATTCCGCGGCCGAGCTTTTTCGGCCTCCCCTTCAACGCCAGCGACACCGGTTTTGACGCCACGTTCGGCTTTGAATTCTCGCCGCTGCACCGCACGATCTTTCTCTATTACGTGATCCTGGCGCTGGCGTTCATCACCTCCTTCGTCACCGTGCGCCTGCGCCGCTTGCCGGTCGGGCGCGCCTGGGAAGCCTTGCGCGAGGACGAAATCGCCTGCCGCTCTCTCGGCATCAACACCACCAGCACCAAGCTCACAGCCTTCGCCATGGGCGCGATGTTTGCAGGTTTTGCCGGATCGTTCTTCGCCGCGCGGCAGGGCTTCATCTCGCCGGAAAGCTTCACCTTCCTGGAATCGGCGACCGTGCTCTCCATCGTCGTGTTGGGCGGCATGGGCAGCCAAATCGGCGTGGCCCTCGCGGCCACCGCGTTTGTCGGCGGCACCGAGATGCTGCGCGAGTTGGACTTCCTCAAACAGATTTTCGGCCCCGATTTCGATCCAACCCAGTACCGCATGCTGCTGTTCGGCGCGGCGATGGTGCTGATCATGATCTGGCGCCCGCGCGGGATGATTTCCTCGCGCGACCCCTCGGTGTTCCTGAAGGAGCGCAAGAGCATCGGCGCCGATCTGATCAAGGAGGGGCACGGCTAGCGCATGGCCCCGAAAAGTGGAGACCGGTTTTCGGAAAAGGCCATGCGCCGGCTAAAATGTTGGGGCCGCACAGTGTATCGTGTGCGGGGGATTTTGCAGTAATGGCAGACGCTGCCGATATCGTGCTCCGCGTCGAGCATCTCAGCATGCGCTTCGGCGGCCTGGTCGCGGTCGACAATTTGTCGTTCGAAGCCAAAAGCGGCGACATCACCGCCTTGATCGGGCCGAACGGCGCCGGAAAAACCACGGTGTTTAACTGCATCACCGGCTTCTACAAGCCGAGCGAAGGCCGCATCGCGCTCAAGCACGGCAACCCGGCGATCTGGGAGGCGCTCGAGCCGCTCACCGATCTCGGCCAGCGCAGCCTTGCGCGCGCCGACGGCGCGCTTTTTCTGCTCGAGCGCACGCCGGATTTTCTGGTAACGCAGAAAGCGCGCGTCGCCCGCACCTTTCAGAACATCCGCCTGTTTGCCGGCATGACCGTGCTGGAGAACCTGCTGGTCGCCCAGCACAACGTTTTGATGCGGGCGTCGGGCTTCACCTTCCTCGGCATCTTCGGCATCCCAACCTACACCGCCGCCGAGCGCGCCTCGATCGACAAGGCAAGATTCTGGCTCGATCGCATCGGCCTCATGGATCGCGCGGACGACCCGGCCGGCGACCTGCCCTACGGCGCGCAGCGGCGTCTCGAGGTCGCCCGCGCCATGTGCACCGATCCGGTGCTGTTGTGCCTCGACGAGCCGGCGGCCGGCCTCAACCCCAAAGAGAGCGGCGAGCTCAACGAATTGCTGCTGTCGATCCGCAAGGACCACAACACCTCGATCCTGCTCATCGAGCACGACATGTCGGTGGTCATGGGAATTTCCGACCATATCGTCGTGCTCGACTACGGCGTGAAGATCGCCGACGGCAGCCCCGAGGCGGTGCGCAACGACGAAAAGGTGATCGCCGCCTATCTCGGCGTCGACGACAAGGACGTCGCCGACGTCGAGGCGGAGGTCGGCCTATGACCGGCCCGCTCCTGGTCGTGCGCGGCGTGACGGCGTTTTACGGCCGCGTGCAGGCGCTCAAAGGCATCGACCTCGACGTCAACGACGGCGAGATCGTCACGCTGATCGGCGCCAATGGCGCCGGCAAATCCACGCTGATGATGACGATCTGCGGCAACCCCCGCGCGCGCTCGGGCACGATCGAGTTCGAAGGCCGCGACATCACCCGCATGCCGACGCACGAAATCGCCCGGCTGAAGCTGTCGCAGTCGCCCGAGGGCCGCCGCATCTTCTCGCGCATGACCGTGCTCGAAAATTTGCAGATGGGCGCGACCGTCGCCGACGAGGGCAATTTCGACGCCGATCTCGAACGCGTGCTCACGCTCTTTCCCCGCCTCAAGCAGCGGCTCGCCCAGCGCGGCGGAACGTTGTCGGGCGGCGAGCAGCAGATGCTGGCGATCTCGCGCGCGCTGATGAGCCGGCCGCGGCTGTTGTTGCTCGACGAACCTTCGCTCGGTCTTGCCCCGCTCATCGTGCGGCAGATTTTCGACGTCATCCGCATGCTCAACACGCAGGACCGGCTCACGGTGTTCCTGGTCGAGCAGAACGCCTTTCACGCGCTCAAGCTCGCGCACCGCGGCTATGTCATGGTCAACGGTTTGATTACCCTTTCCGGTACTGGCAAGGAATTGCTCGACCGGCCGGAAATTAAATCCGCGTATCTGGAGGGCGGCCGGCAGCAGGCCGAACCGTAATGGATAACGCCTCGACCGCGTTCTCGATCTCCAGCCTGATTTACGAGGAGAGCCTCGGCGTTTTCCTGCTGGTGACCGTCATTCTTGGCGGCGGCGCCGCCGCGCTTGCCGGGCGCGCCATCGCCCAGACCTGGCGGCCGTGGTGGCAGATTATCGCCTATATGCTGATGCTCGGCTGCGTCGTCCGCTTCTTCCATTTCTCCCTTTTCAGCGGTACGCTTTTGTCGTTACACTACTACCTGGTGGATACGGCGGTTTGCCTGGCGGCGGGCTTCGCCGGATTCCGGGCCGCGCGCAAGGCGCAGATGCTCAATCAATACAAATGGATCAACGAGACCGCCGGCCCAATGCGCTGGCGCCGCAAATCGTCTTGACGTAGGATCGTCCCAACACCAAGCCTCGATAAAGCAATCAACGAACCTGCCTGTAACAGTAAGGGGAAGACGCATGAAGAAACTGACGACACTTAGTCTCGCGCTCGGCCTTGGCTTGGCCTTCGCGGGAACGGCTACGGCACAAGTGAAGATGGGAGTTGCCGGACCGATCACCGGCCCGAACGCCGCTTTCGGCGCGCAGCTCAAGAACGGCGCGCAGCAGGCCGTCGATGACATCAACGCGGCCGGCGGCATGAACGGCCAGAAGATCTCGCTCGAATTCGGCGACGACGTCTCCGATCCGAAGCAAGGCGTCTCGGTCGCCAACAAGTTCACCGGCGACGGCGTCAAGTTCGTGGTCGGTCACTTCAACTCCGGCGTCACCATGCCGGCGTCCGAAGTCTATCAAGAAAACGGTATGCTGATGGTCACGCCGTCCGCCACGAACCCGCAGATCACCGAGCGCAATATGTGGGACGTGTTCCGCACCTGCGGCCGCGACGATCAGCAGGGTGCCGTTGCCGGTGCCTACATCCTCAAGCACCTCAAGGGCAAGAAGATCGCCGTCGTCCACGACAAGACCACGTACGGCAAGGGCGTCGCCGACGAAACCGTCAAGGCTTTGGCCAAGGGCGGTGTCAAGCCGGTGCTCTATGAAGGCATCAACGTCGGCGAGAAGGACTTCTCCGCGCTCGTCTCGAAGATCAAGCAGTCCGGCGCCGATCTCGTCTACTGGGGCGGCCTGCACACCGAAGGCGGTCTGATCGTGCGCCAGATGCGCGACCAGGGCGTCAAGAGCACGCTGATGGGCGCTGACGGCATCACCACCGACGAATTCGCTTCGATCGGCGGTCCTGGCGTCGAAGGCACGCTCATGACCTTCCCGCCGGACCCGCGCAACAACCCGGCCGCCAAGGACATCGTGGCGAAGTTCCGCGCCAACAAGTTCGAGCCGGAAGCCTACACGCTGTACAGCTACGCCGCTGTGCAGGTGATGGTGCAGGCCGCCAACGCGGCCAAGTCGCTCGATCCGAAGAAAGTTGCCGAGAAAATGCACTCCGGTATGAAATTCCATACCGTCATCGGCGACCTCTCCTACAACAAGAAGGGTGACATCACCCGCCTCGACTACACGATGTACGTGTGGAAGAAGGACGCGAGCGGCAAGATCACTTACGTCGAAATGCCGCCGAGCGCGACCAACTAAGATCGTCATTTCAGACAGCGCCCGCCCCCACCGGGGCGGGCGTTTTCTTTTGCCGTCAGCCGATATTGCCGAGACCGGGGAACATATCGAGCAGCCAGACGCTCAACTGATTGATGCTGCCGGTGAGAAAGGCGATTCCCGTAAGCACCAGCAGCGCGCCCATCGCCTGCTCGACGCGGTGCAGATGGGTCTTGAAGCGCGCCAGAAACGCCGCGAACGGCTCGATGGCGAACGCGGCGATGACGAACGGTATTCCCAGCCCCAGCGAATAGACTGCAAGCAGCCCCGCGCCGCGCGCCACCGTCTGCTCGGACGCCGCCACCGCCAGAATGGCGGCGAGGATCGGCCCGATGCACGGCGTCCAGCCGAAGGCAAAGGCGAGCCCGATCACATAGGCGCCCCACAGCCCGACGGGCTTTACCACCTCCAGCCGCTTCTGCCGGTTGAGCCAGGCGATCGGCGTCACGCCGAGGAAATGCAGCCCCATGACGATGATGACGATGCCGGCGACGATGGCGAGCGGTCCGGAATAGGCGCGGATGAGCGAGCCGATGACGCTGGCGCTGGCGCCGAGCGCAACGAACACCGTAGAAAAGCCGGCGACGAACAGCAGGGCCGCCGCCACCGTCTCGCGCCGCACCCGCGGCTCCGGCTCCTCGCCGGCCAAGCGCTCCAACGAGGTGCCGGCGATGTAGATGAGATAAGGCGGCACCAGCGGCAGGACGCAGGGCGAGAGAAAACTGACCAGGCCGGCGATCAGGGCGGCAAGAATCGTGACGTCGCTATGCATGCCGCCCTAGATGCGACGGGAAACATGGCCTTGGCAAGGACGGCCACGGATGCTGGCGCAGTTGTGACCGCGACGTGATCGGACGTGCTAGGCTGCCGCCCGAAGGAATGCACCCATGACAGCGCGTAATCTCATCACCGACATCGCCGGCTTGCGCGTCGGCCATGCCCACGGCGCGCCGCTCGCCTCGGGGGTTACAGTCGTCGTGTTCGATGCGCCTGCCGTCGGCAGCGTCGACGTGCGCGGCGGCGGGCCGGGCACGCGCGAAACGGCGCTGCTCGATCCCGCGCAGACGGTCGAAGGCATCGACGCAATCGTGCTGGCCGGCGGCTCCGCTTTCGGCCTCGACGCCGCCTCCGGCGTGCAGGCCTATATGCGTGAGCATGGCCGCGGCTTCCGCATTCGCGAGGCGACGGTGCCGATCGTGCCCGGCGCGATCTTGTTCGACCTGCTCAACGGCGGCGACAAGGATTGGGGCCGTTACCCGCCATACCGCGAACTCGGCTACGAGGCCGCGAACGCAGCCAAAGCGAATTTCGCGCTCGGCACTGCCGGCGCGGGCTTCGGCGCCACCACCGCCACGCTCAAGGGCGGCGTCGGCTCGGCCTCCGCGACGACGGCGGACGGCATCACAGTCGGCGCCCTCGCCGTCGTCAACGCCGTCGGCAGCGCAGTCGTCGGCAACGGGCCGCATTTCTGGGCGGCGCCATTCGAGCAGAACAAGGAATTCGGCGGGCTCGGCTCCCCGAAGTCGGTCTCGCCCACCGACCTTGCCTTGCGCGCCAAAGGCGGACCCGGCGAAAACACGACCATCGCCGTCATTGCAACCGACGCGAAGCTGAACAAGGCGCAATGTCACCGCCTTGCGGTTATGGCGCAGGACGGACTCGCACGCGCGCTTTATCCGGTGCATACGCCGCTCGACGGCGACGTGGTGTTTTCCGCAGCGACCGGGGCAAAGCCGTTGACCGATCCCCGCTACGGGCTCGCCGGCCTTGGCATGCTCGCCGCCAACGTCATGGCGCGCGCCATCGCACGCGGCGTCTATGAGGCGGCGGCGTTGCCCTTCGCCAACGCGCTGCCGGCGTGGAAAGACAAGTTCGGCAAATAATATCGGCTAGGCGAGAAACCGCTCCGCCCGATACGGCGCCGGATCGATGAACGGCGTGCCGCCGGTCATCATGTCGGCGAGCAGATGCCCGGTCGAGGGCCCCAGCGTCAGTCCCCAGTGCGCGTGGCCGATGGCGAGCCAGAGCCCGGCTTTGCCCGGCGCGCGGCCGATCACCGGCTTTGAATCGGGAAACGTCGGACGCCGCCCCAGCCAGGTCCTGGCCTCGGCGCGCTCGCCGAGCGGAAACAGTTGCTGCGCATAAGGCATGATGCGGTCGAATTGCACAGGCGTCGGCGCCGCGTCGCGCGGAGCAAACTCTACCCCGGTCGTCATGCGGATGCCCTGCTCCATCGGCGTGATGACGTAGCCGACGGTGCCGTCGAGCACTGGCCGCGACAGGCCGGCGTTTCCCTGCGCACGGAAATGCCGGTGATAGCCGCGCTTGACCGCCATCGGCAGCTTGAGGCCCATGGGGTCGAGTAGATCGCGCGCCCAGGGGCCGAGCGCAACGACCGCCTCGTTTGCATCGAGCGGGCCCTCATCCGTCTCCACGCGCCAGCGGTCGCCAGCACGATGCAGCGACAATGCATTGCCCTTGAGCGTGATGCCGCCGAGCGAGGCAAACCGCGAGGCATAGGCCCGCGTGACGCCGAGCGGATTGCTGACGCTTGCCGCCTGTGGCCAGAACACCGCATGCGAAAATATCGGCTTGAGCGAGGGCTCCATCGCCAGCGCGGCCTCCGGCGCAAGCTGTTGCAGCGGCAGGCCGAGAGCCGCCGCCGCGTCGAATTCACGTTCCAGCGCCGCGTAGCTTTTCTCGTCGCGATAGACCTTGAGCCAGCCGTTCTTGCGCAGATATTTCGTGCCGCCGGATTCGGCGAGCAGCGCCTCGTGCTCGGCAACGGCGCTGGCAAAGAGCGGGCGGATTACCCGTGCGTGCTCGGCGAGCTTGTCCGGCCGGGTCGCCGCCCGATAGGCCATGAGCCAGGGCGCGATCTGCGGCAGGAACGACAGGTGATAGTTCGCCACAGTCGACTGCTTGAGCGCGATCTTCAGGAGATCCATCGGGTCGGAGGGAAAGGCCGGCGGGAAGATCGTGTTGCCCTCGATAATGCCGGCATTGCCGTAGGAGGTTTCCTCGCCGACGCCGCCGCGGTCGACGAGCGCGACGCTCAGGCCCCGCTTGGCCAAGTGCAGCGCGATCGACGTTCCGACCGTGCCCGCGCCAAGCACCATCGCATCGGTGCGTGCCATGATCTCATTCTCCCCAATTCCGGTCGTTTAGCCGACAACCTTTTATATGGAACGAAATTATTCCAGGCGCTATGACCTTTCGCTATCGCCGGAGACCGTTCCCCCATGCAATTTTTGAATGCTCCAGCCGTCGCGCTGGGGTGGCTCGGCCGTCAGGGCACGCGCGCGCTCGCCGTCTCGATCTTTTTCGGTCTCGCCGTGCCGCGGTCGCATTCGCGATCCGCCGGCTCGCCGGGCAGGACTGGATCGAGCGGCAGAAGGACCAGATCGACGGCCTCAACGTGATTGCCGTCTTCGTCTTCGCCATCGTGGCGATGGAAAGCGTGCCGCGCAACGTGATGGCGAATCCGCTGTTTGCCGCCGTGCTGCTCGCACTCATAATTCTCCTGAGCTGCTTCCTGATCGGCTTCAGCATGCTGGTCTTCACGCGCGCCGGCGCGCGCAGCGGCATGGTGATCGGCATGCTCGCCACCTTCCGCGCGCTGGTGCAGTTTCCGATTTATCTCTTCCCGCTCGCGCTCAAGCCTTTGGCCAGGCGCCTCGTCGCCGACCGCTGACGGAAGCGGTGTACGGCCTGGCGCGCGGCGTTGCCCGGCGGCGCTCCCCGTGTTAGGCGAACGGCGTTTGGAGGCCTTGATGCGTCCGTTGATCATCGCGCCGTCGATCCTCGCGGCCGACTTCGCCAGATTGGGCGAAGAGGTGCGCGCGGTCGAAGCCGCAGGCGCCGACTGGATCCACGTCGACGTGATGGACGGCCATTTCGTGCCCAATATCAGCATCGGCCCGGGCGTGGTGAGCGCGCTGCGGCCGCTCACCAAAAAGACCCTCGACGTGCATCTGATGATCGCGCCGTGCGACCCCTATCTCGAAGCCTTCGCCAAGGCCGGCTCCGACATCATCACAGTCCATGTCGAGGCGGGCCCGCATGTGCATCGTTCGCTGCAGGCGATCCGGGCGCTGGGCAAGAAGGCCGGCGTGACGATGAACCCGGCGACGCCAGTATCGAGCATCGAGCATGTCATCGACCTGGTCGATCTCGTGCTCATCATGTCGGT
>Ga0134125_10007851_pt1 | contig 12031 bp, 13 predicted proteins | sample KB31751_FD_96464 | JGI IMG/M metagenome (GOLD analysis project Ga0134125, IMG submission 96464) | Terrestrial soil microbial communities with excess Nitrogen fertilizer from Kellogg Biological Station, Michigan, USA - KB3-175-1 | ecosystem: Environmental > Terrestrial > Soil > Unclassified ... | reverse complement strand
GCCGCGCCTTAGACGGGGCGGCGAGCAAGAAAGCAGAAGACCAGCCGCTGCAGAGCGCCGGTGCGTCCTTCGACAGGCTCAGGATGAGGGGCAGCGAGAAGGGCACCTCCTAGGAGCGAACTGCCGCGGCAGCGACGACAAGTCCTTCTCCGCCCTCGGGGGCGGAGAAGGATTGAGGATGAGGTGGGGGCGACCGCACCGCGCGTTCCCGACCTCACCCTGCCCTCTCCGCCCCAATGGGGCGGAGAGGGAAAGTGGCGCCGGGGGCCTGTCTCATTCTTGCCACACGCGTGGGTGTGAAGCGCGTCACAGCCGCGGCCGGCCGGGCGCGGTAGCGTCCTTCCGTCAACAAGACGGTCCGGAGCTGCCGCCGTGAAGAAGATCACCATGTTCGCTCGTCAGACCGATGCCTTTTGCGCGCGCCTCAATGACGGCCTCACCGCCGTGGCACTGGTGCTCGCCATCCTGACCAGCGCCGCTGCGATGCCGCGCCTCGCCCATTGGCTCCAGGGCATCGACCCCGGGACCGGCTTCCAGGATTTCTGAGGCGGGCGACGCCGTCCCCGACCGCGCTTGCCTTCCCGCCGCTCTCCGGCTATAAACCGCGCCTTCCCGACGGCTGGCGGCGCTTCCGAGCGCCCAGGGGCATGCCTCGCCGTCGCACTCATACTCCTGCGAAAGGACGAAAATGCCCAAGTTGAAGACCAAGAGCGGGGCGAAGAAGCGCTTCAAGCGCACCGCCTCGGGGAAGATCAAGGCGGCGGTCGCGCATAAGCGGCACCGGCTGATCAGCAAGCCCAAAAAGATGAAGCGCAAGGCGCGCGGCACCTTCACCCTCGAGAAGGGCGATGCCAACCTCGTGCTGACCTATATGCCGTATATGAGGGGCTGAGCCATGGCACGCGTCAAACGCGGCGTGACGGCGCATGCGCGTCACAAGAAGGTGCTGGGCCTTGCCAAGGGCTATCGCGGCCGCGCCAAGAGCGCCTACCGCGTCGCCATCGAGAAGGTCGAGAAGGGGCTGCGTTACGCCTATCGCGACCGCCGCGCCAAGAAGCGGACTTTCCGCTCGCTGTGGATTCAGCGGATCAATGCCGGCGTGCGCGCCGAGGGGCTGACCTACTCGGAGTTCATCAACGGCATCAAGCGGGCCGGTCTCGAGATCGACCGCAAGGTGCTGGCCGACCTCGCCGTGCGTGAGCCGGAAGCCTTCAAGGCGATCGTCGCCCAGGCTCAGGCGGCACTGAGAGCCTGAGCCGTGACGGGCGCGCCGCGCAGCGAACGATTTACCGGCGGGACCTGTCGCTAGGCCCCCGCCGAAGGCGCGTCTCGACCGCGAGCGAAGGGGCCGATCCGGCCCCTTTTTCGTGCTAGGACTTTGGAGCCATGGAAAGCCTCGACCATATCCGCGACGAGATCCTGCGGCTCATCCGCCAAGCGGCGAGCCTCGATGCGCTCGAGCAGGCGCGCATCGCCATTCTCGGCCGCAAGGGACGCCTCACCGAGTTGATGAAGGGGCTGGGCGCGCTCCACCCGGAGGCGCGGCGCGAGCGCGGCGCGGCGCTCAACCTGCTGAAGGGCGAGGCCGAGGAAGCGATCGCCCATGCGGCGCGCCAGCTCGAGGATCAGGCGCTGCGTGCGCGGCTTGCCGAGGAGCGGGTCGATGTGACGCTCCCGGTGCGCGGCGAGGGCGAAGGCCGCGTCCACCCGCTGAGCCAGACCATCGACGAGATCGTCGCCATCTTCGGCGAGATGGGCTTCAGCGTCGCCGAAGGCCCCGATATCGAGGACGACTTCCACAATTTCACCGCGCTCAACATTCCGCCCGAGCATCCGGCGCGGCAGGAGCAGGACACCTTCTACCTCCCCGGACATCACGCCGAGCGCAAGGTGCTGCGCACCCATACCTCGCCGGTGCAGATCCGCACCATGCAGAGCGTCAAGCCGCCGATCCGCATCATCGTGCCCGGCCGCACCTTCCGCAGCGACCACGACGCGACGCATTCGCCGATGTTCCATCAGGTCGAGGGGCTGGTGATCGACCGCAGCACGCATATGGGGCATCTGAAAGGCTGCCTCATCGAGTTCTGCCGCGCCTTCTTCGATATCGACGATCTGCCGGTGCGCTTCCGGCCGAGCTATTTCCCCTTCACCGAGCCCTCGGCCGAGGTCGATATCGGCTGCTCGCGCGAAGGCGGCGGGCTCAAGATCGGCGCCGGCGGCGATTGGCTCGAGATCCTCGGCTCGGGCATGGTGCATCCCAAGGTGCTGGCGAATTGCGGCATCGATCCCGCCGAGTATCAGGGCTTCGCCTTCGGCATGGGCATCGAGCGCATCGCCATGCTCAAATACGGCATCCCCGATCTGCGCGCGATCTACGACAACGATCTGCGCTGGCTCAGGCATTACGGCTTCCTGCCGCTCGAGGTGCCGTCGATGGTCGGGGGGCTCGGGCGATGAAGACGACGCTCGCCTGGCTCAAGACGCATCTCGAGACGGAAGCCTCGCTCGACGAGATCGTGCGCACGCTGGTCATGCTCGGGCTCGAGGTCGACGCGGTCGAGAACCGCGCCAAGGATCTGGCGCCCTTCATCGTCGCGCGCGTCGTCGCGGCGGAGCCCCATCCCAATGCCGACAAGCTCCGCCTCTGCACCGTCGATACCGGCAAGGAGCGGGTGCAGGTGGTGTGCGGCGCGCCCAACGCGCGCGCCGGCATGACCGGCGTCTTCGCGCCGCCGGGCTCGGTCATTCCCAAGACCGGCATAGTGCTGAAGCGCAGCACCATCCGCGGGGTCGAGTCGAACGGCATGCTGTGCTCGGCCGCCGAGCTCGGCCTCTCCGAGGATCACACGGGCATCATCGAGCTCGAGGGGGAGCTGCCTTCCGGCAGTTCCTTTGCCGCGGTGCTCGGCCTCGACGATCCCGTGCTCGACATCAAGGTGACCCCCAATCGCGGCGACTGCCTCGGCGTGCGCGGCATCGCGCGCGATCTCGCCGCGGCGGGATTGGGCAGGCTCAAGCCGCTCGACACGAAGCCGGTGCCGGGGCACTTCTCCTCGCCGATCGCCGTCCACCTCGCCGGGCCCGACGATAAGGCCTGCCCGCTCTTTTTGAGCCGCCTCGTGCGCAACGTGCGGAACGGGCCCAGCCCGCCCTGGCTGCAGCAGCGGCTGAAGGCGATCGGGCTGCGGCCGATCTCGGCGCTGGTCGACATCACCAACTTCATCACCTTCGATTTGAACCGCCCGCTCCACGTCTTCGACGCCGACAAGATCTCGGGCGATCTGGTGGTGCGCGCGGCGCGGCCCAAGGAGAGCCTGGCGGCGCTCAACGGCCGGAGCTACGAGCTCGATCGCGAGGTGACGGTGATCGCCGATGACCGCGAGGCGCTGAGCCTCGGCGGGGTCATCGGCGGCGAGAGCACCGGCTGCACCGAGGCGACGCGCAACGTCCTCATCGAGGCGGCGCTGTTCGATCCGGTGCGCACCGCCGGCACCGGCCGCCGGCTGCAGATCCAGAGCGATGCGCGTTATCGCTTCGAGCGCGGTCTCGATCCCGACTTCGTGCGTCCGGGCATCGAGATCGCAACCCGCCTTGTGCTCGAGCTCTGCGGCGGCGAGCCGAGCAGCGTGGCGGTCTCGGGCGCCGTGCCGAAGTGGCAGCGGCGCTACCGGCTGCGCGGCGCGCGGAGCGCGAGCCTTGGCGGCCTCGCCGTGCCGCCGGCCGAGCAGCAGCGCATCCTCGAAGCGCTTGGTTGTACCGTCGCGGCCGAAGGCGCCGATCTCGTGGTCGAGCCGCCGGCCTGGCGCGGCGACATCGAGGGCGAGGCCGATCTCGTCGAGGAAGTGCTGCGCATCGCGGGCTATGACCGGATCCCGGCGGTGCCGCTCGAGCGCGAGAGCGCGTTGCCGAAGCCGGCGCTCACGCCCCAGCAGCGGCGACGCGGCCTGGTGCGGCGCAGCCTCGCCAGCCGCGGCCTCATCGAGGCGGTGACCTTCTCCTTCATGCCGAAGAAGCTCGCCGAGCTCTTCGGCAAGTCGCCGGCGAGCCTCGCCATCGTCAACCCGATCAGCGCCGATCTCGACCAGATGCGTCCCTCGATTTTGCCGAATCTGCTGCTGGCAGCGCAACGCAACGCCGATCGCGGTTTTTCCGACGGTGCCCTCTTCGAACTCGGGCCGCAATACCGCGACGACACGCCGGAAGGTCAGGATCTGGTGGCGGCAGGCGTGCGGCTCGGCCGCACCGGCGCCAAGCGCTGGGACGATGCCGGGCGTGCGGTCGATGCCTTCCTTGCGAAATCCGATGCGATGGCGGCGCTCGCGGCTGCCGGCGCCGCGGCGGAGGCGGTGCAGGTGAGCGCCGAGGCGCCGGAATGGTATCATCCGGGCCGCTCCGGCACGCTGCGTCTCGGGCCGAAGCTGCTCGGATATTTCGGCGAGCTCCATCCCGGCGTGCTGAAGGAGATGGATGTCGACGGGCCGGCGGTGGGCTTCGAGGTCTTCGTCGACACTGTGCCGCTGCCGCGCTCCCGGCGCGGCCGCGCGGCACTCAAGCTCTCGCCGTTCCAGCCGGTCGAGCGCGATTTCGCCTTCACCGTCGATGCAGCGCTTCCGGCCGAGACGCTGCTGCGCGCCGCGCGCGGCGTCGACCGCAAGTTGGTCGCCGAGGTCCGGCTCTTCGATGTCTATGAAGGCGCGGGATTGGGCGACGGCAAGAAATCGCTCGCCATCACCGTGGTGCTTCAGCCCGAAGAGGCGACGCTCACCGAGGAGGCGCTCGAGGCCTTCTCGCAGAAGCTCGTCGCCGCGGTCGAGAAGGCGACCGGCGGGACGCTGCGGCGGTGAACGGTGCCGGCGTTGCAGTTCGAGCCTGCGTGCTTCGACAAGCTCAGCACGAGGGGAACCGGGAACGGGATCGCCGGACGACCTCCGACTCACGATCTCCTCACCCTGAGCCTGTCGAAGGGCGCACCTCAGAGATGCGGCCATGACCTCCTTCGCCAAGATCCGCGCGGCGGCGGAGAAGCGCTTCGGCGAGGAGGCGCTCGACGCGCGGCTGCCCCAGGTGAAGTCGCCGGCGCAGCTCCGGAAGGTCGGTGATGACCGCTATCTCTCGCTGATGTCGCTGCGCGTCTTCCGCGCCGGGCTCCGGCACGACATGGTCGACGCCAAATGGCCGGCCTTCGAGAAGGCCTTCTTCGGCTTCGAGCCCCGGCGCGTGCGCGCGATGAGCGAGGAGGCGATCGAGAAGCTGATGGGCGATCAGCGCCTCATCCGCCATCTGGGCAAGCTGCGCTCGGTGCAGGCGAACGCCGCGACGATGCTCGATGTGGCGGCCGAAAAGGGCAGCTTCGCCGCCTGGCTCGCGGATTGGCCGGCGAGCGACATCACCGGCCTCTGGGAGGCGCTCGCCAAGCGCTTCTCGCAGCTCGGCGGCAATTCCGGAGCCTATTTCCTGCGCATGGCGGGCAAGGACACGTTCATCGCCACGCCCTCGGTGGTGAAGGCGCTCAACCACTGGGGAGTGCTCGAGGGCGAACCCAAGGGCAAGGCCGGCCGCGCCCGGCTGCAGGCGATCTTCAACGCCTGGGTGGCGGAGACCAAGGCGCCGCTCGCCCATCTCTCGGTGACGCTCGCGGCGTCGGTCGAGTAACCGCGCCGACGTTGCGCTCGCCCTCCCGCACCCCTATCTTTCCCGCCATTCAAGCCAGCGGCGCATGACCGACCTCGCTCACATCCGAAATTTCGCCATCATCGCGCATATCGACCACGGCAAGTCGACGCTCGCCGATCGGCTGATCCAGCTCTGCGGCGGGCTCGAGGAGCGCGAGATGCGCGAGCAGGTGCTCGACAGCATGGAGATCGAGCGCGAGCGCGGCATCACCATCAAGGCGCAGACCGTGCGCCTCACCTACAAGGCGAAGAACGGCGAGACCTACGAGCTCAATCTCATGGACACGCCCGGCCATGTCGATTTTGCCTACGAGGTCAGCCGGTCGCTCGCCGCCTGCGAGGGCTCGCTGCTCGTCGTCGATGCGAGCCAGGGGGTCGAGGCGCAGACGCTCGCCAATGTCTATCAGGCGATAGAGGCCGATCATGAGATCGTGCCGGTGCTCAACAAGATCGATCTGCCGGCGGCCGAGCCGGAGCGCGTCAAGCAGCAGATCGAGGACGTGATCGGGCTCGATGCGAGCAACGCGGTCGAGATCTCGGCCAAGACCGGGCTCAATGTCGAGGCGGTGCTCGAGGCGCTGGTCGAGCGCCTGCCGCCGCCCAAGGGCGATGCCGAGGCGCCGCTCAAGGCGCTGCTGGTCGATAGCTGGTACGACAGCTATCTCGGTGTTGTCATTCTGGTGCGCGTCAAGGACGGCGTGCTGAAGTCGGGCTTGAAGCTGCGCTTCATGGCGACGGGTGCGGCGCATGTCATCGAGCGCGTCGGCGTCTTCACGCCCAAGGGCGTGCCGGTGCCGGAGCTGGGGCCGGGCGAGGTCGGCTTCATCACCGCCGGCATCAAGACGGTGGCGGATTGCAAGATCGGCGACACCATCACCGAGGATCGCCGCCCCGCCGCCGAGGCGCTGCCGGGATTCAAGCCGCTGCAGCCGGTCGTGTTCTGCGGCCTCTTCCCGACCGACGCCGCCGATTACGACCACCTGCGCGACAGCCTCGCCAAGCTGCGCCTCAACGATGCCAGCTTCGAATACGAGCCCGAGACCTCGGCGGCGCTGGGCTTCGGCTTCCGCTGCGGCTTCCTGGGGCTCCTCCATCTCGAGATCATCCAGGAGCGGCTCGAGCGCGAGTTCAACCTGAACCTCATCACCACCGCGCCCTCGGTGGTCTATCACATCCATCTCACCAACGGCGACACGATGGCGCTCCACAACCCCGTGGACATGCCCGATCCCGTGCGCATCGACCATATCGAGGAGCCCTGGATCAAGGCGACGATCCTGGTGCCGGACGAGTATCTGGGCAGCGTGCTGGCGCTCTGCGAGGAGCGGCGCGGCGTGCAGAAGGATCTGACCTACGCCGGCACGCGCGCCATGGTGGTCTACCGATTGCCGCTCAACGAGGTGGTCTTCGATTTCTACGATCGGCTCAAATCGGTGAGCCGCGGCTATGCCAGCTTCGACTACCAGATGGACGGCTACAGCGAGGGCGACCTCGTGCTGATGAACATCCTGGTGAACAGCGAGCCGGTGGACGCGCTCGCCATCATCGTCCATCGCAGCCAGGCCGAGCGGCGCGGCCGCGCGCTCTGCGAGCGCCTCAAGGAGCTCATCCCGCGCCAGCTCTTCCTCATCGCCATCCAGGCGGCGATCGGCGGCCGCATCATCGCGCGCGAGACGGTGAAGGCGCTCCGCAAGGACGTGCTCGCCAAATGCTATGGCGGCGACATCACCCGCAAGCGCAAGCTGCTCGAGAAGCAGAAGGAAGGCCGCAAGCGCATGCGCCAGTTCGGCAAGGTGGAGATCCCGCAATCCGCCTTCCTGGCCGCGCTCAAGATGAGCGACGGCTAGGCCAAGGCGCGCAGCGCCTTGGTCCGCGGCGGCGTCAGCGATAGCGCCGCTATCGCGAGAGCCGCACCGGGCCGACTAGTGCAATACCGTCGGTGCGTCCTTGGACAGGCTCAGGATGAGGAAGTTCCTTTATGGCCCCCAGCAGGGGCCGTCCTCGATCGTCCTCATCCTGAGCTTGTCGAAGGACGCCGGCTGCTCGTGCAGCCCTAGTACCGCCGCCGCCGGCGGTCGCGCGGCCGGAAGAGCCAGTGCAGGGCGAGGCCGGGCACGCCGAGGACCAGCACGGCGGGCCAGAGCAGGATGGTCTGGATGACGGGGTCCCAGAGCCAGGGCGCGATATGGCGCTGGATCGCCGGCTGAGCGAGCAGGAGGCTCCCGGGGTTGATCTGGTACCAGAGCTCGCCGGCCGAGACGAAGTGCAGCTGGTGCAGATCGAGCCAGCCGATCAGGTCGCGGCCCAGCACGACGAGCGCCGCCAGCACCAGAAGCCAGCCGATGATCCGCCCGATGATCATGCCGTCCGTCGCTCCAGCGGACGCCGCCTTGTAGCGCCCGAATCCCTTATAGAGACGCGGGGACTCCCGGGCAATGAAATTGCGTGAGGCCTCTCGGGTTGCGCCAGGAGGGGGGCTCGGTTAGGTTCGCGGCCGTCAGCCGGGGCCCTCGCGCCTCCGACGGCGCCGCGGAGGGGTGGCCGAGTGGTTGAAGGCGCACGCTTGGAAAGCGTGTTTACGGGCAACCGTAACGTGGGTTCGAATCCCACTCCCTCCGCCAGTTCGCTGTGCGCCAGGTGAGCGCACGAGACCGTGCTGAACCCATGCGCGGCTGTCGCGACCCGCGTGCTCCCCGTGGAGAGCGGGCAACCACACCGTGATCGCCGATCCATCGCCCAGCATTCACCGTTAGCAAAGACCTACTTCTTCGATCCGAAAACCGATGGCGGGAAGGGGAGCCAGCGTGCGATGGCTGGTCAGGCGCCAACGGGACTCGTCGAGACGCGGGCGTTGCTCGCCGATACCGAGCGCCTCCTGGCGGAGAGCGCTGATCACCTGAGAACGGCCTTGGCGGCCTATGACCGGACCGAGCTACTGATCGCCCGGGCCCAAGGGCAGATACGCGCGTGTGAAGCGCTGCTCGCCCGGACGCACCGCCAATTGCAGACCTGGAAAGGCAGCGACGAGTAAGGCGCGGCATAGCCGACGCCCTCCGCTCTGTGGCTCCGATCAGCATGAGGCGCCAAGCACCCGCTCGACGGTAGCCACCAGATCTGCGCTCCGCACAGGCTTCATCAGGTATTCATGCCGACGAAGCTCTTTCTGCGGTAACTGGAAAGCATATCCGGTGATCAGGATCGTCTTCACTCCCTCCCCTTTGGCTCTGTCCGCGACCTCGATGCCATCGCCATCGGGCAGGTTCACATCCGTCAGAAGCAGGTCGTGCGAGCGATGGTCGAGTAAGAGACGTGCGGCTGAGACGGTCCCCACCTTGGTGACGTGATAGCCTGCCGAAAGGAGCATCTTCTCCAGGATCGGGGCGACATCAGGATCATCCTCGACCAATAAGATGCGATGCATGCCAATCCCCTCCCTCTACGCCACCGCCAGCGCCCCTATTTCTTCACCGTCCTTCGCACTGACTGACGTAGAACCCGTCTGGCCCCTCGCTGCTTCGGTTCAGGACGCTCCGCACCGTGACGGCGTGGCCAAGTGCGCTCTCCAGCAGCGTGACGACGTCGTACCAGGTGCAGGCTGACCCGATCGCCACGTCAGCCAGGAATACCGGCTTGCACTTCAGCTCGCCGGTTGCGGTCTCAGGCCGTTTCGCCGCGCGGTCATCGCACGCTGCGGTCTTGGTCACGTCTCGGCCCCTCTCGATACGACTCGCCAGCAGATGGGCAGCGGCCACGGAGCTCGAAGGTGACAAATCGAGCGCGTGCTCATCAAGCTGTCAAAAGGGTCATGCAGGGTCGTTTCGCCTTGCTTTCATCTAAAAATGCGCCAATCGTGATGCATCACCGTCGGTCGCTTTGATTGAAGGACCAACGCCGCGATTTTTGGCGCTTATCGAGACTCTTCCAGATAACCACCCTTCGAAGGCGGGCGTCGGAAACCAGCCCTGCGCCGCTGCGTTCCGCCGTCACGGCAGCGGGGCGTGGTTCCGAACTCCCGTCGCGCGCCCAATGGCAAAGAGGGCTGAAGCCATGACAAGCAGGAGTATCGGCGGCGCCGAAGCGCTGTTGCGGGCGCTGAAGGCCATGGGGGTCGAGCGCATCTACGCCTCGCCGGGCTCCGATTGGGCGCCGCTCTGGGAAGCGCTTGCCGGTCCCGCGGCCGAGACGGAATTCCCGCGCTATCTCTCCTCGCGGCATGAAGAGACCGCCGTCGCCATGGCGATGGGCTACGCCAAGGCGACCGGCAAGCTCGCCGCGATCGTGCTCCACACCACGGTGGGCGCACTTCATGCGACGATGCTGCTGCGCGCCGCCTTGCATGAGCGCCTGCCGCTCGTCGTGCTCGCCGGCGAATCGATTGCCTTCGGCGAAGGCGATCTTCCCGTGGGACGCCAGTGGCTGCGCCTCCTCACCGATACCGGCGGGCCGGCGCGGCTGATGGAGCAATGTGCCAAATGGAGCTTCGGGCTCAACACCGACTTGCTCCTGGCGCCGACGATCCAGCGCGCCTGCCAGATCGCCGCAGCGCCGCCGCGCGGTCCTGTCTTCGTCTCGGTGCCGCTCGAGCATCTCATGGCGCCGATGGGGAGCGCGCCGCCGCCAGCCGCGCTGCCGCTTCCGCCGAGCGCCAGCGCCGAGGCGACCCAACGTCTCGCCGAGGCGCTGAACGCGGCCGAGAGTCCGGTGATCATCACCGAGGAGGCGGGGCGCGACCCTGCCGCCGTCGCGGCGCTGGTCGGGATATCCGAAACGCTGGGCGCGCCGGTGCTCGAGGCCTGGGAGCCGGCTTACGTGAATTTCCCGCGCGCGCATCGGCTCTCGGGCGGCGTCGCGCATGAAGACATGCCGGAGCTGCTGGCCTCGGCCGACACGGTGTTCCTGGTCGATTGCGTCCAGCCCTGGCATCCCGCCTCGCGCATCACCGACAAGAAAGTTCTGGTTCTGAGCGAGGAGCCGCTCCACCAGCGTCTTCCCTATTGGGGCTTTCGGACCGATCTCCTCGCCATCGGCGATGTCGCGCGCTCGCTCGAGGCGCTGCAGCGCAAATTGAAGCAGCGTGCACCGCGCCAGGATTGGCCGGCGCGTCTCGCCCAGCGCCGCGCCAAGCTCGTCGAGGCCGGGCGAAGCGCCGGCGAGAAGCCGGTGATCGAAAGCGCCTGGGTCGGCCACGTGCTCAACCGGCTGCTGCCGGCGAACGCCGTCCTGGTGAACGAGACGATCACCCATCGCCTCGCCCTCCATCAGCAGCTTCTTCGGCTTCCACCCGGCGGCTTCTTTGAGGCGAGCTATGGCGGGCTGGGCGGCGGCATCGGCATGGCGCTTGGCGTCAAATCGGCCGCCCCCGAGCGCCCGGTGATCGTCGCCATCGGCGACGGCGCCTTCCACTACAACCCGGTGATCGCGAGCTTTGGCGCGGCGCAGGAGCACGCGCTGCCGATCCTGGTGCTGCTGTTCAACAATGCCGGCTACCTGTCGCAGAAGAGCGACGTCATGAACAGCTTCCCGCAGGGCGAGGCGGCGAAAGCCGGCCGCGTGATCGGCACCTCGATCACGCCTGCACCCGACTACCCGGCGCTGGCGCGCGCCTATGGCGGCGTCGGCGAGCGCGTCGAGCAGCCCGCGGCGCTGGCCGGCGCGATCGAGCGCGGCCTCGCTGCGGTGGCGGAGGGCCGGCTCGCGCTCATCGAGCTGGTGCTGAAGCCGGTCTAGCGCTGAAGGCGCGCAGCGCCGCTCCGTCGCTACTTTTCGCGTTCGGACGGCGGCGCGTGCAGGAAGGGCGCCCATTCCCGTTCTGCGTTGAACCGCGACCCTCCTCCCGCCCGCTGCGTTTGCCGAAGATGGACCATCGTGGAGCGGCACGGGTGCGGCGCCTTTCAGTCGGTGCCATCGGCCTGATCCTGGCCCTGAGTTGTCCCGGCTGCAGCCTCGTTGATCGCGCCGGCCGCGATCTCGAGACGGCAGGCGGCAATATCCGGAAATCGGCCGACTGGGTCGGCAACCGATTGGGCTATCCGACGGAAGCGCCGCCCGTCGCCTCGGGAAGCTCGTCGGCCACCAATTACGTCGTGGCGCCGCCGCCTGGCGCCGCCGCGCCGCCCGCCGATCTTCCCGCGGAGCCCTGCAGCTGGACCAACGCCAAGCCGAACTGCTGACGATGGAACGCTGCCGCGCCGCTTCCTGTTGGAACCGGAGGTGACGCCCCGAGGGAGAGTCCGCATGCGTCTCTGGTTCATCGTGCTGCTGGCGGTGCTGCCGCTTGGCGCCTGCATCTCCACCCAGCCCGCCCCGACCATCGTGGTGCCGCAGGGCGCATCCGTGGTCTGCCCGAACGGCGCGTC
>Ga0134125_10007850_pt1 | contig 12031 bp, 9 predicted proteins | sample KB31751_FD_96464 | JGI IMG/M metagenome (GOLD analysis project Ga0134125, IMG submission 96464) | Terrestrial soil microbial communities with excess Nitrogen fertilizer from Kellogg Biological Station, Michigan, USA - KB3-175-1 | ecosystem: Environmental > Terrestrial > Soil > Unclassified ... | reverse complement strand
GAGATGCTGGCTCTCTCGCCGTTCGCGCTGCGCCTGGTGAAGGCGAGCTTCAACGCCCACGAGGACGGCTACGCCGGGATCCAGCAGCTCGCCCACGACGCCAACCTCCTCTTCTACGGCGCGCCCGAGGCGAAAGAGGGCCGCGAGGCCTACAAGGAAAAGCGCCGCCCCGACTTCTCGAAGTTCCCCCGGCGGGCCTAGGGGTGCAGGGAGAGGGACGGCCTGATTCGCGGCCCTTGCGGCCGTCCGAGGTGCGTCCCGGGCGTCTCGTGGCGGCCCGGGCAGGCTGTGGCCGCCACGAGACGCCCGGGACGTGAGGGGTCCGTGGGGGAGAGGGCACAGGTCGTGACGAAGGCCACGCTTCGGTGAAGGGTCCGTGCGGAAGAGTCGCCCCGGACACCCGGTCGGTGACGAAGATGCCGGGAACGTCACGCCTTCCGGCCGTCTGGAGGCGGGAATCGAGGGGTCCAGGACGCGCTGTCGACTTTGACCCTCCTATAGGGGGGTCAAACCCGGGTCACGTGTTTGCAACGTCCGAAGAACACACGCGGAAGAGTCACGTTCCCGGCGCCTCTGTGACGAGACCGGACATCGGTGACGGATCGGTGGCACTCCCGTCGTCCTCCCGCGATCCTTCTCCGCTCCCCGCACCCCCGGCCGTCTCGGCCACGGCCACAGCCTGCCCGGGCCGTGGCCGAGACGGCCGCGTCCCTCGGCCGGCCCTACCCCGAGACGGCCGCGTCCCTCGGCCGTCCCTTCCCCGGCGCCGGCTTCCCGGGGCCGACCCTTCCCGGGCGCGGGAGCTCGGTGGAACCAACTCTCCAGCGCCGCAAGCGCTGCCGCGCCTGAGCGACGCCAGATGTGCGGTGCTCCTACTATCTGGGCACCGATGGTCAACGAACAGGGGGCGTGCAGATGAGTGAGGTCGAGGTCGGGATGGGTCTCTACGAGATCCCGCAGGAGATGGTCGACTTCCGCGAAACGATCCGCCAGATCGCGACCGAGAAGATCGCCCCCCGCGCCGGCGACATCGACCGCAACGCCGAATACCCCTGGGACATCCGCAAGATCCTCGGCGAACAGGACATCCTCGGGCTCCCCTTCGGTGAGGAGTACGGGGGAACCGGGACCGGCACGCTGATGCTGCAGATCGGGGTCGAGGAGATCGCCAAGGCCTGTGCCTCGAGCGCCCTGATCCTGATGATCCAGGAGCTCGGCACGCTGCCGATCCAGCTCTTCGGCTCCGACGAGCTGAAAGAGCGCTTCCTGCCCAGGTGCGCGACCGGCGAGTGGTCGCCGGCCTTCGCCCTGTCGGAGCCCGAGGCGGGTTCCGACCCGGCCTCGATGCGCACCACCGCGGTCAAGGACGGCGACGAATGGGTGATCAACGGCCAGAAGTGCTGGATCACCAACGCCGGGGTGGCCGACTTCTACTGCGTCTTCGCCACCACCGACCGCGAGAACCGGCGGATCTCCGCCTTCGTGGTCGAGAAAGAGCGCGAGGGCTTCGACCCCGGTCAGCTCGAGCACAAGCTCGGGATCAAGGGCTCGCCGACCGGCTCGCCCGCCTTCACCGACGTCCGCGTCCCGCACGAGAACCTGATCGGCGAGGAGGGCAAGGGCCTCTCGGTCGCCCTCGGCACGCTCGAGCGGACCCGTCTCGGCGCCGCCGCGCAGGCCGTCGGCATCGCCCAGGGCGCGACCGACTTCGCCAACGAGTACGCGAAAGAGCGGATCGCCTTCGGCAAGCCGATCAACAACCTGCAGGGGATCCAGTTCAAGCTCGCCGACATGGAGGCCGGCACCGCCGCCGCCCGCGAGCTCCTCTACAAAGCCTGCTCGATGGCCGACAAGCCCCGCCGCCCGGCGGACCTCGGCAAGTTCACCTCGATGGCGAAGCTGATCTGCGCCGACAACGCGATGAAGGTGACGGTCGAGGCGATCCAGGTGCTCGGCGGCTACGGCTACGTCAACGAGTACCCGGTCGAGCGGATGATGCGCGACGCGAAGATCACCCAGATCTACGAGGGCACCCAGGAGATCCAGCGGGTCGTGATCGCGCGCTCGATGGCGAGCTGATGCCCGACGGAGTCGCCTATGCGCAGCTGCGGCGCGGCGCGGACATGTTCCAGAGCCTGCGTCGCGAACTCGGGGTCGAGAGCTTCGGCATCAACCTGATGTCGCTGCGCCCCGGCCAGCGCCTCCGCATCCACCGGCACCGGCGCCAGGAGGAGGTCTACCTCGTCCTCGAAGGCACGCTGACCCTGCTGATCGAGGGCGAGCCGCACGACCTCGGGCCCGACCACCTCGCCCGGGTCGGCCCCGAGGTCCGGCGCCAGCTCACCAACCGGACCCCGGAGCCGGTGGTGCTGTTGGCGCTCGGCGGCTCGGGCGAGCACGAGGGGCGCGACGGCCTCGCCTGGGTCGACTGGGACGAGGAGGGGCCGGGCCGCGAACCGCGCGAGATTCCGCTGCCCGACGATCTCCCGATCTGAGCCGCCGATGAGCACGCGCGAGCGGATCAAGATGACGAGCGAGGAGCAACTCGCCTTCCTCGGCGAGGAGCTCACCGTGATCGTCAGCAGCTTCGGCCCGCGGGGCTGGCCGCACTCGATGCCGATGTGGTTCGTCGTCCGCGCGGGCGAGGTGTGGATGTGGACCTACCGCTCCTCGCAGAAGGTGCGCAATCTCGAACGGGACCCACGCGCCACCCTTCTGGTCGAGGCGGGCGTGACCTACGACCAGCTGCGCGGGGTGATGACCGAGGCGGAGGCGGAGCTCATCGACGACTACGACCGGACCCTGGCGCTGGGGCGGGAGCTGTTCGGGCGCTACACCCCGGGCGCGGAGGGACCCGAGGTCGAGGAAGCGCTCGCCGCGCAGGCGCACAAGCGGGTCGCGATCCGCTTCCACGCGCGCCACGTCGTCAGCTGGGATCATCGCAAGCTCTGATGGGACCGCTGCAAGGGGTGAAGGTGGTGGAGATGGCCGGGATCGGCCCGATCTCCTTTGCCGGGATGCTGCTCGCCGACCTCGGCGCCGAGGTGACGCAGGTGCAGCGGCCCGGTGGTGGCGCCTGGCCGCCCTCGCCGGTGCTCGATCGCGGTCGCCAGGTGCGCGGGATCGACGTCAAATCCACCGCCGGGCTGGAGCAGGTGCTCGATCTCGTGGTCGGGTCCGAGGTCCTGATCGAGGGCTTCCGGCCCGGCGTGATGGAGCGGCTCGGCCTCGGCCCGGACCAGTGCCTGGAGCGCAACCCGGCGCTGGTCTACGGGCGGATGACCGGCTGGGGTCAGTCGGGCCGCTACGCCCACACGGCCGGTCACGACATCACCTACCTGGCGATCTCCGGCGCCCTCCACATGATCGGCGAGGAGGGTGGCAAGCCGGTCCCACCGGTCAACCTGCTCGGCGACTTCGGCGCCGGCGGCGTCTACCTCGCCTTCGGCGTCGTCAGCGCGCTGCTGCACGCCCGCGCCGGTGGCGTCGGCCAGGTGGTCGACGCGGCGATCGTCGACGGCGCCGCCTCGGTCACCGGGCTGCTGCACGGCTTCCTCGAGACGGGGGTCTGGAAAGACGAGCGCGGGGTCAACCTGCTCGACGGCGGTGCCCCCTTCTATGACTGCTACCGCTGCGCCGACGGCGAGTGGGTGGCGGTCGGGGCGCTGGAGCCGCAGTTCTACCGGGCGCTGATCGAGAAACTGGGGATGGCCGACGACGAGGCGATCCAGGCCTACCTCGACCCGGCGACCTGGCCGGCGATCCGCGAGCGCTTCACCGCCAGGTTCGCCGAGCGCCCCCGCGACGAGTGGCACGAGCTCTTCGCCGACTCCGACTGCTGCGTCGCCCCGGTGCTCTCGATGCGCGAGGCGCGCGAGGACGGCCACAATCGCGACCGCGGCATCTTCGTCGATGTCGACGGGATGCCCCAGCCGGCGCCGGCGCCGCGCTTCAGCGTCACCGAGCCCGACCTGCCGCGCCCGGCCCGCGGGAACGGCTGAGCTTGTGACCCGGCGGGTGGCGATCGTCACCGGCGCCGGGCGGGGGATCGGCGCCGCGACGGTCGCGGCGCTGGCCGCCGATGGTTGGAGCGTGGTCGCCGTCGACCGCTGCGCGGCCGACCGGCGCCTGCCTTACGCGATGGCGAGCGAGCGCGACCTCGACGCCGCGGTGGCGGCGGCCGCCGAGCGTGCCGGGCGGGACGACGTGGCGCGGGCCGTGGTCGCCGACGCCGGCGACGAAGAGGCGCTGGCGGCGGTGGTCGAGGGCGCCGAAGCCTGGGGTGCCCTCGACGCCTTCGTCGCCAACGCCGGCGTGATCGCGGGCGGCCTGCCGGCCTGGGAACTACCCGCCGAGCAACAGCGGGCGCTGCTCGAGGTGAACCTCGAGGCGGCGATCCTCGCCGCCCGCCTCGTCGTCCCGTCGTTGCTGGGGCGGCCGCGGCCGCGCATGGGCCGCTTCGTCGCCGTCACCTCCTCGGGGGCGGCGCGGGGGATGTCGGGGCTGGCCGCCTACAGCGCCGCCAAGGCCGGGGTGGAGGGCTTCGTCCGCGGCCTCGCCGCCGACCTCCATGGCAGCGGCGTCACCGCCAACGCCGTCGCCCCGGGATCGACCGACACGCCGCTCCTGGCCGAGTCCGCCCGCCTCTTCGAGCTCCCTTCGCCCCGTGACTTCGCGCCGCGTCAGCCGCTCGAGCGCCTGCTCGAGCCCGAGGAGGTCGCCGCGATGATCGCCTACCTGCTCGGCCCCGGCGGGTCCGGCGTCACCGGCGCCACGCTGCCGGTGGACGGCGGGCTGACGATCTGACGGGCGGGCTGCAGGGTGGGGGCGCCGACACCACAGCTGTAGTCGCACTCCTCCGCTTCGTCGCCCTCCTGGTGGAGGACCTCGGAGGAGATCGTGGTCCAGGCGATCACCGCGCCGATCACGGCGAGGACCGCGCAGACGACCATCCCCATGTGAAAGCCGTCGGTCATCTGGGACGGTTCGTAGAACTTGTCCCCCGTCAGTCCCGCGACCGCGGGCAGCACCGCGACCGCCAGCAGTCCCGCCACCCGGGCGACCGCGTTGTTGACGCCGGAGGCGATCCCCGAGCGGGTCGAGTCGACCGCCGCCAGCACCGTCGCGGTGACCGGCGCCACCACCAAGGTCAGGCCGAACCCGAAGACGATCACCGCCGGCAGCACCGTGGTCACGTAGCTGTCGCCAGGGTTGATCCGCAGCATCAGCAGCAGCCCGGCGGCGATCACCAGTGGGCCGATCGTCAACGGCCGCCGTGGCCCGACCCGCTGGGCCATCGCGCCCGCCCGGGCGGAGCCGACCAGCATCAGCAGCGTTATCGGCAGTGATGCGGATCCGGCGGCGATCGGCGAGTAGCCCATCGAGATCTGCAGGAAGGAGACGAGCAGGAAGAAGACGCCGCCGAGGGCCGCGTAGACGACGAAGGTCACCGCGTTGGCGGCGCTGAACTGGCGCGAACGGAAGATCGAGAGGGGCAGCATCGGGTTGGCGCTGCGCCGCTCCTGCATGAAAAAGCCGATCAACGCGGCGACTCCGATCGCCGCGGTGACGACGACCGCGGCCGGGTGATTGCCTTCGGGCGCCTCGATCAGCGCGTAGGTGGTGCCGCCGAGCCCGATCGCGGCGAGGGCGGCGCCGCTTGCGTCGAGCTTGCCGGTCGCGTTCGGGTCACGCGACTCAGGGACGTGCCGCGACGCCGCCCAGATGACGAAGATCCCGATCGGCAGGTTGATCAGGAAGATCGCCCGCCAGGAGATCGCCGCGATCAGCCAGCCGCCGAGCAGCGGCCCGAAGGCGGTGGCGACGCCGCCGAGGCCCGACCAGGCGCCGATCGCCCGGGCCCGGTCGGTGGGGCGGAAGCTGGCCTCGATGATCGCCAGGCTGCCGGGGGTCAGCAGGGCGCCGCCGATTCCCTGGATCAGCCGTGCGAAGACGAGGAGCTCGACCGAGGGGGCGATCGCGCAGAGGAGCGAGGCGACGGTGAAGAGGCCGACGCCGGCCTGGAAGACCCGCCGCCGTCCGAGCCGGTCGCCGAGGCTGCCGCCGAGCAGGATCAGCGAGGCCAGGGTCAGCAGGTAGCCGTTGAGGATCCACTGCAGGGCGCTGGTCGAAGCGTTCAGGTCCTCGCCGATCTTCGGCAGGGCGACGTTGACGACGGTGCCGTCAAGGAATGCCATCCCCGAGCCGGCGACGGTGACAGCGACCAGCCAGCGGCCTGCGGCGCTCTGGAAGGCGATGCCGTCGGACGGTTTTCCCTCCATAGGGACGACCTTACTTGGGGGGAAGGGTCGGGAAATCGCGCGGTCGGGATTTCCACCCTGTGGGGTGGAAAACTCCGGTCGCGTGAATCTGAGCGCTCGTGAGGGCCCGGATCCCCGTCAGGTCACCCGCAACCGCCACATCCCGGTGTGCTTCCCGCCGGAAGGGTCACGTCCCGGGCGTCTCGTGGCGGTCACGCGTCTTCCGCGTGGTACCGGTCGAGCAGGGCCAGCTCGGAATCGCGATTAGGGAAGAGGAAGAAGACGACGCAGATTCCGATCGCCACGGCGATCATCCCCGCCGCGTAGGTCCAGTCGCCGCCGTCGAGGAAGGACTTGCGGGCGCCGGCGGCAATCGCCTGCGCGTATTCCGGGTACTGCTGGGCGGTGTTGGCGGCGCTGGAGAAGGACTTGGTCAGTTCGTTCTGGACCTTCTCGCTGACGCTCGAGGCATGCGGCGAGGCGGCGATCTGTTCGGCGAAGGTCTTGGCGTAGCCGGCGGTCAGGAGGGCGCCGAAGATCGACTGCATGATCGCCCCGCCCAGATCCCGCTGGAGGTCCGCGGTCCCGGAGGCCATCCCGGCCTTCTTCACCGGCACCGAGCCGGTCAGGGAGCGCGAGGCGGGCGTGCCGGCGAAGCCGACCCCGACCCCCATCAGCAGGTAGCCGAGCCCGACCGGAAAGTAGGAGGCGTTCTCGTCCCAGAGGACCAGCATCACCAGGAAGGCGAGGATGCAGAAGCTGAAGCCGAGCAGCAGGGTGAAGCGCGAGCCGCGCGCCTCGACCAGCTTCGCCGACTGCGGGGCGACGATGATCATCCCGATCGCCCCCGGCAGGATCGCCAGCCCCGCCTGCAGGGTCGAGTAGCCGAGCACGTTCTGGACGAACTGCTGGCCGATGAACATCGCCCCCATCAGCGAGCCGAAGACGATGATCCCGGCGAGCGCCGCCACCCAGAAGGTCGACCGTGCCGCGATCCGCAGGTCATACAAGGGGTTGGGGATGCGGCGCTGGCGCAGGATGAACGCCCCGGTGGCGGCGACGGCGACGATGCCGAGGATCGCCGCCGTCGTCCCCTTGCCCGGTTCCGGCGCCAGGTTGATCGCCAGCACCAAGGCGCCGACCAGGGCGATCGAGAGGATGCCGCCGAGGTGGTCGACCGGCTCGGTCGTCTCGTTGACGTGGGCGGGGACGAGGCGCCAGGCGAAGACGAGGGCGATCGCCGCCAGCGGCGCGCTGATGATGAACACCGACCACCAGTCGAAGCCTTCGAGCAGCGCTCCGGCGACCAGCGGCCCGAGCGCCGAGATGCCGCCGCCGAGCGCCGACCACAGGGCGATCGACCTGGTCCGCGCCGCCCCCGACCAGAGCGCGGTGATCAGCGCCAGCGTGGTCGGGTAGGCCATCCCGGCGGCGACCCCGCCGAAGACCCGGGCGATGAAGAGCACCTGCGCGGTCGGGGCGAGCGCGGCGAGGATCGAAGCCGGGATCGTCAGCGCCATCCCCAGCACCAGCAGCGTCTTGCGCCCGTAGCGGTCGCCGACCGCGCCGAGGTAGAGGACCGAGGCCGCCAGCCCGAGCGAGTAGCCGACGGCGATCAGGTCGACCATCGTCTGCCCGGCGTCGAAGTGTTTGCCGATGTCCGGCAGGGCGACGTTCGCCACCGCCAGGTTCAGGTTGGCGACCCCGGCGACCCCGATCAGCGTCGCCAGCACCAGCCCCGCGCGCAGTGGCGCCGAGCCCGTCGATGGCGGCGCGGCCGGGGCCGGGTCCGCTGCGGCCTCCATCTAGACCTCGATCCAGGTACCGCTCGGGCCGAGGTTCCGCAGCGGCGAGTCGCCGACCATGCTCCGGCAGCCCCAGGCCTCGTGGATGTGGCCGAAGACGACCAGCCGCGGGGCCTTCAGCTCGACCGCCGAGAGGAGCGTCTCGCTGCCGAAGTGGGTGTCGGGGTCGCCGCCGTCGCAGTGCCCCTTCGGCGGCGAGTGCAGCACCAGCACGCAGCCCTCCGGGGCCGGCGCGATCATCGTCGCGGCCTCCTCCTCGGAGAGGTCGAAGCTCCAGTCCCACGGCGTGGTCGGGATCCCGGCGCCGAGGCCGAAGAACTCGAGCCCGTCGACCTCGGTCCCCTCGCCGTGCAGCACCGTCGCCGCCGGCCAGCCCGCCGCCGCGGCGCGCAGCGCGTCGACCGTCTCGTTGTTGCCGGGGACGAGGACGGTCGGCGTCTCGATCGTCGCCAGCGCGCCGATCGTCTCCTCCAGCCCCTCGTGCACGGAGGCGAAATCGCCGGCCCCGATTACGACGTCCGCGTCGGCCGACATCGCGACCAGCTTCGCCGCCTGGTCGAGGTCCCGGTGCAGATCGCTGAAGGCGAGCAGCCTCACGTCCGGAAAGCTATCCGCTCGGGGCGGCGGCGGGTCCCGTCTCGGGCACGATCCGGCCGAATTGGCGCGGTCGCCACGGCCGCCAGGAACGGTGCGGCTTCGACGGTTCCTCCTCCGCACGCACGCTGAGATCGAAGTAGAGGAAGGTGCCGCCGAGCGCCGTGAACGGGATCAGCAGGGCGAAGACGAGCGAGCCGATCAGATTGATCCAGATCAGCGGCAGGGCGGTGAAGATGAGGGCGAAGGTGAGGATCGGCCCGGTCGCGATGCCGATCACGTAGAGGATCACGATCACCCGCGCGGTGCGGAACCAGCGGCCACGGACCAGCTCGGAGCTGGCGCGGAAGGACTCGCGCAGGCTCTTGTCGGTGAAGATCACTTCCTCCTGCACGAAGGCCCAGCCGACCAGCTTCCAGATCGCCCAGGGAAGGCCGATCACGGTGAACGCCATCAGCAGGACCCCGATGGTCGCCAGCAGCTGCGCGCCGACCACCCGCCAGAAGCGCGCTTTCACGCCCAGCAGCGCCTGCCGGAAGCTGACCTGCCGGCGGTGCGTCGCTTCGCGGGCGACGACGATCGCGATCGCCGCGACCAGCGCCTGGGCGACCGGACGGATGAACTGTTCGAGCAGGTCGGCCCAGGCGAGGTTGACGCCGCTTTCGCCCTTTTGCGGCGCCGATTCGGTGATCAACCCGGCCAACAGGTTGGTCGCTCCGATCAGCACCAGCGCCGCCAGTGCGATCGGTAGGAGCACCCGCCAGTGGCGGCCGTAGAACTGGCGCGCGGCGCGCAGGATCTGACCGAAGGCGCGGCGCCGGCGCAGGTTGTCGATTTCCACCGGCCGCCACTTGGTGAAGCCGACGAAGAGGGCCAGCAGGATCGCCAGGACGACCAGCGTCCCCACCGCGGCACCCGGCGATTCGGCGTCCAGGTTGATCAGTTCGGAGGCGGCGGCGACGGCGCCGCAGAACGCCCTGGTCACCTGCGGTCCGGCGATCGTGCCGCCGGGCAGGCGCGGGCTGGTGGTCCGCTGCTTCGCCATCCAGGCGAACGGTTCGTGCCACTGGTGCTTGGTCTGCGGTCCGGTCGGGCCGTTGTTGAAGCCCTTTTCGCGTTCGCCCCAGCGGCCGTAGTAGGAGGTCCAGGCGAACGGGCCGGAACTGACGACGCCGTTCGGCATCAGGATCGGGGACAGCGTCAGTTCGCGCAGAGGCCCGGTGGTGTTGTCGCAGCCGAGGCCGGAGCCGTGCTGACCGTTCTCGACGTAGACGGCGGAGTCGTAGAAGGTCGCGTGCGAGCCCGCCGCCGGGTAGACGATCGGGTGCGTCCCTTCCTTCTGCACCTTGCCGTCGGTCCAGCTCGCCCGCTCGCCGCCGGCGTGCTGGAAGAGGATGATTTCGCTCGGTTCTTCGTGCAGTGCGACCGCCGGGGTGTCGGCTTCGAAGGTGATCTGCATCCCCTCCCAGTCACCCTCATGAAGGTCGTTGAACTGGTTGAAGTACCAGAAGAACCAGTACTGGAGGGCGAAGCCCGGGTGGCCCTCTTCGCGGGCGATGTGGGCGTAGGTGACGGCGGGCGCCTTGCCTTCCTCGATCAGTCTTTTGAATGCCTTGGCGTAGACGCAGGTGTTGCCGAGCACGCGCCCTTCGAGGTTCAGGTACCAGGGCCCGCGCAGGCCGGCGATGTCGGCGGCGGTCGGCGCCCGCCGCACGTCGGTGAGGTCGCCGTTCTCGGCGCCGTGTTGGAGGACCACGTCGGGGTTGCCGAGCACGGTGTCGACGCTGGTCGGCTGGTACTGCTCCTGCGAGGTGTCGCAGGGCGGGTCGGTCTCTTCCCGCAGCTCGGTGATCGGGACGTACTTTTCCGCCAGTTCTTCGGCGGGGACCTCAGGGGCGGGGAGGCCCACCTCGCTCGTCGCCTCGCCGCGGAAGTAGTCCTTCGGTTCGGTGCCGTGGGCCGCAGCCGGCGCGAAGAGGGCGAGCAGCAGCGCAGCCGTGAGAAGGACGAGGCGCCCGGGCCGCTTCACGCCGGCAAACGTACAGCGTCGGAGGGTGGTGGGGAAGGGGGTTGCGGACGGGCAAGGGTCCCGGCCCCTGCGGCCGGGGACGGCGGGCCCGGGCGTCCCGGAGGCGACCCGGGCAGGCTGAGGCCGCCTCCGAGACGCCCGGGTCGGGAGGTCTTGCGGGGGAACTGGCGCGGGGACGGTGTCCCTGCGGGGGTCGTCGCAGGGACGTCACCTTGCGGGGGAAGGCCGGACAGAGACGTCGCGAGCGTCACGGACGCGCTACACACCCACGTGACCCCTCCGGCGGCGTCCGACTTTACCTGCCACATATGGCAGGTAAAGTCGGACGCTGCCCGGGGCGGGGCCCCACCTGTCGCGTCCCTCCTGGGTAGACGTGACGTTCCGCACCTCTCCCGCACTCCTTCCGCGCACTCCCCTCGAGACCCGCACGGAAACCGCGCCCTCCGCCTCCCCCCACGGACCCGGCCATCTCGGAGGCGGCCTCAGCCTGCCCGGGCCGCCTCCGAGATGGCCGGGTCCCTCGGCCGTCCCTTCCCGGCCCTTCTCCCCGGTCCCGTCGAAGCGCCCTCCGACGCCCCCCGTGCGCCTAAGCGGCGGTGCTGACGACCGGCTCGTCCTCGGGGACTTCGCCTTCTTCGACTTTGCCGTCCGGCATGAATTTCAGCGCGACGACGAAGGCGATCGCGAGGGCGATGGCCATCCCGTGGAAGACGTCCTTGGTCGCTTCGGCGAAGGACATCGGCACGGCGCTGAAGACCTCGCCCGCCTTCGAGCCGAGCGCCTGGCCGATCTTCTGGCAGGTCGCTTCGCCCTGGGCGACGCATTCGGCGACCGCATCTGCTTTGTCCTTTGAGACACCCTTGCTCGAAAGCGCATTCTCCAAGTTCGATCTATTCCAGGTGATCAGCAGCGAGCCGAGGATCGCCAGGCCGAGGCTGGAGCCGAAGTTCCGCACCGTCTGGGTGATCCCGGTCGCCTCGCCATAACGGCTGCGCGCGACCCGGTTGAGGGCGTCGGTGTTGGCGGGGGAGAGGACGAGCCCGACCCCGATCCCGGCGAGCACGATGTAGTACCACTGTTCGCTCACCGAGAGGTGGGTCATCGAGCTGCCCCAGAGCCAGAAGCCGACCGCGCCGATCGCGCAGCCGAGGACCACCGGCCGCCGCGCCCCGATCCGGTCGAGCATCTTGCCGCCCCACTGGGTCGCGGTGGCGAAGCCGGCGAAGAAGATCAGCAGGTAGAGCCCGGTTTCCGAGGCCGATTCGCCGAGCGAGATCTGCGCGTACTCGCTGGCGAAGAAGAACAGCGGCACGAACGGGATCATCAGCAGGAAGAGGATCACG
>Ga0134125_10007848_pt1 | contig 12032 bp, 14 predicted proteins | sample KB31751_FD_96464 | JGI IMG/M metagenome (GOLD analysis project Ga0134125, IMG submission 96464) | Terrestrial soil microbial communities with excess Nitrogen fertilizer from Kellogg Biological Station, Michigan, USA - KB3-175-1 | ecosystem: Environmental > Terrestrial > Soil > Unclassified ... | reverse complement strand
GTCGCCCGCGAGAACGCGGCGTCGCTCGCGATCCCGCGGAAGCTCGGCTTCGTCGAGGAAGGCACGTTGCGGCGCTTCTTGCACGGCCCCGACGGCACACCGCTCCAGCGCGACGCCGTCGTGTTCGCCTTGCTGCGCGAGGAGCTGGCGGGATCGCCGGTGGCACGCGCCGAGCTGCGCGCCTTCGACGCCGCTGGCGAAGAGGTCCTATAGGTGAGTGAGCGGCTTCGGCTCTGGCTGGAGCGGGCCGGGGCCGGGTATCGAATGCGTGACGCCGCGACCGGGGAGCCCGTGCCCTGGGAGGATCCGCGCGTCCGCGTCGTCGCGGTCGCCGGTGTGTCGTTCCGCCCGGGCGCCGTCGAGGACGCCTCGTTCGACCCGGGCCGGCGGCTTGCGCTCGTGGCGGAGCCCGGCAACGAGCACGATCCGAGCGCGGTCGGGATCTGGAACGAGCAGCGGTCGCTGCAGGCGGGCTACGTGCCGCGCGAGGTCGCGCCGGACTTGGACGGCGACGAGCAGGCAGTCTCTTTGTGGCGAGTCGAGGGCGGCCTGCGGGTGCTGCTCGTCCCGGCCGACGCGTGGGTCGGGACGCCGCGCTAGATTCCGCCAGCCGTGGCGTACGAGTTCAAGCTTCCGGATCTCGGCGAGGGCCTGACCGAGGGCGAGATCGCTCGCTGGCTGGTCGCCGAGGGGCAGGAGATCGCCGAGGACGATCCGCTCGTCGAGGTGCAGACCGACAAGACGACGGTCGAGATCCCGTCCCCGGCCGCCGGCAAGGTCGCTCGGATCCTGGTCGAGGAGGGCGCGGTCGTCCCGGTCGGGACGGTGCTCGTCGTGATCGGTGAGGACGGAGCCGCACCCGCCGCGGAGCAGCCGGCAGCCGAACCGGCCGCGTCCGTTCGGGCCACGACCCAGGGACAGTCCCCGGGCCCCGGCCAACCGGGACGCGTCCGCGCGACGCCGCTCGTTCGGCGCATGGCCGAGGAGTTCGGAGTCGACGTTGCGTCCGTCGAGGCGACGGGGCCGCAAGGCCGCGTCACCGAGGAGGACGTGCGCCGCGCGGCCGCGTCCCGGGGACTGTCCCCGGGACAGGGCGAGGAAGGACGGCGCGAGCCGCTGCGTGGGGTGCGCCGACTCGTCGCCGAACACATGACCCGCGCGCACCGCGAGGTGCCGCCGGTCACGTGGGTCGAGGAGTGCGACTTCGGCAACGTCGAGCTGAAGCGCCTCGTGCCGACCGTGCTGAAGGCCGTCGCCGAGAGCCTGAAGGCGTTTCCGGAGCTGAACGCCCGGCTCGACGGCGACGAGATCGTCTACCTCGAACGCTACGACCTGGGCATCGCGGTGCAGACCGACCAGGGCCTCGTCGTCCCCGTCGTGCGCGGCTGCGATGAGCGCAGCATCGACGAGCTCACCGGCGAGCTTGCGCGGCTAGCCGAGGCAGCCCGCTCAGGAGACCTGAAGCCCGAGGAGCTCCGCGGCTCGACGTTCACCGTCACGAGTGCCGGCAAGCTCGGCGGCCTGCTGACGACGCCGATCGTCAACCACCCCGAGGTCGCGATCCTCAGCGTCGGCCGGATCGCCGACCGCCCGGTCGTCCGCGACGGCGAGATCACGATCCGGCCGGTCGGCACGATCGCGATTACGTTCGACCACCGCGTCCTCGACGGCGCCCGCGCGGCCGAGTTCGGGCTCGACGTGATTCGGCGCCTGCAAGACGGGTAAGGAGGAGCCCGGCGGCGAGGGTCCACCGGGCTCCGTCAGTGGAGGGCAGCGCCCTCCGAACCTAGAGCTGGCCGCGCATCGCGCCCAGCGGATGCTTCGCGTTGTGCACGTTCACGTAGAAGCCGGCCGGGCCCTTCAGGATCGACCTGACGAGCGCCTTCGAGGCGGTCGTGCAGCCCTGCCGCTTGTAGCCGGCGCCGAGCGGGACGACGATGTTCCCGGAGACCCCGCGCTTGCCCTTGTGGATGTGAGCCTGATTCGGCTTGCCGTCGATCTGGCCGAGCTTGAACTCCCAGCAGACCCTGCCGGTCTTCGCGTTCAGCGTCAGCTCGACCGTGCCCTTGTTCGACGCGGGCGCCGCCGGCGACTCGTTCGGCCCCTTGAGCGCGATCTCGAACTTCGTCGCGCTCGTCGCGGCGCTCGCCATGACGACGCCGACCAGTGCCAGCAGCGAGACCACGAGTCCTATGCCTGCTCTGCGCATGCTTCTCCTCTCCTCTGGAGCGGATACGCGACTGCTAGGCGGACCGGTTTTCTACGCGACCAGGTGCGGCTCGAGCATGCGCTCGATCCTGGGCGCGCTCGCACGGCCCACGAGGCGGTCGACGACGCGCTTGTCCTTCACGAGCGCGAGCGTCGGCACGGTCTCGACGCCGAACCGCTCCGCGAGCTCAGGGCGCTCGTCGACGTCGATCGTCGTGACTCGCAGCCGGTCGCGCTCCTTGCGCGCGAGATGCGCCATCAGGCTCTCCATCCGGCGCGCCGGCCCGGAGTGGGTGGCGCCGAAGAAGACAAGGAGGGGGCGGGGATCGTCGGCCAAGGCAGACGCCTTTTTCCCTGCACAGCGCGGATCGAAACCCGAGGACGCCCGCCTGTCTACACTCAGCCGCGGAATGTGGGAGGCGTATCGGATCGGCCTGTCGCTCGGCCTCGGCCTCGGGATCGGGTCCCTGCTCTCGGCACTCGCGGCCCCGACCCGAAGCACGCTTGCGGCCGTCGTCACGCTTGTGGCCGCAGCGCTCGGCGCGGGCGTCGGCTGGCTGATCGGCGGCTGGCACGAGGCGGTGGCGGGCGGAGTCGGCGGCGCCCTCGGCGCGCTTGTCGTGGCCGGGCTCGTGGCGGGGACGCTGCGGCGCGGCGGCACGCGCGGCGGAACAGCCCTACTCGTCGGCCTCGCCTCGGTCGGGATCGCGGCGCTCGCGTTGATCCCGTTCGTGGGCTTCCTCGAGGCCGTGGCGCTGCCCGCGCTCGCGGGCCGGGCGCGGCGCCGGCAGCCGGAGCGGTACGCCGGCCTGCGCAGCCTCGCGCGTGACTGACAAGAAGCTGATCCTGGTCGTGATCGACGGCCTCACGCCGGAGGTGTTCGAGGACGCGGTCGAGACCGAGTACGCGCCCGCGCTGGCGTTTCTCGCGCGGAACGGCAGCTACCGCCGCGGCACGTCGACGTTCCCGTCGCTGACGCCGGTCTGCCTCAGCTCGATCGCGACCGGTGCGCACCCGGACGTGCATCGCATCCCGCACCTCGTCTGGTGGAACCGGGACGAGCGGCGCCTCGTCGAGTACGGCTCGTCGTTCGCGGCGATTCGCGCGGCCGGCACGCGCCGGTCGTTCCTCGACGCTGTCTTCAACATGAACGAGCAGCACCTCGGCCGCGACGCGGTCACCCTCTACGAGGGGCTCGAGGACGCGGGGCTGACGACGGCGGCGGTGAACATCACCTGCTACCGCGGCCGCACGCCGCACCTGCCGCTCGTGCCGGGGTTCACGCGGCCGGCGTTCGGGCCGAAGGAGTTCTTCTTCTACAGCCTGTTCGAGTCGGAGGTGACCGGCGCGCCGGTTGCGGTGTTCGGCCGCTCGACCGGCTCGATCGACGCCTACGCCGCCTACGTGGGCCGCTGGCTGGTCACGCGCGACGGCTTCGACCTGCTGGTCTACTACCTGCCCGACTACGACTTCGCCTCGCACGCACGCGGCCCGGGCGGAACGCAGGAGGCGCTCGCGCGCAGCGACGCTGCGGTCGGCGCGCTGATCGAGGCCGGCGGCGGGCCGGACGAGTTCCTCGAGCGGTACGCGGTCGTCGTCTGCTCCGACCACGGCCAGACGCTCGTCGAGCGGGCGGTCTCGCTCGAGGCATCGTTCGCGGACGTGGACGGCGTGCTCGTGACGGCTTCGAATCGGGCCGGGATGGTCTATTGCCTCGACGGCTGTCGCGAGGACGTGGACGAGCTCGCCCGGCGGCTCGACGGCTCGCCGGCGGCGGAGGTCGTGCTCTACCGCGACGGCGACGAGGCGGTCGCCCGGCGCGGCCGCGAGGAGCTTCGCTTCGCGCCCGCCGACGGCGCGTGGCGGACGAGCGGCGACCTGACGCTGCTCGACCAGCCGGACGCGCTCGAGCGCTGCTGGGCCGCGCTCGCGAACCCGAACGCCGGCGAGCTGATCGTCTCGCCGCCGCTCGGCGTCGAGCTGACCGACCTGGCCGGCCGCAGCCACCTCGGCGGCGGCAGTCACGGCTCGCTGGAGGCAGGCGACTCGCTGGTGCCGATCCTGACGGTCGGGCTCGACGCCGAGCCTCGCCGGATCGTCGACCTCGCCCCGCTCGCGTTCGAGCACTTCGGCGTGCAGCGGCCGGCGTACGCACGTGCCGCCTGACCGGCGGCAGATGGTCGAGCGCCAGCTCCGCGGGCGGGACATCCGGGACGAGCGCGTGCTCGAGGCGATGGCGACCGTGCCCCGAGAACTGTTCGTGCCGGAGGCGGTGCGCCGGCGTGCCTACCGGGACGCCGCGCTGCCGATCGGCCAGGGCCAGACGATCTCGCAGCCGTACATGGTCGCGCGCATCGCCGAGGCGCTCGCGCTGCGCCCCGGTGAGCTCGTGCTCGACGTCGGCACCGGCTCCGGCTACCAGGCGGCGGTGCTGGCGGAGCTCGGTGCCGACGTGGTCACGATCGAGCGGCTCCCCGAGCTCGCCGAGCAGGCCCGGGCCAACCTCGCGGCAGCCGGCTACCGACAGGTCGAGGTGCGAGTCGGCGACGGCACGCTCGGCGTTCCCGACCGCGCGCCGTTCGACGCGATCGCCGTCGCGGCCGCCGCGCCGGCGTTCCCCGAGACGCTCTACGAGCAGCTCCGGCCGCGCGGGCGCCTCGTCGTCCCCGTCGGCGGGCCACGCGCGCAGCGGCTCGAGGTGATCGTGCGCAGCCCCGAGGGCCCGGCCGTGGTGCATTCCGTCCCGTGCCGGTTCGTGCCGCTGGTCGGCGAGGAGGGCTTCGCTGGCTAGCCGCGCGCGCGGGCTGCCACCTCGCCTGCGCAAGAAGCGCCGTTGAGCGGGTACGCTCGCCGGCCGATGGCTCTTTCGCCCGCCACCACCCTCGCCCGCACGCGCGCGAGACAGGCGCTGAGCAGCCCGCGCAACTGGAAGCAACTCGCGAAGTTCTCGCTCGTCGGCCTGAGCGGCTACGTGATCAACCTCGTGGTCTACACGGCGCTGCTGCGCGGGGCCGGCTGGCACTACACGGCGGCGGCGACTGTTTCGTTCCTCGCCGCGGTGACGAATAACTACACGTGGAACCGGCTCTGGACCTTTCACGACCAGCGCGGGCACGTCGGCTGGCAGGGCCTCCGCTTCCTGGTCGTGGCCCTCGTCGCGTACGTCGCGAACCTGGTGCTGCTCTCGGCCTTCATCGAGCTGGGCATGGACAAGGTGACCTCCCAGGCGATCGCGGTCGTCCTCGTCACCCCCCTCAACTTCGTCGGCAACAAGCTCTGGTCGTTCAGAGTCCGCCGCTAGGCTGAGCCGATGTGGCGCGTCCTCGCCGCAGCCGCGATCGGGCTGATCCTGGCGGGACCGGCGGTCGCGGGCGGCAAGCAGCTCGGGCCGCCCGACCAGCGCCTGACCAAGGCGGCGGTGACGAAGATCTTCCTGCAGGACGAGAAGGTCTCGGACTGGCTGGCCCACTACCCGCGGAGCGGCCGGCAGGTCGAGGCGAGCTACGACAAGGAGCGGCACGTCTGGACGATCAGGGTCTGGTGGGGGGCCGCCGGCGAGATCGGCACCGGCAAAGTGGACGACACGAGCGGAGCCGTCACCGAGGCGTGGACCGGCCCGCAGGTCGCGTGGAAGATGGCGCGCGGCTACCCCGGAGCGTTCGGCGGCAAGGAGATCAACAGCACGCCCGTCTGGCTCGGCTTCTGCGTGCTCTTCCTGCTCGGGCTGGGCGACCTGCGCCGTCCGCTCTCGCTGCGCAACCTGGACCTGCTCACGCTGCTCTCGTTCAGCGTCTCGCTCTGGTACTTCAACAAGGGTCACATCTTCACGAGTGCGCCGCTCGTCTACCCGCCGCTGCTCTACCTCCTGGGCCGGATGGCCTGGAGCGCCTGGCGGGGCCGGCTCGCGACCGGCGCCGTGCCGGTCTGGCCGGTCTGGGCGCTCGCGGCGGCGACGGTCTTCGCCGCAGGCTTCCGCATCGGGCTGAACACGCAGTCCTCGAACGTGATCGACGTCGGCTACTCGGGCGTGGTCGGCGCGAACCGGATCGCGAACGGCGTCGTCCCGTACGGGAACTTCCCGGTCGAGCTCGGCAAGCCGTGCGGCCCAGCGGACGCCGAGGGCGAGATCCGCGACCGCATCCAGCGCGACGGCCGCTGCGAATCGGCGAACCCGCAGGGCGACACCTATGGGCCCGTCGCGTACGAGGCCTACCTGCCCGGCTACCTGGCGCTCGGCTGGACCGGGAAGTGGGACGACTTACCCGCGGCGCACTTCTCGTCGATCGGCTTCGACCTGCTCTGCATCCTCGGCCTGGCGCTCGTCGGCCTCCGTTTCGGCGGGACGCGACTCGCGGTGACACTCGCGTTCGCATGGGTCGCCTATCCGTTCACGCAGTACGTCTCGAACTCGAATACGAACGACGCGCTCGTGCCCCTGTTCCTGATCTGGGGCTTCTGGCTCGTCACTTCCCCGGTCGCGCGCGGCGCGGCTGTCGCGCTCTCGGGCTGGACCAAGTTCGCCTCGCTGCTGCTCGCCCCGCTCTGGGCGTCGTACCCCGAGCGGCGCCTCCGGCCGACGCTCGTCTTCGCCGCCGCGTTCGTGCTCACGAGTCTCGCCGCCTTCTCGATCCTCTTGCTCGACGGACATCCGCTCGGCGCGGCGCACGAGTTCTGGAAGCGGACGCTGAGCTGGCAGATCGACCGCGAGTCGCCGTTCTCGATCTGGGACTGGCGGCAGTACCACGCCGGCCTGCCCGACCTCCATCTCCTGCAGCGGGCGCTCGAGGGCCTGCTGCTGGTCGGCGCCGTCGCCGTCTACTTCTTCCCGCGTCGCAAGTCGCCGCTGCAGCTCGCCGCGCTGACCGCGGCGCTGCTGGTCGGCGCCGAGATCGTCCTGACGCACTGGTACTACGCCTACCTGCCATGGTTCTTCCCCTTCGCCGCGATCGCCGTGCTCGCCCCGGCGGCCGAGCCCGTTCGCGCCGCAGTCCGAAGGCCGCTTGAGCGTCCTCGCCAAGAGCTGGTCGGCGTCGAGTGACCCGCAACGGCTCCTCCTCGGAGCCGCGGGCCTCTTCCTCGTCGCGCTGACGCTCCTGCACTGGGGCTGGTACCAGCACGCGCTGATTCTCGACACAATCGAGTACCACCGCTACGGCGACGCGATGGTGCACGGCCACGTGCCGTACCGCGACTTCGCCGTCGAGTACCCGCCGGGTGCGCTGCCGGCGTTCGTCCTGCCCGCGCTCGGACGCCCGTCGCTCTCGCTCTACAACCGCGAGTTCCAGATCCTGATCGCGCTCTGCGGGATCGGCGCGCTCGCCGCGATGTGGTGGGCGCTCCGCTCGCTCGGCGCGACGCTCGAGCGGACGGCGGCGGCGCTCTGCTTCTTCGCGCTCGCGCCGCTCGTACTCGGCTCCGTGATTCTCTACCGCTACGACCTCTGGCCCGCGGCGCTGACGGTCGCCGGGCTCGCGGCCGTGCTGGCCCGGCGCGAGCGCCTCGGCTTCGCCGCGATCGGGCTTGGCGTCGCGGCGAAGGCGTTTCCGGCCGTCGTGCTGCCGCCGGCGTTCGTCTACGTCTGGCGCACGCGCGGCCGCCGCGAGGCGCTGCTTTGCCTGGGCGCAGCGGTTGTGGTCGCCGCGCTCGTGGTCGCGCCGTTTCTCGCGCTCGCGCCGCACGGCGTCTGGGACAGCATCGAGCGCCAGACGACGCGGCCGCTGCAGATCGAGAGCCTCGGCTCGGCGCTCCTGCTGGCCGCCCACCACACCTGGGGCCTTGCGCTGACGATGGTCTCGAGCCGCGGCTCGCAGAACCTCGTCGGCTCGGCCCCGAAGACCGCCGGCGCGATCTCGACCGCGCTCCTGCTCGTCTCTCTGCTCGGGATCTGGGTCGCCGCCGCGCGCGGCCCGGCGACGCCGGAGCGGCTGGTCCGCTGGAGCGCCGCCTCGCTCGCGGCCTTCATCGCCTTCGACAAGGTGCTCTCGCCGCAGTTCCTGATCTGGCTGCTGCCGCTCGTCCCGCTCGTCGCCGGGCGGCGTGGGCTCGTCGCGTCAGGGCTGCTTGCGCTCGCGCTGCTGCTCACGCAGGTCTGGTTCCCGATCCGCTACTTCGACCTCGTCCACTTCGACGAGTTCCCGTCGTGGGTGCTGCTTGCGCGCGACCTCGTCCTCGTCGCGCTGGTCGTCGTGCTCACGGCACCGGCACGCGCACCGGTTCGCAGCTGAGCGCCCGCCCGTCGGCGTCACACTCGACGAGCGCGCCCTCGATCCGCACGCCGCCGTCGGCCGGCTCGAAGCGGACGCCCATGCCGGTTCGCATCCGCGAGATCGCGAGCTCGGCCTTGACGCCGATCACGGAGTCGTGCGGCCCGGTCATGCCGGCGTCGGTGATCGCGGCCGTGCCGCCGGGCTGGACGCGCGCATCGCTCGTCTGCACGTGTGTGTGCGTCCCGAAGACGGCCGTGACCCGGCCGTCGAGCACCCGGGAGAGCGCGACCTTTTCGCTCGTCGCCTCGGCGTGGAAGTCGACGAGCACGATCTTCGCGGCAGCGCGCGCCTGCTCGACGAGCTCGTCCACGACCTCGAACGGGCTGACGTGCGTCTGCATGAACAGCTGCCCCTGGAGATTCAGGACCGCGACCGGAGTCCCGTCCTCGGCCTCGACGACCGTGAGGCCGCGCCCGGGCGTGGCGGACGCGAGGTTCGCCGGGCGCACGACCCGCTCGGCCGTCTCGAGGTACGGCGCGATCTCGCGCCGCCGCCAGACGTGGTTCCCGAGCGTGAGCACGTCCGCGCCGGCCGCGAGCAGGCGCTCCGCGAGCCGCGGCGTGATTCCGGCGCCGTCCGCGACGTTCTCGCCGTTGACGACGCAGAAGCCGACGCCGTGCTCCTCCTTCAGCGAAGGCAGCCGTTCCTCCACGGCCTTGCGGCCGGGCGTGCCGAACACGTCGGCTACGAAGAGGACGATCAGGGCAGGGAGAGCGTGGCGGGGTGAACCTCGATCGACACGTGGTTCCCCGCGTCCTGGGTCACGCGTGCGAGAGCCTGGCGCTCGACGCTCGCGAAGTCGATCACGGTGCCGACCTTCGAGGCCGTCGCGGTGAGCGTCGCGCCGACGTTCAGGTTCGGGTCGGGCCGGAGGTGCGTCAGCGAGACGACGAGCGAGGGGTTGCCGCTCGGCTGGATGTCGATCCGGGCGCCCATGTGCTTGCCGGCGAGGACGTAGGGCGTGATCCCGACGACAGTCCCGTCGACCGGCGAGTAGACGTCCGTGCCGACCGGCGCGCCGACGTCGAGTGACGTCGTCGCCGGCCCCGTTCCGCCGCTGAGAACGTAGTAGCGGAGGTTGCCGCTGCCGCTGCCGAAGAGGCTGCGGGCGACGCGCCCTACGAGGCCCTGGTTCACCTGCCTGCCGACCGCTCGCATCGGGAGAGCGCCGTCGCCGGAGGCGTGGTAGCCGATCGCCGTCACACGCGAGACCGGCTGCAGCAGCCGGATCGATCCCTGCAGCGCGAGCACCTGCGGCCTCGGCGGGCCGGCCGGCAGCAGTCGCGTCGCCGGCGCCGGCGCCGAGGTCGGGACCACGGCGTGGCCGCCCGATCCGAAAGCGGTCAGGAGGAGGGTGACGAGCGCGACCGACGCGAGCAGGAGAAGCCCCGCCAATCGCCTCTTCCGACGAGCAGCAGCGGCCGTTTCCGCCCGCCGCCGCCTCGCATGCGCGTGCGCAGAGGCGCGTGGCATCCGCGGCAGGGTAATGGAGGTGGCCTCCTCCTGCAACGAGAGGGGCGCGATTGGGTCAAGTGCCAGCGACCCCTCGACGGCGAAGTCCCAGTCCCAGGCAGGAGGCCTGAGCGGTACGACCCGGGAGGTACGATGGGCGACATGGCCGGGGCGCCCGCCGGGGCCGCGAAGTTGCAGATCCCGCGGTGGATCCAGCTGGTCGGCCTGCCGATACTGCTGCTCTTCCTGTGGGTCGTCGCGGGGGCGGCTCGTCACGTCGTCTTCCTGTTCCTCGTCGCCGCGCTGATCGCGTTCCTGCTGAACCCGATCGTGCGGACGCTGACGCGCGTCTGGATTCCCCGTGGGTTCGGCGTCGCGCTGGTGTACCTCAGCTTCCTCGCCATCCTCCTCGCCGCGGTCGTCGCCGTCGGCTCCGTGGTCGTCGACCAGACGAAGTCGAGCGCAAATCGCGTCAACAACTACTTTACGGTTGCCCACGGACACCCCTCGCGAACGAACGCCGACCGTGATGTCGACCGCTTCCAGCACTGGCTCGACACCCACCGCCTGAGCGGAATCGACGTCCAGAAGCGCGGGCACGACCTCGTCAAGCAGATCCGCAACAAGGACGTCTCGAAGTACACGGGCGACGTCGTCTCGTTCGTCGAGGGCGCTGCGATCGGGACGGTGAAGTTCCTCTTCGCGCTCGTGCTGACGATCGTGGTCTCGATCTACATGCTGCTCGACATGCCGCGGTTAGCCAGGGTGGTGGACCGGCGCTTTCCGCCCAATCCGGGCTCGCAGGCGCTGCTCACTCGCATCGAGCACTCGCTGGCGAGCTACGTCCGCGGGCAGTTCCTCCTCTCGCTGATCATCGGCACGAGCGCCGGCCTGGGGATGTGGCTGCTCGGCACGCTCGGGTGGGTCCCGGGCGCGGACAGATACGCCGTCCTGTTCGGGGCGTGGGTCGCCATCACGGAGCTGGTGCCGTACATCGGTCCCTGGCTCGGGGCGATCCCGCCGTTCATCTACGCGCTGGTCGTGCACCCGATCTCCGCGCTCTGGGTCGGGCTGCTCTTCCTCGGTATCCACCAGATCGAGGGGCACATCGTCGTCCCGAACGTGATGGGGAGCGCGCTTCGGCTCCACCCGCTGCTCGTCATCTTCGGCCTGCTCGCGGGCGGCGAGATCTACGGGCTGCCGGGTGCGCTCGTGGCGCTGCCGCTGCTCGCAGCCGGACGGGCGATCTGGGAGTTCTTCGGCGAGCGCGTGACGCTGGAGTCCTGGGCCCAGGGCGCCGCCGTGCCCGTCGAGGTGGAGGTGGAGCAGACGCGGCCGGTCGCGCCGCTCCCGCCGCCCGAAGACCCACCGGCAGCGGCACGGCGTTGACGCGGGCGACACCGCTGCTCGCCGCGCGCGGCGCGGGCCGCCGCTTCGGCCACCGGGACGCGCTCGAGCCGGTCGAGCTCGAGATCTGGGACGGCGAGGCCGTCGCGCTCGTCGGCCCGAACGGGGCCGGCAAGTCGACGCTGCTGGCCCTGCTCGCCGGCGCGCTCGAGGCGAGCGTCGGGTCGATCGAGCGGCGCAAGGGCGCCCGCGTCGGGTGGGCCCCGCAGCGTCCGGCCCAATACGGCCGGCTCTCCGCTCGCGAGAACCTCGAGCTGTTCGCGAAGCTCGAGGGCGAGCACGACCCGCAGGGTGCGGCCGCGCGCCTCCTTCGCGAGTTCGAGCTTCCCGGCGAGCCGGAGCCGAGCGCGAACCTCTCGGTCGGCAACCGGCAGCGCCTGAACCTCGCGATCGCCCAGCTCGGCGCCCCGCATGTGCTCCTGCTCGACGAGCCGACGGCGGCGCTCGACCCCCAGCAGCGCGCCCGGCTCTGGCGGCGAGTGGCCGATCTCCGCGCCGCCGGAGGCTCCGTCGTGTTCGCCACGCAGAACGTCGAGGAGGTCGAGCAGCTCGCCGACCGGGTCGCCGCGCTCCGCGAAGGCCGTCTCGTCTACGCCGGCTCGATCGACGACTACGACCGGACCGACGTCGAGAGTCTGTCGGCATGAAGCGCGTTCTCCTTCTGCTGCGCAAGGACGTGCTCGTGCTGCGGCGCTCGCC
>Ga0134125_10007847_pt1 | contig 12032 bp, 10 predicted proteins | sample KB31751_FD_96464 | JGI IMG/M metagenome (GOLD analysis project Ga0134125, IMG submission 96464) | Terrestrial soil microbial communities with excess Nitrogen fertilizer from Kellogg Biological Station, Michigan, USA - KB3-175-1 | ecosystem: Environmental > Terrestrial > Soil > Unclassified ... | reverse complement strand
GGCAACACATCGGTCAAGGTGCGCGAGAAGCTCGTCGCCGGCGAAGAGGAAGACCTGCTCTACGTGAAGGGCAGCGGCTGGGACCTGGAGCACATCGAGGCGGCCGGCTTCTCGCCGGTGCGCCTCGGGCACCTGGTGGAGCTTTCCCGGCTTCCCACGCTTTCCGACCCGGAGATGGTGAACGAGCTGCGCACGCACATGCTGCGCGCCGACGCGCCCACGCCTTCCGTCGAGGCGATCCTGCACGCGATCCTGCCGCACAAGTTCGTGGACCATACGCATTCGGACGCGGTCCTCGCGCTCACCAACACGCCGGACGGCGAACGGCGCATCCGCGAAATCTACGGCGACACGGTGGTGGTGATCCCGTACGTGATGCCGGGCTTCGACCTCGCGCGCTCCGTGGCGCAGGTCTTCCCGCGCGAGGCGAATGCGCGCACCAGGGGCATGGTGCTCCTGAACCACGGCATCTTCTCTTTCGGCGATACGGCGCGCGAATCCTACGAGCGGATGATCGAGCTGGTCGACATGGCCGAGCGCGCGCTCGAGCGCGCCGGCGCGTGGAACGTTTCGGCGACCGCCGCCGGCCCCGATGCCGGCAAGAAGCGCGATTCGCTCGCCGAGCTTCGCCTCGCGCTCTCGCGCAGCGCCGGCTTCCCGCTCGTGGTCGCCCTGCACGACGACGCCGCGAGCCGCGGCTTCGCGGCCCTCGCGAACGTCGCCGAGTCCACGCGGCGCGGTCCCGCGACGCCCGATCACGTGATCCGCACCAAGCCCTGGCCGATGGTGGGCCGCGACGTCGAGGCTTATGCGCGTGAGTACTCGGCCTATTTCCGCGAGCACGAGCCCAGGGCGCGCGAGCGCAAGACGATGCTCGACGCCGCGCCGCGCGTGGTGATCGATCCCGCCCTGGGCGTGTGCACCGCGGGGCGTGGGGCGAAGGACGCGGCCCTCGTCTTCGACATCTACTCGCATACGATGCAGTCGATCCAGCGCTCCGGAAAGCTGGGCGGATGGCGGCCGGTGTCCCCGCGCGATGCGTTCGACGTCGAGTATTGGGACCTCGAGCAGGCGAAGCTGCGCAAGTCCGGGAGCCCGCCGGCGTTCTCGGGCGAGGTGGCGCTCGTGACGGGCGCGGCCTCGGGCATCGGAAAGGCCTGCGTGCAGGCGTTCCTCGCTCGCGGGGCCGCCGTCGTGGGCCTCGATCTCAACGCCGCGGTGCAATCGCTGCACCGGCGCGCGGACTACCTCGGCATCGCCTGCGACGTGACCGACTCCGCGCAGCTCGAGGCGGCCCTCGAGACGTCGGCGCGCGCGTACGGCGGCCTCGACATGGTCGTGCTGAACGCGGGCATCTTTCCCGGCGGCACGCGCATCGCGTCCCTGGGCGATGGCGAATGGCAGCGCGTCATGCGCGTGAACCTCGACGCGAACCTGGCGCTCCTGCGCGAGGCGCACGCGCTCCTCAAGCTCGCCCCGCGCGGCGGGCGCGTGGTCGTGATCGGCTCGAAGAACGTTCCCGCCCCGGGGCCGGGCGCCGCGGCCTACTCGGCCTCGAAGGCCGCGCTCACGCAGCTCGCGCGCGTGGCGGCGCTGGAGTGGGGCGGCGACGGCATTCGCGTGAACACGCTGCATCCCAACGCGGTCTTCGACACCGGCATCTGGACCGACGAGGTGCTCGCCGAGCGCGCGCGCCACTACGGCCTCAGCGTCGAGCAGTACAGGACCAACAACGTCCTCCACGTGGAGGTGAAAAGCCGCGACGTGGCGGAGCTCGCCGCCGAGATGTGCGGGCCGCTCTTCGCCAAGACCACCGGGGCGCAGGTGCCCGTCGACGGGGGCAACGACCGCGTCATCTAGAATGGCGGGGTGAAGCAGGCCAGGCGGTCGCTGTGGGCGTCAAGCACACAGAGGAAAGTCGGGACTCCAGAGGGCAGCGTAGCGGGTAACTCCCGTCCGCCGTGAGGCGAGGATCAGAGGAACAGAGACGTAGCCGGTTAAGTCCGGGTGAAACGGCCAATCTCTACGCGGAGCAACACCAAGTAGGCAGGCATTGACGTGGCCCACCGAGCCTGCGGGTAGGTGGCTCGAGGCGCGCGGTAACGCGCGTCCCAGAGGAATGACCGTCACGGCGGCGCGAGCCGTCGACAGAATCCCGCTTACCGGCCTGCTTCACTTTTTTCTCCCGCAGCGCAGCATTTCCTCCCAAGTTACTTCCGGTGTCATTCGTATCCCTTTGAAAGCATTGGGATTACGATCTCATAATTGCGCTCAACAACCTGCGCTAACCCTTTGTCGCACAAGAAAATTTTGCTCTTTTGCACACTTGACTCGCTGTAGCCGCTTCACTACAGTGGCGGGAAGTGGGAAAACGTGGGGGAGCGGGTGTTCCAGGGGGCATCTCAGGTCAATCTCGACGCAAAGGGGCGCATGGCGGTCCCTACGCGCTCGCGCGAGGCGCTGACGCAGGGAGGCACCGTGAAGCTGGTGCTCACCGCGCACCCCGACGGCTGCCTGCTGCTCTATCCCGCCCCGGCGTGGGAGCCCATCCGCGCCCGCGTCATGTCCTTCCCCAGCCTCGACCGGCAATTCAGCGTCTGGAAGCGCCTCCTCGTGGGCTTCGCCCAGGAGGTGGAGCTCGACGGGACGGGGCGCCTCTTGGTGCCGCCGGAGATGCGCGACTTCGCGAAGATCGCGCGCGAGGTGATGTTCGTGGGCCAGGGCACCCACTACGAGATCTGGGACCTCGAGCAATGGAACACGCAGCTCGGGCAGCTTCGATCCGGAGGCAGCGGCAACCTGCCTCCGGGGATGGAGAACTTCTCCCTGTGAGCACGGCGACAGGGAGCGAATCGACGGCAACAACTCCCTTCCCCCGTGAATGAGGTCTCCCATGTCCCGGTCCTTCTCGAAGAAGCAGTCGCTGCCCTCAACGTCCGTGAAGACAAGACCTACGTCGATGGCACCTTTGGCCGCGGCGGGCACAGCCAGGCCATCCTCGCCCGTCTCGGTGTTCGCGGAAGACTTCTCGCTTTTGATCAGGACCCCGCGGCGCTTGCGTCTCACGCGCTCGAAGATCCGCGTCTTGAGCTGATCCACGCAAGGTTCTCGACCATGAAGCAGGCGCTGGCCGCTCGCGGCATCCGCGAGGTCGCGGGAATCCTCCTCGACGTGGGCGTGTCCTCGCCGCAGCTGGAGGAGGGCGCGCGCGGCTTCAGCTTCGCGCGCGAGGGCCCGCTCGACATGCGCATGGATCCCACGCAAGGCCAGACCGCGGCCGAGTTCCTCGCCCGCGCCGACGAAGAAGAAATCAGGGAGGTCATCGCGACTTATGGGGAAGAGCGGTTTGCTAAATCGGTTGCAGCGGCGATTGTTGATGCAAGGCGCCGCGAGCCTGTCCGCACCACCGGCCAGCTTGCCGCGATCGTGGGTCGCGCGGTTCGCACGCGCGAGCCGGGGCAGCACCCGGCGACCCGTACCTTTCAGGCTCTACGGATTCACGTCAATCAGGAGCTTGAAGAGCTGGAGGTGACGCTCCCCCGGGCGGCGGGGCTGCTGGAGCGCGGCGGAAGGCTCGCGGTGATCAGCTTCCACTCGCTGGAGGATCGCATCGTGAAGGGCTTCATCCGCAGCCGCTCGAGCGGCGACCGGTTTCCCAAGGAGGTGCCGGTGCGCGCGGCCGACATCCCGCCGGGCGAGCTGCGGCCGATCGGCCGCGCGGTGAAGGCCTCGCCGGCGGAAGCGGCGCGCAACCCGCGCGCGCGCAGCGCCGTGCTGCGAGTCGCGGAGAAGAACTGATGGGCCGCGTCGCCGGGGTGCTCCTCCTGCTCGCCATGCTCTGCGCCATGGGGGTGATCACTTCCCAGCACCGCGCGCGCAAGGTCTTCGTGGACCTCGAGGCCGAGCAGTCGGCCCAGCGCAAGCTCGAGGAGGAGTTCACGCAGCTCACGCTCGAGCAGGGCACGTGGGCCACCAACAAGCGCGTCGAGGCCATCGCGGCGAAGAGCCTCGCGATGCGGCTCCCCGACGCCTCGAGCACCGTGATCGTGACGCCCGGCGCGCCGGCCGTTTCCGGGAAGCGGCCATGAGGTTCGAGAAACGCACCCCGCAGCTGCGCCTGAAGCTCGAGGGCTGGCGCTCGCGCGTGGTGCTGGGCCTCATCGCCACGGGTTTCGTCACCCTCGCCGCGCGCGCCTTCTACCTGCAGGCCGTGCACAACGAGTTCCTGCAGGCCAAGGGCGAGGCGCGCTACGGGCGCGTGCTGGACCTGCCCGCCTCCCGCGGGCCCGTCACCGACAGGAACGGCAAGGCGCTCGCCGTCTCCACGCCGGTCGAATCCATCTGGGCCACCCCGGAGGATCTCGAGGACGTGGACGCGCCCCACCTGGCGAGCCTCGCGCGGGCGCTCGCCATGCCGGCCGCGGAGGTGCGCCAGAAGATCGACAGAAAGGATCGCCAGTTCGTCTACCTCAAGCGCCAGATTTCGCCCGACCAGGCCGCGAAAGTGATGGCGCTGGGTATCCCGGGCGTCTTCCAGCAGCGCGAGTTCCGCCGCTACTACCCGGCGGGCGAAGTGATGGCACACGTGGTCGGGTTCACCGGCATCGAGGACAACGGGCAGGAAGGCATCGAGCTCGCCGAGGAGCACCGCCTGGCGGGAGTGTCCGGCGCCCGCAAGGTCATCAAGGACCGCAAGGGGCGCATCGTCGAGGACGTCGAGGCCGCGCGCGCGCCGCGCGACGGCGAGGCCGTCACCCTCGCCATCGACGAGCGCCTGCAATTCCTCGCCCACCGCGAGCTGAAGGCCGTCGTGGAGTCGAGCCATGCGCGCGCCGGCTCCCTCGTGATCCTCGACGCGAGGACGGGCGAGATCCTCGCGCTCGTCAACATGCCCGACTACAACCCCAACAACCGCACGAGCGTGACGGGCTCGCAGACGCGCAACCGCTCCGTCACCGACCTCTTCGAGCCGGGCTCGACCATGAAGCCCTTCACGGTCGCCGCCGCCCTCGAGGCGGGCATCGTGACACCCGACACGATGATCCAGACCGGCCCGGGCGCGTGGCAGTTCGCGGGCTGGACCATCACCGACACGCACGCCAACGGCTTGATCTCGGTGGCGCAGGTGATCGAGAAGTCCTCCAACATCGGCAGCGCCAAGATCACGCTGCAGATGTCGCCCGAGCGCATGGGCACGTTCTACAAGGAGCTGGGCTTCGGCGCCGTTCCCGACACGGGCTTTCCCGGCGAGGCCAAGGGAATGCTCAAGCCCTGGACGCAGTGGCGGCCCATCGAGCAGGCCACCATGTCGTACGGACACGGGATCTCGGTGTCGCTCTTGCAGCTCGCGCGCGCCTACACGATCTTCACGACGGGCGGGGAGCTCCTGCCGCTCGCCCTCGAGAAACGCGACGCACACCCCATCGGCAAGCGCGTGATCTCGGCGCGCACCGCCCAGCAGGTGACGCGGATGATGGAGATGGCCGTGAGCCCCGCCGGAACGGCGCCCCTCGCCGCCGTGCCCGGCTACCGCGTCGCCGGCAAGACCGGCACGGCCTACAAGGCCGAGCAGGGCGGCTACGACGAGCACAAGTACCACTCGTCGTTCGTGGGCTTCGCGCCGGCTTCCGATCCGCGCTTCATCGTCGCGGTGATGATCGACGAGCCGCAGGGCGCGCGCCATTTCGGCGGCGACGTGGGCGCCCCCGTGTTCTCGAGGGTGATGGGCGCCGCGCTGCGGATGATGTCGGTGCCGCCCGATGCGCCGGCCGCGCCGGCCGCGCCGGCGCCCGGCACGCTCAACGTGCAGGCGCAACCCTCGCGGAGCGAGGGATGATCGCGCCCGCCGGCATCCATCGCAACGGCGGCGCGGCGCTCCTCGACCGCCTGGCGCAGCTGGGCGTGCCGCTCGCGGACCTCACCGCGGATTCGCGCGCGGTGAAGATGGGATCGATCTTCGTGGCCTACCCGGGCACCGTGCAGGACGGGCGCGCCTTCATCGCCGAAGCGATCGCGCGCGGCGCGGCGGCGGTGATCTGGGAACGCCAGGCCTTCACCTGGGACGAGCGCTGGAACGTGCCCAACCTCGGCGTCGAGGGCTTGCGGCTGCGCGTCTCCGAGATCGCGGGGCAGGTCTACGGCAATCCTTCCGAGTCGCTCTGGATGGCGGGCGTGACGGGCACCAACGGCAAGACCTCGGTGTCCCAATGGATCGCCGCCGCGCTGGATGCGATGGGACGCCGCTCCGCGGTGATCGGCACGCTGGGCAACGGCCTCGTGGGCGAGCGCGCCGAGGCGAAGAACACCACGCCCGACCCGATCGTGCTGCAGCGCCTGCTCGCCGAATACCTGCGGCGCGGGGCGAGGAACGTCGCCATGGAAGTGTCGAGCCACGGGCTGGACCAGGGCCGGGTGGCCGGAATCCGCTTCGGCTGCGCGGTCTTCACCAACCTCACGCGCGACCACCTCGACTACCACGGCACGATGGAGAACTACGGCGAGGCCAAGGCGCGGCTCTTCTCCTCCGAGGGCCTCGCCAACCGTGTCGTGAACGTGGACGACCCATGGGGCGCCTCGCTCGCGGCGCGCTTCGGGCCCGACGTGATCACCTACGGCACTTCCCGTCAGGCACGCCTTCGCGCGAGCCGCATCGGGCTTTCGGAAGCGGGAGTGCGCTTCCACCTGGATTCGGAATGGGGCGACGGCGACGTGCACGCGGCGGTGCTGGGCGCCTTCAACGTGTCGAACCTTTGCGCGGTGATCGGAACGCTCCTCGCCGCGGGCCTCACATTCGACGACGCGCTCGCCGCGGCGAGCTCGCTCAAGCCCGTGGCCGGGCGCCTCGAGCGCTTGGGCGGCGGCCCGCAGCCGCTGGTGGTCGTCGATTACGCGCACACGCCCGACGCCCTCGAGAAGGCGCTGGAAGCGCTGCGGCCCACGGTCGCCGCGGGGCACAAGCTCGTGTGCGTGTTCGGTTGCGGCGGCGATCGCGATCCCGGCAAGCGCCCGATGATGGGCGCGAGCGCCTCGCGCCTCGCCGACGAGGTGATCGTGACCTCCGACAATCCGAGGAGCGAGCCGCCGCTCGCCATCATCGACCAGGTCCTCGCCGGGATTTCCGGGCCCGTCGAGGCGATCGAGGATCGCCAGGTGGCGATCTTCTCGGCGGTGAGCCATGCGCGGCCCGGCGACGTGGTGCTGCTCGCCGGCAAGGGGCACGAGACCTACCAGGAGATCGCGGGCGTGCGCCATCCCTTCGCCGACCGCGAGGTCGCCGCCGCGGCGCTCGCCGAGCGCGAGGTCGCCGCGCGATGAACGGGGGCGAGAACGTGTCGCAGGCGGCGATGATGGGGCTCGGGGAAGCCGCGCGCGGGGCGGGCGGCGTGGCGCATGGCGACGCGCACTTCAGCGGCGTCACCACCGACAGCCGCGCGGTGAACGCGGGCGACCTCTTCGTGGCCCTCGTGGGCGAGCGATTCGACGGGCACGAGTACGTCGCCGAGGCCGTGCGCCGCGGCGCCGTGGCGGCCCTGGTCTCGCGCCGCATCGACTCCCAGCCCGCGATCCCGCAAATCGTCGTGGAGGATACCCGCCTCGGGCTGGGGCGCCTCGCCGGCTCCTGGCGCGGCCGCTTCGCGCTGCCGCTCGTGGCGCTCACCGGCAGCAACGGCAAGACCACGGTGAAGGAGATGATCGCCTCGATCCTCGCCGCCCACTGCGGCACGCGCGAAGCCGTGCTCGCCACCGAGGGCAACCTCAACAACGACATCGGGATGCCGCTCACGCTGCTCAAGCTCCGCGAGCGCCACCGCTACGCGGTGATCGAGATGGGCATGAACCACGCGGGCGAGATCGACTACCTCACGCGCCTCGCGCGCCCGGGCGTGGCGCTCGTGAACAACGCGCAGCGCGCCCACGTGGGCCTGCTGGGAAGCCTCGAGGCGGTGGCCCATGCGAAGGGCGAGATCTACTCCGGGCTTTCGCAGGCGGGGATCGCGGTGGTGAACGCCGACGACGCGCACGCGGCCTACTGGAAGAGCGTCAACGCGGGCCGGCGCATCGTGACATTCGGCATTTCCGGGGGGGCGGACGTGAGCGCCGCGCGCAGCAACGGCGGCCATCGCTTCACCACGCCCGCCGGCGCCTTTTCCGTGGCGCTGCAGGTGCACGGCGAGCACAACCTTCGCAACGCCCTGGCGGCGTGCGCCGCGGCGCATGCGCTGGGCATTCCGCTCGCCGCGATGCAGGCGGGCCTCGCGGCCTTCGGCGGCGTGCCCGGGCGGCTGCAACGGCGCGTCGCGCCTTCCGGCGTGGTCGTGATCGACGACACCTACAACGCCAATCCCGAGTCGATGAAGGCCGCGATCTCGGTGCTCGCGGCCGAGCCCGGGCGGCGGCTCTTCGTGATGGGCGACATGGGCGAGCTCGGCGACGAATCGGGCGTGATGCACGCGGAGGTGGGCGAGTTCGCGCGCGAGGCCGGCATCGACGCGTTGATGGCCGTGGGAGAGGCGAGCCGCCAGGCGGTGCAGGCCTTCGGCCGGGGCGCCACGCATTTCGACGACGTGGAGCCGCTCATCCGCGCCGTGAGCCGCGAGGCCGAGCGCGGCGCCACGGTGCTCGTGAAGGGCTCGCGCTTCATGCGCATGGAGCGCGTCTCGGACGCGATCGCGGGAAAGGCGGCCGGCCATGCTGTATGACCTCGCGCAGTGGCTGGCGATCGACGCGAAGATCCGCGCGTTCAACGTCTTCACCTACATCACGCTGCGCGTGGTGCTGGCGGCGCTCACCTCGCTCGCCATCTCCTTCATCGTGGGCCCGGCGATGATCCGCCGCCTCACCACGTACAAGATCGGGCAGGCGGTTCGCGACGACGGCCCGCGGAGCCACCTCATCAAGACGGGCACGCCCACCATGGGAGGCGCGCTCATCCTGGTCTCGGTGGCGATCACCACGATCCTCTGGGCGGACCTCGCCAACCGCTACGTGTGGATCGTGCTCCTCACCACGCTCGGCTTCGGGATCGTGGGCTGGGTGGACGACTGGCGCAAGGTCGTGCACCGCAACCCGAAGGGCCTTTCGGCGAAGGCGAAGTTCTTCTGGCAGTCGGTGATCGCGATCACCGCCGTCACCTACCTCGCCTACAGCGCGAAGCTGCCGCAGCAGACCGAGCTCATCGTGCCGTTCTTCAAGACCATCACGATCCCGCTGGGCGCGGTGGGCTTCGTGATCCTCGGCTACTTCGTGGTGGTCGGGACCTCCAACGCGGTGAACCTCACCGACGGGCTGGACGGCCTCGCCATCATGCCGACGGTGATGATCGCTTCGGCGCTCGCGATCTTCGCCTACGTCTCGGGCAACGCCGTGTTCGCGAAATACCTGGGCTTCCCGCTCATCTCGGGCTCCGGCGAGCTCGCGGTGATGTGCGGCGCGATGGCCGGGGCGGGCCTCGCGTTCCTCTGGTTCAACGCGTATCCGGCGGAAGTGTTCATGGGCGACGTGGGTGCGCTCGCGCTCGGCGCCGCGCTCGGCATGGTGGCGCTCGTCGTTCGCCAGGAGATCGTGCTCCTCATCATGGGCGGGGTCTTCGTGGTCGAGACGCTCTCCGTGATCATCCAGGTGGCGAGCTTCAAGCTCACCGGCCGGCGCGTCTTCCGCATGGCGCCCCTGCACCACCACTACGAGTTGAAGGGCTGGAAGGAGAACCAGGTCGTCGTGAGGTTCTGGATCATCACGATGATGCTGGTCCTCTTCGGGCTCTCCACGCTGAAGCTGCGTTGATGAAGAAAAGCATGAACCACGGAGACCACGGAGACCACGGAGGAAAGGCGTTTTTGAGCGATCGACTTCGGGCGTTCGGGATGGATACCGACAAGAGGATTTTCTCCGTGGTCTCCGTGGTCTCCGTGGTTCAAACGCACTAGCCAAGGAAGGGGAGTGGCCAATGAAGAATGGAGCGGCAAGAACGTCCTGGTGGTCGGCCTGGGCGACACGGGGATTTCGAGCGCTCGCTGGCTCGCGCGCGCGGGTGCGCAAGTGCACGCCGCGGACACGCGAGCGGCGCCTCCGGCCCTGGGAGCGTTCCGCGAAGAATTCCCTCTCGCCCGCGTATCGCTCGGCGCATTCGAGCTCCCGCTCCTGGAGGGCGTGGACGCGGTCGCTGCGAGTCCGGGCGTTGCGCTGCGCGAGCCCCTCCTTGCAGCCGCGCTCGCCCGCGGCATCGAAGTGGTCGGCGATGTCGAGATCCTCGCGCGGAGCCTCGCGCGCCGCGGGGCGGGGCCGCGCGTGATCGGCGTGACGGGCACCAACGGCAAGTCCACCGTGACGGCGCTCGCAGCCGCCATGGGCGAGGCCGCGGGCTTGAAGTCCGTGGCCGCCGGCAACATCGGCCTTCCGGTCCTGGATGCCCTCACCCGGTTCGAGCGCGAGGGGTTTCCCGAGCTCCTCGTGCTGGAGCTCTCGAGCTACCAGCTCGAGACCACGGCCTCGCTCGCGCTCGACGCCGCGGCGATGCTGAACCTCACGCAGGACCACCTCGACCGCTACGACTCGATCGCCGACTACGGCCGCGCGAAGGAACGGATCTTCATGCACTGCCGGACCCGCGTGGTGAACCGCGACGACGCGGCGAGCCGCGCCATGGGCGATTCCTCCGCGCTCTCCTTCGGCCTGGGCGTTCCGCGCGGAGCCTCCGAATGGGGCATGGACGAGCGCCATGAAACGCTCCTGCATGGCGGCGAGCCGATCGTCGCCGCCCGCGAGATGGCGATGCCCGGACTGCACAACGCGGCCAACGGCCTCGCCGCGCATGCGCTCGCCACCGCCGCCGGAATCGAGGGCGAGGGGCTCGCGCGCGCGCTTCGCGAGTTCAAGGGCCTGCCGCACCGCGTGGAGCACGTGGCGGCGGTGAACGGCATCGGCTTCTACGACGATTCCAAGGGCACCAACGTGGGCGCGTCGGTCGCGGCGCTCGAGGGCTTCGCGCAACCCGTCGTGCTCATCGCGGGCGGCGACGGCAAGGGGCAGGACTTCTCGCCGCTCGTGCCCGCGGTGAAAAGGCACGCCCGCGCCGTGGTCCTCATCGGGCGCGACGCGCCGGCCATCGCGAGCGCGCTGCGGCCTTCCGGCATCCCCGTCGAGCGGGCGGCCTCCCTGGAGGACGCGGTGCTCGCGGCATTCCACCTCGCGCGCGAAGGCGATGCGGTGCTGCTCTCGCCCGCCTGCGCGAGCTTCGACATGTTCCGCAACTACGGCCACCGGGGCGAGGTCTTCGCCGCGGCGGCACGGCGCCTCGCCCAGAGCCGTGAAAGCTGATGCTTTACAACCCCGCGCGCCGCGAATCGAGCCTCGACCCGGCGCTTGCCTGGTCGGCGCTGCTGCTCGCGGCGATCGGCATGGTGATGGTGTACTCGGCCTCGATCGCCATGGCCGAGGCGGAGCGTTTCACGGGCTTCCGGCCCAGCTACTTCCTGGTGCGCCACGCGATGTACCTGGGCGTGGGGCTCGCCTTCGCCGTCGCGTTCTTCCGCGTGCCGCTCTGGGTCTGGCAGCGCGCCTCGCCCTGGCTCTTCATGGCGGGCACCACGTTCCTCGTGGCGCTCCTCATCCCGGGCATCGGGCGCGAGGTGAACGGGGCGCGCCGCTGGATACCGCTCGGCTTCGCCACGTTCCAGCCCTCCGAGCTCATGAAGCTCTTCGTGGTGCTCTACGCCGCCGACTACACGGTGCGCAAGGCCGCGTTCATGGATGACGTGCGCAAGGGCTTCCTGCCCATGTTCGCCGTGATGACGTTCATCGCGGCGCTCCTCCTGCGCGAGCCCGATTTCGGCGCGCTGGTGGTGGTGACGACGATCGCGATGGCGGTGCTCTTCCTGGGCGGCCTCAACTGGCGGCTCTTCGCGGGCCTCGCGGTGCTCCTCTCGGGCGCCTTCGCCGCGCTCATCGTCTCCTCGCCCTATCGCCTGCAGCGGATCCTCGGCTTCATGGACCCCTGGTCCGACGCGTACGGGAAGGGCTACCAGCTCTCGCATTCG
>Ga0134125_10007846_pt1 | contig 12033 bp, 13 predicted proteins | sample KB31751_FD_96464 | JGI IMG/M metagenome (GOLD analysis project Ga0134125, IMG submission 96464) | Terrestrial soil microbial communities with excess Nitrogen fertilizer from Kellogg Biological Station, Michigan, USA - KB3-175-1 | ecosystem: Environmental > Terrestrial > Soil > Unclassified ... | reverse complement strand
TCCGACAAATCGCTCGCCTTTGCAACCGGCGTGCTCGCCAAAGGCGGAAAGGTTGTCGTAACCGGCCTCATCGGCGGCGCCTATACGACCGCCGTTGCGCTGTTTCCGCTCAAGGCGATGACGATCGAGGGTACCACAACCGGTACGCTCGCCGAGACGCGTGAATTGCTCGATCTGGTGCGCAACAAAAAAATCGTGCCGCCACCGATCGCGGAGCGGCCGTTTTCTGCGGCGCAGGCGACATTGGACGATCTGCGTGCCGGCCGCATCGTCGGCCGCGTGGTGCTGAGCACTTGAGCCTTACGGGACGATCTTCTTCAGATCGGCCAGCAATTGCGCGACGAAATTTTCCAGATCAGGCGTCTGCACTCGCTTGAGACGCTCTGCCGTCAGGATCGCGCGCACCCGCGCGAAGCTCTTGTCGAGGTCGCGGTTGACGAGCACGTAGTCGTATTCCCGCCAGTGCGAGATTTCCTCGACGGCGTTGCGAAGCCGCTGCGTGATGATCGTCGCGCTATCCTCGGCGCGCCGTTCCAGCCGCGATTTCAGTTCGGCCGCCGATGGCGGCAAGATAAAGACGCTGACGACATCGTCGCGCATTTTGGCGTAAAGCTGCTGCGCACCTTGCCAGTCGATGTCGAACAACACGTCGCGACCATCTGCGAGCGCCTTTTCGACCGGTTCGCGCGGCGTTCCGTAATAATTGCCATGCACCTCGGCATATTCCAGCAAATCGCCGGTGTCGCGCATGACCTCGAACTGGTGCTTGCTGACGAACCTGTAGTGCACGCCCTCGATTTCACTCGGCCGCCTCTGCCGCGTAGTAACTGAGATCGACAGCGCGACGTTCTCTTCCTGGTCGAGCAAGTTGCGGGATAACGTCGTCTTCCCTGCGCCCGAGGGCGAGGACAGGACGAACATGATGCCCCTGCGGGTTATGTCGCCGGTGTGACTCATTCCAGGTTCTGAACCTGCTCGCGGAATTGCTCGACGACCGTTTTTAGTTCGAGGCCAATGTTGGTGAGCGCAACATCATTCGCCTTGGCGGTAAGCGTATTCGATTCCCGGCCCAGCTCTTGCGCCAGAAAATCGAGCCGGCGGCCGATGGCGCCGCCTTCCGCGATCAACCTCTGCGATTGGACCACGTGGGCGGCAAGCCGGTCGAGTTCTTCCCGGATATCGGCTTTGGCAGCAAGCATCACCGCTTCCTGATGCAGCCGGTCGCTATCGAAACGTTGCGAAGCTGCGAGCAGCGTCGCCACCTGCTCGGCGAGCCGCGCCTTGACAGCCTCCGGCTTGCGCCCCGGTGCAGCGTCGGCGCGCACAGCCAGCGCCGAAATCTCCTTCAGCCGCTCGGCGAGCACGCGTCCCAGCGCCGCGCCTTCCTCCTGCCGCATGGCGAGCAGGGCCGCGAGCGCACCGGCAAAGCCGGCCGCAATCGCCTCCTCGGCGGCGCGCCGGTCGTCCTCCCGTTCGCTTTCTTCGGTGACTTCCATCACGCCCTTGAGCGAGAGAATGCCGTCGAGCGTCGGCGGCGTGGCTTGCACACGTCCGGTCAGGTCCCTGAGCGTGGCAATCACCGCCGCCAGCACCGGCTCGTTGATCTTGACGGTCGACGTAACGCCTTTGCGCTCGGCGGTAAGGTTCGCATAGACCGTGCCGCGCGCAAGCTGCGCCGACGCACGCGCGCGCACCGGCGCTTCGATCGCGTCCCAGCCCGGCGGCATGCGCAGCCGCAGATCGAGGCCCTTGGCGTTGACGGATTTAAGCTCCCATGCCCAAGCGTAGGAGCCGACGACGCCGTGGCGCCGAGCGAAGCCGGTCATGCTCGACAAAACCATCGCCGCCGATCTTTCTTCGATGAATGCAAAAGCCGCGGAAACCTTAGCGGCGCGCTTGGCGCCTCACAAGGCTGCTATCGCCGCGTCGCGGGCCGCTTGTTGACGGCAGGCGCCGGATCGGGCGTGACTTGAACGTCGGGTACGCTCTGGCCGCCCTGCGGCCCTTGCGTATTCTGATTGTGCTCGATCGCGCGCAAATGCGCGACGTTCTTCTGGTGCTGGTCGTAGCTGTCGGAGAAGATGTGGCCGCCACTACCGTCAGCAACGAAATAAAGCTCCTTGGTGCGCGCCGGATTGGCGGCAGCCTCAAGCGAGGCGCGGCCCGGATTGGCAATCGGTCCCGGCGGCAAGCCGTCGATGACGTAAGTATTGTACGGCGTGTGCTGCTCGATCTCGCTCTTCATGATCGGACGGCCGAGCGATCCCTTTCCGCCGGTCAACCCGTAGATGATGGTCGGGTCGGATTGCAGCCGCATCTTGTTCTTGAGCCGGTTGATGAACACCGCGGCGACGCGCGAGCGCTCTTCGGGGCGGCCGGTTTCCTTTTCCACGATCGAGGCCAGCGTCACCAACTCTTCCGGCGTCTTGATCGGCAGGCCTTGCGTCCTGTGCTCCCAGACTTCCTGCAGCACACGCCGCTCGGATTGCTGCATGCGCTGAATGATCGCCTCGCGCAGCGTGCCGCGAGTGAATTTGTACGTTTCCGGCAGCAACGTTCCTTCGCGCGGAATTTCCTTGATCTGTCCGGAGAGAGCGCCGTTCTCCAAAAGACGCGCTACGATCTGCTCGGATGTCAGCCCTTCCGGAACGGTAAGCGCGTGCTGCACGACGCGGTTCTCGATGATCGTCTCGACGACCTCCGCCAGGCTCGCGTGCTTCGTGAATTGGTATTCGCCGCTCTTGAGGCCACCACGCGCCTTGAGCACCAGCACGCCGCCCATGAACACCAGTGGCTGATCGATCACGCCCTCACGTACCAGCACTTCCGAAATATCCTTGATGCCGAGCCCGCGCGGAATGTTGACGATCTTGTCCTGCGCGAGCGGACCCGGCGCCTCAAACCGCTGCCTGCCGACCCAGATCGCGCCGCCAACGGCGACGGCGAACACGACGAGCACCGTGAAAATAGCGTTGCCGACGATCACCAGCGGATGGCGCACCCGGCGCGAGCGGCGTGCCGGCGCCGGCACCCTTTCCGGCTCCAATGCTGTCCTCGGACTACGCGGCGTTATCGGGCGCCTGTCCGGCGGCGGTGGCGTGCCGATCGGCCGCCCTGGCGGCGGAACGTAGGCGCCAGCGACCGGCCGGGCGGGCGGCTGAACGCTTCCATTGCCGCCCGAGACCGGATCGGTCGGACCGCGACCACCGTTTCCTTGTGGAGGACTTGAATTCACACCCTGCTTCCCGCTTTCGGCCCAGCCATCGTCACGTCAGCACTCCGGCAAAGTCCGAGCCTGACGGCCTTTACCTAAGGCCTGCTCGGATCGGGCGGCATCGATCGCCGCGCGGCAAAGAACGAAGCCAAACCAGCGCGATAGACGCAAGGTTAGAGGCAAATATGGCGAAAGCTGGGGACCGGTTCCATCCGTTCCGGGCGTTAGTCCACAACACGCCGGAAAACCAGCGAAGCGTTGGTTCCGCCGAATCCGAAGGAGTTGGACAATACCACGTCGATGTCGCGCGCGCGGGCTTTATGCGGCACGAGGTCGATCGGCGTTTCGACCGATGGGTTGTCGAGGTTGATCGTCGGCGGCGCGACCTGGTCGCGAATGGCCAGCATGGAGAAGATCGCCTCGACGGCCCCCGCCGCCCCGAGCAAATGACCGATGCACGACTTGGTCGACGACATCGAAATCCGGGCTGCCGAGTTGCCGACGAGTTTTTGCACCGCGCCCAGCTCGATTTCATCGCCGAGCGGCGTCGAGGTGCCGTGCGCATTGATGTAACCGATCTGATCGGTCGATACGTCCGCACGCTTCATGGCCATTCTCATGCAGCGCAGCGCGCCATCGCCGTCGGGCGACGGCGCCGTGATGTGATAGGCATCGCCGGAAAGGCCGTATCCGATTACTTCGGCATAAATCCTGGCGCCGCGCGCCTTCGCATGTTCGAGCGATTCAAGCACGACGACGCCCGCGCCCTCGCCCATCACGAAACCGTCGCGGGCCTTGTCGTAGGGACGCGATGCGCGCGTCGGCTCGTCGTTGAAACCCGTCGAGAGAGCGCGCAGCGCCGCAAACCCGGCAATGGCGATCCGGTTGACCGGCGATTCAGCGCCGCCCGCCACCATCACATCGGCATCGTCGAGTGCGATCAGCCGTGCGGCATCGCCGATCGCGTGCGCACCGGTCGAGCAAGCGGTTACGACCGAATGGTTCGGCCCCTTCAGGCCGAACTCAATCGATACGAACCCTGACGCGAGATTAATGATGCGGCCCGGAATGAAGAACGGCGAAACCCTGCGCGGGCCTTTCTCGTGCATCGTCATCGCCGTTTCGGCAATGCCCTCGATGCCGCCGATGCCGGAGCCGATCAGCACGCCGCTGCGCGTCTGCTCCTCGTAGCTTTTCGGATGCCAGTTGGCGTCGTCGAGCGCTTGCCGCGCCGCGCACATCGCGAACACGATGAACTCGTCGACCTTGCGCTGCTCCTTCGGCTCCATCCACTGATCGGGATTATAGGTGCCGTTGGTGCCGTCGCCGCGCGGAACGATGCAGGCAATCTTGCAGGGAAGATCGGAAACGTCGAAACGCTCGATCTTCCGCGCGCCGCTCTCGCCCTTGAGAAGGCGCTGCCACGTCGGCTCAACGCCGCATCCGAGCGGCGTCAGCATTCCCACCCCGGTGACGACGACCCGTTTCATGGCCGATGCTCCGAGCCAAAGGTGACCGCACTACGCGCCACGACACAGGGCATAGCTCACACGCTTGCTAGTTGGAATGCGGTAGATATCTGCCAACGCTGGGTCAGCTTTTAGCGTTCTTCTCAAGGAATTTGACCGCGTCGCCTACCGTGAGGATCGTCTCGGCCGCATCGTCGGGAATTTCGCAGCCGAATTCCTCTTCAAATGCCATCACGAGCTCGACGGTGTCGAGACTGTCGGCGCCAAGATCGTCAATGAAGCTCGCGGCGTCAGTCACCTTGTCGGGCTCAACGCCCAGATGCTCCACGACGATTTTTTTAACCCGCTCGCCAATGTCACTCATCGTTCCAACCTCGTGCGTTTCTGGATTGGGCTGCGTCCGGGAGTACGGTCGCAACCATCGCGGCATGGCCTCGTCGTGGCAGACGCTGGCAAGACGCACACCGATCGCGACGGATCAAATTCATTCGCCGCTATCAGGCCGCCCCAGCCGGGCCGAATTTCGGTTACCACACTTCAAAAGCGTTGACTAGCGCGCGCAAGCGTATCGGGGCGAACGCCGGAATACCAAGCATTTTCCTCATGAAAACATCGCCATGCCGCCGTTCACGTGCAACGTCGACCCGGTAACATAGGCCGCCTCGTCGGACGCAAGATAGACCGCGGCAGCGGCGATTTCGGCAGCCGTGCCCAATCGGGCGGCCGGAACCCGATTCATGATCGCCTCGCGCTGTTTTTCATTCAGTTTGTCGGTCATCGGCGTTGCGATAAAACCTGGCGCGATGCAATTTGCGGTTACGCCGCGCTTGGCATATTCGGCCGCCACCGACTTGATCATGCCCACCATACCGGCCTTGGCCGCGGTGTAATTGCTTTGCCCCGGATTGCCGGTCGCGCCCACCACCGACGAAATCCCGATCACGCGACCGAAACGGCGACGCATCATCCCCTTCACTGCGGCGCGGGCAAGCCTGAACGTGGAGGTCAGGTTGACGGCGATGACGCGATCCCAGTCCTCATCGCTCAATTGCACAAAAAGATTGTCGCGCGTGACGCCGGCATTGGCCACCAGGATGTCGAGCTTCTGCATTTTCTCTTCAGCGGACGGCACCAATTTCTCGATTTCGTCCTTGTTGGAAAGATCGCACGGCAGCACATGGACGCGGCTGCCCAGTTCCTGCGCAAGCGCGGCAAGCGCGTCCTGCCGCGTGCCGGAAATCGCGACGGTCGCGCCTTGCGCGTGCAGCGCACGCGCGATGGCGCCGCCAATGCCGCCGGTCGCTCCCGTCACGAGCGCGGTCTTGCCGGTCAAATCGAACATGGCCAGATTCCCCCTGACGCGATCATGGCTAGCCGCGCGCCGCTTTGAAAGCCGCAATATCGTCGGGCGTGCCGACGGCGCTCGAACGCGCGCCCTCCGCGATGCGCTTGATAAGGCCGCTGAGCACCTTGCCGGAGCCGATTTCGTAAAACATATCGGCGCCCGCGTTCGCCATCGCGGCGACGGATTCGCGCCAGCGCACCGTGCCGGTAACTTGCGCGACGAGAGAGCGCACGATTTCGGCCGGGTCGCTCACCGGCTTCGCCAGAACATTGGCCACCACCGGCACCGCGGGCGCCTTGACGCTGACCTTCGACAGCGCCTCCGCCATCACATCGGCGGCCGGTTGCATCAATGCGCAATGGAAGGGCGCGGACACGGGCAGCAGCATGGCCCGCTTGGCGCCTTTTGTTTTGGCGATCTCGACCGCGCGCTCGACCGCCGCCTTGTTGCCGGACACCACGACCTGCCCGCCGCCGTTGTCATTTGCGGCCTGGCAGACCTCACCCTGCGCCGCTTCGGCGGCGACCGCGGCGGCCTGGTCGAAATCGAGACCGAGCAGCGCCGCCATCGCGCCGGTGCCGACCGGTACCGCCTGTTGCATGGCGCGCCCGCGGGCGCGCACGAGACGAGCCGTGTCGGCTATCGTCAATGAGCCGGCGGCGGCGAGTGCCGAATATTCGCCGAGCGAGTGCCCGGCAACGAATTGCGCGTCGCGCTTGAGGTCGAATCCGGCTTCCGCTTCGAGCGTACGCATGGCCGCAAGCGACACCGCCATCAACGCAGGCTGCGCATTTTCGGTGAGCATCAGCGCGTCGGCCGGGCCCTCGAAGATGGTCGCGCTGAGCGGCGCGCCAAGGGCCTCGTCCACTTCCTCGAACACCCGGCGGGCCGGGATAAACGTGGCGGCGAGGGCCTTGCCCATGCCGACCGACTGGCTGCCCTGGCCTGGAAACACCAATGCGACCGACATTCCTTTTCCCCGCCTTGCATTCTGATCAGTGCTGTTTTTCGTCGAAATCGGGCCGAAAGACACCGCGATGCCGGGCATGTCAAGTTGTGGCCACCGAGGTAACGAACCGAAAACCCTCGTTGGCTACGATGCCGCCCATCAATGAAAAGGCGTGCCGCATGGCCGACTTGGTAACCGACGACGATCTGACGCGCGCCCGGCTGGACCCGGAGTTCCGGCAGCAACTGCTTGCCAACAATCTCGATCGGCTGCTCGGGGCGCTCAACCGCATGCGAAAGACCCCGGAGGCCGACCCCGCCCGCGCCGGCCAAATCCGCGAAGGCGTCGATCTGGCGGTCAAGCTCGCCGACCGGCTGCAGGGTAATGAGGACAGTTCGGACCCCCGGGCGGCGTGACGCTGCCCTTGCGCACCTGCGCCCTTTGCCTTGCCTTTTGCCCCTCTTCCCGCCTATAACCCGCGCGCTCCGTTGATCCCGGCTGGGAGCTGAACGGACGGCCGCTTTTGCTGCTTGAAAACGGTAGGACCTTCTAGGTTCGTCGTCCCGTGCTTCCACCTTCAGAGCATTCGAGCCTTCCCTTTCAAGGGCTCGAGGGGCTTGGCGCCGGAATCAAGGACACTGGGTTAACAAGGGAAGGCATTCCATGCCGCTATACGAGCACGTCTATCTTGCGCGCCAGGATCTGAGCGCGCAGCAGGTGGAAGAACTGACCACGCAACTGACCGGCGTCATCACGCAGATGGGCGGCACGGTCGCGAAGAACGAATACTGGGGCGTCAAGACGCTCTCGTTCCGCATCAGCAAGAACCGCAAGGCGCACATGACGCTGCTCAATATCGATGCAGCACCGGCGGTGATCAACGAAATCGAGCGGCAGGAACGTCTCAACGAAGACGTGCTGCGCTATCTGACGATCCGCGTCGAAGCGCACGAGGAAGGTCCCTCGGCGATGATGCGCAAATCCGATCGCGACGATCGCGGTGATCGTGGCGACCGCGGTGATCGGGGCGGCGGACGCTTCCGTGATCGCGATCGTGGCGAACGCAGGCCGCGCGAAGACGGCGACGAAGCCGGCGCGCCGGCGGCAGCGACGGAGGAATAAGCCATGGCATTTTCATCGCAAGGCGGAGGAGCCCGCCGTCCGTTTTTCCGCCGCCGCAAGACCTGCCCGTTTTCCGGCGCCAACGCGCCGAAGATCGACTTCAAGGACGTTCGGCTTTTGCAGCGTTACGTTTCGGAGCGCGGCAAGATCGTGCCGAGCCGCATCACCGCGGTGTCGGCGAAGAAGCAGCGCGAACTGGCGCAAGCCATCAAGCGTGCGCGATTCCTCGGACTGCTGCCTTACGTCATTCGGTAGCGACTGAAAGCGAGGCCTTCGGGATCGCCCGAGGGCCGATGGTTGGGGCGGAATAATCCGTCTCTAACCGCTCAACGGAGCGGGACAGCTCGAGATGATGCAGATCGGACTCATCGGTATTGGAGCGGGCGCCGCGGCAGCTTTGCTGTTCGCTTCGGTGGTGTCCGGCTCGTTGCTGTCGATCATGCTGTTTTACGTGGCGCCGCTGCCGCTTCTGATCGCGGCGCTTGGCTGGAGTCATTGGGCCGCGGCGATCGGCGCGCTCGGCGGCGCAGCAGCGCTCGCATCCGTGTTCGGCGGGTTTTACTGCCTCGTCTTCCTGGCGGTCGTCGGCTTGCCGGCGTGGTGGCTCGGTTATCTCGCCATGCTCGGCCGCCCTGTGCAGGCGCAGGGGCAAGCACAGTCGCAGGCACAAGGACAGGCGCCCGCGGTCGAATGGTATCCGCCCGGCCGACTGGTCGTGTGGGCCGCCGTTCTCAGCGCCGGCATTATTCTTGTCGCCATCCCGACTTTCGGCACCGACTCCGAAACTTTCCGCACCGGGCTTCGCGGCGCGCTTGGCCAGTTGTTGCAGGTGGATGGCGAAAGCCGGCTCGAAAACGTTGATCGGCTCATCGACTTCATGGTGATCGCCCTGCCGCCGACGGCGGCAGTTCTGACGACCATTACCAACACGCTCAATCTGTATCTTGCCGCACGCGTCGTGCACTTCTCCGGCCGGCTGCGGCGGCCGCGGCCCGATCTCGCGGCGATGGATTTTCCGAAGCCGGCGGCGCTCGTGCTCGGCGCGGCAGTCATCATAACTTTCGTTGGCGGAATTGCGGGCGTCATGGCCGGTGTTGTTTCGGCGAGCTTGCTGATCGCCTTCGGCGTGCTCGGCTTTGCCGTGCTGCACAGCATCACGCGCGGGATGGGCAGCCGCGCCGCCGTGCTGACCGGTACATATGCGGCCGTTCTCGTTTTCGGGTGGCCGATTTTGGCGCTGTGCATGCTCGGTGTCGCAGAAACGGCGATCGGCGTGCGCGGGCGGCTCATGAGCCGGGGCGGCCCGCCGATGCGGTCATGACGGATTTCTCAATCAACCAGATCAGATGAAGGAGTAACGACAATGGATGTGATTTTGCTGGAACGTGTCGGCAAGCTTGGCCAGATGGGCGACGTCGTGCGCGTGAAAGACGGCTTTGCCCGCAATTTCCTGTTGCCGCGCGGCAAGGCGCTGCGCGCAACCAAGGACAATAAAACGCGCTTCGAAGGCATGAAGACCGAACTCGAGAAGCGCAATCTCGAATTGAAGGGCGACGCCGGCAAGCTTGCCGCCAAACTCGACGGCAAAAGCGTTGTCGTAATCCGCCAGGCGTCGGAAACAGGCCAGCTTTTCGGCTCGGTCTCGACCCGCGACATCGCCAGCCTGTTGAGCACGGACGACATCGAAGTCAGCCGCTCGCAGGTCGCGCTCAACACGCCGATCAAGTCGATCGGCCAATACAAGGTGCCGCTGGCGCTGCATCCGGAAATCGACGTGACCGTCACCGTGCTGGTCGCCCGCAGCGACGACGAAGCGCAACGGCTTGTGCGCGGTGAAGACGTTACCGTCCGGCGCGAACCGGGCGCGGATGAAGAAGAGGCGGAAGCCGTGCTGGCGGATGCCGAGGCTGCATTCTTCGAGCCGGAAGTGGCCGAGCCCCGCGCCGACGGGGAAGAACCGGAAGACGCGGAAGACGCGGACACCGACGCAAAGGCCGAGAAGCCGGCAAAGCGCAGTAAAAAAGCCGAAACCGCCGACGAATAATCGCTCGGCTTTCGTTAATCGGGCTTGGTTGAATCGGCGGGCAGCTTGCTGTCCGCCGGTTTGCTTTCAACCGGTTTGCTGTCTGCGGGCTTGCTCTCGGACGCCGCGCCCTGCGCGGGCTTCACGTCGGACGCCGGCTTTGCTTCGACAGACTTTGATTCCGCAGGTTTGGATTCCGCGGGCTTCGCCTCTGTGGGTTTGGTTTCGGCGGGCTTGGTTTCGGCGGGCCTGGCGTCTACGGGCTTGCTTTCGGAAGATTTCTTTTCGGAAGATTTGCCTTCCTCCGGCTTTTTCTCCCCCGACTTCTTCTCGCTTTTGCCGCTTTCGATCTTCCGCTTTTCGTCTTTCCGCGAGGGCTTCGTGGCCGCCCGCTTGCGTGTCGCCGCCTCAGATACCGCGGGCCCATGATCGATGGACTTCAGGTATTGCGCGATCGCGCCTGCGGTTTCACGGCTTGCGGTGTAATGCTCCCGCAAAAAGCTGGACAGTCCGAATACCCCCCCGCCCTTCGTAAGCCCCTGCGGCGTCTTGTGACAGATTGCGCAGTCGGCGGCATAAAGCTGGGCTGGCGTCATGCCGGCGTCGACATTGTCCTGCGCCCAGACCGGGCTTGCGCCCAGCACCACCAAAAAGCCCGCTACCAGCAGCTTGCAACGCCCAAAACCGGACATCTGACTTCGCCTCTCAATTCTACATAGTTTTATGCGGTTTTCGTTTGCCCCGTCCCGCCCGCGTAAATTCCATACTGGATTCCCGGACGGATTGTGAGCCTCGTCGCTGGCGCATATGGGGATATAATTTGCAGCATTGCTGGGGCGCCCGGACTTTGGTTAAATCGTGGCGTCTGGATGCCTTTTCGGTGCAACGCTTTTTCGCTTTGCGCATTGAAACAAGGGAAGCTGGGTTTCATTCAAACCCGCGACGGCTTGGAAACGTGAGTGGAGGCACCCGATGGACCGGTTGCTTCGTTTTTTCCTCGGTACTTTTATCCGGCGCGGGACTTTTAAGGTCACAGCCGCCGGCGGGCTGGTTTTCACCCTCGGCGACGGCACCGGGAAACCGGTCGCAGTCCGCTTTACGACCCGCGCGGCCGAGTTGGCCTTGCTGCTCGATCCCGAACTAAAACTCGGCGAATGCTACATGGACGGCACTTTCGTGGTCGAGCAAGGCTCGATCGCGGACGTTCTCGCCATCGCACTTGGTCAGGAAAATGCCGAAATGCCGCGCTGGGCCAACCCGCGGCGGGCGCTACGCTACCTGCATCGCCGGCTCAGCCAGTACAATCCGCGCGCACGCGCGCGCCGCAACGTCGCCCATCATTACGACCTCGATGGTCGCCTCTACTCGCTCTTCCTCGATGCCGACCGGCAATATAGCTGCGGCTATTTCGAGCATCCCGGCCAGTCGCTCGACGATGCGCAACTGGCCAAACGCCGCCACCTCGCGGCCAAGCTCCTGGTCAATGAGGGAAACCGCGTTCTCGACATCGGCTGCGGCTGGGGTGGCCTTGGGCTTTATCTCGCCGAAATGGCCGGCGCCAACGTAACCGGCATCACGCTTTCGGAAGAGCAGTTCGCCATCGCCAACGAGCGCGCGGCGGAAAAAGGACTGACGAGCAAAGCCAAATTCCGCCTGCAGGACTACCGCGACGTCAAGGGCACGTTCGACCGCATCATCTCGGTCGGCATGTTCGAGCATGTCGGCGTGGGCTTTTACGACACGTATTTCCGCACGGCGCACAAATTGCTCGCCGACGACGGCGTCATGGTGCTGCACTCGATCGGACGCTCGGAAGGACCGGGCATCACCAATCCCTGGGTCGCGAAATACATATTCCCCGGCGGCTACATCCCGTCGGTCTCCGAAACGATGCACGCGATCGAAAAGTCG
>Ga0134125_10007844_pt1 | contig 12033 bp, 13 predicted proteins | sample KB31751_FD_96464 | JGI IMG/M metagenome (GOLD analysis project Ga0134125, IMG submission 96464) | Terrestrial soil microbial communities with excess Nitrogen fertilizer from Kellogg Biological Station, Michigan, USA - KB3-175-1 | ecosystem: Environmental > Terrestrial > Soil > Unclassified ... | reverse complement strand
GCGGCCGCGCCGGACGGCGCGCTGGCCGAGATCGTGCGATATCGTTAAGGTTTTCGAGGGATGTATACGCTTACCGTCAGCGATCACGTCATGATTGCGCATAGTTTTGTGGGCGAGATTTTTGGTCCGGCGCAGCGTCTCCATGGCGCGACTTACGCGGTCGAGATGGAAGTGCGCCGCGCCGAGCTCGATGCCGATGGTCTCGTCTGCGATATCGGCAAGGCGCTCGACACGCTGAAAGCCGTGCTCGGCGAGATCAATTACCGCAATCTCGACGATGTGCCGGCCTTCAAAGGCCGCAACACCACCACCGAATTCCTCGCCGGCGAGATTTTCCGTCGCCTCAAGACGCGCATCGCCGCGGGTGCGCTCGGCGACGGCACCGCCGGCGCATTGACCGCCATGCGGATCACCTTGCGCGAATCGCCCGTCGCCTGGGCAGCCTTCGAGGGATTGTTGGCGTGAAGCTTGCGCTGATCGTTCCTGGGCCGATCGATCAGGTCACCGGCGGCTATATCTTCGCGCGCCGGATCATCTGGGATTTGCGCGCGCGTGGCGATCATGTCTCGGTCGTCGAGCTTGCCGGGCAGTTTCCCGATGCCGATCCGGCGGCGCATGAAGCAGCGGCGAAGGCGCTGGCCGAGCTGCCGGATGGCTCGATCGCGATCATCGACGGACTGGGCCTCTTGGGCTTCAGCGATTGTCTTGCCGCGGAAGCGCAACGCTTGAAGCTGATCGGCTTCGTCCATCATGCGCTCGCTGACGAGACCGGATTGACGGTTCGCAAGACCGCGCGTTTTCAAGCCACCGAAGGCCGGCTGCTGCCGCTGCTGCGCGGCATCCTCTGCCCGAGCCAGAACACCGCCGATGTGCTGATCAATTACGGCGTCGATGCCAACCGCATCGTGGTCACGCCGCCGGGCACGACGCGCGGCGTCTCCTCGCGCAAGCGCGAGAAATTCCGCGATCAGCTTCGCTTGCTTTCGGTCGCGACCATCACGCCGCGCAAAGGCCATCGCTTGCTGATCGAAGCCCTGGCCGGGATCGATCGCGATGCCTGGCGGCTCGATTGCATCGGCAGTCTGACGCGCGATCTCGATTGCGTCGCCGAGCTGCGCGATCTGATCACGCGCAATCATCTCGAGACAAATGTCCGCCTGCTCGGCGAACGGCAGCCGCAGCAATTGCCGCTCGCTTATGACGAAGCCGATCTCTTCGTGCTGCCGTCGTTTCACGAAGGCTACGGCATGGCCTATGCCGAGGCGCTTTCTTATGGCCTGCCGATCGTTGCCACCACCGGCGGTGCTATTCCCTACACGGTGCCGCAAAGCGCCGGCCTCCTCGTGCCGCCGGGCGATGTCGACGCGCTCCGCGAAGCGCTCGGCCGCGCGATCAGCGATCGCAAGCTGCTGGCGAAGCTCAGCGAAGGTGCGCGCCGCGCCGGCGCCGCGCTGCCCGATTGGCCGCAAGCCGTGGGACAGTGGCGCGACGCGGTGATGCGGCTCGCTGCGTGAGCGAGCACTTCGCACTGGACTGGTTAAGACTGCGCGAGAGCGCCGATCTTGCTGCGCGCAGCCCAGCACTGGCGCGCGGCTTCGCCGCCGCCCTGCCGTCAAAACACCCCTTGCAGCTTATCGATCTCGCGGCCGGAAGCGGCGCCAACACGCGCGCGCTGTTGCCACGCATCAGCGGCGATCAGCATTGGCGCTTGATCGATCGCGATCGCGATCTGCTCGCGGCGCAGGGCGAGGAGTTCACACTGTGGGCGCGGCGGCAAGGGTATCCGATCACCGCCGGCGGCGGACGCGCGTCGATCGAGGCACGGCCAGCGCAGTGGCAGATCAAAGCGCTGCCGCTCGATCTCGATCATGATTTGGCGAGCCTCGAGGAGATCGCGTTCGACGGCATCACCGCCGCGTCCTTCTTCGATCTCGTCTCGCAGGAATGGCTCGAGCGCTTCGTCGCAATCCTCGCCGCGCGGCGCGTGCCCTTCCTCGCCGTGCTCACGGTCGATGGCCGCCGCGAATGGCAGCCGCAACGCGATGATGATGCGCTGATCGCCAAGGCCTTCGCCGCGCATCAGCACCGCGTCAAGGATTTCGGTGCGGCACTCGGCGCCGCGGCGTCCGACGCCGTGGAAGCGCTGTTACGGCAGGCCGGCTTCCGCGTCGAGCGTGCGGCCAGCGACTGGCGCCTGGGACTAAACGCCGGGGGACCCCGCGATGAAGCGCTGCTGGCGGCGCTGATCGCGGGCGAAGCCGGCGCCGCGCGCGAGGCGGCGCCCGAAGCGGCCGACCGGATCGCTGTGTGGGAAAAGACCCGCCGCGCGCTCCTCGCCGAGGGGCGCCTGGGCCTGACCGTCGGCCATTGCGACCTCTTGGCTTTGCCTGCTTAAATACGGCCCAGCCTTAATTCAGGAGGCGAGGCCGTGAAGCCGCGCCAAGGAGGCACCCGATGGCAAAAGCAGTTTGGCACGGCAAGGTGCTCGCTGAGAGCCCGAGCTTCGAGATCGTCGAAGGCAACGTCTATTTCCCGCCCGAGACGATCGACAAACGGTATTTCAAGGACAGCCCGACCACGAGTCAGTGTCATTGGAAGGGCACAGCGCACTATTTCATGGTCGCGGTCGACGGCGCCGAGAACAAGGATGCGGCGTGGTATTATCCTGAGCCACTGTCCGCCGCCGCGCAGATCAAGAACTACGTCGCTTTCTGGAAGGGCGTCGAGGTCGAACGGTAGCCGGGGATAAGCGGCCGCACCGTCCCCTTATAAAGGGGGCCGGCAGCAGACGAACAGGAAGCATATGAGCGCAGGCCGCAAGATACTGATCATCGACGACGACGAGGCGCTGCGCCATTCGCTGGCCGAGCAACTGCAGTTGCATGAGGAATTCTCCGCCGCCGAGGCCGGCACCGGGGGCGACGCGCTGGAAGCGACCAAGACGCAGTATTTCGACGCGATCCTCTTGGATGTCGGCCTGCCCGATATGGATGGGCGCGAGCTTTGTCGCGTCATGCGGCGCAACGGCGTGCGCGCGCCGATCCTGATGCTGACCGGCGCCGATGGCGAAGCCGATACGATCCTCGGCCTCGATAGCGGCGCCAATGACTACATCACCAAGCCCTTCCGCCTGAATGTGCTGCTCGCGCGGCTGCGCGCGCAGCTCCGCCAGCATGAGGCATCGGAAGATGCCGTCTTCGCCATTGGCCCCTACACCTTCCGGCCGAGCGCCAAGACGCTGATCGACGACGCCAAGCGCCGCAAGGTGCGCTTGACCGAGAAAGAGACCGCGATCCTCAAATACCTCTATCGCGCCGGCGAGAAGACGATCGGTCGCGCGATCCTTTTGAACGAAGTGTGGGGCTATAATTCGGGCGTGACCACGCACACGCTCGAGACCCATGTCTATCGGCTGCGCCAGAAGATCGAACGCGATCCGACGAAAGCCGAGATCCTCATCACGGAGCCGGGCGGCTACCGCCTGGTGCCATAAGAACGGCCAAAGTTATCGCGTGAGCGCGCTCGACCTTCTCATCCGCCGATTGATGTCGCAGCGCGCCGGTCTCGAGCGCGCCGCTTCGCTTATCACTCAGCTTCCCGGTCCGGCACTGCAAATCGGCTGGGGCGATGGCGCGGCTTACGATCATCTGCATGAGATCCTGCGCCGCCGCGATCTCTTCGTGTTCGATACAGCGATCAGCGCGCCCGACACCGCGCCGCCGCAGCCCGAGCATCGCATTATCGGCGATCCGTCCGACACCTTGCCGCAGGCCTGGGAACGCTGGCGCCGCGAAGCAGCTTTCGCCTATCTGAATTTTCCGGCGCCGGCACGTGCCGCGGCGGAATTGGCGCCGCTGCTCGCGCCGCTGCTGCGGCCCGGCGCGATCGTCATCGCCGAAGCCACGCTCGAATTGCCGGGCTGGGAAGCGCTGCCCCCGCCCGAAGGCGCCCGCGATGCGCGTGAGCACCTGTACCGGGTCACCGGTTAGTTCGGGCCGAGACGCACTCTCCTGAACTGAGCGTCGCTACGCGCCGGCTCCGCTCAGCGATGAGGTAAGTGGGAGTGCTGGCTCTAAGCTGCGGCGAAGCGCTACTCGTACAACCTGACCAGCACCGGCACGTGATCGGAGCAGAGCTCCCAATTGCGCGAGTCCTTGTGGACCGCGGCGCCGGCGAGACGATCTTTCAGCACCGGCGTCACCCAGACATGATCGAGGCGGCGGCCGCGGTCGGAGGCAGCCCAATCGCGCGCGCGATAGCTCCACCAGGTGTAAAGCCGCTGCTCGGGCGGGATGAAATGGCGCACCGCATCGACGAAGCTCGCCGATTCCTGCATGCGGCCGAATTTCTCGACCTCGACCGGCGTGTGGCTGACGACTTTTAGCAATTGCTTATGCGACCAGACATCGGTCTCGAGCGGCGCGACGTTGAGGTCGCCGACGAGGATCATCGGCTTGTCGCTGGCTCGCTGGCCCTTGAACCAGCCCGCGACCTCGTCGATGAAGCGCAGCTTATGCGCGAATTTCGGATTCTCTTCCGGATCGGGAATGTCACCGCCCGCCGGCACATAGACGTTGTGCAGCTCGATGCCGTTCGGCAGCTCGGCGATGATATGGCGGCAATCGGTCTTGCCGCACCAGCCTTCGTTCCGCGACTTGTCGAGCGGCAGCTTCGAGAGAATGGCGACGCCGTTATAGCCCTTCATGCCGTGAACGAGCATATGCTGGAAGCCCATCGCCTCGGCGGCTTCGCGCGGAAAGAATTCGTCCGGTGTCTTCGTCTCCTGCAAGCAGAAGATATCGGGCTTCAGCTCGTCGACGACGCGTTTGACGAGATCGATGCGCAGCCGCACCGAGTTGATGTTCCAGGTGACAAGGTTGAGAGCCATCTAAAAAAAATCCGATCAGAGCGCGGTCGCGAGCCAATCCATAATCACCGTTGCGATCTCATGATTGTTCTTCTCGAGCATCAACATATGGCCATTGCCGCGGATATTGCGATCTTCGAGGCGAATGAAGCTCGGCTTCACGCCGGCCTGCTCGAGGAAACGCACGGTCAGATGATCATAGATCGCGTGATAGGACGCTTCGGCGGTCAAAACGAGGATCGGCATTTTCTTGAGATGGGGTAGTTGCCGCGCCGGCGTTTTCTGCAGCCAGCCGCGCGCCGTGCCGGGCGCCGGAATCTCGGCTTCGCGCTCGAAGGCGAGCGTCTCGCCCGGCGCGAGCGGCGGATCGAAGGTCAGTGGCAAATCGCTGAGCCCGTAGCGTCGCGCCAGCGCGCCGGTTTTGTATTGCTCGGGCGGGCCGAGATAGTCGATGCCGACATCATGAAAAGGCGGACCGTTCGGTTCGATCGCGAGCAGCGCCTTCACCTGCTCGGGCCGCGCATCGGCGACCGGCCAGCCGAAAGAGCCCGATTGCGAATGGGTCAGCAGGATCGACGGGCCGATCTTGTCGATGAGCGCGATCAGGGCCGGGACGTTGAGCTTCTGCTGCTCCGTCATGTCGGCCAGGCTGGGCAGCTGCGAGGCGATGAATTCGTCGAAGACGGCATCGCCCGGCGCATCGCCGCCCGGCCATTGCGTATGCTTTTCGGCCTGCGGCCAGAGCTTCAACCGCTTCATCGCGATGAAACGCTCTTGCGCGCGCGCGACTTCGGGATAGCGCAGCGCGCCATAGACGCCGGAACGGTAGATCGAGCGACCGCGACCAACTTGATCGACGACATAGACCGCGTGGCCGCGGCGCAGGAAATGCTGCGCCCAGCCGTCGCGGCCATCCGGCGTGCCGGTGAAATTCGTACCCGATTGGCCGCCGCCATGGACCATGATCACCGGATAGGGGCAGCGCTGGGCGGCCGGGATCTGAAACTCGACATAGAGCTGGCCGGTCAGAACCTGCTGACCGTCGCGCTCCTCATATTTGCCGCCGGCGAAGAAATAGCCCTGCTGCGCAATGACCAAAGGTTCCGTCACGCTCGCCCCACATCAAAGACAATGCGGAGAGATAGCAATTCCTGCTCGCGAGTGCGACGACCTTAGGTCAGATCAGCTCTTCGGTCAGACCGCCGCTCAGGCGTTGAAGCCCATCGCGTCGAACTCTTCCGTCTGCAGTGCCTTTGGATCCGGCGTACCGAACTCTTTCAGCGGTTGTCCGTTGGCGAGCGCTTCGAGCTGGCTGCGCCACATCCGGCGCAACATCACCAGCGCGGCGTCCGATCGGCCCAGTTGCTCGCGCGAGCGGTCTTCGATCTTGCCTTGGCCGCAGATCGACACGCCGTCCTGAATGCGGATGATGTTCGGGTGCTTCGCGACGTCGGCCCAGGTCTTGGTCCCGGCGAGGATCGCTTCGATCTCCTCGTGGATGGGCGTGGCGTCGGGACGGTCGCGGCGCTTGGTGTGATAGACCATGATCAGGAAGTGATAATGACTCTCGTCGTCGATCGGCACGTACCAGAAGAGCGCCTTGAACCAGAAGGGTTTGTCATCCCGCGCCGTGCGTAGCGGGTGGGAGAGGAAGCACTGGTTCGGCATGGTGAAGTGAATCTTGTCGGTTTTCTCCCCACGCTGCTGGAATTGCGTGAGCCCGAACGGTGTTTCCTCGGCCCAGGTCTTGGTCGGAATGAACGGGCGCGCCGCCGTGTTCACGAGGTCGTCGCGATGCGCGAAGTTGACATGGACATCGTCCATGATGTTCTCGGCGCTCTGAAAATAATTGCACGGGATCATCTCGGCCGAGGGAGAGATCGTCCAGTTTTCCTTCACACCGTCTTCGAGACCCGGCAGCGGACGGAAAGCGGGCGGCTCGCCTTCGCCGAAATACGCAAAGATCAGGCCGTGCGCTTCATGCGTCGGATAGGAGGCGAGTTTCTTCACCCGATCGCAGAACGGATTTGGTTCGGCCGGCTGCTCGACACAGTGTCCGGCCTCGTCGAAGCGCCAGCCGTGATAGCGGCAGCGAACGGTTTCGCCTTCGATCCAGCCGATATGCAGGCGGGTCAGCCGATGGGGGCACTCATTGCTGATCAGATGCGCCTTCCCGCTTTCACCGCGATAGAGCGCCAGATCCTCGCTGAGGATCCGGACCGGCACGATCCTTCCCTCGGGCAGCTTGTCGGCGACGTAAACCGGTTGCCAGAAGCGGCGAAGATATCGCCCGGCCAGGGTGCCCGGACCCGTATGGACGAAATCGTCGGTCCGTTCGACGGGACGGTCGAGCTGCGCGGTATCGCTGGTCATTGTCATTCACCTGCCTCCGGCACCGATGCCCCGCGCAACCCGTCCTTTGCGAACGGCCATGTCGAGGCATTCGAGATTGTTTGGTACCCCAACAATCTCACTTTTTGACGCGAATGTCAAAACGGAGCGAGTGCGTCAAAACGGGCAAAGCCAAGCACACGCGACCTAGGTTGGTCCTGACCTTGTCGAAGGGGCGCGGGTCGCATGCGCGCAAACTAAAATTCGCGCAAGAATTCGGGCAAGAAAAAGCGCCCGGCTAGGGGGGTAACCGGGCGCTCGAAGCCCCTTTGCGGGGGGGACCTGTTGGGCTCGGGGGAACACCTACAGGCCGGCAACGAGCGAACTCGCCGCGCTTCTGAATTTGTAAGTGGGTACGGGCAAGACTTTTTCAATCGGCTTTTTTTGTGAGAAATACGGACCCGCGTCACAGGCGAACAGGCGCTTGGAATTGCTTGCAAAAAATCACTGCTTGCCCGATTTGCGATCCTGGCATGCGAGAGATGCAAGCTCTATTTTCGCTGCATGGCGAAAGCGAAAGTGGCGAAAAGCGACACCCCAAAAAGCAAGGTCCAAGACGCGAATTTCAGCTTGCTGCCCGATCTCCTCGGCTACCATCTGCGACGCGCGCAATCGGCGGTGTTTCAAGATTTCGCTGCCAGCCTCGATGGCGCAAATGTGACACCGGGACAATTCGGTGTGCTGGCGCTGATCGAGGCGAATGCTGGGTTGAGCCAAACGCGGCTCGCGGAAATCCTCGGCATCGATCGCTCGACCTTGGTCGCGGTGATCGACAAGCTGGAGAGCCAAGGCTTGGTCGAGCGCGCAGCGCGGCCGAATGATCGCCGCAGCCATGCATTGAAACTCTCGCGCCAAGGGCAGAGCCGCTTCGAGGCCTTAGCGCGGCTGGTGCAAAAGCACGAAACGCGCATCGCGCGGCGGCTTTCGGCGCGCGAGCGCGAAACGCTGATCGAACTGTTACAGCGGATTGGCTGAAGCTTAGGCGTGAGCCACGCGGGTTGCCGCGTAGTGCCGGCACGCCGCGCCGAAAGCGGCGAAGAGCTTGGCCGAAAACGGATCCTCGGCGAAGCGGAATTCGGGATGCCATTGCACGCCGACAATGAAGCGCGCGCCCGGCAGCGACACCGCCTCGATCTGACCATCGGGCGCGAGCGCCTCGACGAAGAGCGGTGACGCCAGCCGGTCGATGCCCTGGCTGTGCAGCGAATTCACGTTGAGCGTCAGCGCCCCAGCGAGTTTCTCGAGGGCGCCGCCGGCAGTCAGCGCGATGGCATGCGCGCGATGCGCATAGCGATCCTCGACCGTATCGAGATTCGGCGCGCGATGATCGAGCCGGCCCGGCAAGAGATGGACGTTCTGATGCAGCGTGCCGCCGAGCGCGACATTGAGCTCTTGAATGCCGCGGCAGATCGCCAGCACGGGCAGATCAGCCTTCACCGCCGCGCGCAGCAGCGGCAGTGCGATCGCATCGCGCGCCGGATCGTGCAGCGTCTCGGGCGGGCTGGGCAGGCCGGCATAGTGATGGGGCTCGACGTTCGACGGCGAGCCCGGCATCAGCAACCCGTCGATGCGCGCGATGAAAGCATCTGCCCAAGCGGCGTCGCCCTCGGCCGGAATCAGGAACGGCATGCCGCTAGCGCCGTCGAGCACGGCGTCGACGTATTTCTTCACCACGGCATGGGCGGGATGATTGCCGGTCGGCGTCGCGATCTCGCGCCGGCAACAGGGAATACCGATGACCGCGAGCGGCTCGGCCGGCCCTAGCGGCCGGGCCCGCGGCCCCTTCGACAAGGGTCCAGGGGGCACATCAATGAGCGACATGAAGGAACGATGACGGAGAGCAGGAAGGCTTTCAAGGGAACAACGTGCTGCGCAATCCAGCTATTCCCGCTCTCCTCACCGCCAGAGCAGCTACCAGCTCGCCTCTCTGAACATGCTGCGATAATCCGGATGATCGGCGGCTTTCGCCTGATAAGTCCGAGCGCGCGGCTGCGCCGGCTGAGTCGCGGGTGTGCGATCGGGCGCGGCGGCATTGGTGGCGCCGCTGCCTCCTGGGCTCTTGTCGAAGGGGCCGATCGCGCCGCAATTGCCGGAGCTATGCGTGATCGCCTGCGGCTTCTGCCCCGGACCTTTGGCAATGATCTCCGTGCTCTGGCTGCAAACGCCGTTGGGCGAGAGCGTCGAGACGAAGCTGTAGCTTTGTGTGCCCGGCGGTAGCTTGGTCATGTCGATCTGGATCGGCTGACCGGGCCCGGCCAGAGGCTGCGCCGCGATTTCCTGCATCTGGCGCATCATCGCATCGGAGTCGCGATCCATCTGCGCCGCGATCTGCTGCATTAACGCGAAGGGCGATTGCGGACCGAAGGCCTGGTCTATGGTTTGGGAGGACGCGGCGGACGCGGCCGGTGCCCGCGTGAAGGCGACATGCGGCGCGACATCGCCGGCATAGTTGATCTGCTCGGTCGTGCCGTCAGGAAGCTGCAGGGTGAGTGTGTGCGCTGCCACCGTGCCGGCGAGCGCAATCGTGGCGATACCGGCCAGGAAGGTGGCGGGAAGGATTTTGGCGGGAAGGATTTTCATCGGCTGTCCTCAGCGATACCAGAATTGAAGACGCCCAAAAACGTACCGCCGGCACGCGGCCGTCGGTACTTAAACCTATGAAAGGAAAAGGATTAACGCGCTTTAAGAAAGCGCGGCTCAGCCGCCATCACGCAAATTGGGCGGCCGCGGATCGGTCCAATAGAAGAGCTGCGGGTTGAGCGCCGCGCCGTAATGCGGATCGTCGAGCGTCACCGTCACCTGTTTGCGCTGCGCGTCGGTGATCTGCCATTTGCGCAATTGCAGCGGCTTGTCGCTCATCACCAGCGTCGCCTGGCCGAGGCTCGGATTCTTCGATTCATTGACGGTGACACGCAACACGCCGGGATCGCGTTGCAGATTGCTGACCGTGATATCGCCGCCGAACCGCACATTGGGCTGCAGCAGGAACCAGGCCGGCGTGTCCTGCAATGCGAAGAAGCTCACCTGTTGCAGCTTCTTGTCGTAGTACCAGATGCGATTGTCGGTCGCGACCAACAGGATCGGCACCGGCGGATCGTATTCGACGCGCATCTTGCCCGGCCGCGAGAGATAGATCGTGCCCGTGGCGACGCCGCCGTCATTCGAGACCTGCTCGAAGCGCGATTGCAGCGTGTGGATGTTGTTGAGGTAATCCTGCACGCGATTGAGATCGCCGGTGTCCGCAGGCGTGAGCGCACGCGCGAGGTTCGGCGCCAAGGAAAGGGCGCCAAGCCCTGAGATCGCGGCGAAAAGATCGCGGCGCGTCAACGACATGGAATGAGCTCCTTGTTCCGGGGAACGCCCATCATAGAACGGGCGAAGATAGGCCGCTCAACCAACCCGCGCCGATTAAAAAGGTTTCACCCCCTGCAACAGGATGGGGCGACAGGCTGCCCACCCGCGGGGCGCTATTCGCGCTCGTCGATATTGCGGCCCAAAACCTCGCGTTTGCCGACATGATTGGCGGCGCTGACGACGCCCTCCGCCTCCATCCGCTCGATGATACGGGCGGCGCGGTTGTAACCGATCTGCAGGTGGCGCTGGACGAAGCTGGTCGAGGCCTTGCGCTCACGGCAGACCAGCGCGACGGCGCGATCGTAGAGATCGTCGCCCGAGCCGCCGCCTTCGCCATCGCCGCCGAAGCCGCCCACCGGTGCGTCTTCATCTTCCTCGGTGACTTCCTCGATATAGGTCGGCGGGCCGCCGTTCTCCTTGAGGAAGCGCACGACGCGCTCGACCTCTTCGTCGGCGACGAAGGGACCGTGGACGCGCTGAATGCGCCCGCCGCCCGCCATATAGAGCATGTCGCCGCGGCCCAGGAGCTGCTCGGCGCCGCTCTCGCCGAGAATGGTGCGGCTGTCGATCTTCGACGTCACCTGGAAGGAGATGCGCGTCGGGAAATTCGCCTTGATCGTGCCGGTGATGACATCGACCGACGGACGCTGCGTCGCCATGATGATGTGGATGCCGGCGGCGCGCGCCATTTGCGCCAAGCGCTGCACCGCGGCTTCGATATCCTTGCCGGCGACCAGCATGAGGTCGGCCATCTCGTCGACCACGACGACGATCAGCGGCAGCGGAGTCGAAGCGAGCGGCTGCTCTTCGAAGATCGGCTTGCCGGTCTCTTCATCGAAACCGGTCTGCACCTTGCGCTTCAGGATCTCGCCGCGCGCTTTCGCTTCGGCGAGGCGCTGGTTGTAGCCCTCGATATTGCGCACGCCGAGCTTCGACATCGCGCGATAGCGGTTTTCCATCTCGCGCACGGTCCATTTCAGCGCGACCACCGCTTTGCGCGCCTCGGTCACGACCGGCGCCAGCAGATGCGGGATGCCGTCATAGACCGAGAGCTCGAGCATCTTCGGATCGATCATGATGAATTTGCACTGATCGGGCGACATCCGATAGAGGATCGAGAGGATCATCGTGTTGATGCCGACCGATTTGCCCGAGCCGGTCGTGCCGGCGATGAGCAGATGCGGCATGCGCGCGAGATCGGCAACGACCGGCGTGCCGCCGATATCCTTGCCGAGCACGAGGCTGAGTTTCGCGCCGCTGCGCTCGTAATCTTCCGATGCCAGCAATTCGCGCAGATAGACTTTCTCACGCGTCGGATTGGGCAGCTCGATGCCGATCGCATTGCGGCCCGACACGACTGCGACGCGCGCCGACACCGCGCTCATCGAGCGCGCGATATCGTCGGCAAGCCCGATCACGCG
>Ga0134125_10007843_pt1 | contig 12033 bp, 12 predicted proteins | sample KB31751_FD_96464 | JGI IMG/M metagenome (GOLD analysis project Ga0134125, IMG submission 96464) | Terrestrial soil microbial communities with excess Nitrogen fertilizer from Kellogg Biological Station, Michigan, USA - KB3-175-1 | ecosystem: Environmental > Terrestrial > Soil > Unclassified ... | reverse complement strand
TATTTTGCGCAGGAAACGCCGGTTATGAAGGCGATGCAAAAAATTTAGTCGAACACAAGTGCAATGAGGTCTGGAAGTTCGATGACTTGGTGGAAGCATGCACCATAGGCCAGAGATTGGGTGAGAGGTCGGTGATCCTGCAGCCGGAGCAAATGGAAAAATACGGCCAGGTACCTAGCGACGCCAGCTTTGAACCGTCCGCACATTGGGTAAAAGGGAATCAGATACTTGTACTGCTGCGCTCCACGCGTGGCGCGCATGTGGGATGCATTGGCCTGAGCGATCCACGGGATGTGACGCGAGTGAATGCAGAAGAGTTAACAAAAATCGAGTTGCTGGCGGGCGACCTGGCAGTCACGGTGGATAATGCGACCCTGCACCGCCAATTGGCGCGCGCGGAAAAGCTGGCAGCCATAGGACAGCTCGTCGCCGGCGTTGCTCATGAATTGAATAATCCCCTCACATCCATTGTGGGCTATACCGAGCTCATTAGTGATGATATTCCTGAAGGCCCGGCGCGGCAGAAGCTGGACAAAATGTTGCGTGAAGCCCAACGCATGAAGCGAATCATTGAAAACCTGCTGCGGTTTGCGCGCCAGAACAGCCTGGCCAAGAAGTCGGCAAACCTTGAAATGCTATTGCAGGACGTTCTGGCTTTGCGCGAGTATCATCTGCATAATCACGATATTGAAGTCCAGGTGCAGATTGAACCCGGCCTGCCGGCCGTGGCTCTCGATGAAGATCAGTTCAAGCAAATCCTATTGAACCTGCTGAATAATTCCATTGACGCGCTGGAAGGGCTTTCCAGGAAGCGAATCAGGATTGAGGCGAGTTGTAACAATGGCCGAGTGATGCTCTGCTTTGACGACAATGGTAACGGCTTCACCGATCTGAATCGTGTTTTTGATCCCTTCTATACGACAAAGCCCGTCGGCAAAGGCACCGGCTTGGGTCTGAGCATCTGTTATGGAATCGTAAAAGAGCACGGCGGAGAGATCCACGCGGAAAACCTTGAACCGCGTGGCGCACGCATCGCGTTGGAATTACCGGTTGAAGTAGCCGTACTTGCGGCTCAGGGTACCTGACCTGCAAAGCTTTAAGAAACACAATATCTCAACTATGATCCACCTTGGATCATAGGCACGCGAGCTTCGTGAATCGAAGCGGATTTATAGCCTGCGCCAGCCTAAATGTTGAATCGCGAGTAAAGCATCATTCCCGCAATGAGAGCGAACAATAGTGCAGAACCCGCGCCGCATACTCTTACCCACGGCTCAATTCTGTTCATTTTCACGATGAGATCCTGCTGCTCTTTAGCCATGTGGGCTTCAGAGTTTCCCAGGAACAACTGATCGTCTTCGTGCATTGAAAGAGTGTTGCGATAGATCAGGAGCACGATCAGCACGACTGTTAAACCGGCCCAAAGAATGAGAAGAGGCGTCATGGAACACCACCTTGAATTTTGGCCGGTTCCGCTTACAGAGAAGCCGCAACCGCTGGCCGCGGCGGGTGTAGGTGGAACCTTTACCGGCATTATAAGCCCGGCAAAGGTGGCAAAATCCAGTATTTTCGTGAGTTGCTGGATGGGTAGGCCGCAGGGTGAATGGTCATGAGCGCGGGGGAATGGTAAAAGGGGCCGTGTGGGCAGAAAATCGTGCGACCCGTAAATGCTTTGGTTCATCTAAAACCAGAAGAAGCCCAATAGAATCAGCAGCAAGCAATGTATAATAAGGGCTGTAATCAGCTTTAAGGAGACACAAATGGCTACCACCACAACCCCAAACGTAGAAACCACTCCCAAGTTGCCGGTAAATCTGACTCCCACGGCAGTGACCAAGGTCAAGGAGATCATGGGCCAGCAGAACCCGGTGCCGGCAGGTTTGCGTATCGGCGTAGTCGGCGGCGGCTGCTCCGGATTCTCCTACTCTATGTCATTTGAGAACGCGCCCGGCATCATGGACAAGGTCTATACTTTTGACGATTTGAAAGTTTATGTGGATGCGACCTCAGCCATGTATCTGAATGGCTGCGTTGTGGACTTTGTGGAAACGCTGGAAGCCTCTGGCTTTAAGTTTGAGAATCCGAACGTGAAGAGCACCTGCGGATGCGGCTCTTCCTTCAACGTGTAATCAAAGATTTTTTTGGAATTAAAAGCCTCGTCGCAAAAAGACGGGGCTTTTTAATTTTAATTCGGCTACTGCGGAGGCGGCGCCGGGGTCCCCGTCGGCGTGGGCTGCCCTGAGTTGTTTTGTGGATTTTGAGTTCCTGGCGCGTTCTGAGGGCCTGTGGCTCCCGTTGCCCCCGGAGCGCCGGAGGATCCTGTGGCGCTTCCAGTGCGCGGCGCAGCCACGGTTACGCCAGTTCCGCCGCTCTGTTCCAGGCGCAGGTCGTATACGAAATACCATTCGTCGTAATGATCTTTGTCATTGAATTCTTTGATCCCCTCTTTCTTGCTGACACTGGCTACGCCCATGATCTGGCCGCCCCCAACCGTTTGCCCGTTGCCAATCCCCGTAGTGGTCAATGATCCTAGCTGTCCCGCGCCTCCAGCCGGAGTTTGTGGCTGTCCTGTTGGGGGGTTTTGAATCTGGGCCAGCCCTGTGGGTGGAGTGCCTGGAGGCGGACTCCCACCGGGTGCGCTGTTGAACAAACCGGGATTTGTCCCGCCGCCTCCGGAAAGCCCAGGATTCGGTGCGGGAATCTTGATTTCAGCTTCACCCACGTGCACCATTTTCCAGTTTGCCTCGCCAGTCATGGGATCTACATACTTCTTGCGCAAGAAACGGATGTGGTTGGTATTCTCCAGTTGCTCAATAGAAGCCGGATATTGGCCGCCGCTCTTGTGAACAAATCGCTTTACCGCGGTCGCATAGTCTTTTCCTCGATGTACCAGTTCTTCTTCTTTTTCGCGCTTAATCTGCTGGGCAATGCGCGGCGCTTCCACGGACAGGGCGATCAACATGAGCGTAAGCGTGAGCATTACCGCCAGCAGCACGTAGCCGGATTCTCTGGGCTGGGGCCGAATTGATTTCCTAAAATGCATCGTAATTCACGCAGGCTATTTTGCAGATAACTGGATCGTCTGCCGATTGCTGTTGAGCACGTCTTCAATAATCACGCTGGTGTTATTGATCTGAATGACCTTGTATTTTCTTTCCACAATATCACCCTGCCGGGCGACAAATACTTCACCTTCATCGTCAAGAAAGATCCTCTTCGGCTCTGTAGGCTTGCTGGCAAATCCGTAAAACTTGAGTGGGATCGGCGGAGGAGGCGGTGTAGGAGTAGGCGTGGGCGGCAGGTCAGGCCCATATGGCTGTCTGACACTGGCAACCGTCGTTTCGGTCGGTTTCAATTCTTCCATCCGAAAAATATTTCTTCCGCCGGCTTCATACTTTACGTTCTGGCTGGCGGCCAGTTCATGAACGTGCAGTCTTGGATCAAGCGTGCTATCGGATAGCTGTGGCGCGCTGGCCTTCTTTGATTCAGAGACCTGCGTGTGAGCGACCTGCGTGGAAGTTGCGGGAGCGGGAGAGGCCGCGGAACTGGTGCCAAAGTCGACAAAATTGTAAATGCCGACCAGCAGCAAGATCGCCAGCAAGACGATCATTATCCGCAACTGCTTCTTGTTTTCCGCGCCTATCTTCACTTTTAGGTCCTTCTCCTTAATGAACGCTTGCCCCCGCGCCGCTTGCTAGCTTTCTTTCAGGAATGTCTCAAATTTTATTTGCAGTGATACCACACCGTTTTCCTGGCTGCTAAGCGCGATCTGATTGATGATAAATACGAACTTGTCCTGCTCCATGGCATTAATAAATTTCGCGACTTTGGAGTACTCTCCGGTCACGGTGGTGTCAACACCGATCTGCTGCACGCCAGGTAACTCAATCTTATCCTTGTCATTGCTCGTATTATGTTCCTGGGTATAGCGGATTCCGCCCTTCGCGATTACGCCCGTATCCTGCATCAGCTTTTCCAGATGCTGAGAAATCTCGGAAAAATGGCTTGGCACTTTTTGTTCATAGAACTTCTTTACATCCAACCGGGTTTGTGCCAGCTGCTTATCGATGCCAATCAAAGGGGTGACTTCACTGGTAAGCGCTTTCTTCTGTTGACGCAAACTTTCTTCTTGGGCTGTTCGGGCCGAGGGACTTGATCCCGGCAGCAGCAGGTAGACAATCAGCACCAGGTTCACAGCGCCAAGCACCGAGAGAATCGAGATAAACTGTTTTTTCGTTTTCGCCAGGTTATTCATTAAAAGCCCTCGCGATTGGAGTAACGCCCCTGCATCGGCGCCGTGGGAGTGTAGTAAGTCACGATTTCAAACTTGTAAAGCTGGATGTCGCTTTTCCCTCGTTCCTGCGAGATCTCACTGGTGATTTGCGGATTACGAAACCGCTCTGACTTTTCCATCTTCTTCTGCAGTTCAAGTCCATTGTCGTGAGTATCGCCCATTACCACCAGCGTGAGCTTAAGCCGGTTGTCCTTGGTTATTTCCGGCGCTACCGAACTTAAGAAGGCGCGGGCCGGCATAATTCTCTGGAGATCGTTGAACAACTGCGTCCAGGAAAGCTGGCGGCGGTTAATCTGCTTGTTCCAGTAGTTTTTCTGGGCGGTGACGTCATGATTTTCCGGAAGATTTGAGATTGCTTCCGCCTCAGCCCGCTGTTTTTGCAGTTCGCCAATTTCAGCCTGCAACTGCTTGATCCGCTTGCCGGAGTCCGAGGACTTCGAAAAGTTTCTCCATGCCAGTCCCATGAGCACCAGCATAAGCAGCGCCGACAAGGCGATTGCCATGCTCCAGCGCACGTAAAACTGGCGCACATCCTCATACTTCCGCGAAGCGAGATTAAAAGTAAGGCGCATTATCCCAGCAAAGCCCCCACAATTCCCGCCATGGTGGCGGGTGAAACATGTTCGCCGCTAAGGTTCTGTTCGGCGCCCAGTTCCGGAGCCAGTTCCTGTACCTGCGCGCCGGTCTGCTGATGGAGCAGGAGACCAAGTTCCTCCAGCGGAGCGGCGCCGCCCACATAAATCTTTTCAATACGTGCGGCAAACGTATCTTCAAAAAAAACGATTGAGGGCAACACGACTTCAGACAGGTCCGTGGCGGAAAAAATACCGCCATGCGGGTTATCGAGAGTTCGTACCAGCCGCAACTCATGCCGCTCCACTGCCGTAATGGTGACGTTCATGGGGTCAACTTTCAGGACCAGCGTTGGACGTTCGCCATCCACCAGCCCAAGCGCCGCTAGTGACGATGGCAGGACCACGCCCGGCTCATATCCAATATCGCGAAATGCCTTTTCGTACTCTTCAATGATCTCGCGCGGCGCCACTGCCGCTGCTACCCTGACTGTCCCGTTGGCACGCGTGATGTCGTAAGAAAGCGTCGCCTGGTCTACATCGAAGGGAAGCGATTTTTTGAGGCGAAAACGAAGGACTGGCTCGATCTCTTCGCGCTTGGCCGGCAGGGAATCAAAATCCAGCAGCATCATGCGGACCGCCACATCGGGCAATATCATGATTACGTCTTTCGATTTCCCGGCCACCGCGCCCAGTGCGCCACTCAATGCTGTGCGCAATGCTTCAGGATTCAGAATGTTGGGAAGGGTCAATCCGGGCGCAATTGTGCCTTCATTAAACCGCCGGGAAGTAAACACCTCCAGTCGCGGTGTTTTATCGGCGGCGCGGGCGGCGATCACCCCTTCCGAGGTGATTTCACACGCCAGCCGCGGCCGTACCGTTTTTTGCTGCAAACCTGCCATTATTATCTCGTAGTCTCGATGAATGTGACCTTGTTGATTTCCTTCATCGTAGTCACGCCCGCCTTAACACGGGCCAGCGCTGAATCGCGCAGAAACTTCATTCCCTCTTCGTGCGCAGCCTTGCGAATTTCCGATGACGGCCGCTTTTCCAGGATGAGTTCGCGAATACGATCTGAGAGATCCAGCAGTTCATGGATTGCCGTACGCCCGTGATAACCTGTGCCGCCGCATTCAATGCAGCCCGGCCCATCATAGAACGGCACGTTGCGCCACTCTGCCGGGGGCAGACCGAAATCCTCCAGCTCTTGATCCGAATACCGTACCGGCTTTTTGCAGTGAGTGCAGATCATGCGCACCAGCCGCTGCGCCAGCACGCAGTTCAGCGCTGAAACAAAGTTATATGGTTCCACTCCCATATTCAGGAAGCGGCCCAGCACGTCAACCACGTTATTGGCGTGGACGGTGGTGAAGACCAGATGGCCTGTAAGCGCCGATTGAATCGCGATCTGTGCAGTCTCCGTATCGCGGATTTCGCCCACCATGATCTTGTCCGGATCATGGCGCAAGATGGAACGCAGTCCGCGAGCGAAAGTGAGGCCCTTTTTTTCGTTCACCGGAATCTGCGTGATGCCGTGGATCTGGTATTCCACCGGATCTTCAATCGTGATGATCTTGTCCTCGTCAGTCTTGATTTCATTCAACGCAGCGTAGAGCGTGGTGGTCTTGCCGCTGCCTGTGGGGCCGGTGACCAGCACCATGCCGTAGGGCTCCAGGATGTAACGGCGGAATTTGCGCAAATCTTCTTCATCAAAGCCCACAACGTCCAGCACCAGATTGCGGAACTTCTCGCTCATCGATTCTTTATCCAGCACGCGGAGCACGGCATTTTCGCCGTGAATCGTTGGCATGATGGAAACACGGAAATCGATGAGCCGTCCGCTATACTTCACGCGGAAACGGCCGTCCTGGGGCACGCGGCGTTCCGCGATATCCAGCTCGCTCATAACTTTTATGCGGGTGATGATGGTGGAGTGATGTTCTTTCGCCATCGGCTGCATAGCCGGAGTTAGCACGCCGTCAATTCGGTATTTGACGACCACGGAATCGCTTTCCGTCTCAATGTGAATGTCACTGGCGCGCTTTTGCAGGGCGGTGAAAATCGTGGTATCGACCAGGCGAATGATAGGGCTGACGTCAGCTTCCGTCGTGCCGGTGATGCGGTCGATGGTAATGTTCTCTTCGCCCGATGCCTCGTCATCCCGGACAACATCCAGCACAAAGCCTTCACTGGCTTCTTCCAGCACGCGCTGCGATTGCTCTGTTTTCTTAAGAATGTCGCTGATCTGGACCAGCGTGGCAACTTTGGTCCGTATGCGGCGGTTCAAGAGTAGCCCGATTTCATCGATCATCATCAGCTTGCTGGGGTCGGCGATGGCGATGGACAGGGTGTTCTCATTCTGTTCCAGGGGAACAAAGTTGTAGCGGAACATCAGGTCTACAGGAACGGTCTTGAACAGTTCCGCGTCAAGGTGATAATCACGCAAATCCACAAACTCGCAGAGATAACGCGCGGCCATATCCCGGGCTTTTTGTTCGCTGCTTTCAACCAGGCCGTTGATCGGTGTTGTAACTTCCATTGTTGTTGTCAGGCTCTTTCGGTCCATACCATCCTACTGCTGTGCTCCCAGAGAAAAGATCGGCAAGTACAGCGAGAGGAGCACGATTGCAACTGTAATGCCCATGAAAATCAAAATGACAGGCTCGACCAACTGCATGGCCGTTGTGAGCGAATTCTGGACGTCTTCCTCATAGAATTCCGCCACGGAGTTCAACATGGCCGGCAAAGCGCCAGTGGATTCGCCGACCTCGATCATTTCCAAAGCGAGGTCAGGAAAAAACTTTGTCTCTTCCAGGCTGAAGGAAAGCGCGCGGCCTTCGCGAACGCGATTGGAGGCGTATCCCACATTGCTGGAGATCTTGAAGCTATTGATAGACTGGCTGGCCGTTTCCAGCGATGGCACAAGAGGAAGGCCGCCAGAAAGCAGCGTGGAAAGCGTCCTGGAAAACATTGCGATCTGGTACTTCATCCAGATTTCGCCAAAGAGAGGCAGCTTGTAGCGAAGCGAATCCAGCATTTTGGATCCGCTCTCCGACCTTACCCAGAGCGTAATGAGGATGGCCACGGCCAACAAGCTTCCAAGAATGACCGGATAATAATTCTGGATGCTGCGGCCAATACCCAGCATGAAGACGGTCATGGCCGGCAACTTCGCATTGAGCGAGCTGTACAGGTCGGCAAATTGGGGCACCACGTAGGTCATCAGGAACGTGAGCATTACGGTAAGAGCGCAAATGAGCAGCGCCGGATACCACAGGGAAGCGATCAGCTTTTTGCGAAAGGAAACCGTGATCCGCTGGAATGAAATAAAACGGCCCAGAACTTCTTCCAGATTGCCGCTACGCTCGCCTGCAAGCAAGGTTGTGGTATAGATTTTTGAGGTCGCTCCCTGGGCTTCAAATGCCTGAGACAGCAGCTCTCCGCTCTTGACCCGTTCCTGCACATTTTCCAGGATGGCCTTAAAACGAACGTTCTTCTGCCTTTTGCTGAGAATATTCAAGGACTTAAGGATGGGCAGTCCCGCTTTGATCAGGGTCAGAAATTGTTGATTGAAAATGACAAACTGATCGGCTTTGAGGACCTTCTTGCGTCCGGCTTTGCCAATGGGCAGCAGGCCACGCCGACTCCTGATCGAGTAGACCATGAAGCCCTGCTGAACGAAGCGCTCCCTGATCTCCTGTTCGGAAACGCCACTTTCAACCTGCTGGAGCACGTGACCGCGCTCGTCCGCCATTTTAACCAGGAATTCAGCCATGAAATGTGAATACGGGGGAAGCTCCGACTCCCTTACACAAGTCTAACATTCTACGGATTGTTAACTCTATTTATAGAATGGGGGGAACCCCCATTATTGCGCATTTTGCCGATTAATTTTACTAATTCTTCTGCAATCTAAGGTAATCAGGCGGTGCTTTACTGGGTAACCTGGCTATCCTCAATTGTATCCACGCCGGGGGGTGGGGTAAAGCGAAACAAGCTGTCTTGCACAGGCACGTTTTCCTCAATTTGAGAGAAGCGGAAATCGGTAATAGTGCCGTCAACCCCATGAATCACGATCCGGTGGATCTGGTGTGAGGGGGAAACCTCAAGCACCACTTCTGAGACCCGGTCTTTCATGATTTTTGGAATGCCACGCATCACCACGTCTCCTGGCTGCAAGGGCGTCAGGTCAGGCGCCAGCGAGAGGCCATTCAGTTCCTTTTCCAGCTTGGTTTTGCCCAAAAGATAGCGCAAAGGCGAACGGAGATCATCCAGGTCCTTAGCCGGCGTTTTCTTGGCCTGGCGGTCTCCGGTTACATAAAAATATGCGGTTTTGGAATCGATAAGAAACAGCTTCTCCCGAGGCACGTGATATTCCCAGCGCATACGTGACGGCTTTTTGAGCCATAGGGTGCCGCTTTCCGTGCGAGAGATGCCGTCACCCTGATAAATCTCAGTGAAAGCGGCTTTAAAGGTCTTCAGGCGGTTGTAATGTTCATCGACCGCATGGGCTACGGCGCGCACGTCGGGTGACTGAGTTCGTGCATTCAATGCGCATAAAAATAGCACCAGTGCCGCCGGAATTGAGTGCCGCAGTTTCATGAAATCCACATAGTTTAGATTCGGGCAAAGCGCCAAAAGAATTATTTCTTGCGGCTTCGGTCCAGAAAGCGGTATTTGGATGGATCCTGCACGTCAACGGTTCCATCGGGCAGAAGCTTATATTCCGCGCCATTAGGGTCCTGCGGCAGGCCGGGCAGAACCCCTGCGCGCACCATATCCAACCATCTGGATGGCAGGGCGCCTGTTCGCTCACGATATATTTTCACACGCTGTTCCAATTGCTCAATATCTTCCTCTGCCCGTAATGAGGTAAGGTGCTGGATGGCAGTGTCTTTAACCTCTGGGTCGATACTGGTGTCATAGACGGCTTTCCAGAGATAGATGGCAGTGCTGCGATCATCGCCGTGCTCTGCCATTCTGGCTGCCATCACTTTCATCCAGGGCAGCGCTCCGGGAACTTCCGATCCCTTAAGAAAGGCGGCGGCAGCCGCTTTGTAGTCGCGCCGGTCAAGATAGTGAATGAAGCCCAACGTGAAATACAAACGCCAGTAAGAGGGATTTTCCCGAATGCCTTTTTCCACCAGGGCCACTGCTTTTTCCGGCTGGCCTGCGCCTTCGGGCGGCGGCTGGCTTAGAAACAGAGAACCAAATTCGTAAGCGACGATCAGGTGCGGATCAAGGTCCGTGGTGATATCCAATAGAGGATAGAGCAAGTCATATCGCATGGACCTCTGGTTCATTTTGTTGCCGAAATACTGGACCGCCCGGGTCCAGTAAATATCGGCCAGCAAGCTGGAGTAGCCCAGGCTAAGGCGCTTCACCGCTTTTCCGGAAGGCATGTACAGCACCTCTTCCAGCGTTACCTCTTTCCCGCGAAGCTTTTCCACCTGAGATCGGCACAGCACAGTGCCGGAGAAGAACACGACCAGCAGCATAGCGCAAACCGAGTTAGCCAGGCGATTCCGTTTCATTTGAGATTACGCCGCTCGAAAATCAGCACCGCTGCGGCCACCGCAGACGCGGAGTACAACATGGCATACAGCGTGTTAAACAGGATAAGACGGCCGCCGATCCCCTGGTCATGCGCGGTTTGCGCAATCACATTGAGCGACGCGAAATTGGGCATGAGATAAGCGGCGGCAGTAGCCAGCAATTTGGCGGCGCCCTTTGAGATGGCGGCGAAATTTTTCAGGTCTTCAGCAAAGGTGCCGATAACAAACAGGGCAAAAGCAAAAATGGCGGAAAATATAGGCGATGAGAAAGTGGAAAACAGGACCGTAAGGGCGGTCACTATCAGGAATTGAAGCACAGTGAAATAAATGGCCACCAGAAGCAGGGAATCGGTCTTGTGCAGGCCGTTGGTGATCATCAAGGCAATGTAAAAGCCGGCGGTCATGAGCGCTGTATTCACAACCAGCGTCATAACCAGTCCCAGGTACTTGCCCACAATGAATTCCCAGCGGCGCACCGGACGGGAAAGAATCGTGTAAAGAGTTTTCTTCTCAATCTCCTTCGATACCAACCCTATGCCGATGAAGATGGCGATAATCACGCCAAACAGAGAAATGGAGCTTAAACCTACATTCACCAGAATGAGCCGTTCCATGCCGATAGAGATCTGGCCGAACAACGGAGCGCTGGCGACCAGCAGCAGGACAAAAAGAATCAGGTTGTAAAGGACCCGGTCGCGCACGGCTTCACGAAACGTATTTAGCGTTATAGCGGTCAGGCGAGAGATCATGAAACGACTCTCTCCTGTTCTGACGTCTTTGCCAGAAAGTATTCCTCCAGTGTGCCATGCAATGGCGTAACGGAGATAAGCCTTGCCCGCTCTCGTCGTAATTTTTCCAGAAGGGAATCAACGTCCCCACTGCGGACAATCCCACGCACGGTCTCCCCCGTAACATGCGACTCAACCAGGGAACCGGATACTGCGGAAAGTGCGTGCGCGCCGTCCCAGATCACTTCTGATTTTTCGGCTACGCTCGTCCTGATCTCATTGATCGCCCCGATACCGCGCAACTCGCCCTTGTGAATGACCGCGACGCGGTCGCACAACGCTTCGGCATCGGAAAGGATATGCGTGGAAAAGAAAATCGTCTTGCCCTCGTCCTTCAAGCCCTGAATCAATTCCCGGACTTCATGGCGGCCCAACGGATCGAGCCCGGACATGGGTTCGTCAAGGAAAACTACTTCGGGATCATGGATGATTGCCTGAGCAATGCCCACGCGCTGGAGCATGCCTTTTGAGAACTTGCGCAACTGGCGGTTGCCCACGTCACCCAATCCCACACGCTTCAAAAGTTCGTCGATCTTTTTGTTGCGGGTTTCCAATGAGACTCCGGAGAGCCGCGCGTAGTAATCCAGCAATTCATGGGCGCTCAGATAGTCATAAAAATAGGGTTGTTCAGGCAGAAACCCGATCCGTTGTTTGATCTCTGGATCCAGAAAGGTTTTACCCAGTATGGTGGCCGTGCCGGACGTCGGCGTGATAATGCTCATCAGGAGCTTTAAAGTCGTGGTCTTGCCTGCTCCATTAGGCCCCAGGAAGCCAAAGGTCTCACCTGTGCGCACCGCAAGATTGAGGGGTTTAAGCGCGGGCCT
>Ga0134125_10007841_pt1 | contig 12035 bp, 9 predicted proteins | sample KB31751_FD_96464 | JGI IMG/M metagenome (GOLD analysis project Ga0134125, IMG submission 96464) | Terrestrial soil microbial communities with excess Nitrogen fertilizer from Kellogg Biological Station, Michigan, USA - KB3-175-1 | ecosystem: Environmental > Terrestrial > Soil > Unclassified ... | reverse complement strand
TTCGGCCTGGCCGTCGTCGTCGGTCCCGCCGCCGGACCGGTGCTGGGCGGCTACATCATCGACAACATGAGCTGGCCCTGGATCTTCTACATCAACCTGCCGGTCGGCCTGCTCGGCATCTTGATGGTGACGAAGTTCGTGCACGAGCCGGACGACATCCGCCGCGCCAACCGCACCCGCGCCGCCGAGCAGCGCAAGAACCTCGACTGGCAGGGGGTGCTGCTCATGACCGGCGGGCTGGCCTCGCTGCAGTACGTGCTCGAGGAGGGGAGCCGCAACGACTGGTTCGCCTCGACCGCCATCGCCGTCTGCACCTTCCTGGCCGCCCTGTTGCTGGTCGCCTTCGTGATCCGCGAGCTGACCGCGCCCGTGCCGGCGGTCGACCTCTCGCTGTTCAAGGACAAGGTCTTCCTCTCGGGGACGCTCATCGGCTCCATGATGTTCGCCATCCTGATGTCGATCACCTTCCTCCTGCCGCTCTTCATGCAGGAGCTGCTCGGCTTCTCCGCCGTCCAGTCGGGCGCGGCGCTCATGCCGCGCGCGCTGGCGATGATGATCGCCATTCCGCTCGTGGGACGGCTCTACAACTACGTGCAGCCGCGCATCATGGTGTCGATCGGCGTGGTGCTGGTGGCGTTCTCCGCCTACCAGATGTCGCACTACACGCTCGCCACCGGGTCGAGCTCGGTGGTGGCGGCGATCATGATCCAGGGGTTCGGGTTCGCGGCGCTGTTCGTGCCGCTGACGACGGTCGCGCTGGCCAGCATCCCGCGCTACCGGCTGACCGACGCCACCGGGCTCAACTCGCTGCTCCGCCAGATCGGCGGCTCGCTGGGGCTGGCGGCCTTCGCCACGCTGCTGCCGCACTTCGTGCAGAGCGCGCGCGTCGGCCTGATCTCGCACCTCGTCCCCGGGCGCCCGGAGGTGATGCAGCGCCTGGGCGCGATCCAGGGGGGCCTGCTGGCGCGCGGCATGGATCCCGGCACCGCCCACGCGGCCGCCGGTCGCGTCCTCGAGGGAATGGTCACCCGCCAGGCGACGTTGCTGGCGTTCGAACGGATGTTCATCCTGGCGGGCGTCGCGTTCCTGTTCGTCATCCCCTTCGCCTATTTCCTGCGCTCCCCCACCCACACCCGGGGCCGGCGCATCGATCTTCACTAGAAAGCGAGAGAACAAGAGACATGGAAAGCGCAGCGCAAACCACCAACGAACGTTCGGCTTCTCCTTCCGCCGGAGCGACCGCACCCGCCGTCATCGCGCCGGTCGCCGCCGAGGCGACCCCGGCCAAGCGCAAGCGACGGCCGTTCGCGATCCTCGGCGTCGTCGCCCTTGTGGCCGTGGCGGTGATCGGCACCTACACGCTGATGACCGCCGGGCGCGAGAACACCGACGACGCGCAGATCGCCGCCGACATGGTCCCGGTCGCCACCCGCGTGGCCGGCGCGGTGGCGCGCGTCCACATCAAGGAGAACCAGCAGGTCAAGCGGGGCGATCTCCTGATCGAGATCGATCCGAGCGACTACGACGCGCGCGTCCAGCAGGCCCAGGCGGAGCTGGCCACGGCCGAGGCGCAGGCCGCGGGCGCCGAGGCGCAGGTGGAGATCGTCGAGGCGACCTCGAAGGGCGGCCTCGCCTCGGCGAAGGCCGCGCTCTCGGGGAGCGCCGCGGGCGTCCAGAGCGCCGGCGCGCAGGTCGCCGCCGCGCACGCCGATCTGGCGCGCAGCGACGCCGAGCTCAAGAAGGCGGAGATCGATCTCGATCGCGCCCGCACGCTCCGCCAGGCCAACGCCGTGCCGCAGGAGCGGCTCGACAGCGCGCAGATCGCCTTCGACGCCGCCCGCGCCGCCAAGGCGCAGGCCGAGGCGCAGGTGGCGCTGGCCGAGGACTCCCGCCGCAGCGCCGAGAGCCGCGTCGGCGAGGCGCGCGGCAAGGTCAGCCAGAGCGCGCCGGTGGCGCCGCAGATCGCCGCCGCGCACGCCAACGCCGACCTGTCGCAGGCGCGCGTCCGCAGCGCCGAGGCGGCGCTGTCGCTGGCCAAGCTGCAGCTCGGCTACACCAAGATCACCGCCCCCGCCGACGGCTACGCCTCCAAGCTGACCGTCCACGAGGGGCAGCTCGTCACCATGGGGCAGCCGCTCATCGAGCTGGTGCCGACCGCCACCTACGTCATCGCCAATTTCAAAGAGACGCAGGTCGGCCGGATGCACGTGGGCCAGCCGGTGGAGATCAAGGTCGACGCCCTCCCCGGCCAGACGTTCCAGGGGAAGGTCGAGAGCCTCTCGGGCGGCACGGGCGCCAGCTTCTCGTTGCTTCCCGCCGACAACGCCACCGGCAACTTCGTCAAGGTCGTGCAGCGCGTCCCGGTCCGCGTCGCCTGGGTCAACCCGCCTGGTGACGGGACGCTGCGCGCGGGCCTGTCGGCAGACGTCACCGTCGACGTGAGGTAGAGATACGCCCATGTCCCGTTCCTTCGCCACCATCGCCACGGCTCTGTCCCTCGTGACCTTGGCCTCGGGGGCCGCCCGAGCAGCCCCCCGCGCCCTCACCATCGACGACGCCGTCGCGCTGGCGCTGCGCACGAACCCGCGCCTCGTCGCCGCCCGGCAACGGGCCGAGGCCTCCGACGTCAACGCCAGCTCGGTCACGCGGCGGATGCTCCCCGCCGTCCACGTGACCGACGAGGCGCAGCTCTGGAACGCGCCGTTCGCCATCGTCCTCCCGGGCGGGGCCGGCGGCAGCGCGGGCAGCACCGGCCTGGGCGGCTCGACGGGAGCGGGCGGGATGATGGGGTCGGCGCCGGCCTTCGTCGTTCGCAACAAGGAGACGAACACCTTCGTCGCTTCGTTCGACCAGCCGCTGCTCGGCCTCTTCCGGGCCAACGACGAGCGCGAGACGCTGACCGAGCAGAGCGCGGGCGAGCGCAATCAGATCGCGGCCGCCGAGTCGGACATCCGCCAGGCGGTGGAGACCCAGTTCCTCCAGGTGTTCGAGGCGCAAGCGCTCGAGCAGATCGCCAGCGCCTCGGTGCGCGAGCTCAGCGAGCAGGTGACGGTGGCCAAGGCGCGCCTGGCGAGCGGCGTGATCACCAACGCCGATCTGCTGCGCATCGAGGTCGCGGTGGCCAACGCCGAGCAGCAAGGGTTGCAGGCGCACAGCCAAGGCCAGACGGCGCGGGCGCAGCTGTTTGCCGCGATTGGCGTGATGCCGGGAGAGGGGGCCGAGCTGACGCTGGTCGCGCCGGCCACCCGGCTGGCGTCGGTCCGGGCCCGAGCGGCCTCCCCGTCGCTGGCGGCGCTGCTCCCCCAGGCGCAGGCGCACCGGCCCGAGCTCAAGCAGCAGGAGCACCTGGTCCTGGCGGCCGACCACCAAGTCGCGGCCAAGACGTACGCGCTCTTCCCCGACATCGATCTCGAGGGGGCCTACATCCGCACCGACGGCCAGCTCTTCGCGCCGCCCAACCAGGCGTACCTCGGCCTCAAGGCGACGTGGGCGGTCTGGGAGTGGGGCGCCTCCAACCTGCAGCGCAAGGCCGCCGCCCTCCAGGCCGACGCCGCCCGCCGCGATCAGGACGTGCTGGCCCGGCAGATCGAGGCCGAGCTGACCGCCAGCCTGGCCCAGGGGGACGCCGCCCGTGGCGCCGTCGACACCGCGGAGAAGGCGGTCGCCAGCGCCGAGGAGGCCTACCGGGTGACCGACGCCGCGCTCAAGGCCGGCGCGGCGACCACCACCGACCTGCTCGAGTCGGAGTCGGCGCTCACGCAGGCACGCCTCAACCTGACGCGGGCCGAGTACGATCTGGTCCTCTCCGACGTGGCGATGGCGCACGCGACGGGCGCCGTGGGCGTTGCGGGTTTGCCGCCGTCGTGAAAAAATAACCGCTGCACATGACCACCCGCATCCTCTCGAAGACCATTCTGCTGCTCACGATCTCCCTCGGCGTCCCCTCGGTGGCGCGCCCGGCCCACGCCGGCGTCCACGCCACGCAGGGCCGCCGCCACCACCGCCGCCACCACGAGCGCCGCAAGGAGGAGCGTCACCGCGAGGAGCGGGAGCACGCGCACGACCACGACGGCGAGCGCCACGGCGAGCTCTGAGCCGCCCGGACTCGGCCTAGGGATAGCTGCCGGCGACGCAGTGGAGCGCCGGATCCGGATTCGGCGAATCCGAGCACTTGAGGGGATTTTCGGCGACCCAGGCGTCGATGACGCCGAGCTCGTAGCTGTTGAGCGGCGCCGCGGGCGGGGGCGGCATCTGCTCGCCCGCCGTCCTGCCGTGCACGTAGGCGTCCAACTTGTGGTTGCCTACGTCGGTGTCCGCGGCCATGGAGCAAGCTCCTGCATCAGAACCACTGAACTGGGTCAGACAAGACATGGCCGTCGCTCCGGTCTTCGAGCTCCCTACGACGGCGTTGAGGCCGCCGCCGTCGGGACCATCGCCGTGACAGCGCGTGCAGTGGGCCTGGAAGACAGGCAGCACCTCGGTGTCGAAGGCGGGATCCGAGGGCGCCGACGGATAGCTGGTACAACCTGCCCCGACCCACGTCGCCGCGACCGCCCAGCCCAGGACCGGAATGAAGACCCGAATCAGGCGGTGAAGGTGCGGAATGGCCATGATCGCCCTCATAGATAGTAGTGCAACTGGAACATGAAGAGCGACGCGCTCGCCGCGTCTGGGGCGGCGCCGGGCCCGAAGAACTGATAGCGGCCGATGGCCAGCACCTCGAAGTGGGCCCAGGGGAAGAAATTCACCTCGGCGTCAACGGCGTTACGCCCGGTGTCCTTCAACGATAGATCCTCCTGGTACCGCTCGTAGGCCACCCCCGCCATGAGGCCGCGGATCGGGAAGAACGTGGCGCCGAGGTAGGAGACGAACTGGTTCTCCCCGAACGAGCTCGAGCCGGAGGGGACGACCTTGCGAATGACGTCCGCCTCGCCGAGGGCGAGCATCTTGGCCGGCTCGAGCCAGAGCTTGCCCACCGCGCCGCCGGTGTAGCTGGTCGCCTCGCTGCTGGTGCCGATCCGCGTCTGCAGGGCGAGCATGGCCATCTGGTTGAAGCGCTTCTCGGCGTAAGCGACCCCGCCGCTCTGGCGCAAGCTCTGCGGGGCCACCGACTGCAGCCCGTCGGGGAAGCTCTCGGGCGGCGGGGTGAAGGCCGTCGCGTGGACCTCCCAGTCCTCGGAGACGTAGCCGCCGGAGACGTTGTACGTCTCCTGGTAGAGGTCGTAGCCCGTATAGCGCTGGACGAAGAAGATGTGCTCGACGAAGCGCAGGCCGAAGGGGGCGAAGAACTTCCCGACCCGCACGTAGGGTCCCGTCGCGCTCGGCCGCCACATCAGATAGTGGTCGTTCGAGATGAGGCGCTCGGTGACCGAGTTGATGCGGCCGGAGAGGTTCTCGTCGTAGCCGACGTCGCCGCGGATCCCGCCCTGGAGGTAGAGCGACACCTGATCGCCGAAGGCGAAGCGCGCGTAGGCGTCGGTCTGCATGGGGAAGACCGCGACCTGCGGCGAGTCCGGCCCCCCGGAGCCGTTGACCAGCGGCGCCGCGATCCGTATGTCGGCGCCCAGGGCCAACCAGGAAGGCGGTTCCCAGAGGCCGTGCAAGAACGCGCCGTCGCCGCCCAGGCTGATCGTGTCGCCCGCTTCGTCGCGGCCCCAGGCGGTGATGAGGCCGCCGCCGGCCGGATCGAAGTGGCACTGGCTGCAGCGGGTGGTCCCCGAGCTGAACTGGAACTGCGGGTAGGCGGACGCGCGGCCGCCGAGGGCCGCCAGCAGCAGAGCGGTCGTCAGCGCCGAGAGGGCAAGTCGTCGCATGTTCATGTTCGAGACGAGGCGGTCAGTTGGGGTCCGCGCCGTCCTGGATCCAGTTCGAGATCAGCTGGATGTCGGCCTGCGGGAGGGGGTTGTCGGGGGGCATGCGGATCGACCCCACGGCGTTCAGCAAGCGGATGAGCGTCGAGTCCTGCGGATCGCCCGGCTGGACGTAGGGAGGTTTGACGCCGGCCACACGCTGCGCGAGGGACTGGTAGCCCGCCGAGGCGGAAGAAAGATCGACCCCCCCCTGGTGTGTGATCTTGGAGTGGCAGTTCACGGTCGCACAGCTCGGCTCGATAATGGTGGCCGAGATGAAAGACCATTTCGGGGGCCGATCCTCCGTCGCGCCGCCGCACCCGGCGGCGGAGAAGCAGAGGACCGCGGCGACCGCGGCCAGACGAGCGCGCCTCGGCGGGGACATCGGGGGATTATGCATCAAGGTCGCTGAGGCTCAACTTCGATCCGCGAGATCCATAGGGTGCCCGCACCGTCGGTGTCGGTTGAAATTCCGCGCGCCACGCCGACCTCGATGTGCAGCTTTCCGCCGGGATGCGTGACCGCGCCGGTGAGTGTGATCGGCGCCCCGCTCCGGGGCCAGGGATCCTGTGCGAGATTGGTTCCCCCGGCGATCAGATCTATCGCCGAGGGGCCCGGGTCGCCGACCCCCTCGGCTTGCATGGAAATCCGGTAGCCGCCGGGCGGAAGATCGAGGTCGAACCCGGCGGCGACCCGCGCGCCCGTCAGCCGGAGGCCGAACCCGTCCCAGACGCCGCGCACCGGCGAGGGGGTCTTGCCGGGGGCCGGCTCCGTGGCCCGCACCTCGCAGAGCCGCTTGGTCCCGCCGACTTCGCAGACCGAGACCGCCCAGCGGTTGTTCTCCCGCAGGCGCGCGCCCGCCGCCATCAGCCGCGGCCAGCTCACGAAGATGGCGGCGATGGCGAGCGCCGCGACCGAGAGCTGCAGCACCGCCCGGCCGCGCGTGGTGGGGCGGCGGACGACGTCACGCAGGCTGCCCGCCGCGAACACCAGCCCTTCGCCGGCGAACGGGAGCAAGAGGACGACGATGGCCAGATGGTAGCGGGCTTCGGCGAAGAAGAGGGTGTAGAGCGCGGTGAGCGCCAGGGGCAACGGCAGCAGCGTCAGCGCCGGCCAGTTCCGGCGAAACCCCGCCGCCACGATCCCCGCCACGATGGTCGCCAGGAAGAGATACCAGGCGCCGTCGACGACCCGCTCGATGCCCGTGCGGTGGACGTCGAACCAGCTCCCCGGCGGCAGCACGCTCTGGCGATAGAGCGGCCAGTAGAGCAGCGACCGCTCGGCGCCCAGCAGCCGATCGGCCTTGGCCGCCAGCAAGCCGAGCGCGTAGCGCGGCGAGAACGCCGTCCACTGCTTGGCCAGCCGGTAGGCCACGCGATCCGCCTCCCGGTGAGGCTCGACGAACAGCGCATAGCCGGTCCCCTCGCTGAACAGGCGGTTGAGCGACCGGCTGTACGTCCCGTCGGAGTCGGGGTTCGCCCCCACCAGCGCCGTGTGGCCGCCGTGGCTGTCGGTCAGGAAGAACTCGCCGTAGCGGTGGTGGTTGCGCAGCCCCCAGGGGAGCAGCACCAGGAAGGCGACCAGGCAGGCGGCGATCGTCCGGGTGACCACGTGCGGCCAGCGGGCGCCGCGCGCTCGAAAGTGCAGCGCGGCCAGCGCCACCAGCGGCAGCGCCACCGCGCGCACCCAGGCGCCGAGCCCCATGAGGAGGCCGAACCCCACCGGCGCCCCCAGCGGCCGCCGGCCGGCGTCGCGGGCGAGCACCCAGACGGCGAGCCCCAGCAGCGCCGCCGACGGCATGTCGGTGCCGGTCACGCTGGCGACGGCGATCCCGCCCGGCCAGAACGCGCAGAAGAGCCCGGCCACGAGGGCCGCGCCCCGGCCGAACAGGGCGCGGGCGGTGCCGTACACGGCGAGCGTCGCCAACCCGCCCGCCGCGACGCCGATCATCTTCACCGCCAGGAGCCCGCCGCCGAGCGCGTAGACGCCCGCCGCCAGCAAGACGTAACCCGGCATGTAGATGAAGGCCGGATCGAGCGCGTGGTGCTCGACCAGGTAACGGGCCGATTCGAGGTACATCGCGAAGTCGCCCACCGGGCGCGTGGGGACGCGCAGCACCCAAACGAGGCGCACGGCGATCGCCAGCGCGGTCAGCAGCCAGCCCAAGAAGGCACCAAGCCAGTTTTATATCGCGCCTGGCGTCCCGCGCCCTATCACGATCCAATGGCCGAACCGCGCGCCCCCGGGCGGCCAGGCGGCTATCCGTTCCGGCCAGCCGCCGGGACGATCGTAGCCGACCAGATATTCGGCCCCGGTCGAAAGCAGGCTGTCGCGCACCGTGGCGCCCGGCTCGCGGGTCACGATCAAGGTGACGTCCTCGGTCCAGGGGATGCGCGCGGCGTGGGCGATCCCGATATCGGCGTAGGAAAACGGCTCGATCATGACCCGCTGGCCGGGCTGGCGGACGGCGCGCAGGTGCGCGGCGAGCGCGCGGTCCTCGCCGTCCAGGCGGGTGAGCGCGCCCATCGACTCGGCGCCGGCCCAGATCCGCTCGCGCCCGACGGTGGCCACCAGCCAGACGCCGAGCGAGAACAGCGCCGCCGCGGCGAACGCGCCGGCCCGAAACGCCCGCGCCCGATGCCGGGGGACGACGGCGGCCGCGAGCGGCAGGAGCAGCGCGCCCGGGACGAGCGCAAAGCGCGCGAGCGGCTCGAAGCTCTGCGCGACGAGGCCCTGAACGAGGTAGACCGCGGGCGGACCGAGCGCGGCCACGAGGACCAGCCGCATCGCCGGTGACCAGCCCCGCGCGCCGCGCGCCAGGGCGCGGGCGGCCAGCAGCGCGCCCGGCGGCGTCATCGCGGCGAGAAAACCCAGCGACCAGACGCCGAGCTGCCGCGCCCGCCCGAGCAGCGCGCCGTAGCGCGCCGCCGCCGTCGCCGCCAGCTCGGCGTGGTCGCTCGAGATGTAGTGGGCGAAGAAGAGCGGATCCCCACCGGCCGCCGCGCCCCAAGCCAGCCAGCCGGCGGGCAAGATCGCCGCGCAGAGGGCGAAGAGGGCCAGGCCGCGTGTCGCGGGCGCCCAGTCCGGACCACGGGCGAGCCACCAGGCGGCGACCGCCACCATCGGCAGCGCCAGCCAGGCGTCGTAGCGGGTGACCGCCGCCAGCGAGGCGAGCAGCCCCGCGACCGCGAAGGTCCCGAGCCGGCGGGTCTCCCGCGCGACCAGCAGTCGTTCGATGGCGGAGACCCAGAGCAGCAGGTAGAGCGCCTCGCTCGAGGCGGTCGTCGAGGCCTGGATGTGCAAGGGCGACAGGGCCAGCGCGAAGGCCGCCAGCTCGGCGCCCGGCCTGCCGACCAGCCGCCGGGCGAGGGCGAAGAAGGGGAAGAAGACACCCAGCCCGCACAGCAGCGACAGATAGCGCGACGAGCGCGGCGCGTCGGGATCGAGCGCGATGAACGGCCGCATGAGCATGGTGTGCAGCGGACCGAACTGGCAGTAGGTGCGCGGCCGCGCGGCGCTGGCCGGCTCCAGCACCAGCCGCTCGGCGATGAGCGCGCGCATCGGCGCGTCGCCGTGCTTGTTCTCCTCGAACGGGAACAACCCCACGCGGAGGACGACCGCCAGCGCGAAGGCTGCTAGGAAGCCGCGCGACAAAGGCGATTAGCCGGCGAGCGCCGCCCGGACCCGCGGCAGCGCGGCGTCGATCTCGGCCAGCGAGACGGCGCCGACGGAGATCCGGAACCAGCCGCTCTCCTCGCGCAGGCCGAAGGCTTGAAAAGGCACCAGCGCCAGGCCCGCGCGGTCGAGCAACATCTTGCGCGTCTCCTCGTTGGTGCGGCCCGGGAGCGCGAACCGGACCGACAGATAGATCGCTCCCTGCGGCGCGATCGCCTCCACGGGCAGGCCGTCCCGGCGCATGGCCGCGAACCCGGCGGCCAGCCGATCGAGCCGCTCGGCGACCCGCGGGCGCATCTCGGCCAGGTAAGCGTCGACCGCCGCGCCGTCGTCGAGCAGCGCCGCCATGGCCACCTGCTCCGGACGCGGCGCCCAGGCGCCCACGTGCCCCAGGATGTCGGCCATCCGCTGGCGCGCCGCCGGCGGCATGACCGCCCATCCGACGCGCAGCCCGGTGGCGGCGAAGCTCTTCGACGCCGCGTCCAGGATGATGGTGTACGGCGCCACGTCGGGGCAGACCTCGGGCGGCGTGACGTGCTTGGCGCCCCCGAACACGAGCTGCCAGTAGACCTGGTCGTAGCAGAGCCAGGCCGCCTTGGCGCCGGACCGCTCGCGGCGCCGGTTCTCCTCGACCAGCGCCTCACAGATCGCCTGCAGCACCCCGGCGTCGATCGCCGTGCCCGTCGGGTTGAGCGGCGAATTGAGCAGGACCAGCCGCGCGTACGGCAGGTGGGGCCGTAGCTCTTCGGCAGTGGGAAAGAAGTTCGACTCGGCCCGCACCGGGATCTCGACGGCCCGCGCGCCGCACAGGTAGGCGTAGTGGTTGTTGTTCCACGACGGCACCGGGTAGACGACCACGTCGCCCGGATCGAGCACCGTCCGGTATGACCCGTAGAGCAGCGGCCGCGCGCCGCCGGTGATCAGCACCGACTCGACCGGGTACGCGAGGTCGAGCCGCTTGGCGTAATAGCGCGCCACCGCCTCGCGGAGCTGAATCACGCCGTCAGACGGCGGGTAGTTGGTCTGCCCCGCCGCGAGCGCGGCGCGCACCCCGTCGAGCAGCGCCGCGGGCGCCGGGAACTGCGCCGGATCGAAGTCGCCCACGGTGAGGTTGCAGATCTGCGCCCCTTTGGCCTTGAGCGCCCGGATCTGCGCGGCGATGCGCAGGATCTCCGAGCCGATCACGCCGCGCGCGAGGTCCGACAGCGACGCGTCGACAGCCGCCGCGTCGCCGAGCTTGCCGGCCAGATCCATGATTGGGGGAATCTTACACGATGCGATCGCGCGATGGGGCTCAGCCGCCCGCGGGGGCGGGCGCGGACGAACCAGCCGCGGGCGCGGGCGCGCAGGTTCGGTGCGCGTTGCAGATCTCGGCTGGACCGCAGGCCGGGTTGCAGAGCGGGATGCAACGACCGCCTTGGCAATCGAACCCGGGCGAGCAGATCGGCGTACAGGTGGCGCCCGCGGGGCTTCCCCCGGCCCCCGCCGCAGACTCTCCGCGCCAGGCCACAGTCGCGGTGATGTAGTTCTCCCCGCCGGCGACCGACTCGGACAGGCCATAGACGGTATCCCCCCCCAGGTTGCAGGCGACGTTTCGCAGCTCCTCGAAACATTGATCTCGGCCGAGCGAGGTGGCGCAGTAGGCCCGGACGGACGCGATGCTTGCCGGCAGCGGCGTCGGCGTCCCGGGAACGATCTCGACCGGGCAACCGGGCGGCCGCACGGGCCGCCGCGCCCCGATCATCGTCATCTCGGAGCCGGCGCACGACGCGAGCGCGACGCACGACGCGAGCATCAGCAGCGATCTTCGCATGCCGCCAGCTTACCCGAGCTTCACGGACAGGTCGCGGCCGTCAGATCGACCTGATAGATGTGCACGTCGTTGGCCGCGAACGCGTCGGAGAACTTCCCGGCCGCGATCTTCACGGTACGGCTCTCGCCCACCACGGTTGCCACGCCGCCGCCGCTCATGCCGGCGACGGTGAAGGAGCCGGTCGCGCTGCCCGCGCGCGAGATCGCCGCGAAGACGTACAGGGTCTGGCCGTTCGCCTTGACCATCACGTCGATGGGCGCCGCGCTGTTCGAGCTGCCGGCGCCGACCAGGTTGGGGATGTCGGCGCTGTTGAGCTCGGGCGCCAAGGTCTTGATCTGCTTGTTCAGCGCCGTGACCGCCGAAACCATCGTGGTGTCGGCGAAGATGCCGTCCTCGCGGAAGCTCGGGTTCCAGGTGTCGACGAAGTAGGCGATGCCGTTCGCGCCGTGGATCAGCGACAACCAGACCTCGGACTTGGTCTCTTGCGGCGTGGGCCCGTGCGTCCCCCCCGCGGAGATGGTGGTGGTCTCGATGTCCGTCCAGGCCGCCTGTCCGCGCGCCGACCACTGGTGGATGCGATCGATCCCGTAGCCGTTCAGCCAGAACTGGCCGCAGGTGACCTGCTCGTTCGGGTCGCCGTCGCAGTTGTTGTAGGGATAGATGTCGTAGTCGACGATGTCGGCGGCCGGCATGTATCC
>Ga0134125_10007840_pt1 | contig 12036 bp, 11 predicted proteins | sample KB31751_FD_96464 | JGI IMG/M metagenome (GOLD analysis project Ga0134125, IMG submission 96464) | Terrestrial soil microbial communities with excess Nitrogen fertilizer from Kellogg Biological Station, Michigan, USA - KB3-175-1 | ecosystem: Environmental > Terrestrial > Soil > Unclassified ... | reverse complement strand
CGGCCTTCGATCGCGCCTTGGCGGCGGGATGCGACGGCTTTGAACTCGACCTGCGCCGCACCGCCGACGGCCGCATCGTGGTTCACCATGATCCGCATATGGGTCCGCGGCGCGATGGAGTGGAGATTGCCGCTTGTAGTTTGCGTACATTGCGGCGGCTGCATCCCGGTCTGGCGACTTTGGATCAGGTGTTGCGCCGCTATCGCGAGCGCGCCTGGATGGACCTCGAAGTCAAGGCGGGGGAGGCGGTGCCCGAACTTGCCGCTTTGCTGCGGCGGTGGCCGCCGCTGCGGGGCCATGTGGTCAGCAGCTTCGACCCGGCGACGCTGGCGGCACTGCGGCGGCTGGCGCCTGGCATCCCGCTCTGCCTAAACTTGCGCCGGCCGGCGAGCCTGCGCCACCTGCGCGCCGCCGGGGTGGAATGGATCGCTCCCCACCAGGCCTCGTGCACGGCGTGGTACGTGCGGCGGCTGCGGACGCAAGGATGGCGTGTCTTGGTGTGGACGGTGAACCGTCCGGCCAAGATGCGGCTGCTGGCCCGGGCGCAAACGGATGCGGTGGTGTCCGACGACCCCATGTTGCTGGTCGCGACGCTGGCCGCAAACAAACCCGGCGGGGCGCACCGCATCTGGTGACGGGAGATGAGTGTGACGAGTTCGCATCCTCGCCCAGCGGAGGCTTGGACTCTCGACGCGATCCGGCGGCGGGTGGATGAGCTGGGCGAGTGGTTTCAAAACCTCGACCTGCACGGTGTTCCCACCGCTCCGCGGCATTTTCTGGGCGACTATCCGGCGGCCAAGTGGCGGCAGATCAGTCGGGTGCTGCCGGAGCGCATGGACGGGCTAAGCGTATTGGATATCGGCTGCAATGCCGGTTTTCACGCTCTGAAGTGCAAGCGGCGGGGGGCGCGGTACGTGCTCGGAGTGGATGCCGATGAGCGCTACTTGGCGCAGGCGCGATTCGCCGCCTCGGTGCTGGGACTCGAGGTCGAGTGGCGGCAGATGTCGGTGTACGCCCTGGCGGAGCTGCGGCGGCAATTCGATTATGTGTTCTTTCTGGGCGTGTTTTATCACTTGCGCTACCCCGTCTATGCTCTCGACCTGGTCGTGACGCTGGTGCGGCAGCGCTTGGTCTTTCAGACCATGTTGCGCGGCGCGTCCTCGGGTGGCGCCCCGCTCGAGGATTATGGTTTCTGGGACCACACTCCGTTTCAGCAGCCGGGGTTTCCTCGCATGTACTTTCTGGAGCGGAGTTTTGCCGGCGACCCGACCAATTGGTGGATCCCCAACCGCGCCGCCGCCGAGGGCATCCTGCGCAGCTCCGGTTTGCAGCTTGTGGCGCACCCCGAGCCCGAAACCTGGATTTGCGCGCCCGCGCCGGAACAGCGGGCTCGCGGCTTCGTCTGGGACCTCGAACTGGAGGCCAAACTCTGAACGCGAGGCGACGATGCGATTTGCGCTGATTCAGCCGCGGTGGGAGTTTGGCGGCTCGACCTATTTCGGGTGTCCCGACACGCACATGCCGCTGGAGTTGCTGTGGGCGCGGCAGCAGCTCGAAGCCGCGGGGCATGAGGCCCTGATTGTGGATGCGCATCTCGAAGGTTTGGCCGTCGGGGACGCGGCGCGGCGCGTCGGCGCCTTCACCCCGGAAGTCGTGGTGCTGACCACCGCGCCGACCTACCTGTTTTGGCGCTGTCCGCAGCCGGAGTTGCGGGTACCGGGGGCATGGATGCGGTCCCTGCGCGCGGCGCTGCCGGCGCGAGTGACGACGGTGGCGATCGGACCCCACGGCTCCGCCACCCCGGCGGCGGTGCTGCGCAAGCTGGGGTGCGACCTGGTGATTCAGGGCGAGGCCGACCAGGTGCTGCCCGAAGTTGTCGGGAACTGGAGCGGCCTCGCGGGCTGCGCCTACCGCGAAGGGGGAGAGATTCGGGTCAACCCGGGTGTGAACCAAGCCGATCTTCGCGGTCTAGCGGCACTCGACTGGAGCGGCTACCCGCTGGAACGGCGCCGGCACCGCCACCACGTGTTTTCCGGCGGCGGGCGCGGCGCCGAGGTGGAGGCTACGCGCGGCTGCCCATGGGCCTGTACCTTCTGCAACAAGACGCTGTTCCGCAACCGCTTTCGCGAGCGCCGTGTCGAAGCGGTACTGGCCGAGGCGGAGGAGCTAGCGCGCCAGGGTTTCACTTATGTGTACTTCATTGACGAAATCTTCGGTTGCGGGCGCCAGACAGCGGAGCTTCTCGACGGGCTGGAGCAGCTCCCGCTGCAGTTCGGCATGCAGACGCGCATTGATTTGTGGGACGAGGCGAGTCTGGCTGCGCTGGGCCGGGCCGGGTGCATATCGATGGAGTGCGGCATCGAGTCGGTAAGCACGGAAGGCCGGGAGCGTTTTCGCAAGGGCTGCCGGCTGCCGGCCGGCCGCCTGCGCGCACTGCTGGCGGCGGCGCGCCGCGTGGTCCCCTGGGTGCAAGCGAACCTGATCGCCGCGGACGACGATGACGTAGCCGCGGTCCAAAGCTGGCGCCAGGAGTTGATCGCCGAGGGCGTCTGGGTGTCGCAGCCGGTGCCGGTGTTTGCCTATCCCGGAACGCCGCTCTACCTTCGCCTGTTTGGGCCGCCGGACGAGCGTGCCTGGGAACGCGCCCACGCCCATTATTTGGAGGTCAACCGCGGCCGTGGCCGTTACAGCGACATTCAGGATCCCGAGCCCGCCGCCCTGGAGGCGCTGGAAAGCGCCGCCTGATCAAGCATTCAACCCACGGCGCGTGGAGGGGAGGAGCAACAGCAACAGTTGCGCAATCACGGCGGCGACCGCCCAGCCCGCATACCAAGAACTCGCCACGGTGAGAACAATCATCGCTTTCCAGGCGCCGCTGCGATTTTGGAACAGGTACAGGTTGCCGCACAACATCCAGAGGGCGCCGAGCAGGATGGCGGCGCTGCCCCACGCCGCCCAGGGTCCGGGATGGCCCCAGAGCATGAGGGGACGATGCGCGATGAGCAACGCGAACCCTTCCACCAGAAGCCACGTACCGGCCACAAATCCGATAATGACCGCGGCTTGGGCAGGCGACGGCGGAAGCGAAGAGCGCATGGCGAAACTGTAATCCAAAAAGCAGAAGGGCGCGGGGAGGTCGTACCGCGCCCTTGTCAGGGATCCAACTGCCCGAGTTGGGAATAGCGTACCCTACCCTCGGGGTGGAACGCAAGCGATTCTTAAAGAATTCCAATTCCCGAGAGCATGCGCCCCGCCGCCCCGTGCCGATGGGAGAAAAAGCGCTCGGGATGACAGGCGGTACAAAAGGGCAATATTTCTACAGCCGCTTGGGCGATCCCAGCGTCTACCAACTGCCGGAGGTTGGCGGCGGCCAGATCGAGGCGGTGCGGCTGGGTGGGATTCCAGCGTGGATCGTAAGGGTGGCCGGGGGGCGCGCCGGTCATGAAGAGCATCGGGTAGCGGTTGCGCACCGGGTCGTCCTCGGCGTCGAGGAACAGGCCCTCGCCATAGGCGAATTGAGCGCAGAAGGCGTGGTGTACCTCCTCGCCGACCTCGTAACAACAGCCGCGGATGCTGGGGCCGATCACTGCCCTCAGGCTGGTGGGCTCGGTGCCAAACGCGGCGCGCATTTCGCCCACGGTCTTTTCCGCGATCCGGGCCAATGTGCCGCGCCAGCCGGCGTGGACGGCGGACACCGCCCGGCGGCGCACGTCCACCAGCAGAATCGGAACGCAGTCGGCGGTCTTAATCGCCAGCAGGCGCCCCGGGGCATCCGTCATCATGGCGTCACCGGACTTCTGGGGCTCCGGGTCTCGCCATATTAGTGCACTGTGAACCTGCTTCAGAGTCAACAGGTCCGCCCGGGGACCGAGCACCGCCCGGGTAAAACGATGCTGGTTCCGTGCTGAGACGCGAAGGTCGAAATCCTGGCCGCGGCGGCCGCTGCGCCGCGTGCTGAAGCCGTGGCCCAGCCAGGGCAAGCCGCGCAGCGAACGCGCCCGCAGCAGGGGCGGGGCGGAAGCGGCGGCGCGGCGAGGCAGGGTGGTCACCCTTCCTATGCTACCGTGGATGAACCGGGGATTTCGTTCCCCGAGATCACACAATATACAGGAAAGAAGCTATGAATTCGGAGACCAACACCGGCGCGCGCTCGCTGCCGCGCATCAACGAAGCCGCTCCCGACTTCGAGGTAAAGTCCACGCATGGGGTGATCCGCCTCAGCGATTTCAAAGGCAAATGGGTGATGCTGTTTTCCCACCCCGCCGACTTTACCCCTGTGTGTAGCACCGAGTTCATGGCCTTCGCCAAGCGCTATCCCGAATTCCAGGCGCTCAACGTTCAGCCCATCGGTGTGAGCATTGACAGCGTGTTTAGCCACATCGCCTGGGTACGCAGCATGGAGGAAACCGGGGGCACGAAGATCCCGTTTCCGATCCTTGCCGACCTGGACATGAAGGTGGCGCAGAGCTTCGGCATGATTCATCCCGGAACCGGCGATACCGCCCCCATCCGCGCGGTTTTCTTCATCGACCCGAAGCAGATCATCCGCGCCATCCTGTACTACCCCCAGTCCACCGGGCGGAGCGTGGATGAACTGCTGCGCGTCTTCGAAGCGCTACAAACCACCGACAGCTATGGGGTTTCCACCCCGGCCGACTGGAAAAAGGGAGGCAATGTGGTCATGCCGCCTCCCCAGACCCAGGCGGACGCCGAGAAGCGCGTGGCCGACAAGTCGGTACAGGTCAAGCAGTGGTACCTGTCGGAGAAGAAGCTGGACTAACCCTTGCGCGCGGCCCGCGCTTCCGCCACCGGGGGGGCGGGCACCGGCGCCGCTTCGGGCTCGCGCGCCAGCCCCAGCGCCTTGCGCATTTCCGCATCCAGCTTTTGCATCATGTCGGGGTGGTCGGTGAGGTACTGCTTGGCGTTTTCCCGGCCCTGGCCGATGCGTTCGCCCTTGTAGGAGTACCAGGAACCGGATTTTTCGACCACGTTCTTCTCGGTCGCCAGATCGATCAAGTCGCCCGCGATCGAGATTCCTTCGCCGTACATAATGTCGAACTCGGCCTCGCGGAACGGCGCCGCCACCTTGTTCTTGACCACCTTGGCGCGGGTGCGGTTGCCGATCACCGCCTCGCCGTCCTTGATCGCGGCAATGCGCCGGATGTCGATGCGCACGCTGGAGTAGAACTTAAGGGCGCGGCCGCCGGTGGTGGTCTCGGGGCTGCCGAACATCACCCCGATCTTCTCGCGGATCTGGTTGATGAAGACCAGCGAGCAGCGCGACTTCGACACCAGGCCGGTGAGCTTGCGCAGCGCCTGTGACATCAGACGCGCCTGCAACCCGACATGGGAGTCGCCCATCTCGCCGTCGAGCTCGGCCTTGGGCACCAGCGCCGCCACCGAATCCACCACCAGCACATCCACCGCTCCGGAGCGGACCAGGGCTTCGGCGATCTCCAGCGCCTGCTCGCCGAAATCGGGCTGGGAGACCAGCAGGTTATCAATATCCACTCCCAGCTTGCGCGCATAAGCGGGATCAAGGGCGTGCTCGGCGTCCACGAATGCCGCCATACCGCCAGCCTTCTGCGCCTGGGCGATGATCTGCAGCGTGAGCGTGGTTTTGCCCGAGGACTCCGGCCCGAAGATCTCGATCACGCGCCCGCGCGGCACCCCGCCCACGCCCAGGGCCGCATCGAGCGACAGGGAACCGGTGGGGATGACGGCGATGGGGACGATGGCGTCCTTGGAACCCAACCGCATGATGGAGCCCTTACCGAATTGCTTTTCGATTTGAGCGAGAGCGGCGTCAATGGCGCGGGAGCGATCGTCAGGCATGCTGGACCTCGTGAAATACCACCGGAAGGTGGATCATAGCACGCAATCCAGTGCGAAGAAAATACGAAAACACCCCCGAATGGGGGAGAAAATTTACAGCGGGCGGAAGCGCACCCGCCAGAGCAGGGCACCGTTATTGCGCGCCAGCGCCGCCAGCTCGCCGCCGCTCTCCCAAAACACGATGGCGGATTGCGCCACCGCGGCCAGCGGGCCCTCGTGAGCATCCACGCGCCAGCGTTGCTCGCCCGAGTCGGGATCGAGCAAGAGCACTTCCGAATCGGATTGCAGCACCAGCGCGGCGTCGAGGCAGGTAAAGGCGGGATAGGCGGCGTCGAAGTCGCGCGCATAGCGCAACTTCCCCGAGGCCAAATCCCAAGCCTCAAGCCGGGTGGAGTTGGGCACGGGGCCGTTGACCAGCATCAGCGCGGCGGAGGAGCTTACCGCGAGCTTGGGGTCGCGCGCCGGACGCGCCGCCTGCCAGAGCTGACCAGTGTAGGTGCCGCCCCGGAGTACGGGGTTCCGCTCCTGCCAGTCGGTGAAGACGAAGCCGTGGTCATCGAGGCTGGCGAGGGGGAAGACGCCGGCCGCCGGGCTATGATCGCGGTGGAAGAGCAGGGTCCAGGGGGAGGCGAGGAAGAACTCACCCATATCCTTGGCATAGAACAGCAGGCCATGGCCGTTGCCGCGGAAGGGATAGACCGCGCCGGGCAGGCTCTCGGCGGTGAGGCCGCTGGCGCCGGGATGGTAGGTGAGTGCCTCTTGGTGCGCGTGCTGGCGGTCCAGGACAAGCGCGCCGCCGGCGGGCAGGGACATTAGGGAGAGGTCGGCGTCGTCGGGAAGGTCAAATCCCCGATCGGGCTGGCCATGCTCCATTCCAAGGACCTGCAGCCGTTCGGGGGTGCGCAGGTACCAGGATTGGCCGCTCTCATCCACGCTCCATTGCTGCACGTCCGGCCAGTCGCGGCACCAGACCTTGGCGCCATCGGCGCCGCGCAGGCGGCAAATGCGCGTAATGCGGCGGTCGTTGAACTCGTGCTGGATGGCGCTCAGCCACGACACCAGCACCAGACCGTGACCGTCGGTGTAAACCCGGCCCTGGAAACGCGGAAAGCGCCATACGACCCGCCCGGTGTGGGCGTTCAGGGCTAACCCGTCCTGGGGCAGGAACAGGACATCGGGAGCCACGCGGTAAATCGGTTCCACCGCCCAGCCACAAACCACGAGGACAAGCACGGCAAAACAGAGCCGGCGCAAGTGGCATGGCCACCTTTTGCCTGGGCCGCTCCCGTTGCCACCCCGAGCCGCTGACAGCGGCTTGGGGGCACCGGCGTTGGCCGCTCGGAGACCGGGCTTCGATTGCCGGCAGGGCATGCCCGTTCCGCTCAGGGCATCTGCAAGCTGCCGCCACATGCCGCTGAGCATACACCCGCAGCTCGGGAGCGTGTCAACCCGGGGAATTCGCTTAGAGCTTGGGTTTTAGTACTGGTAGAACCCGCGCTTGGTTTTGCGGCCCAGCCAGCCGGCGGCGACCATGTTGCGCAGCAGCGGGCAGGGGCGGTACTTGGCATCGCCCAGCCCTTCGTGCAGCACTTCCATGATGTGCAAGCAGACGTCGAGGCCGATGAAGTCGGCCAGGGTAAGCGGGCCCATGGGGTGAGCCATGCCCAGCTTCATGATCTCGTCAATCGCCTCCGGCTTGGCCACGCCTTCCATCACGCAGTAGATGGCTTCGTTAATCATCGGCAGCAGCACGCGGTTGGAAACGAAGCCGGGATAGTCGTTGACCTCGACCGGGGTCTTCTGCAAGCGCAGCGCGAGCTGGTGGACGGCGGCGGCGGTCGAGTCGCTGGTGGCCAGTCCGCGGATCACCTCCACCAGCTTCATCACCGGCACGGGGTTCATGAAGTGCATGCCGATGAAGCGGTCGGGCCGCTTGGTGGCGGCGCCGAGCTCGGTGATGGAGATGGAGCTTGTGTTGGAGGCGAGAATGGCCTCGGGAGCGAGCAGCCCATCCAACTGCCGCAGCAGCGGGATCTTGATCTCGCGCCGCTCCGGCACGGCTTCAATCGCGAGCTGCGCGCCGCGCGCGGCTTCGAGGCCGGTGGCGCCGGTGATGCGCCCGAGGGCCTGCTTGGCCTCGTCCTCGCTCAGCTTGGCTTTGGCGACTTCGCGCCCCAGATTGCTCTCAATGGTGCCGCGAGCCTTAGCCAGCGCTTCGGCGTTGGCCTCGCATAAGACCACCTCGACCCCGAACTTGGCCAGCACATGGGCGATGCCGTTGCCCATGGCGCCGCCTCCCACTACGGCTACGCGTTGAATTTCCACGGAATGGTTTCCTTTGTTGCCGCTCGAACTATTGCAGGTTCTCGATGGCCATGCCCACGGCGTTGCCGCCGCCCAGGCAGAGGGCGGCGATGCCGCGCTTGGCGCCGCGCCGCCGCATCTCGTACATCATGGTGATCAACACGCGAGCGCCGCTCGCGCCGATGGGGTGACCGAGCGCCACCGCGCCGCCGTTGACGTTCACCCGGCCGGCGTCGAGTTTGAGCTCCTGAATGAGGGCCACGGCCTGTACCGAAAACGCCTCGTTGAGCTCGTAGAGGTCTACGCTGGCGGCATCCCATCCGGTCTTTTTCCAAAGCTTGCGCACCGCCTCGACGGGAGCCATCATCACCCACTTGGGCTCGAGGCCGCTGGTGGCCTGGGCCACGATGCGGAACTGGGGCTTGAGACCGAGGGCCTTGGCGCGCTCGGCGGTGGTGACCACCACCGCGGCCGCGCCGTCATTCACGCCCGGCGCGTTGCCGGCGGTCACGGTACCGTCTTTCTTGAAGGCTGGCTTGAGCTTGCGCAGCGCTTCGATGCTGGTATCCGGGCGCGGACCCTCATCTTGGCGAATGACGACCGGATCACCCTTCTTTTGCGGAATCTCCACCGGCACGATCTCGGCGTCGAAATGGCCCGCTTGCATCGCGGCCACCGCTTTGCGGTGGCTATGCAGCGCGTACTCGTCCTGCATCTCGCGAGTGATGTGGTACTTCTCCGATACCAACTCGCCGGTATTGCCCATGTGGAAGTCCTCGTAGACGTCCCACAGGCCATCGTGAATCATTGAGTCCACCAGCGTGCCGTCGCCCATGCGGTAGCCGTTGCGCGCGCCGGGGAGCAGGTAGGGGCAGTTCGACATGGACTCCATGCCGCCGGCCACCACGATTTCGGAGTCGCCCAGCAGCACCGCCTGCGCGGCCAATGCGACCGCCTTCAGACCAGATCCGCAAACTTTGTTGACGGTGAGCGCGCCCACGCTGGGCGCGAGACCGCCGAACAGCGCCGCCTGCCGGGCCGGATTTTGGCCGATACCCGCCTGCACCACGTTGCCCATGATGCACTCGTCGACCTGCTCGGGTTGGAGTCCGGCGCGCTGGACCACCTCGCGGATGGCGATCGCGCCCAGCTTGGGGGCGGAGAGAGGCGCCAAGCCTCCCAGGAAACGGCCTACCGGGGTGCGCACCCCAGCCACAATCACGGCTTCGCTCATGTTTCGAGTATAAGGCAGTGGATGCGGCGTGCCATGGAGTGACGCTGCCAACAAAAAACAGGCGCCCAATGAGGGCGCCTGTTTGGCGATCTGCCGCTGGGTTGAGCGGGAAACCGATCTTAATTCTGCCCGCTGCCGGTTGGCACCGGCGCGGCCAGGCTATTTTTGAGGATCTTGATTTCCACCGTGCCGCCGGCGGTGGGACGGCGCGAGCGCGTGGTTGCCTCGCTGGACTGATCCATCTGCGCCGCGGTCGGGGCGGCGTTGCCCATGCCCATGGTGTAAATGCGGAAGAGCGGCACGTTGTGCTGGAGCACCATATAGCGCACGACGGTATCCGCCAGCTGCTGGCTGGCCGCATCGCCGGCGGCGCCGCGGCGCGTGGAGTAGGCGGTGACCTCGACCACGTAGCCCTTCTGGCCGTCCAGACCCTGCAGGAAGCTGTCGAGCTGCTGCTGGGTGCTGGTGCTCAGTTTGGCGGGGCCGGGCTTGAAGTGCAGCTCCGCGGTTTGCGCGACCTGATACTGATCCACCGACTGAAGCTTGTTGTTCACCGAGGACACCTGGTCATTCAGCTGATTGGCCTGGGTGGCGTCCTGTTGCACCTGCTGCTGGGCCGCACTGGCGGTGTCAGACGCCTGCTTGGCCTGATCGGCGGCGGCGCTGATGCCGGCTTTGGAGCGCGCGTCCACGTCGTTAATCGCCTTGGCGTTGCCCGCCGTCAAGGTGTCGAGCTCGTTGTTGCGGTCGCGGATGGGCGCGATCTGCCCCTCGACATACTTTTTGCGCGCGAAGGGATTGAGATGTCCCCAGAAGCCCTGTTTGATCTGCGGAGTCAAGGGCGCCTCAGCCGTGGCGTTCTGGGCCGGGCTTGCGGGCTGGCTGCTCGCCTGCTGCGGGGCCGAAGCCGTAGTGCCATTGTTGGGATTTTGGGATTGCGATCCAGTGGTCTGGGCGCTGAGAGGCAGGCAGAGCAGTGCTGCCAGCGCCGCCGCGGTCATGGTTCCGAAAAGTTGTTGCCTGCGCATTCTGGGTCCTCCGGTTGACCTAAGCAGTAGGTCGTTCCTGCGCCATTCCATACACGCCAAGGGCCAAACTCGAAGCGCAAGAAAACAAAGGATTAGGCCGCATGTGGGAAACGGCAAACGCGGACAAACGGCTTGGCATCGAGTAAAAAGCGCGTTATCCTTGTGGCCGTAGCTGCCTGGGAGGATTCGGCGATGCTGATAATGCTGTTTGTGCTTGGCGCGGTGGCGATGCGGTTCTTGCCGCACGCGTGGAATTTCACGCCGGTAGTCGCGATGTTGTTGCTCGCGGCCGTCTGGATGAAGCCCAAACAGCTCTGGATTCCCGTGGTGGCGCTGATGGCCAGCGACTTCGCCCTCAACATCTGGGTATACAAAGCGTCCGGCGGGTTGGATCAGTATTTCACCTGGGCGAGCTACCTGGTAATCCTGGGGCTGGCCCTGGTGGCGCTGAAGGGCCGGGTGCGCGTATCGGCGCTGATCGGCACCTCGGTGGCTTCTTCTACCCTGTTTTTTCTGCTCAGCAACTTTGGCGTGTGGGTCACCGGTGAGATGTATCCGCACACGCTGGCGGGCCTGATGACCTGCTATACGATGGGCATTCCGTTCTACCGGAACGCCGCCATCGGCGATTTGCTTTACGTCGGCGCCTTCTTCGGGTTGTTCGCGGTGATCCATCAGCGCCAGGCCGCCCGCGCGCTCGCGGCTTAACGCCGCATGCCCCGGAGGGCGCTCCTGGTTTGGAACCCCACCGCGGGGCGCCGGCCAGCGCGCCGCCGGCGGCAACTGCAACAGCTTACTCAGGGACTGCAAGGCGGAGGCTGGCAGGTCGGTGTCGCCGAAACCGATCCCGTCTCGGGCGCGCGCTCGGCGGCCGCGCGGGGCGTGGATGCCGGCTGCGATGTGATCATCGGCTGCGGCGGCGACGGCACACTGCACGAGATCGTGCAGGTCCTGGCCGAGACACCGGCAAACCAAGCCCCCGCTTTGGCCGTGGCTCCGCCTTGGGGCACCGCCAACATCATGGCCTGCGCGCTGGGAGTGCCGCCGTCGGCGGCGAAGGCGGCGGCGTGGCTCTTGCAGGCGCAGGCGCGCCCGGCCGCGCTGGGCGTGGCCACCACGCCCGCCGGACGCCGCTATTTTGTCGCCGTCGCCAGCGTCGGTTTTGACGCCTCAATCGTGCACGGCGTGCAGCCCGCGGCCAAGCGCCGCTGGGGCAAGCTGGCCTTCGTTGGGGCCGCGGCCACGGCGTGGCCCCGGTATTTTCCCGCCCAGCTCGAATACGATTGCGGGGACCGGCGCGGCGCGGCGGATGCCGTGCTGATCGGGCTCACGCGTTTCTACGGCGGCCGCCTGCGGCTGGGACGGGTCGGCCCCACCGGGGACGCGATTCAGTTGGCGCTGCGGGGCGGCCCCTGGCTGTTGCCGGTGCAAGCCCTGGGACTGTTGACGCGCGGTTTGGAGTACGCCCCGGGAGTGGAGCGTCTGGGACCGGATCCGGTGGCGGTGTTGACGCCGGGACTACCGGTGCAGTTGGACGGCGAAGCCGCCGGTCTCACCCCGGTGACCTTCGCGGTCGAACCGGGGCGATTACGGCTGTGGTGCTACTGCCCGCCGCCGCTTTCCGCGGCGATGCGG
>Ga0134125_10007839_pt1 | contig 12036 bp, 7 predicted proteins | sample KB31751_FD_96464 | JGI IMG/M metagenome (GOLD analysis project Ga0134125, IMG submission 96464) | Terrestrial soil microbial communities with excess Nitrogen fertilizer from Kellogg Biological Station, Michigan, USA - KB3-175-1 | ecosystem: Environmental > Terrestrial > Soil > Unclassified ... | reverse complement strand
TTCGCAACTGTACAAATTCGCCATTAACGCAACGGGCACGTTCTCTTTTCGGCCAGTCAAGAAAATGGTTTTTTGTTCTGATCAAAAACCAGAAATGGATTGTGAGCGGCCGAACATCGGCGGGTAATCGTCCTCTGTGGTCGATCCGACACAGCCCCCGAACAACGTACAATCTGCAAATTGACCGCCGGGCCGATCGGTCACGGCCCAATCTCCGAGTGGCCGACCACAACGAAGCATTGTTGCGCCTGCTCGGAACAGTTCCAAAAGGTTCGGTGTCAAAAAGAAGAACACATGCTGCGTTAACGTGAGCAAGGAGGTCGGCTGGCAATTAAACTCAAAATGATTCTCGTTTTTCTGGTGGCGTGTACTTTAGCAGGATTTGTTGGCGCTTCCTGTGCCGCCTTGCTACTTAGTAGTCGTTCGCTGAAATTTATTCAAGCCCAGCGTCTAGAACTCACGGATGCGCAGGGGCATGTGCGGGCTTTATTCTCTGCGCGAGAGTCCGGCAGCGTCGTCCTCACCATGCTATCGAAGCACGGACGTCCCGCAATTGAGCTGGGGTTGATGAAGGCCATATACCCAAACGGTATTTAACGTTTTACGCGGAAGACGGTCGCCCCGTCACCACGCTTCTAGTCGGAGCGAATGAGCATGGCGGGCTCGTGTTCTCTAGCGAGAGCACAGCGAATCAAGTCTCCCTCGGCTACTCTCTGGTGGGTGACGTCAACAATGGTCTCGGCGCATGGGGACTGCGCATCGCGGGCCCGAATCATACGCCGTCTGGTGTTTTCGCATTCACCCGTAACGGCAAACTCATCGGTTTCAGGGCGCCACTCGAGCCACCCCGCTCTGCAACAGCCAGATGAAAATCTTAATGCGGTAATGGAGTACGAAAATGCAAAAATCATTGATTGGTTTATTGGCAAGCGCATTATTGACGACTTGCATATCCGCCCAACAGTATTTCCCCGTCGGTGCTTTGAGTTCAGACACAAAGATGGACACGATCAGATCCGATTGGTACTCGCAAGAATTAAAGTTCCTGCATGAGCCCTCGCTCTGGCCGGAATCTCGACGGGCTCACGAGACAATGTATCGCTTCCTGTGGTTGCGAGCGTTTAACGCTCCTATTTGTGTTTGCCTTATTATTCATAGCGATTCCGCGTCAATAATCTTCAAAGAGGGTGCGTTTCACGGGGCGGGAGAACCCGGCAGATTGTTACGTATCAGGACCACACCGGTTTCGCGAGAGCAACTCGACGCATTCCTGAAGAGAGTCACCGAAGTTCATTTTTGGAGTATTCCCTCTCCCAACAGTGACCTCGGCGGCCCGGACGGATCAGAATGGATTCTGGAGGGAGCCAATCGCGGAGCCTACAAGGTAGTCACTGCCTACGCTGCTCCGAACAACAACCCAGTTCGGGTGTTAGGTCTGATGCTCCTGTTCGACTTAGCTCATGTTCGGATACCATCCAATTTAATCTACTGACTTCTCCATTTTGCTCAAAGTTATTAGCGGCGAAATCCGATATGCGTCTGATGGACTTGTTTTCCGGCTACTTCTGGATCACGCGCCATCCGGACAGTAGAACCAGGCTATCCCAGGATTGTGGGATACCGCGTAGCGTTGTTGCGTTCGCAGGGACCGTGGTCGTTAGTTCCAGGAGAACGCCAACTGCACCACCCTGTCCGTCCGGAGCCTCCCAAAGCCCGAAAGCAATTCGGGATGCGAGACGGGTGTTCCCTCAAGCGGACTATGATGGCGAACTTCTTGGGGTTGCTGAGCTAGCAGCGTACCAAATGCTACTCAGAGCGAAGCCGTAACTAAGATCCTTCTGCGCAGGCCCGTGAGACACCTCCTCTCTTCTCCGATTCAGACGCCAACGCTCGATTGTTTGTTCCCCTGCCCTATCGCGAGGCTCGGCGCAGGCCCTTCCCCTCAGAAAAACACTCCCACCTATAAACTTGCCTTACCTCTTCGCCGATAAAAGAGAGGTGGCGGGTTTTGCCCATATCGCGTCCCGGTTCGCGCCTGTGCGGCGCCGCAACGTATCGACGTTACTACTCTTTCTGCTCGCCTCAGCCCTATTTTTTCCGCGTTTCAGCCGAGCTGCGGAACGCACGAAAGCAGAAACTATAACCTCGGCGGCCGCTATTCGCCAGCTTTCCATAAAGGCTGCGGCTGAGGGCCGGCCGGTCCACATATCCGGCGTCGTCACTTTCGTCGATTGGGGTTGGCACACGCTTTTTATACAGGATCACAGCGCTGGAATCTACGTATTCCTGGCACGGTCGAAGGTCATAGGCGATTTGCGTCCTGGTAAATCGGTGACGTTGGATGGCGTCACAACACCGGGCGATTTCTGCCCGGCAATTACCAACGCCCGAATTGTCGTCGGCCCTGATGTGGCCCCTCCCGAACCCAAACGGCCTTCCATGGATGCTGCCATGACGGGCGCGCTCGATTCGCAGTGGGTGGAACTTCAAGGGATTGTCCGTTCGGCGCAATTGATTCGAAAACATTTCATTGTCACCGTGCATCATCTTGGGCATTCGTTTACGCTGACCTTCACGGATTTCCCCCCGTCCAGGCGCAACACATTAGTCGGCAGCGAAATTATTGCCCGGGGTGCGCTCAGCACCAAATTCAACGAAAAGCGGCAGCTCGTCGGAATCAATTTGAATGTGCCGTCCCCTGCCTTTCTCACCGTTGTCCAGCAGGCAGCCGCTAATCCGTTTGATGCTCCGGAAAAACCGTTGGGAAGCGTCGGACAATTTTCGGACGATGCAGAAAGCAGTAGAGTCCGCGTGTCGGCGACAGTAACCGCCGTAGATCCTAATGGAACACTCTATGTATCGGATGGGCGCGACCGGATTGCTGTCCGTCCGCTAAATAGAAGCTGCAACGTTAAGCCGGGAGAGGCAATAACGATTCTCGGATTTCCCGCGCCGCAAGACTCTCGTCCCACGCTGGAAGATGCGGTTTGCCGCGAGGAAGGCTCGCCTGTACTCATCTCGCCTCTACGGGTCTTGCCGAACCAGACATTTATAAATAACGAGGATCAGCCCGCATCCGCGACGAAGAACGACATGAAGCTCGTCACAATTGAGGCGACGCTCATCCAGACTCTTTACGGCGTGCGAAACGAGACATTACTTCTCAACGGCGGTGGCCATGTCTTTGGAGCCACACTTCCCTCCCACCATCCCGAACTCGTCGCCAGCCTTGAACCCGGAAGCTTGCTTCGCCTCACGGGTGTTTGTCTGATGTCCTATGACGCTCTCCAACAGGGAGAGTCGTTTCGTCTTCTTCTGCGCTCCCATGCTGACGTCGTTGTCGTAGCGCGCCCATCTTGGTGGAATGTCCGGCACATTTTGTGGATCGTGTGTTTCTGCATCACCGTCATTTTTGCCGGGCTCCTCTGGATATTCGTTCGGCGCAAAAGAGAATTCGCCCGGCAACTGCTCAAAGAAAAGGATCTTGCCGAAACGGCAAACCGGCTTAAGGGTGAGTTCCTGGCCAATATGAGTCATGAGATTCGAACACCGATGAATGCCGTGCTAGGCATGACATCGCTGGCCCTATCCGTCGATATTAACGACGAAGTGCGCGAGTACCTTCGAATGGCGCAGGATGCGGCTAACCAACTGCTCACGCTGTTGAATGACGTCCTGGACTACAGCAAAATTGAGGCGCACAAGTTGGTTTTGGAGAAGATTGAGTTTTCTCCCCGGGACGTCGTCAGGAAAGCGGCGCGCATGCTGGCCGTCAAGGCCCATGAAAAAGACTTGGAGTTGCTTTATTTCGTCGAACCCGACGTTCCTCAGGTCATCATGGGCGACTCTTATCGCTTGCAGCAGTTGCTGGTTAACCTGATTGGCAATGCGATCAAGTTTACTGAGACCGGCGAAGTATCTGTTTCTGTAAGTGGCCGGCATGGATCCGGTTCGGATTACCGTTTGTGCTTTGTCATCCGCGACACCGGCATCGGCATCGATGTGGTGAGCCAGGCTACCGTCTTCGAGCCATTCACGCAGGCCGATGGTTCCACCACGCGCAAGCACGGCGGAACGGGCCTTGGCCTGTCTATCTGCAAGCAACTCGTTTCACTGATGGGCGGGCAGATATCGGTTACAAGCATGCCTGGAGAGGGCAGTACGTTCACCTTCGACTGTCTCTTCGAACACGCGCCTGCCGCGGATTCCCCCACCGGCTCTTCGACTTCCGCAATAACGCTTCATGGAAAACGAATTTTGATTCTCACGAACAATCGAACGGCGGTTTCCATTCTGGAGAGGTACATCGCGAGATGGGGCATGCGCAGCATCTCCGCTATAACAATGGAGGGAGCCGAAACTGAACTCTCTTCGGCACTCGCGGCTGGAATACCGTTCGATGCCATCCTGGCGGATCGTGAATTTGCGGGACGAGACGGATTTGAGGTTCTGCAGGGGTTAAGAACGCTTTCCAAAACGCCTGTGCCCGCTGTTATGATGTTGAGCTCCGTTCTAATTGGCTCCGATTTAAGCCGGTGCCGGCAGCTTCGCGCCACCGGTTATGTTTTGAAACCAGTTGATCCGAATGAACTCCTCGCCGGTTTGCTGCAAGTGCTAGAGCCTGCTCCGTGTGCGATCAAAACCTCCGTCGACGGGAGCCCTCGCAAAGATCTGGATCCTTCCCTCACGATCCTGCTAGCTGAGGACAACGCCATCAATCGAAAACTCGCTTCTACACTCCTGCGAAAAGCCGGACATGAGGTGGTTACCGTCGAAAACGGCCGCGATGCTGTTACGGAACTGGAGAAACGCGATTTCGACGTTGTGCTGATGGATGTTCAGATGCCCGTAATGGACGGATTTGAAGCTGCTTCCTGCATTCGCAATCTGAAGAATAAGCAAAAGGCCGGCGTGCCAATTATTGCGCTCACCGCGCATGCGCTTCAGGGCTATCGCGAGCGCTGTCTTCAGGCCGGCATGAACGACTACTTAACCAAACCGATCGATACCGCGGCCTTGATGAAAATGCTCAACGAAATCGCCGCCCGTGTTTTATTGTAGGGGCGAGACCTGCCTCGCCCGATTAACCGTCCCGCTATCCAATACGTAACTGCTCTTCTGCTTCCGGTGATGGATATCCGGTTCCTCGATAGCTCAGGCTGAGAAGCGGTGGCGCAACGATTGTCGTCACCACAGCCATAAACACCACCACCGCGTAAACGCTGCTCTCAATCACGTGAAGCGCCAACCCGATCTGCGCCACCACCATGCCTACCTCGCCTCGCGGAATCATCCCGCAACCCACGCGCAACATATCGCGGAAGCCGTAGTGAACCACACCAAGCGCCGCGCCGATAAGTTTGGAAACAATCGCAACCACCGTGATGATGACTGCCAACCATAGCGTTTCCTCCTGGCCAAGCAGACGAAAATCCAGGTTGAGACCAATTCCTGTCAGGAAAAACGGCAACAGAAACTCCGCCACCCCGTGCGCCAGAATGTGAACTCTCTCGTTCACGGTTTCCGCCATCGCCATTCCGCCCAGAAATGCTCCGATAATGGCTGCTACGCCCGCCTTCACCGCCAAAACGGAAAGCGCAAACAACACCGTCAGTGCAAGGTCGAACTGAAACTCGCCGACCGCAAACCGCTTCTCAATCCTCGGTACGACTTTTTTGGCGGCGCGGCTCCCGTATGTCGCCACCAGCAGCGTAAATCCTACTGCCACAGCCGCTGTGGTGCCAAGCGCCGTCCAGTTGATTCCGCCTTCTTCTGCCAGACCGGTTACCAGGGCGAGGGCGAGCAGCCCGAGCACGTCATCAATCACCGCCGCGGCAAGTATGATCTTGCTCGCTCTTTCTTCGAGCAACCCTTTTGCCGCCAAAACCTGCGCGGTAATGCCGACGCTGGTCGCCACTAGCGCCGCGCCGACAAAGACGGATTCGACCGTCGATTTTCCGAACGCGCGCAATATCAGCCACCCGGATATAAACGGCACAATGACGCCCAGAACGGCTACGGCCAATGCCGTCCCGCCTACTTGAAACAGCTCGGAAGATTTCACTTCCAAGCCGACGCGGAAAAGAAGAAAGATCACCCCGAGTTCCGCCAGCGCGTGTAGCAGTTCATTGGGCTGAATCCAATTCAGCACGTGTGGTCCGATCAGGACGCCAGCGACAATCTGTCCCACGATGCCCGGTTGGCCGAATCGTTCGAACAGCGCCGCAAGCAGCTTCGCCGAGCCGAAAACGATCAGCATCGAGAGCGGCAAAGCCAGCGGACTTGGTGCGACTAATGTCATTAGCTACATTAATCCTGGATGTGTTACCGAGCCGCGACCGCCAGGGAGGGTTTTTCATCCTCCTACGGCCGAAACGTCGCGCAGGACGTATCTGTCTCCCACACGCGTACAAACGCGATCTGCCCATGCTGAAGCTGCTTTTGAATCTCGTCGTAAAAAAATTTTGCGAGGTTCTCCGCCGACGGATTGATGGTATCGAACGGCTTCAGATCGTTGATGAACTGGTGGTCCAGATATTCGCTTGTTTGCCGGAGAAGCCGTTTCAGCTCCGTAAAATCAAACAGCAGCCCTGTCTCATTGAGATCCTGTCCAGCGACGCTCACCTGCACTTTATAGTTATGCCCGTGCACGTTTTCGCATTTACCGCGGTAGTTCCGCAAGGAGTGTCCGGCGGCGAACGTGTGTTCTACACAAACCTCAAACATCGAAAAAGTCTTTTACGTCCTTAAAATTAGTTGTGAACCGGTAGGGAGGAAGGCTGTTCAGAAAAACTTCCCCGTACTTAAGCTTCGTAACTCTATTATCCAGCAATACAAGAACGCCTCGGTCCGTCTGGCTGCGTATTAACCGGCCAAATCCCTGCTTCAGCGTCAACGCGGCTTGCGGCACCTGGTAATCGTAAAAAGGGTTACCGCCCGACATCCGTACTGCTTCTACTCGCGCGGCAACCACGGGGTCTGTCGGCACCGCGAACGGAAGGCGGTCGATAATCACGCAGCTTAGCTGCTCCCCCTGCACGTCCACACCCTGCCAAAAACTCGACGTAGCAAAAAGCACCGCGTTCGGCGTATTGCGGAAGCGGTCGAGCAAAACGCTTCGAGGCGCCGACCCTTGCACCAGAGTAGGGAACGGCAGCCGCTCCCGCAACGTTTCGTATGCCTGCTTCATCTGCTGGTGACTCGTAAACAGCACAAAAGCTCTCCCGCGCGATGCGTACAGAATTGCCTCGATTTCCGCGGTCGCTCTTGACGCAAACACCGGATTCTTCGGCTCGGGAAGGTGCGGCGGCACATAAAGCAACACCTGCTTGTCATATTCATAGAGACTATCTACAGCTAAAGTGGTTGCTCCCGGTAATCCGAGCCGTGCTTTTGCATATTCGAAGTCGTGATTCACGGTGAGAGTTGCCGATGTGAGAATCACGCTTGGAACTTTGTCCATCAAGCGGGCCGTAAGCGCCTGCGCCACATCAATCGGCGTCGCCTGCAAGTACATTCCACGGCCGCGCCGCTCTGTCCAGTAAACGAATTGTGAGTCGCTGCCATTCATCCAGAACACAAGCCCGTCATAAAACAGACGTGTTCTCCGAAGCAGCGGGGCTGTTTCTTCAATCGCAGCCTGCGCCAGTTCCAATTGCGAAGTCAACAGATCCAGGCCCGCCAGCAACTCGCGATAGGCTTCGTGGTTCTGCTCCAGGAATAACTCGTGCCGCCGGAACGCCTGCCGTCCTTCGCCGGGAAACAGCGCGAAAAATTGCTCGGCCCGGTCGCCCAGATAAACCAGCGCGCGATCCAGCTCCGGACTCTGAAACTGCTTCCGCCGCGAGGCGGCTGAAGTATCCCGTGTGAGTTCCTGAATCTGCAGATTGCTAATGCTCATGCCGAAGTACTGCCCGGCAATGTCCTCAATCTCGTGCGCTTCGTCGAAGATGACTGCGCCGTAATCCGGCAGAATCGCGCGAAAGGCTTCGTCCCGGACGGCCAAATCGGCGAAGAACAAGTGGTGGTTCACGATGATGATGTTGCTCTCCGCTGCCCGGCGATGCATCGCCGTAATGAAGCAGCGGTCGAACTGCTTGCACTTCTGTCCGGTGCAGCGGTCCGTGCGCGCGTCGAGCTTAGCCCATGCCGAGCTCGTTTCGGGCAGCGACGAGAGTTCGGCGCGGTCGCCGGTTTCGGTCTCGATCTCCCATTCCTTGATGATTTGGAATTCCCGTACTTCGTCCATTCCCTCCAGAATGGGCTCGCGCTCGGCGTCGTAGAGCTTTTGCCGGCACAGGTAATTCCCCCGGCCCTTCATGTAGCAAACCGAAAGAGGCGTCTCGAAAAGCTGCTCCAGAAACGGAATGTCTTTGAAGAACAACTGCTCCTGCAGGTTCTTTGTCCCGGTAGAAATCACCACCCGTTTGCCGGATAGAATTGCCGGAACCAGGTACGCCAGCGTCTTTCCGGTCCCAGTGCCCGCTTCGACAATTAAATGGTGGCCGCGCGAAATCGCCGATTCCACCGCCTCCGCCATCTCAAGCTGGCCGGGCCGGTATTCGTAATTCGAATGAGCCCGTGCCAGGATGCCCTGTCTCGAAAAGAAGTGTTTTAGCTTCGGTATCTTTACGGAACTGCCCACGCGTGCAACCTCAGTGTAGTACGCGGCCTCTTCCGCCTTGCTTCCCTCTAACCATTACGGCATATTAGTCTTGGAGCCTTGTAGGGGCGAGGCCCGCCTCGCCCACATATCTCTCGACTTATGAGCGACGGTTGCGGCTATGGCGGACGACGAAATCCTCTACTTCACCGAACTTGTCGGCCTCAAAGTCTTCGACCTCCGCGGTAAGAAAATCGGCGTCGTTCGCGACGCCGCACTCGTTCCTCTCATCGATCCGCTTCGCATCGACCGTTACCTTGTAGGAGCCGGCCCCAGTTGGTTCAGCATCCGCCACGACCAGGTCGAATCTATCGGCTTCGGTGGTATCCGTCTCAAAGAAGAAGTCCTCACCCCCTATCATTCCGACGAGTACATGCTCCGCATGAGACGCGATTTGCTCGACCAGCAGATTATCGATGCCCAAGGCCGCAAGGTCGTTCGGGTGAACGACATCACCTTTTTAAAAGTCCGTAACGACGGGCGCGATCAACTTCGCGTCCTCGAAGTCGATATCGGCATTCGCAGCATCCTTCGACGTGTGCTTAGTGGGATTCTGCCGGCTCTTGCCATTCGCAAGCTGCAGAACGGCATTCCCCCGCGCTCCATCCGATGGGAGTTCTGCAACATGCTGGAGCCTGATCCCCAGCGGCGCGTCCGCCTGAACATCACCAACCGGCTGCTCGAGAAAATGCACCCGGCCGACCTGGCCGACATTCTCGAAGCGCTCAGTCCGGAAGATCGCGAAGCGCTGGTAAGCGCGCTCAATCGCCAGGTTGCCGCCGAAACGCTCAGCGAAGTCGATCCCAACGTGCAGGTCAGCATCTTCGAATCGCTCGAAGCCGGAAAGGCCGCGCAGATCCTGGAAGAAATGGCGCCGCACGAGGTCGCCGACGTACTGGGAGACCTGCCCGAAGCGACCTCCGAGCAGATCCTGCATGAAATGGAGCCTGAGGATAAAGAAGAACTTGAGGAATTGCTCGAATTTCGCGACGACCGAGCCGGCGGCCTGATGAATACCGAGTTCATCGCCCTTCCCGAGAGTGCCACCGTTGCCGATGCCATTGTTTCCCTGCGGGAAAACGAAGCCAATCTCGACAATATTTATACGGTTTTCCTGGTCGATCCGGACGAGCACCTCTCCGCTGCCGTGCCCCTTACCCGCCTGTTTCTCGCTGCCGGTGATGCCGCTCTCATGGAGTTAGCCGCCGAGCCCCGCCTCTTTGTGACGGTGGACGAGCGCCAGAACCGGATTGCCGAAATCTTCGACAAATACAACCTGCTCGCCTTGCCTGTTGTGGATGGGGACCGTAAACTGGTCGGCGTCATTTCCGTCGACGACCTGGTCACTGTTTTACGGCAGTCGTAGGGGCGCGGGCTGCCTCGCCCGCTCAATCTCCTCAATCTCCTAAGAATTTCAGTAATTTTTTCGTTTTAGGTGAGACGCTGAGGGGATAAGCCCGACTTCATAGCTAAGGAATCGCCCTAATCCGGCAGCCTTTATGAACACGCGCTCTTTATTTCGCTTCTTCTCTTCAGACCTCGCCGTTGACCTCGGCACGGCCAACACTTTGGTTTACACCAGAGACAAAGGAATTGTTATCAACGAGCCGTCCATCGTCGCGCTTAACCGGCATACGGGCGAGGTGGAAGCCGTCGGCACCGAAGCCAAGCAAATGCTTGGCCGTACTCCCGGCGACATCGTGGCAATAAAGCCTTTGCGCGATGGCGTGATCGCCGATTTCAAGGTCGCTGAACGCATGCTGAACGCCTTCATCCGTAAGGCGCACCGCCGGAACCGGCTGGTCCATCCGCGCATCGTGATCGGGGTCCCCTCCGAGACGACTGAAGTGGAAAAGCGCGCCGTGCTCGATTCCACCTATCGCGCCAAAGCAAGCGAAGTTTTCCTAGTGGAACAGGCGATGGTTGCCGCTGTAGGCGCGGGCCTGCCGATCGACGAGCCTTGCGGCAACATGGTGGTCGATATCGGCGGCGGCACTACCGATATTGCTGTTTTGTCCTTATCCGGAGTGGTCTATTCCCGGTCGCTTCGCGTGGCTGGAAATGAGATGGATGACGCCATCATGAACTACGTCAAGCGCCAGTACAATCTGCTGATCGGCGAGCGAACCGCGGAAGCCATCAAGATGGACATTGGTTCTGCCCATCCGTTGGCGCAGCCGCGCATCCTCGACGTGAAAGGCCGCGATCTGATCGGCGGAATGCCCAAGTGCATCAAAGTGCGCGACGACGAGATTCGCGAAGCGCTTCATGAATGCGTGGCGACCATCATCAACGCGATTCGCACGGCCCTGGAGCGTACTCCGCCGGAACTGAGCGCGGACATTGGCGACCGCGGCATCGTCCTTACCGGCGGTGGATCGCTTCTGAAAAATCTCGACCAACGAATTCGTATCGAAACCGGGTTGCCCGTTTCGCTTGCCGACGACCCGCTCGCCTCCGTTGTCCTCGGCACCGGCAAAATGCTCAGCAATTTCAAGCTGCTGAAAAAGGTCTCGATCAACTGATCGCGTTCTCACGTACACGCAACACAAGGAGCCGGAAGCGTGAGCGACCGGCTTAACTACTTCCTATACAAGAACACACAATCCTCGTGCCGGCTCTCGCCGCCATCGTTCACCGTATACACCGGGTGCCCGTCGGCGTCCGACCATAACGATCCCGCGGCATGCTCGCCGTCTTTGCGCAAAGCATAAAAATAGATTCCGAGCTTGGCCAGCTTATTCTTGTCGTCGTTGTAATTTCGCGAAACGCGTTTTAGCGCGTCGAGCACCGCTTCTTTCGGCGACATGCCGTGGCGCATGTTCTCGACCACGGTAAATCCGCCGCAAATCCGGATATTCTCCTCGCCAACTCCCGTCGAACCCGCGCCTCCAACGTCCTGATCGAGGTACAGGCCGGCGCCGATGATCGGCGAGTCGCCTACCCGTCCCGGAATCTTCCAGGCCAATCCGCTGGTTGTCGTCACGCCCGACATCTCGCCCTTGCTGTTCAGGGCCAGACAGTTGATGGTGCCGTAGGTGGGGTGTATCGCCTCGCCCCAAGCCCAGGTCAGGGTCGCGTCGTCCTCGTTCGGAAACATCGCTTTCAGCCGCTTAAGAGGAGCGTTCGATGCGGTGAGATTCTGATCCATCGAGACCCAGTTGTTGAAGGCGCCCGGGCTGCGAAGAGACTGCTTCCATACCAGCCACGCCAGACGCGATTTTTCGGTAAGAAGGTCTTCTTCCTGATAACCATATGCTTTTGCGAAACGAAGTGCCCCATCGCCCACGATCATTTCGTGGGTTGTATGGTCCATCACGAGCTTGGCAATTTTCGACGGCGTCTTAACGCCTCGCAGGGCACCCACCGCCCCG
>Ga0134125_10007837_pt1 | contig 12037 bp, 22 predicted proteins | sample KB31751_FD_96464 | JGI IMG/M metagenome (GOLD analysis project Ga0134125, IMG submission 96464) | Terrestrial soil microbial communities with excess Nitrogen fertilizer from Kellogg Biological Station, Michigan, USA - KB3-175-1 | ecosystem: Environmental > Terrestrial > Soil > Unclassified ... | reverse complement strand
GGCAGGATCCCGGTACGTGTTCATCGTCCGGAACTGACCGCAGTACTGCTCTGTTGGCAGAGGAATGCCAGTTCTTTCTGGATAATATTGTTGCTGGTTTCAGGCAGACTTGAGCATGCGATGCGCGCGATCCGTGCGCCGTAGCTTGTTCTCCACGTGCGGGATCGTCCGCACAGCGTTGTTCTGGCGCATAGTTTCCAACAAATGTTTTTGTGTCTCGGGTTCGGTCCGCGAAATTGTTTCGGCTCTCTCCGAGGCGATTTGAATTGATCGTCCCCCACGAAGTGGTCCGGGTCGAATGTTAGTTTAGCGCTGGCATTTGTGCCACCGGTTTGGCTGTTGGCCAGATGCCAACCTCAGGTGCCGACGGTCGATATCCGAGCGACGAGTGAGTCCGCACGATGTTGTAGTGCCGTCTCCATGCCTCGATCACAATCTTGGCCTCGTTGAGGGTGTAGAAGACCTCGCCGTTGAGCAGTTCGTCGCGCAGTTTTCCGTTGAAGGATTCGCAGTAGCCGTTCTCCCAGGGGCTGCCAGGTTCGATATAGGCGGTCTTGGCTCCGACGGCCGCAATCCATTCCCGAAGTACCGTTGCCACGAACTCGGGACCGTTATCGGAACGGATATGTGCCGGAATGCCTCCAGCCGGCCGCGAATTCGATCGCGCCGGCGGCGCTCCAGACGATCGCTGCGGTGACAGTGACGGCGCGAATGACCCTGTCGAGCTTCATGAGCTCAGAATCCTACTCCGCGCTCAAGCGCTCCGACATTCGGGCACGCGCTCCAAATAGAAAGACCACCACGCGGCGGTCTCTCCAAAATTAGATTTTAGTGCTTTGGTTAGGCGGCGATAGCCAGTGCTTTCCGTTTCCTGTGCCGTGCAAGCCAACCGACCACCTAGTCCGGAGGCGAAGAGGGGCAGAGCGGCCGGAAGCGGCGTCGCGGGCGGCGCCAATACGAGCAGTGTAACGTTTTGATTGACGCCCGGGCCCCACGACCATTCATAAGTGCCAGGGGCTACTCCGAGCGCTGCAAGGTTTGTGTTGTCCCAAGTCGAAGTGTCAGAGAGGAAAGTGCCAGGAACGTACTGGTACGGCACATAGATGAAGTTCGCGGAAGCGCCAACGATATCATCGCCGCTACCGCTATCGGCAACGCCCCCTCCTTGGCCGCCCAAATCGACCGGTGACACGATGGGGCCAAGGTACCCCTCTTCGATATGCTGACCGACAACAGCGTCGGTTAACTGAATTTCGACTGCCGGTGACATCAACGATTCCGCTGCCTGTGGCGGCGACGTCGTTGCCAACCTGCTGCATCGTTATGCTGAAAGCGTGTGCAGCCGGTGCTCTTGCAAGGAGCAAGACTGCGATCAGCAGGCTGCTCCAGCAAAGTCTTCGCGCTACCATGCCGGCGGTATGCCTACATGGGGTGACGACTACCCGCGAGACGTGACGTTTCATTGCGACCCCTTTTTATTCATGCCACGGAGCTATTTTGGGCGCGGCCATCGATGCTTGTCTTGGTCTTTTGCGCACTGGGGCCGCCAACGGAGTGCGTAAGATGCAAAGTTCCGGGGCCCATGGGTCCAGGCCGCCGGCCAAATGCGGATGAAATGTGAGTTGCGGCGCATTGCGCCGACCCGAAGCTGCGGCGGCGCGCGCCGATGAGGCGGCGGTCTCCGTGAAGGCTCGAGCTCCGCGGTGGGCTTACCCACGATGTTCAGCACTGACTCTTCAGGCCACCTTACCAACTTAGATGTTGCCGTTTCTCAAACCGGCTCCGACAGATACGGGAACGACACCTTCTACTTTTATATGGATGGCTTTAATGACTTCTGGTTCGGGTTTCCCGGATCGTCAACGTTCGTCGAATTCGGCGCCGATGCCCCTCCGACGACTGACAACACGACGATTTCCCTTGTATCGGCCACGCCGCTTCCCGCCGCTCTGCCGCTTTTTGTAAGCGGTTTGGGGGCTGTCGGGTTGCTCAGCATGCGCAGAAAACGAAAGACGCGAACGGCCTGAGGCCGTCACACATTCGCTTTCGCCTATCACATGGACCGCAAGATCTCGTGCGCGAGCCGCTCGGGAAGGTCCCGCTGCGCGACCTTGTAAAACGGTTGTCCGATCGCCGTTCGCGACGTGGGGCATGATGCCGCCGACGCGACGATGAGAGTAGTGCGTCGGCGGCAGCGTGGCGCCGACGATGGGTGCCACCGCCGCCAAAATTAAAAGAGGCCGTCTCAATAGGCGGCCTCTTGAATTGGCCCGACGCGCGCTTGGCGACCTGAGACGGCGCGTCGGTACAACGATGTCTCAGCGCCGGCCATAATGCGCGGACAGAGGTTTGGTTTCAGCCCCCAGACGATTGCATCTCAGCTTGCCTTGGTGTGATTGGCATTGGTGCTATTGGCATTTCTTCCCTGCTAGCCTCTATTTCGTCGCGTTCCACTTCGCGTAAGCCGCTGGGAATTTCTCCAGGCGCGGCCGCGTCCGCTGCTCGATGATCGCGTAGTCAGCTTTGCCCTTGTTGAGTTCGAGCACTGCAAGATCGATCGCGTGTTCTTTTCCAAGAACCCATAGTTCTGTCGGCATATTGGTCGGGTGCTTGTTGAGCCAGTATTTGAAGCACTCAGGTGTGGTCGGAATGCCCGCCGTCATGGTCAAAACTCCGTGTTACAATAGAACACGTCGTCACGTTAAAGAAATAGGGCGCCACGCAGCGCCCTATTTTAATTCGGAATAGTCACGTTGCTTTAGTTGTAGTGGCGATGCCAGCGATGACGGTAGTGGTGGTAGTGATGGTAATGATCGTCCACTCCCAGCACCCCTTCCACGCCGCCGAGAACACCGCCGACAGCGGTGCCGACGACAGCCCCAACGGGTCCGGCGATCCGGTCGCCTTCATGAAAGCCGTGCACCGCGCCGCCGGGAATGCCCTGAGCCTGTGCAGCGAGCGGCAGAGTGAGCACGGCGATGCATGCGGTACCAATCAGCAATTTCAAATTCATTTTCATCTTGTTACTCCATACGATTTTTCTTGTGGGTTTTGACAAAAGGCCGCCAATTTTGGCGGCCCCTTGTCTCCACGATGCCTACGAGAAAAGCGGTCCGAGTAGGATCATCGAAACCTGTGCATCAACGTCGGCCGACGCGTTATGTTCCATTCTCCGAAACACACGCGCCGATACCGGTCGCAATTTTCAACGCGTCGCCGCAGCGCCAACTATGGCTAATCGGGCCCATAAGCAATCAACGCTGACGGTATTGCACCCATACTGGGAACGGGCGATCATTCCGTCATCGGACAACCGGGGAGCTGATCCATGTATCTTTCGGGAGAAAGTATTCTTGTCATTCTGCTGGTCGGTTTCGTAGCTGGCTGGTTGGCCGGCAAGATCGTGCGGGGGACCGGCTTCGGACTGATCGGTGACATTGCGATCGGCATTGTCGGTGCGTTCATTGCGAGCTGGCTGCTACCCAGGCTAGGGATCAGCCTCGGCGTTGGCGTAGTCCGCGCGATCATCAATTCCACGATCGGCGCAGTCCTCCTGCTGCTGATTATCCGCCTCGTGCGCGGCGGCGGCCGCTGGTAGCGCGGGCGGCGCAGTAAACGGGAAATCCTATGACAAAGGCTGATGTCTATAGACTGCGCTCCAAAGGACTTGCGAGGCGAATGAAACACGCCAATAAAACTGACAGAGCGGTTATGGCGAAAAAGAAAAAGGCGCTAGACGATATGGCCGACAACGAAGATTGGCTAGACGGTAAATCACCAACGAAGCAAAAGACCGAGCCCCGTTAGAGCACAGTGCAGCACACGAATGCCACGAAACCAAATCGTTCGTGCTGCTAGACCAGCCTTCCGCTTTCTGCGCCGCGCAAGCAGGCCCAACGCGCCGAGGCCGGTGGCAAAGAGCGGGAGAGCGGCAGGAAGCGGAGTCGCCGAAATCGACGACGCCGTAATCACGTCGGCCACAACATACGACGTCTGATCGGGAGTAGTAATGTTTGGAACCGAAAGGGTAATCGTGTTGAACGGGTCGGTCGAGACGAAACCGAAAAATTGGGTCTGGTAATTGTTGGTGGCGTTATCAGTGACGACTGGAACTATGAAGCCGTTGGAGAGCATAAAGGTCGCGGTCGTCGAGCTGAATAATGTACTAAAGTCTAGTGCGAACGCGCTGACGCTTGACGGCAGTGTAATGGTAAGAACCAAGTTGGTCGGACCGCCGTCGGACAACGGCGTAAAGACATTCACAAGATATGGATTCGGTAAGTCGGTCGGATCATAATAATAGGCCGAGTTGACGTTGACCGCGGTCCCCGACGTCCCTTGGCCCGAATTTGAAGTGAACGTGATGCCGTTTATAGACAGCGAGGGAACATCGTATTCCTGGAAGCATTGTGTGCCGCAAGTGGACGCCGAATCGAGCGCATCCACCATTATAAAAAATGAACTCTCCATGGAGCGGTCATAACCACAGAAACGAACCGCGTGCCGTGTCACATCATAGCTACGGCTGCTGTTGGGAAAATTGATCGCCATGTTCGTGTTCCGGCTTTCCTGCGATCGCCATAGCATTATCGAGCCTTCGAAGTCACCGAATTCGCTTGATAAGCGGCAGACTGTAAGTCGCGTTTCCTCGCTTCGGCGAGATCAACCGGATCAACGCTCAACATCTCGATCCCGCTCATCTTTGTCGGCACCAACATCATTGTCGCGATGCGGCGGTAGACTGGAAACGACAATCCCTCAATCATCTCTTCATCCGTGATAATCTTGTAGTTTCCGGCTGGCAAAATTCGACCAACGCCCTTAAGCGAAAAAGGGTTGTTGAACGTGACGATTTTCCGAACTGTCCGAGTGACCATCGAATTACAAACTCCAGGGCGCTATAGCAGACAGCCATCCTTACCCATTTGTTGCTTCAGCTGACTCACCAATCGTTGCGCTTGCGTCGTCGCTCCACAATCCAAGCTCTGCCACCCGTGTCGATCCAATTTGACGCCTCTGCCTCGGAAGAAGCTTCAAATATTTCCTCCGAAGGAGTGCCCTCAAGTGCGGCCCACACCGACCACACCGCAGCATGAGTCGCTTTCCTGACGACTAAAGTCGGATCGCCGTGATTTTTTGGTGCACTATCTAAAATGTTGGTCATGACTGAATATGGGCTCGAATCCTTGCTAGCCAAGTCTTGTCTGCTCGGTTATTTCAAGGGCGAGGTTTGACTGAAGTTTCTCGTCGCGTGCTGTGATTTCTATTTTCGCTGCTTCACTGAAATATTCCTCGCCCATAAGGCGTAGTTCTCTAGCCGTGCCGAGGTCCATGCAACTGCGCGACAGACGGTGACAGCGATCGGCCTGCAGCCGCAAATAGCCGGGTCCCCACTGCATTTCTGCGCTCATGATCACGTCCGGTCCTAATGCCGACAAATCGCATATCGATGACGAAAAGCCCCGGAGCGGCGAACGGCCACCCCGAGGTGCGACAACGCGAACGTCGGCGGGACGTTCAGCGCCATCCGCAGCGACGATAGCCGTTCTCATTGAGCCAGCAGTGGCGGTGCCGGTGGTGCACGATGTTCGGTCCGCCGACTACACCACCGATGACGCCACCGACAACCGCGCGAGGAGGCCCGGCAATAACGGCGCCGGTGCCTGCGCCGATAGCGACGCCTTCGAGCGTTCCGGCCTGGGCTGCGATGGGCATCGCCGCCAGCACCAGCACGGCTAACCCAGTCTTAAGAACAGAGCGCATGACAATCTCCTTGGTTAAGATTTGAGCGAAAGTATCTGCTGGCTTGGAGCAAGCTGACTGAACCGGTCGTCAGAAATCGATCTCTCAATAAATGTTTGACGAGTGGGGGCCGTAAGCGCTGGGCGTTGCGACAGCGGCCAGGTCGGCGATCGCGGCAACGTTATTGCGATTGGGCAACACGATGATTTTCGTACCAACGCGCACGCGATTGTAAAGGTCGATTACATCGGCATTGAGCAGCCGAATGCACCCGCTCGATACACTGGTGCCGATCGTTTCTGGCATGTTAGTGCCGTGAATTCGATACTCGGTGTGGCCGAGATATATGGCGCGGGCGCCGAGCGGGTTGCCTTCGCCGCCAGCGGTGAAACGGGCGAGATAGGGCTGGCGCGCGATCATCTTCGCGGGTGGCGTCCAGTCGGGCCACTCGGCCTTGCGCGTGACTGTTTCCATGCCGGACCAGGTGAAGCCTTCGCGGCCGACACCGATGCCATAGCGGATCGCTTTGCCGTCGCCGAGCACGTAGTAGAGGTAGGTATTCGCGGTATCGATAATGACAGTGCCCCGCGCGACATTGGCCGAATAATCCACCAATTGGCGGCGTAGGTTGGGCGCAAGCTCGGCTGAAGCGGTCTCGTCAGGCGGCGGCTGATCGATGGCACTGGCGACAAGCGGCATCCCTGCCGATGTGGTCGCCGGCAGTGGCGCCGCAAGGGCCAAGCCGGCCCATGGGATGAGGCTAGCAAGCAAAAATGCGGTTTTCACGAGATTTGAGCGACAATTCATGAGGTTGTTCCCTTAGAACAACTGATAAGCTCGCGCGGAGCATTTATGTTCCGGAGGTAATGCACAATATTTGTTACCAAAAATACTTCTTTCAAAAAGTAATATTGTAAATCGGATATTTAGTTTTACTTTTAAGGCGCCGGGACACTCAGGTTTTCCACACGTTACCGCCTCATGCGACGCGCAGGAGGGCAAATGTCCAAACCGATCGTCAGAATGGTCGCGGCCGTCCTTGTCGCGAGTATTATCTTCTAGCTTCCCTGGCGCCCGATGAATGCTCTGCTGCCCGCATTTCACGCAGGTGCGTCTCAAGCAGCAAGCCGTGCTGCAGGAAGCCGAACGGCCTATCGCACATATCCATTTTCCAATCGAAGGCATGATCTCGCTGGTGGCCACACTAAAGACCGGCGAAACCATCGAAATCGCCGCCATCGGCCGCGAGGGCGCGATTGGCACTAAGATCGGCCTGCAACCGCAATTTGCCTTTGCCACGGCTATCGTACAACTGCCGGGCACGGCACTGCGCATTTCCCTCGACAAGTTTCAGCAGGCTGCGAGTAAGAGTTTGGCGATCACCCATGTCGCGACCTGCGCGACCGACGTGATGACAGCCAATCTTCAGCAGTCAGCGGCTTGCAACGCTATCCACCCCGTCGAAGCAAGATTGGCCCGCTGGCTGTTGCACGCACGTGACCGGTATAGCAGAGATGAGTTGCCGCTCACGCAGGAATTCCTATCAATGATGTTGGGCGTGCGTCGAACGACGGTGTCCTTGGCCGCTACGGCCTTACAAAACCTGCAGCTCGTTCGCTATCGGCGCGGCAAGATAGAAATCAAGGACCGTGAGGGTCTAAAAGCCGTCGCCTGCGAGTGCTATGACGCGGTGAGACGTAATATCGACATCATCGTTGCGAACGCCAAGCTCGCGAAAAACTCAAATGGTGCGCGCCGCGACTAGTTTCTAGAAAACGGAACAGTTAATAGTAGTAGCCCATCGCGGTCGCAAATTTCGATCGACCATTTCGACCAGTTCGAGCCGAGGGTGCTAAAATGACTGGCGATGATATCGTCGATATCTTTCTGCGCCTCGCCGCGCGCGGCTTCGAGGTTTGGCAAATCCACTCCGTCGGCGTCAGTGGCTTTGACGTCGTTCATGACGTCGAAAAAATAGCGGGGCATACGTTCTCACTTTAGACACCAAGTCTTGAGGCGGATGTTCATTCCTATGCGAGGCAATTGGTTTAGTGACGCCGCACACAGCCCGCTATGTCACGCACATGACCCACAAGGCCTGCAGTTATGTCGTGCACACGACTTAAAAAGCAAAAATAGTGTCGCCGCTTGCGTCAAAGTAATTTGAGGTCGGTAAGAGCTTATCATAGTTTTTGCATATCGCCGACCAAGGCCTCTGCCTCACAGGCGCCGGTGACTGAGAGACCGTAGCGCTTCCGCCTGCAGAAACTCCAAAAGCGGGACTCGCGATGCAAGAAACGCACTACATTCACAATACAGTCGAAGTTGAGCATCCGCTTTGCAAGGGGTGCGGAGTGCCGATGTGACTCACGCGGATTGAGTCCCACAAGCTGGGTCATGACGAGCGCACGTTAGAATGCAAAGTGTGCGGCGCGAGCGAGAGCGAAATCGTCAAGTACCGGTAACCGTCGAAGCTGTAAGATTTCTGAGTCGTGGGTCGTAGTTGAATGCGTGAGCCAGCGCCACATCAATCTTCGTTTCACGAGCATGTGGCAAAGCGCTTCCGGCTAGTACCCAGGTTTTTCGTGGCCACGCCGGACGCGCCTGAAATCATCGAAAGCCTATGAGGCTTTGCCGCGGCGGCCTATCTCGACAATCCGATCCCCACGCTCTTGTCCGGTGCGTTACTGCATTGTGCGCCACGCGGGATTTCTGCTCGGATATGGGCACGCCGCAGGCGACCCCGCAGCCGAGGTGCAAACCATTGAACAGGTGATCAAGCTTCTGCAAAGTCCGGCGCCCTGGCGGCGCGACCTTGAGCCGATTTACAACAGGCTTGGAGGGAACGAATACGCCGGTCGGCTGGCCCACTCCCGATACCGAAATTGAAGACCAGCTATTTGCGGTTTGCGCTTTAATCTTTGTGAAACCCCTGGAGTCTGCGCGCGCGCTGAATGCCTTGTGACATGCCGTTGGTGGCAAACGTTGTGAGTATGTTTTGGCGCTTCTGGCATTTATCAGAACCGCGCATTTTTGGACGCTCGCTCATCCCCATATTGAGCTAGAGGATGACGTCAAACTGTTCATGGACGGACACCATGAGCTGACGGTTTTGCTGCTGCGAGAGCCGGAACTTTGGTCGAAGTAATAAAGCCAATTAGTGCCATGTCTGCTTCAGGCTCTTAGCAGTCACCCCAATCCCACTAATCGATGTCTACCTTTGCCCCGCAGGGACATTGAGTGCAGCGCGGTGCTGAAGGTCAAGATTTTAGGGCTGACAACAAACCTTGATGCTAGATCTTTGGGTTTTAACCTTTGACGCGCACACGCGGCTTTTTGCCCTCTTTTATCTCTTGAAGTTTGATGCACACGATCGTCAGCCAGGTAATGTCAAATGCGTTACCAAGCGGCTCGTCGTCCTGATGCTTCATCCTGCTATAGGTGTCGTCGATACCAACAGCCCATATCTCTTCGCCTGCCTGTCGCAACGCCGTCACAACGTCGGCGCCGTCCATACCCTGGGCGTGCTCTTTAAACAGAGTCCATAACTTGTCGCGGAACGGCGAGACGGCATCGCGTCGCATCTTGGTTCGTTTTTTCACGATTCGACCGCACGCGTCCTGACTTCGTCGCTGGCGGCTTGGAGTTCCTCGTCGGAGCTGTCCTCTATAGTGGCCATGTGGTTGTCGGCGCCTTTCATCGCGACAATGAGTTCTGCGAGCTTGACCTGAAGCGCCAGCGTGTCGCGATTTTGTGTGTTTTGAATCAGGAAGACCATGAGAAAGGTGATAATGGTGGTCCCGGTATTGATGACGAGCTGCCAAGTATCGCTGTAGTGAAAAACCGGGCCGGTGGCGCCCCATACAACGACGGTACTGAAGGCCAAAAGAAATGAAATCGGCTTTCCCGTCCAATGCGCCGTGGCATTGGCCATCCGCCCAAACCAGTTCGACGCGCCGCCGTGGAAACCTGAGGCGTGAACGCCGATCGGGAGCCCCGCTCTCATTGTTTCAACCTTTGCATATACAGTTCTTCCGCGGCCATTGGGGCGAAAGACGATTTGCACTAAATTCGTTTCAGTGAGCGATCAGCGCAGCCTTGTCGAAGTTCATTCATTACAGTATCGGGATGATTTCCCACCTTTGAAATCGCGTCCTCGATTTCCTGTTTCGAGCGACCGAACTTCTTTACCAAATGCTTCATGACGCCTTTTTGCAGAAGGTCGATCCGGCCTCGGTTGTGCTTCCGGGACTCTTTACGGGTAGGCATCGAATTTAGTGATGCATAAACAGTGCGAGCACAATAATGATCGGCAGCGGCACTCCCAATAACCACAGTAACGCGCCTCGTCCAAAGCCCATGACAACCTCCGACTGCGTTTAAATTGAATTTTTCATTTCGTTGGCGTCGAGGCCAATCACCACGCTTAGATGATCATCAACAGAATGATCAGGCTGATGGGGACACCCAATAGCCACAGCAGAATCGGCATCGCATTCTCCTATCGATAGTTGGGTCCGGACACGGAGCATTATTTCGCCCGCAAGTACCATTCGCGATTGCGCAAGTTCCCGCCTTCGACAGCCGCAAGACTTGCCGATAGCGCGCCGGCAAGCATCGAAGCCACCAGCCAAAGCGAAAATTTAGCCGCTGATTTGCGCGCATCGTCGGCAGCAACTTTGGCCTGCGTGATTATTTGGTCGACCCGCTTTTGAGCGTCATCCTGAGACAAGCCGGTACGGGCCGAGACGACTTGGGCAATGTACGTCTTGTCCGGTTGCGACAAGGCACCGTTCTTGAGCAAAACGGGTCCCAGCATTCGCGAAATTTCATTGCGATTTCGTTCTTCATTGGTGTCAGAGGGGTTCGGCGCCATAGCAGCGCCGTTAACCGATCCGGTTGAAGCAGAATCGGCCGGCGCCTTGCGCAGCAATTTGTCGACATAAACATCGATCGGTGCTGCTGGGGCGGCCACAGTCGCTACTGGGATAGCTGCTCCACCCAGCACGCTGGTGACTGCTCCGCCGAGGACGGCAGCGCTGACAACAGTTGCCAGCGCCCAAACTAGGAAGCCATGCGCCGTGTCGCGAAAATAGCGCTCATGGACGTGCACAGAAATCCACTGTGCACGCGTGCGGCCGGCAATGTAGCCGCCAATCGTGGAGGGAAGCATGGCGACGACGATGAGGTAGATACCGGCTGCGACACTGAATGTCGCCGAAGACATTCCTTCGTTCGCCCAAGGCGAGACGACCGTAAATCCGACGCCCACGCCAAATGCCAAAAGAAGCAATGTCAGCGCAAGGGAGGCAACGGTGCCGGCTAAAACCACCCTCCAGCTTACGACAGAGCGCGAATCGTCGATTGCTTGTCCACTCTCTATTATTGGCATTGTCGCCAGCTCCAAGGACCCGCAAATGATTTTGCCGGCGTACCGTGCCAACCGCTGGTCGGCACAAAGGTTCCTTTGCGTGTGCGAGTACTCTGACCGAGATCGCAGAACAAGCGGTCAATCAGCACGCTGAAGCGGCTGAATAATACGGTAAGGACCTTTCCCCCTCTCTTCGCGTTGTTCCATTGCAACGGCGCGAGGGGTTTTCAAATGTTTCCTTGGCTATCTGCTTGGATGCTCGCGATGGAGTCCAATCGCGTCATTGCACTTCGTATGGTGAAGCTGGCGGCAGGGGGACCAGCGGCCCGGCTTGAGGCTGCCCGCATGACCAGTGAAAAGATAAGTGAGGCGTTCGGTGCGGCGGTTACGCTTTCCGCTGGCGGCTCACCTGCCAAAGTCATCAAACGCTATCGCTTCCGCGTGGCCGCAAATGCGCGCCGCCTGCACCGGGAGAAATGACGCCTGAATAGCTGGTTGGAAGCAGACGTCGAGGGACATCGCGTCGTTATTTTTGAAGTACGCGAAATAGCGTGCTGCAGAACGGCAGCGGCTCGCGAGCGGCTTGATGGTCGCCGTCGAATCGTCTTTGATCCCCTGCCACCGTTATAGGCAAGGCTGGCCGCCCGCGCCCAAACGCCGCGAGGCTGTCCCTCAGGTCGTCGGGAAGTCAACGAACAGTTTGTTGTGATAAAAATAGAAAATATAGGTCGGCTCGGGCCAATCGATGGGAAACAACAGCGCCTGCGCGTCGCTCAGGAATTGCGTTTTCTGCTCATCGTCGATTTCGCCAATGAACTCAACACCCGGACCCTCGAGCAGTGGTTTGATCTGGGTCCGGAAATAAACCTCGTCCACCCGATCCACCTTAGCCGCGATCTTGAGCGGAATACCGGCGGCGCGTGC
>Ga0134125_10007835_pt1 | contig 12040 bp, 19 predicted proteins | sample KB31751_FD_96464 | JGI IMG/M metagenome (GOLD analysis project Ga0134125, IMG submission 96464) | Terrestrial soil microbial communities with excess Nitrogen fertilizer from Kellogg Biological Station, Michigan, USA - KB3-175-1 | ecosystem: Environmental > Terrestrial > Soil > Unclassified ... | reverse complement strand
GAAAATCTGTTCTGCACTGGTGTAACTATACTTTGTAAGGTTGACATCCGATTGCAGTGGCGTCTGCTCGGGAGCGCCGTAATACATGCGCGGCCATTGGCTTTCTGCCATGGCGCCCAACAGCCGCGAACAAACCACCGGCGTAGCCAGCTTAGAAGTAGGTGTATCTGATGATACAGCTCTGTCACCAGTGCAGCAGACCATTTGGACTGATTCGCTACAGATTCGCGTTCAAACGGTTTTGTTCGAAGCGCTGCGTTGAACAGTACAAAAATGAGGCCGAGCGTCATTTGATACGCGTTCAGGAGTGGACAAATTTCCTCACAAGGAAAAGGTCACCATGAAAGAGTCATCGACCGCCTCACCACACTACGACCCTTCGGGCTAACAGCCTCAGATTCGGCTGTACTGGTCCTTGGCTCAGCGCTTGTAGGCGCCTTGTTGTTCTTGATCTCAGGTCCATAGCAATGCCGCAGAGCTTGGATTGATTCAGCGGTTGCTGAAGGCTGCCCGTGGCTGGTCCACCCCACCGACGGCGGCCCCGTTCTTAACCGAACTCTAAGGCTATCAGTATACACGCATATCGGTGGCGATCCGAAAATGCGCGAATCTCGACATGCCGTACACAGAGCTTCCGATTCAGCAGTCGCAACCCGATGATACCGCATTGCGAGCTGAAGATTGCCACACGATGGCGCGCATGTGCGAGTGGAAGGCTGATGTGATGCCTGACCCTGGGGCCAGAGACCAATGGCTGAACTTAGCGCAGCGGTGGCGAGATCTAGCCGCCAAGATCGACGCCGGTCACTGGTCGTAACACTAGTTACGCCCCACGCCTGAGCAATTATTCGGCGTCCGTTCTTCGGGACCGTGGACTTGCCGTTCCTGGTCGACCTACCAGCCGCCGCAAGAACCTGGGAATTTCAGATCCATAGACGAGCCCTCCCCGCCGTTAAACTTGGCTCAACCGGTCAGCTCCAGCATCCTTCTCGCAAGACAGACATCAGCGACCCCAAAAGCACCTGGCGCATGAATTTCCCACCGGTCGTTATTTGACCAGGACCTGGAGGCAATATTCCATCGGCCGTCAGTGCGGCCTCAAGCCCGCGGGCCCCCGACATTTATTGACTCCAGAAGGAGCTTTTGTAAAATCCAGTTCGGCCACTGTAACGTTGTAACGGCGGGCGGGCTCAATGACGCCAAGGAGTTTCGGAACGACGGTTGCCTTGGTGATGGACGAGCTTCCTTGCGGGAGCGCCCGACGCATCAGCATCCCTCCTGAACGCGTTTTCAATATCGCCTGATCCTCTGGTAGCACGGCATTCCGCGGCTCTGGACCTGCAGCTCGTCGCATTTTCCGAATATGGCTCCATTCCTGTGTACGGCGCTTACACCATGAGCACGACAAACGAGGAAACTCTGACGGGGAGCGCTGATCTGGTCGTTACGCCCGCACCTGCGACGCTTCCACTTTTCGGTGCTGGCCTCGGCGCATTGTGCTTGCTCGGCTGCGCCAGAAACGGCGCGCGCGATCCTATATTCCATAAGTTCTAGAAAATTGTTGTCGGCGGTGGCATCCGTAGCCCTGCCGAAGCACATGGCGCAGCGGGCACGCCGTGATGCTCCAGTCAGTTCAAAGTCGTATCCCAGACCGGCTCGGCTTGGAGCTGATCTGCCGCTGCGATGAACTGCTACTCGCACCAGCGTCTTGACCGACAATGGGCGCATGGCTGCGACTGCCAAGCGTCCCCAACCGCCTGCCGCGGGGCCACACAGGCGCTAGGGTGATCGTTCTTTAACTCCCCCATCGCAATATCTCTTGACCGATGGGAGCGTGGCAATGAGACCTATGACGGTTAAGGAACTGATAGCAGAACTTCAGACCAAGAACCCGGAGGCCCCGATCTACAGGTATGTGGGTGGAAAGGCCGGAGCAGAGCCAGTAATCTGCATGGAAGAGGTTAAGGTCGACGAGGATAGAGCGGGCGTCTTATTGAATTAAGCGGCTGGCTCTTTGTGGTACGTGCATGGATCACCGCGCGGCGGCTTGTTCCAGATCTGCAAAATGGCGCTCGACCGGCGTGGCCAGACCGGCGCGCGATCATTTCTATCGATGGTCTTGTTTAACGACCGCCACATGAGAAGAGCCAAGCATGAGTGACGAGCCCTTTGTCCTCGACAGTTTCGCAGTGATCACGGATGCGGACCTAATGCAGGACATTGCCGAGCGGGCCGCGAATGGCGAGGTCGACGCGCAGAAGATGCAACGGGGCTTGGCTCGTTGGACCATACTGTATAAGGAAGGCGCCGCAAGCTGCATTTGTTGCTTTAACCCGATCGTTGACGACATGGACATTGGCGCTTATTTCATCTGTTTTAGCGAGCACGAGCACGAGGATCTGGGCTTTGCGTCTGCATTTTGTTTCGACTGCGGCAACAAGCATGACGACCTTGATGCGTTCGTAGCTGCCGGGGTCAAGGGGCTGCGCGACCGTGGAATCGTCATGATTCCACTCGGCGTCGCCGGTCGAGGCTAGAAGACTGCTCGCCCGCGGCTCGGCACCAATGCGCACCTGGCCTACCTGTTGCGGGGCGAAACAATAATTTCCGCACGCTTCGAACGCGCGGGTGTTTGATCGCAGTAACGAGCCAGTAGGCGTTGAACAGCAACTAAGCTCTCCAGTGGCGTTTAAGGGCTACCAGAGCCTTTTAGACGGCGCCGCGTCGAGTGCTGCCACCCAGCGCTCTTGTTGCGAACCCGAAGCACGATGAATCTCCAGGACCAGACCACCGACAAGGCCACGGACCCTGACCGCAACACCCCGAATTGACCGTGCGGACGACAGGTACGCGAGCTCGAGAACCAAGCCAAAGGCGTTTACCAGAACGGGATCACGGCTCAAAGGACGCACGGTTATTGCCTACCTAGAAATGAGTTGCCGATCGCATCAAGCCGGCGCATCGTTCCGACGGGCAGAGGTTTACCGTGCTCGTCAAGGTTAAGGTCGGCATTTGCGCAAGGCCTGAACCGCTCGACAACGCGGCCGGCTTCATCATATTTCATTCGCTCGCACCGATCTCCTTCGGTCTTTAACACGACAGTACCACGGTCCTTCAGATCAGTCCTCTGAGACATTACATCGCGCGTCTGTGCTGGCCATAAACCGAGCAAATCGAATACTTCAAAGGCGCCGACTGCGAGCAGTACAAGCATCGATAACGATACTAGAGTGCCTGGTTCGCCGCGCCGGGTCCGCTTCGACCTATTCCTGGCATTGTTTTGCCGTTTGACCATTGTTGCGACCATACTCCGCCGAATGTGAAATCACGAGTTCCGTACTTGTGGTTCGCATCCTGCCGGCACCGGAAAAGCTGACGCCTCTTTTTGCCGACCGCTGATCACGGCTTGACGTCATCCGGTCGTACATCCCTACCGGTCCGCATGTCGGACGACCGCAATTTTATGCTCGACTGATAGAACCGCACGACTTTTTTTGCTGTCCCTTCGGACAGTCCTTGGTATCGTTCATAGGAGCGGACCAGGTCTTCGTCCTGCAGGTCGCGTTCAGCAGCGTACATCAACAGCAGTTCTTTGGCAGTCGTCCAACTGCAACCAGCCGCTTTGGCGAGAATTAAAACCATGTCCTCACCTTTATCGAGGAGCGCTCGCTCAACCATATCGATTGGAATGCCACCGAACCTCGACAAGGCGATTGCCGTCCGCTCGAACTCCTGCGCCCGGGCGCGGCTATGAACACTCGCTTCATTAAACGGCGCAATGTTGGCGCGGCGCTTCGCGTCGAACGCTGCCGCAGCAAAGTCCGATGACCCCTCTCGGGTTTCCTGTTGCATGCCAGTTGCGACCTGATCGACAGCGCTTCTGATTGCCGGTGCCGCTGCCTGTGGATTGGCCTGCTCCAACCTTTCCCGGACCGCAGCAGAGGCCTGCTCGAGTAGTTTAAGGAAGAACTGACGAGGCAGATCGCCGCGCGCCCCAAGTGCCACCGTCAAATACCGGTCGCCTCTCGCCTTGCGTGTGAGAGTGCCATAGCCCGCGAGCGAAATGCGCGCACCCGTGTTTCTCGCGACTGCCTGGAGGACAACGCGGTCGCCACGGTCGACCAGGACGTCGGTGACGGGTTCACTCAGCGTAACCCGCTTCGCGATTGCTAACAGGTGCTTCTGGCTCTTAGTCCCGGCATTTTCAATAAGATCGGCATCGCTGAGTTGCCGGGAATACGTGAGGACTGGCTCCGCAACCGTGATCTCGTCATCGAACGCAAACGCGCGGATAACTTTCGGAGGTGCATTGTCGACGTGCGCCAGTTGATTGGCCAGTAGCGCTCTGACGGCGACTTCGACGTCGGCCGCGAGCTCCTGCAAGATATCGTCGAATAGCGCGATCTGCTCGGTCGAATAGCCGCGCGAACCGGCGGTGAACAGATCAGCGACACGCTGAAGAATGCGCAGCCGCTCTCGCTCACCTCCCGTTTTGAGCGCGTGACTAAGTTCCTCAATAACCGAGTCGCTTGTTTGGGGAACGAGGTTGCCGACTAATTGTGCGGAACTTGTCATGTGACTCTTACTGCGACAGCCGCGAACGACACCGATCGCGGTGCGCTTCTCCGAAAACAAAGGCCTGAAGAACCTACCAACAACTGGCAAAATTCTCGTTAAGCGTTCGCGGATATTATTCCTAGGGTGTAACCTGAGATAACCTGGGGTTTGCGCGATGACTAAACCCTGAAAACCTCACTCATAATGGGCTGTGCCGGACGTCTGCCTTCTGATCCGCTTGGCCGGCGGGCAACCGACGACTGTCCCATTCGGTGACCTCATACTCTCACGCGGCTAGTCCGCGGAAAGGTCTGAGCAATTGTGCGCCCTTCCGAAGCCGCCCCACTGCGGCTCGCATGGGCCAACACGCGCAATTTCGGGGGGTGGCCGAAGTGCCACACAGGTGTGAAGTTTGTCAGGCGTTGAGCCGACCCCGGCAATCGGCTTTCGAAATTGAGGTTTGCACTCGCGACCAGCCGGGTATTGACCTGAAATCTCACCCGCAGGCACAAAGATCAGACCGCCTAGCCCTTAAAAATCGAGTGCGGGATGCGGCTCCATGGTCAACGCTACTCACTGCGCCGGCAATCGTAAAATCGGGTCCAGGCGGATCATGTCTACCAAAGACATTAGCGGGTTGGTCCCGGCTGCTTCCAAGTATCGCTCTTGACCGACAGCGCATTATGCAGCGGCCAAGCATCCGGGCTGCACGGGCACGCAGAACATCTCACGTCCTTGGGTGTTGCGAACTTTTACGGCCCAACCGCACCAAGGCTCTTGCTCCTCCACAGCCAGATCTACCGCAATCAGTTCTGCCAAGTCGTATGCACTTTCCGGTGACGGCAAATCGCGACCGCGGTAGTCATATTCCGACCGCTCCTCCCCGACCAAATCGAAAAAGTAGCGACACATTGTTAACCTCCTACCAGCGATCCATTTCGTCGAACGTTAGCAATACGGTTTTGACACAGCGCTAAGACGATAAGTAAAAACCTTTGGATCGTCAGACATTGCACGGGCCTGAAACCATTGGTTAGCAAAAGGCTGCGCCACGCGTCGATCTCTGGGTTGAGTGGTCTACGTGTGGGAACACTTTCGAAACCTCTCGGTAAGGTAAGCGTTGATCGCCGTGTCGTTGCGGGTCAACTGTCCATACTGGTGGCACGGATCAAGTAGAGCCTCTGATCGCGTTGACGTAGCGAGGCGCAGCCGCGCGATCTGTCGCGACAAGCATGTCCATCCTGGCTCGGAAGCGCTGGCCGTCCTGTCCCGCCGTTAACGTCAACCGACTTCACATTGCCCGATCCATTCGGATGGGCCACGTCCCTGTTGACCTTCGATCTCGAACCGGACTGCGCCTCGCCTCGGGTGACAAGGTCGATGCGGGCAACCGAATGACAACCACTACGCTGGTTCAGCGCGACATGGGCTACGCGATGCTGCACGCAGCCAGCAGCCGCAAATACATTAAGGATCGGGTAATCGCCCATGGTGTAGGTTAACGTATCCTAACGATTGGACTGCGTAAAACCACATGGCTCGACGGAAAGATGCAGGGCATGGGGGCGGACACGGGTGGTTTGTTACATTCGCGGACCTCATGGGCCTTCTCGTGAGCTTCTTTGTGATGCTGGTTGCTTTCTCAAATCAAGATGCGAGCAAAATGCGCGCCGTCGCAGGCTCGATGCGAGAGGCGTTCGGTATACAGGATGTGGTGCACGACGCGGGGATTACAGAGAGTGATGGGTTACCCCTTCGGTCCAACGTTAAATGGGCCGAGCATATCGAGCCTTGGCGTTCCTCAATTACCCCAACGCCGCCAGACCTCGGTTCTGATTCTGAGAAAACTGAGGCATTTGCAATGGCAGCGGCGTCGCTGCGCCAGGCACTCGGCAAAATGCCTGAACTTCTTGAAGCATCCAAGCATGTCGCATTCTCTGAAACGTCGGAGGGGCTTAATATCGACCTGGTTGACCAAGACGGCCAGTCAATGTTCGCAGCAGGATCCAACCAGCCCACCGACCGCATGCGCGACATCCTTCAGTTGATCGCGACGCCGCTTCGGGCCGTCCCGTATCGGGTTGTGATTACTGGTCATACGGCCACACCAAGCTCCCCGAGCGGCCCTCGGCAATGGGACCTGTCCGTCCAGCGCGCCAATTCGGTACGCCAGATTTTAGAGCAAAGCGGCTATCCGTCCGCCAACATCTACAAAGTAGCGGGCAATGCTGATACCGATCCGTTAGTCCCGGAAGACCCCGCTGCACCGGCTAACCGCCGGGTTACCATACTCTTGAAGCGTGAAGCTCCCGCCGTGCCTCCCAACCTTCACCCCTAGCCTATGGAAACGTTCAACCACAAACCACCGCGGGCTGGAATGCAGGCACGGGGAAGCAGCCCTATCGGCTGCCCTCGTGCGGATACCGCCCGACCAACCCCAACGACCCAACGCTTGTGGCGAACCGCGGGAGACCAGGTGGGACGGTCGCCGTATACTGGTCAAAGCGGCCTGACCCAATTTCTGTCCATCCAACCAGCCCCGCCATTCTGCGGGGCTTTTTGTTGCAGCAACGACAGTCTCGGCGATGCCGAGCGTTTCCGCCACCTCTGGCACGCCGCCAACCTCGACGATGGCGAGCAGCACCCGTAATTCCGTCGGCGTGAGCTTGAACGCCTTGGCGATCGCTTCGGGCGGCGATGGGATATCAAGCGCGGCCTTATGTACAAACAGCGCCGCCGCGGCGTAGCTCGCGCCGGCCCGTCGTCGTGCACTTGTCCCGGCGTTCAAGGCTGTGGTCAGGGGCGACCGGAAGGACGCGCGAGGAGGTCGAGCAGTACTTGAAGGACGGCGCGCTAAACTAAACGGAAGCGCGCCCGGCGCACCATGAGGCTCTTTTGCTGGTGCGCCGTGGTGATGGCAAATGCCGTAATCGCGCGCCGTAGGGCCGCATCTTCGTTCGGAGCTGATACGACACCCAGGTATTCCGCCGATGCCCGCAAGCGGAACACTTCCCAGCCTCGGTTCTTTCTTGCGCACAGCCTCTCGACCTTTCATGGGCGGATTTAATCAGGAGCGACCCGCTGTGCAAGCAGCCCCTATTGACTGGGGGCGTCGGCTTCCGGATCGGGGCCTAGCCGCTTCTTGAAGGCGGCAATCCAGTCGGACGAAATTTCGTCCTGGGCCGTCTTTAGTGACACATGGCCGCTACAAACGTTCGCGTGATACCAGTTTTCGAGCCGGTCTTTGACGTGTGCATTAAAGGTCTGCCCGCTATAGGGCTGCGGCCATAGGTTCTTTTCGTCGTTGGAGCCGCCAATCTCAATCGAGATGAGATGGTCTACTTCACACCCCTGCTCCACATCGCAAAAGCCGTGGTGATTGCCTGCGTCGTCACCATAGGCTTCATAAACCTTGCGTTTGGTCGATGTGCTCACGTTGCGAATGCACTTGCTGTAGCTCGGCGTGCAAATCATCGTCAGCGTGATCGGGTCGCCTTCCGAAACTGTCGCGCCAAGCAATTCTGACAAGCAGGATGCCGTCTTGTCGTCCGGGACTGTCGCCAGCCGGTCACCGGGTGTCTTTTCACTGTTCGGCAAAAGATGTTCTGTTTCGGCAGCAAAGACTGGAATGGAAAAGATGAGTAGGCAGATAGCCACAATCGCAACCTCAGAGGTTTTCATGTCAGCCCCCTTGTTCGCCGGAGGCAATCCTGACACAACTGCACCGCTAACGCAAAACGCAGGGCAAGCGAGCGCCTGCCCCGCGGCACGACGGCCACCACGTCCGGCGTCGAAATGCTCGTGCGCCGCGGCCACCAGGCGCGCTGTACGACGCCAGCGCGCCGGCCGCAACCGCGTCAGCCTGCGGCGGCTGCACGTGGCAGCGCTCCATGCGAGGCTGCGTTTTCAGCTGCCATGGCTCTCGCTCTTACGCGCCGGTGTGCGAGGCCTTGCCGCTGGCATGGCTGGTACCGGACGATTTTCGGCAATCGGAACGAAGCTGAAGCACTCGATCAGCAACGCGCCGGTGTCGAGCTCGACGTCATAGCAGCCGTCACGCGGCGCAAGAACGACGCCGCCCACGCACGGATCGCTCCTTCGGGGGCTTTCAGTTTCATGGATTACCTCGCTACGCGCGACCCGCGCATTAGCCTTTTTTGCGACGCGCCGACGGAGCCCATTCTGGTACGAAGATGCCTTTATAAGGCCCAAAGACACATGCCCGCACGAAGACGAGCGGAGACGGCACGTGCGTCTGCGCCTTCGGCGAAGCGTGTTTTCGATTGGATCGGGCTAAAGGGCTTCAATTCGCCGCAGTACCGGGCTCGTTAAAGGTGGGCGGCCCCAACCTCCCTTGAGTGTTCGGGGGATGGGGGAAAGAGATTGGGGCCGGGTGCTCGGTAAACGAGACCGGCGCCAACTTATACAAGCGTCACGATATCGCTATAATTGTTTGTTAACCAATGAACTAATGGTTAATGGATCAGTTATTTGCTTGATACAGCGCGATTAACAAAAACGAATGTAACAGCCGCTCGCCGCGCCTACCAGATAATACAAATTTGCTGCCAAGCATTACTGAGATTGCATCTGGCATCCTGGTTTCATTTTTCCTGTTTTTGCAACATCGAAATCAGATTTCTACACAGAACACTTTGTGATGACGCCGACACCAAACGGTCAAGAAACTTCGCACGATCGCGATCGCTCTCGGCCCCTTATGAGAGCACCCATCAACCCTACCGTTCCGCCAGCGTCACGGAATTTTGGCGCCGCTGGCATATGACTCTGTCGCGCTGGTTTCGCGACTATGTGTACATCTCTCTCGGCGGCAATCGTCGCGGAACCTTACGCACCTACGCCAATCTGTGGACGGTCTTCCTGCTGTGCGGGATTTGGCATGGCGCCGGGGCGGGTATTCCGCATCTACCCCGCCCTCATCGCTTGCGTCGCCTTTATGGTGCTGTTGGGAGCGTTGGGCGCTCCCGACATCAAGACGTATTTCGATTCCACCCTGCTATCATTCATCGGCAAGGACATCACGCTCTTCACCGGCGTCAAGGCGGGCGTCTCCCATCCTGTGTTCGCCGGCAATGTCCTGCCGAACGCGCTCAATGGCTCGCTTTGGACGCTGCCGTACGAGGTTAAGCTGTACGTCGCCCTCGCCATGTGCGTTGCCGTGCTCCGCTACAATTCGTGGTCTCGCTGGTCGTGGCCGGATGCGCCATGTTGGCGCTGGGCATGGCCGCGCTCGATACGCTCTGGTTGCAACTGCCGGCGCTATTCATTGTCGGCTGCTTCGTGGCGGCTGTCCGCAGGGTTGCGAACTTGCCCATCGCCATCGCCATCGTCATACTGGTCGTCTCGGCCGGCTTCTTCGCGATCATCGGTCACGCGCTGTTTGCGGGTTATCTGCTATTGGGCGCGGCAGTCGTTTCGCTCGGCTCCCTCGATGTTCCCAAATGGTTGCGGCCGCCGCTGGACCTGTCGTACGCGATCTATCTTTATGCCTTTCCGGCGCAGCAGCTTGGTGTGTGCTTAACGAAGAATTTCTGGCTCGCGTTCATGTTTTCTGCCGCCACGACCGTTTTGTTCGCCCTCTTGTCGACGCTGTTCGTCGAGCAGCCGGCCCAGGCCCGACAACGCGACGTGCGAGACTGGATTAGAAATGCGATTATCGGCCGAGTTCGACAAAAAGCGTTTGAAGGTGCCTGATCGCCACAAGGGCGCGGCCTGGATGCGTTTCCCGCTAAACGCGCCACCCGCCCGGGATTGGCCCAACGTCTTGACGTTCATCTCACTCGCGAGCCGGCAGCCGCCCCATTCATCAGCAGCATAAGTGTGTGGTATGCGGCCGATCCTTAAGGACCAACGAGCCACTGCGGCGGCGTTTCCCCGGTTCGCATGATGCCAAGATAATAGATACGCGTGTAAGGCGTGACCCGGGGCTCGCAATTATGTGTAATCACAATTGAGAATCCAGCCTCTTGGATAATTTGGCGGAAGGTTTCGACAGTCGAGCCGTGATTGTTCTCTTGAATGAGAATAACGCCCCCCGGCTTTAGAAAGTGTCCGACCGATTGGAAAAATCGACGGTGGATATTCCAGCCGCTGTCACCAAAGCGTGCTTCACCGGTTTGTGTCCAGTCAAAGTGCGGCGGATTGCCAACCACAAGATCCCACCGTTCCAACGGTCCGACGTTGTCTAGGTTGTTGGATTGATAAACCGAAACGCGCTCTGCCAAGCCATTCTCGGCGACAGTACGCCGGCAGGCTCGAACCGCGTCGGGATTGATATCGGCAAGGCACAGGCTATCGCAAAGGCCAAATCCCAATAGCGAAAAGCCGATAAATCCTGGACCCGCGCACCATTCGAATATGCGCACCTGCCTGGGCATGCCGCGATCGCATAAGAATGGGATGTAATCCTGCCCAAAAGCGCTCCCGCCGCCGTCAAGATAGCGCTTGTGGTGGACCCGGATATCGCCGTAGGTCACATACCGCCACGGCTGGAACGCTCGCTTTACGCGTCGTATCGCCCCATGCTCGACACGCCTTATAAACTCTCGCACTCACCCGCCTCTATCGATTTATGCACCTCCACCTTCGCTTGCTAACGGTGGGAGCGTCAAGGCAATAAGAGCATTCCGGGTATCAATTTTTTTTCCTCGCCGCCGTGAATACCGCAATGGCTTGAGGTCTGAGGGTTGAAACGTGCCTTCTCACAAACATTCAAAATTCCGAAAAATGTTTCGTGCTAAGAAACTCGTCAGTGGTGTGGTGCGATTAGACTTGCCGTATGACTCGCGCGTGCAACACGGCTGAATGTTTAGGACTGCAGGTAGCCTAATACCCGTTGCACAATACGTGCGCAAATCCCTGACCGAAGACATCATCAGGACTACCCAAAGCGCTCCAAATGTGTCTGCATATTTCACGCGCTTCGGCAGCTTGCTACGAGGGCTCAAGGACCTCAAGTGAGGCCGCCTCAGTTGGCGGCCTCTTTCATTTCCGACATTGGCACAAAGCGTCAGCTGTCCCAACGCGGCAGGATGTCCGAAGTGGGAGCATGAACGGAAATGGTGCGGAAGATCGCTGCGGGCAGCTCTTGGACCCAGAGCCGACGTCGGCGGCAAAGTAGCCGATACAGCTCGGCCCCCATTCCATCAGTCTGAATTTTTTCTTTGCTCTTCAGTTGAACAGGCTGGCTGGCGCGGCCTTGAGCCTTTGGGGGAACCCCTTGCCCGCTAGGCGATAGCCTTGGATCATGCCCCCGACCGTCGGCGGGTCGGGTTCTTTAGGGGGTTTACACAAATGTCAGAGCGCGAAGGATGCAAGTTCTTTTTTTGCTTCAGGCGATCGCTGGGGTCGAAGCTGGAAGCGCCGTCCGACCCGGTCCAGCATGGTTCTGGTAATGGCGATCTCAACAATCCGATTGGCGCGCGTGCCCTCGGCATCAACGATGATCCCTGCTTTGTTGTCG